>WNFT01001243.1_pt1 | contig 21639 bp, 23 predicted proteins | sample 5400191 | NCBI WGS metagenome assembly WNFT01 (sample SAMN13153359, study PRJNA577476) | soil metagenome | isolation source: 80 cm saprolite under Madrone tree | place: USA:California | collected 2016-06-14 | reverse complement strand
CGCCAGCCGAACCTCCGGTGGCGTCCCGCAGGCGACGCAGACCCAGGATGAGCGGCCGGGACGCGACGCCGCCACCGTCCTGGCGGCTGCTCCTGACCGAACCGTTCGACGGCGTCACGAACATGGCGGTGGACGAGGCCCTCTGGCGCGGGCGGCTCTCGGGCGAGGGCGTCCCGACCGTGCGCTTCTTCGGCTGGGCGCCGCCCGCCATCTCGATCGGCTACGGCCAGCGGCGCGACGCGCGCCTGAACCTCGCCGCCTGCCGGCGGTGGGGCCTCGGCCTCGTGCGCCGGCCGACCGGCGGCAGCGCGATCTACCACGACGGGCCCGCGCGCGAGCTCACCTACAGCGTCGTGGCCGGCGCCGAGGACTTCGCGGGCGCGGGAGACCTGCTCGAGGCGTACCGCTGGGTCGCCCTCGCGTTGCTCGAGGGGCTCCGGCGGCTCGGGGTGCCGGCCGAGATGCGGACGGTGGGGCCGTCGCCGGGGCGGCAGCCCGCGTTCTGCTTCGCCCGAACGGGCAGCTATGAGATCGAGGTCGAGGGCAGGAAGCTCGTCGGCAGCGCCCAGCGGCGCCGGGCGGGCGGGTTTCTCCAGCATGGGTCCGTGATGCTCGGGGTCGACGCCGAGCGCGTGCGGGAGCTCTTCCCGGGCGACGGCGATCCCCTCGCGGGCATGACGACGCTCGAGCAGGTCCTGGGCCGGCGCCCGGGCTTCGCCGAAACGGCGGCCGCGATCGCCGAGGGCTTCACCCGCGCGCACGGGATCGAGCTCCTGCCGGGGGGGCTCACGCGCCAAGAGCAGGAGCTCGTCGACCGGCTCGTGCGCGACAAGTACGGGACCGCCGAGTGGAATGAGCGCGGCCGGCTCGTCACCGACCTCTCGCGAGTATCCTGACCACCCCCGCGTCGGCGTGGGCGCCGTCGTCCTCGACGGCGACCGCGTCCTCCTGGTCCGGCGGGGCCGGAGTCCCGCGGCGGGCCAGTGGAGCATCCCGGGCGGCCTCGTCGACCTCGGCGAGACCACGGCGGAGGCGGCCCGGCGCGAGGTGCTCGAGGAGTGCGGGATTGCGGTGCGGCTCCTGGGCGTCGCCGGCGTGGTGGATCGGGTCATCCGCGACGACGCTGGGCGCGTCCGGTATCATTACGTGCTGGTCGATTACGCGGCGCGGCCGGAGAGCGGCCCGGTCCGAGCCGGCAGCGACGCGGCCGAGGCGTGCTGGGTCCCGATTTCCGAGGTCGAGCGGTTCGACACGACCGCCGGCCTCGTGGACATGATTCGCCGGGCGGTCGCCGTTTCCCAGGGAGGGAGCGAATGAGAGTGTCTCTGCTCGCGAAGCCGCTGCCCGCGGCCGACGGCGATGTGCTGATCGTCGGCAGCTACGCGGACGAGAAGCGGCTCCCCGAACCGCTGGCGCGCCTCGACCGCGCGCTGGGCGGCCGGCTCGGCGAGGTGCTCGAGGCGGAGAAATTCCAGGGCAAGGCGGGCCAGCTCACGCACCTGTACGCGGACGGGCGTCTGGCCGCGAAGCGGGTGGTTGTCGTCGGGCTCGGGGCACGCGGGCAGCTCACGGCGGAGGCCATCCGGCGCGCGGCTGCCACGGGGGTGCGACGGGCGCGCGACCTCGGCGCCCGCGTCGTCTCGATCGAGATCCTCGGCGACACGCTGCCCCTCGGACAGCGCGCCCGAGCCGTGGTCGGTGGCGCGCTCCTCGGGACCTACGGCTTCGATCGGTACAAGCGGGAGAAGCCGGACAAAGGCGTGGAGGAGCTCCGCCTCGTCGAGTCCGACACGCGCCGCGGCCGCGAGCTCAAGGCGGCGATCCACCTCGGCACGACATTCGCCGAGGCCACCGCGTTCGCCCGCGACCTCGTCAACGCCCCCGCCAACGAGGTCACCCCGACCTACCTGGCGAAGACGGCGACCCAGATCGCCCGCGAGGGCCGGCTCAAGCTCCGGGTCTACGACCGGGCCGAGTGCGAGAAGATGGGGATGGGCGCCTTCCTCGGCGTCGCCGCCGGCAGCGAGCAGCCGCCCAAGTTCATCCACCTGACCTACTCCCCGAGCGGTCGCGCCCGGCGGAAGGTCGCGATCGTCGGCAAGGGCGTCACGTTCGACTCGGGGGGGCTCGACCTGAAGCCCGCCGACGGAATGCTCCGCATGAAGAACGACATGGCGGGCGCCGCCGCCGTCCTCGCGGTCATGCGGGCGCTCCCCTCGCTCCGGCCGCCCGTCGAGGTGCACGCGATCGTCGCCGCGACGGAGAATATGGTGTCGGGCAAGGCGCAGCGTCCCGGCGACATCGTGCGGGCGATGAACGGCGTGACGATCGAGATCGGCAACACCGACGCCGAGGGGCGGCTCACCCTGGCGGACGCGCTCGCCTACACGGTCGCGCGCGTCAAACCGACCGAGATCGTCGACCTGGCGACCCTGACGGGCGCCTGCGTGGTGGCGCTCGGCTCGCTCTGCGCGGGGCTCCTGACGACCAGCCAGCCGCTGGCCGACCGCCTGAGGGCCGCCGCCGACCTTGTGGGCGAGCGCGTCTGGCAGCTCCCGCTGATCGACGAGTACAAGGACGGGCTCAAGAGCGACGTCGCCGACATCAACAACGTCGGGCCGCGGGGCGGCGGCGCGATCAACGCCGCCATCTTCATGCGGGAGTTCACCGGCGACGTTCCGTGGGTCCACCTCGACATCGCCGGCCCGGCCTTCAGCGACCGAGATCTCCCGCTCGGCCCGAAGGGCGCGACCGGCTTCGGCGTGCGCACGCTGCTCGCCTACCTGGTCGAGCTGAAATAGGGGCATGTCAGCGGGCGTCGACCTCCACGCGCACACGACGGCCTCCGACGGGACGCTGAGTCCCCGGGAGCTCGTGCGCCTCGCCGTTCGGCACGGCGTGCGCGTGCTGGCGGTGACGGATCACGACTCGACCGAGGGGCTCGGGGAGGCCCTCGCCGAGGCGGCCCTCCACCCCCCGCTCGAGATCGTGCCCGGACTCGAGATCAACTGCGACGTGGACGGGGGTGAGGTCCACGTGCTCGGCTATTTCGTCGACACGGGCGCCGCGTGGTTCCAGGAGTTCCTCCGGGTCCAGCGCGAAGAGCGCGTCGCCCGCGTCCACCGGATGGCGGCCCGGCTCGCCGAGCTCGGCATGCCGATCGAGCCGGCCGAGGTGTTCGCGATCGTCAAGGAGGGCGCGCCGGGGCGGCCGCACGTCGCGCAGGTGCTGGTCAACCGGGGCTACGTCAAGTCGGTGCGGGAAGCCTTCGACAAGTATCTGCGCGCGGGCGGGCCCGCCAACGTGCCGCGCACGCGGCTCACGCCGGTCGAGGCGGTGCAGATCATCCGGAGAGCCCGCGGCGTCCCGGTGCTCGCCCACCCCGGCCTTGCCGGCAAGGATGAGCTGATCCCGGAGCTCGTCGGGGCGGGTCTCCTCGGCATCGAGACGTACTACTCCGAGCACTCGGCGGAGCAGACGCGGGCGTACGCGGAGCTGTGCGTCCGACTCGGTCTCGTCGCCACGGGCGGATCGGATTATCATGGCCCGCAGAGCGGTCGCGCCAACCCGCCCGGCACGCCTCGCGTCCCCATGGCGGTCTACGAACAGCTGAAGGCGAAGGCGGCGGTCGCCGCGCAGGCGTAGGCCGCGGCGCACGATGGCGACTGCGCCCTCGGTCCAGATCTTCGGCTTCGCGGACTGCCAGGACACGCGCAAGGCTCAGCGCTTCTTCGCCGAGCGCCGCGTCGCCGTCCACTTCGTCGATCTGAAGCAGCGGCCGGCCTCGGCCGGCGAGCTCCGGCGCTTTCGGGAAAAGTTCGGCGCCGCGGCGCTCCTCGACCGTCAGGGCCGGCGTTTCGAGGAGCTCGGCCTCCGGGTGAGGGGCGACTCGCCCGAGCGGCTCCTCGAGCGCGCGCTCACCGAGCCACGCCTTCTCCGCACCCCGCTCGTCCGCTTCGGGTCGAAGCTCGCCGTGGGTCATCAGGCGGAGGAGTGGCGCCGCTGGGTGGAGGCGTGCTGAGCCCCGGCCACCCGGCGCCTCGGGGCGGCTGCCGCCCGAGGCGGCCGCGTTCCGGACCGACGAGAGTGGCTGGCGGCGGATCCCGCACCGCCGAGGCCACGGGGCAGCCGGCCTGTTCATGCGAGAGGCGCGCGGGCGGTCCGCGCGGAGGCTCTCAGACGTAGGCCGGAAAAACGCGGCGGACCACGTCCGCCGGGTTCATCGCCAGCATCCCCGTGGCGAGGCGTTTCGCGACCCCGCGCACGACGACGAACGTGATCCGGCCCGACGCGATCAGCGCGCCGCGATCGTCGTGGATCGCCGTTTCGGTTTGCCAGTAGCGCGGATCGTCCGCGCGCGGACGCACGCGCGCGCGGAGCCCCGAGACCGTGAGCCGCGTCCCGAACACCGCGGGCCGGTGCAGGCTGACGCGCAGCTCCGTCGTCATTCCCGCCTCACCCGTCGCCAGCGCGCCGAGCCAGAAGGCGGTCTCGTCGAGCAACGTCGTGAGTCCGGCCGTCGCCACCGTGCCCGCATCGCTCCGGAGCGGTTCGCGGGGGGCCCACTCGCCGGCGACCGCTCGCTCGTCGAACTCGAGCGCGAGGCGCAGCCCGATCTCGTTCGTGGTGCCGCAGGCAAAGCAGCCGTAGGAGACGGGGAGGGGGGACGCCGTTCCCACGAGCCGAGCCGCTTCGGTGACGACCTTGGCGGCGCCCGCGACGCGCCCATCCACGAGCGCCGCGCGCCCGTCGCTGAGCTCGAAGCGCGCGCCGTCGCCGTCGCGGTGGACCGCGAGTGCGAGCGGCACCCCGAGCGGCACCCGTCGACGGTAGACGCCCTGAATCTCACGGGGCCCGGTCGCCGCCGCGAGCGCGTCGAAGACGGCGAGCACGCTGCCGCCGTGGGCGGTGTCGGGGAGCCCCTGGAAACGCGGATCGAGGGTCAGGGTGCGGCGACCGCCGTCCCCGGCCACGCAGCGGCCGACCAGGTCATCGATCGACGGGAGCACGGTGGCCGGGAGATCGACGCGCGGCGCGGGGTCGCGTCACGGATGGATGCGACCGTGCGGGTCCTGGTGCGGGTCCTGGTTGACATCCGGCCGCCGACGATGCGAGGCTCGCAGACGTGGATGATCGCGCGCCGGCGTCCCCGCGTCCGTGGACGACCGCATGGGCGCACGTCTGCGACCGTTGCGGCGAGCCGATGGAAGAGCGGCAGTGCAAGATCGTCTGTCGAAACTGTGGGATGACGAGAGACTGCTCCGACCCCTGACGGCGACCGTTCGAATCAGAGTGATCGCCGGGAACCGACCCGCCGCGATCGGGCCTGCCAGGCGTCGACGGTCCTGACCCCTCGCGCCGAGCGGTTCGCCGCCCCGGAGCGGCGCACGAGCAAGGGCGAACGCCCCAGTCTCTCCCGCGGCGCGCCCCGTCGGCTCCTGCGCGGTCGGCATGCGATAATGAGCCTCCCGTGCCGGCGATTGTAAACTACCCGCTGTTCATCCGGACCACGCTCACAAACTTCTTTTTCTTCGCGGGCCTGAACTGCTTCCTGCTCTTGCCGCTCTATATCCAGGGCTTGGGCGGATCCGAGATCGAGATCGGCGTCGTGATGGGGCTCTACAGCGTCGCCGGCATCGTCTGCCAGCCGCTGGTGGGAGCCTGGGTCGACGCCTTCGGGCGCCGGCCGTTCATGCGCTTCGGCACCGCCACCGTGGTCGTGACCGAGCTCGTCGCGCTCGTGAGCGACTCCGTGGGCGTGTTCGGCGTCCTGCGCCTGCTGCAGGGAATCGGGTATTCGGCGTTCTTCGTCTCGAACTATACGATGGCGATCGACCTCGTGCCGGTCGAGCGCCGGGGCTGGGCCCTCGGCATCTACGGTGTGGCGGGACTCACGTCGACCGCGCTGGCGCCTCTGGCCGGCGAGTGGATGGTCTCCCGCTACGGGTTTCGGGGGCTCTTCGTGCTCGCCGCCCTGCTGACGAGCGTCGCGGTCGCGCTGGTCTGGCGGATCCCCGAGCGCCGCGCGCACATCGACGCCGCCCCGGGGCGGCTCCCGGCGCTGCAGGGCAGCGTGGACCTCGTGGTCCAGCGGCCGATGCTGATCGCGCTCGTCTTCGGGCTCGGCTCGGGCGCCCTCTTCACCTTCATGCCGACCTTCGCCGAGTCGCTGGGCGTCAGCTCCCTGGCGCTGTTCTACACGGCGTATGCCGGCGCCGCGATGCTCGTGCGGGTGACCTCCGGGGGGCTGATCGACTCGCGCGGGCGCTGCGCCGTCATCGTCCCCTCGATGCTCATCCAGGGGCTCGCGACGGGGATCCTGGCGGCGCTGGGCCTCCAACTCGCGCGCGGCCACCGGCTCCCCGTCCTCCCGTTCCTGTTCCTCGGCGGCTTCCTCGCGGGCGGCGCGCACGGTTTCCTCTACCCGGGGCTGGCCGCGCTGGTGACCGACGCGACCACCCCCGCGCGCCGGGGCGCCGTGGTGGGGTGGTTCAGCGCCGCCGTGCTGAGCGGTAACGCGCTCGGCGCCTTCGTCTTCGGATACCTCGCGGCCCGGCTCGGGTACGGGCTCATGTGGACGGCGCTCTCGCTGATCCTGCTCATGGGGTTCGCCTTGAGCGTTAAACTGGAGGAGGCCCGACAGTACCTGAGAAACGAGGTAGCGTCGTCATGAGCACTCTGAGCCGGATCAGCCTCCTGGCCGTGTGTGTCCTGCTCCTCCAGGGCGCCGTCGGTGCCCGCGAGCGCGGCGATCCCGCGATGCCCAAGGTCACCGGACCCCAGGAGGTCGACGTCGTGGCCGTGATGCTCGATCCGCGCACGCAGCAGCCGGTGGTGATCATGGAGGGACGGCGGGACAAGCGGAGCCTGACGATGGCGATCGGCCTCGCCGAGGCCAACGGCATCGCCGTCCCCCTCCAGGGGGTGAAGCCGCCGCGACCGCTCACGCACGACCTGATCATGACGCTCTTCGACCGCCTGCACGTGTCGCTCAAGCGCGTGGTCATCACCGACGTGCGGGACGACATTTACTACGCGCTCGTGACCCTGGGCGCGACCGGGAGCGAGATGACCCTCGACGCGCGCCCCTCGGACGCGATCGCGCTCGCGATCCGGGCCAAGGTGCCGGTGCTCGTCGAGGATCGTGTGTTCGACAAGGCGGGCGGCGGCGCGGCCGAGCCGGGCGCCCGCGAGCGCATCTAGGGGGCGAGGTCATGCGGCGAGGTGGAGCCGGCCGTTTCCGTTGGCGCGAGGCGTCGGGCGCGTTCCGCGCCGGGGGCGCGGCGAGCTGATGGTCCAGCCGTTCGAGCAAGAGTGGGCGATCCAGCGGCGCCTGGACGACGTCTTTGCCAAGGTCGGCGAGAAGTACGGCGACCTCAGAGGGCGCGTCGAGGTCAAGCTTCGCCCCGACGTCTCCTTCGACGAAGTGGGAGGGCTCAGCGCCGCCAAGGCGACCCTCCGCGGCTTCGCCGACGGGCTCATGAACCCCGACCTCTACCACCGCTGGGGGATCACGCCGCCGCGCGGGGTGCTGCTCTACGGCCCGCCCGGCACCGGCAAGTCGATGCTGGCGCGGGCCCTCGCGACGGCGGCGGGCGCGATCTTCTACCACCTGAAGCTCATGAACCTGACCTCCAAGTTCGGCGCCAACACGGGCGAGCTCCTCCAGGAGATTCTCAGCATCGCGACGACCGAGGGCACGGCGGTCCTGTTCATGGACTCCGCCGACGGGCTCTCGCTCGAGCACCTCCTGCCGCCGCCGCAGGCGCGCGAGGCGAGCGCCCGGCTGGTGGCGGCCCTCTGCGAGAAGTTCGACGCCCTCGACGAATCCGCACGGGTGCTCGTGATCGCCTCGACGAGCCGCACCGATGCGATCGACCCCTCCCTGGTCGCCCCGGGCCGGCTCGACCACCTCATCGAGATCGCCCTGCCCGACACGCCCGCGCAGCAGGAAATTCTCGCGCTCGTGCAGCGTCGGGCCGAGCGCGAAGCCGGCCGGTCGCTCTTCGCACCGATCGACGAGCGGAAGCTCCTGCCCCTCGTGGGGGGCATGAGCGGCGCCGATCTCGCGGAGATCGCCCGCCGGGCGCTCGAGGCGAAGGTGCACCTCGCCGCCGCCGGCAAGGGGGCCCCGCCGGTCACGACCGAGGACCTCCTGCTGGCCGTCGAGGACCACAAGCGCGTGCGGGGCGTCGTCGAGAAGATCCGGTACGGTCAGTACCTGTGATCCCGCCCGCCCCCGAGGTCGCCGTCACGTACGTCCGTGTGCGCTACAAAGACACCGACACGATGCAGGTCGTCTACTACGGCAACTACCTGACGTACTTCGAGGTGGCGCGCGTCGAGTTCCTCCGCCAGCACGACCGGCCGATCTCGGAGGTCAACACGAAGCTCCATATGCCCGTCGCCGAGGCGCACGTCAAATACCTCCGACCGGCGCGCCTCGACGACCTCCTTGAGGTGCGGTGCTGGATCAGCGAGAAGAAGCGCGCGAGCTTCCGCTTCGACTACGAGGTCCGGAACGAGGACCAGGAGCTGCTCGCCTCGGGCTTCACGCGTCACGCCTGCCTGGACCCCGGCACCGGCCGGATGATCGCCATCCCCGATTGGTTGCAATCCGTGATGACCGTGTATAATCCAGATTCGGTCAGATGATCGAAGTCCAGGGTTTGACGAAGCACTACGGCGTGATCGCCGCGATCAGCGACGTCTCGTTCTCGGTCAAGCGCGGCGAGATCGTCGGATTCCTCGGCCCCAACGGCGCCGGCAAGACGACGACCATGCGGATCCTCGCGGGGTTCATGCCGGCCACTCGGGGCACCGCCACCGTCGCCGGCTACGACGTCTTCACCCAGTCGCTCGAGGTCCGTCGGCGGATCGGCTACCTGCCCGAGAACGTGCCGCTCTACTCCGAGATGGGGGTCGCGTCCTACCTCGACTTCGTCGCGGAGGTCAAGGGCGTGGGGCGGGCGGAGCGTCGGCGCCGCGTGGCGGATGTGATGGAGCGCTGCCTGATCGCGGACGTCCGGCACCGGCTGATCGGCAAGCTGTCCAAGGGCTACCGACAGCGGGTCGGGCTCGCCCAGGCGATCGTGAGCGATCCCGAGGTGCTGATTCTCGACGAGCCGACGATCGGCCTCGACCCGAAGCAGATCGCGGAGATCCGCGCGCTGATCAAGTCGCTGGCGGGCCAGCACACGGTGATCCTCTCGACGCACATCCTGCCCGAGGTCTCGATGCTCTGCCAGGGCGTGATCATCATCAACAAGGGCGCCGTGGTCGCGCAGGGCCCCATCGACCGGCTCGTCGAGCAGGTCTTCCCGCGGGCGCGCGTGCAGCTCCAGCTGGCGGCGCCGCCCGACGCGGTGCCGGCGGAGATCCGGCGCATCCCCGGCGTGCTGAGCGTAGAGCGCCAGGCCATGAGCGACGGCGTCGGCACCTACGTCGTCGAGGCCGCGCGCGATCGGGACGTCCGGTCGGAGCTCTTCCAGCTCGCGGCCGGCCAGAAGTGGAGGCTCCTCGAGCTCCGCCGGATCGGGATGACGCTCGAGGAGGTCTTCATCCGCATCGTCGCCGGCGAGGAGGTCTCCGAGTGAAGGTCTGGCCGATCTTCAAGAAGGAGATGCTGCTCTACTTTTCGTCGCCGGTCGCGTACGCGGTGATCACGCTCTTCCTGCTGATCGTCGGCTACTTCTTCTACCTCTACTTCGTGTCCTTCACGCTCATGTCGATGCAGGCCGCCATGAACCCGGGCCTCGCGCGCGATCTGAACGTCACCGACGGCATCCTCCGGCCGCTCTTCGCGAACATCGTCAGCATCATCGTCCTGTTCATGATGCCGATGCTGACGATGCGGCTGTTCGCGGAGGAGCGGAAGTCGGGGACGATCGAGCTGCTGCTGACCTACCCCGTGCGCGACGGCGCGGTCCTCATCGCCAAGTACCTCGCCGCGCTGGTGCTGTACGCGATCATGTTGGCCCTCACGCTGCTCTATCCGGTGATGATCGCGTACTTCGCGCGCCTCGAGTGGGGCCCGCTCTTCACCGGCTACCTCGGTCTCCTGCTCATGGGCGGGGCGTTCCTCGCGGTCGGCCTCCTGGCGTCGTCCCTGACCGAGAACCAGATCGTCGCCGCGTTCGCGACGTTCGTCGTGCTCCTCATCTTCTGGGTCATCGGCTGGAGCGCCGATTACACGGGCGGCCTCGCGGGGCGGGTCCTGTCCCACCTGTCGCTGGTGGACCACTTCGAGAGCTTCTCCAAGGGCGTGATCGACAGCCGCGACGTCATCTACTACGCGGACTTCATGGTGCTGGCGCTGTTCCTGACGCTCCGGTCGCTCGAAGCACGACGGTGGAAGGGCTGATGAAGACGCTCGCGTTCTGGTCGCTCTACGCGGGGGTGGCCGCGCTGGCGGCCGCGCTCGTGCTGCCGTTCGTCCGGCCCGAGTGGAGCGACGCGCGCGCCTGGGTGGGAGCGGCCGGCGTCCTCCTCGTCCTCGCCGCGCTGCTCCTGCGCCTGGACTTCGGCCGGCGCGCCACCCGGTACGGCTTGAATTCCGCCGTGCTGATCCTGCTCGTCCTCGGGGTGATCACGTTCGTGGAGGCGGTGTCGTATCGCCACAACGCGCGCCTCGATCTCACCGAAAACCGCCGCAATACGCTGGCGCCGCAGACGATCCAGCTCCTCCGGACCCTGAAGAGCGACGTGGTCGCCACCGCCTTCTTTCGCGCCGATCAGCAGAGCAAGCGGGTGGCCGAGGACCTGCTCAAACAGTATGGGAGCTACTCGAACGGCCACTTCACCTGGAAGATGACCGACCCCGACCGCGAGCCCGGTCTCGCGCGCCGATACGGCGTGGAGCAGTATGGGACGATCGTGCTCGAGACCAAGGCGAAGTCCGAAAAGGTGCTCGACGCCGACGAGGAGCGGCTCACGAACGGCCTCGTGAAGGTGACGCGCGAGGGCCGGCGCACGGTCTACTTCCTGCAGGGCCACGGCGAGCACGACCTCGGCAGCAACGACCGCTCCGGCTACGGCAACGCCAAGACCGCCCTCGAGCGGGCGAACTATGACGTGAAGGAGCTCCTGCTGGCGCGGGAGGGGAAGGTGCCCGAGGACGCGGCGGTCGTCGTGGTCGGGGGGCCGCGCACCGAGCCGCTGCCGGCCGAGATCGACGCGCTTGACGCCTACCTCACCAAAGGCGGAAAGCTCTTCCTGATGACGGATCCGTTCCAAAACGAGGGGCTGAAGAGGCTCCTCGCCAAGTACGGGGTGGGCCTCGACGCCGACCTGGTCATCGAGCTGAACCCGATCGGGCGGCTCTTCGGCTTCGGGCCCGAGCTGCCGATCGTCCAGCAGTACGACGCGCATCCGATCACGCGCGACCTCCGTGGCGTGATGACGCTCTTCCCCTTGACGCGCTCGCTCCGGCTCGCGCGGCCGGCGCCGCCCGGCGTCAACGTCCAGCCGCTCGCGCAGACGAGCCCGCAGAGCTGGGGCGAGACCGATCGCGCGACACTCGAACGAGGGCAGGCCAAGCCGGATCCGCAGGATCCGAAGGGCCCGCTCACGGTGGCCGCGGTCGCCACCAAGGACAAGGCCCGGCTGGTCGTGTTTGGCACGTCCAACCTGGCCTCGAACCAGTTCCTGAACATCCAGGGCGGGAACCGCGACCTCTTCCTGAACACGGTGTCCTGGCTCGCCGAGCAGGAGGACCTGATCTCGATCCGGCCTCGAATGGCGAAGCAGACGCCGGTGATGCTGACCGCGCAACAGGGGCAGGTCGTCTTCCTGTTGCCCGTGATCGTGATGCCCGGTCTCGCCCTCGTCGCCGGCATCGCGGTCTACACGCGGCGTCGCGCCTCCACGTAGCTCCGCCATGCGATGGCAGACAACGGTCGTCGTTGCCATCCTCCTCGTCCTCGTCGGCGGCTACTACGTCGTCGACGTCGAGTACCTCGGCCCCCGGCAGGAGAAGCGCGAGCAGGCCAAGAACCGCGTCTGGGTCGTCGAGGATAAATCGGTCGAGGAGCTCGTCGTCAAGCGGCCCGCGGACACCCTGCGGCTCCGGCGCCTCGGGGACGGTTGGCAGATGCTCGAACCCGTGTCGGGGACGGGCGCCAAGGGCAGCATTGATAGCGCGGTCTCGGACATCGTCAACGCCCGGATGGACCGGGAAATTACCGCGACGCCGGGCGCGCTGGCCGAGTACGGGCTCGACAAGCCGGCGGCCGAGATCACGCTGAGGGCGAAGGGCACGGCGGGGCCGCTCGGCCTGAGCCTCGGCGCCAAGAACCCGACCGGCGAGTGGGTGTACGCGAAGAAGCGGGACGCGCCCGGCGTGTTCGTCCTGCCGGAGCTGATCCTCCGCGACGCCACCCAGGCGGCGTCGGAGTTCCGCGACCGGACCGTGCTGGCGTTCGACCGGAAGGACGTCACCGGGTTCGAGCTGGTGACCCGCGAGGACACGATCGACCTCGCGCGCGGGGACCCGCGCCAGTGGCGGATCACGAAGCCGGTCACGCTCCCCGCGGACGCCGACGTCGTGACCGAGTTCATCGACAAGTTGCAGTTCGGCCGGGTAAAGGAGTTTGTCGCCGAGAAGCCCCCGTCGCTCGCGGCCTACGGACTCGACCGGCCCGTCCGGGTGGAGCTCTGGCTCGGCAGCGGCAAGGACCGCACGAGCAAGGCGCTTCTCTTCGGCCGCGTCGCCGCGGAGAAGAAGGGCGTGTACGCGCTGCGCCCGGGCGAGACTTCGGTGCTCCTCGTCGACCAGGCGGTGTGGGACCAGCTGCCGAAGAACGTCGCCGCGCTCCGCGACAAGACGGTGGTCGCCTTCGACCGCGACAAGCTCACCCGCCTGGCGTTCGAGAGCCCAAAGGGCACGGTGGCCCTCGCGCGGCAGGGTGACCAGTGGCGTATCACGGCGCCCCAGGCGCTGCCCGCCGACGGGCCCGTGGTGAGTGGCCTGCTCTTCCAGCTCCGCGAGGCGAAGGCCCAGGCGTTCCTGCCCGGCGTCCACTTCACGCCGACGGTCAAGGTGTCGCTCTGGGAAGGGGAGACGAAGACGCCGCGGATCGTCGCGCTGGCGCCGTCCACCGAGACCCGCGGCGGCCAGCCGAGCGCGTACGCCGAGCTGCTCGGGCAGGGGCCGCCCGTGCTCGTCGAGGCGCGGCTGCTGTCCACGCTGTCGAAGTCCGCGGCGGAGCTGCGCGACCACTCGCTCTTCGGCGGCCTGGAGACGAAGCAGGTCACGCGGATTCGCGTCAGCCGGGGAGGGCGGACGGCGATGTTCGAACGGTCGAGCCCCCTCGAGTGGAAGATGGTCGAGCCGCGGCGCGGCGCGGCGCGGAGCGGGCGGGTCGAGGATCTCCTCCTGACGGTGGCCGCGCTTCGCTGGAACGACATCATCGGCGACGGCGCCGACGCCAAGCGGTACGGGTTCGACGCGCCCTCGCTCGAGGTGACACTGTTCGGCGACAAGGGCGCGGAGCTGGCCGCGCTCACCATCGGCAAGCGCGAGGGCGGGCAGTTCTACGTGCGCACGAAGGCGCCGACCGTCTATACGGTGGACACCACACGGCTCGGCGCGCTGCCCAAGATCCCCGACGACCTCCAGGGCTGAGCGGACGGGCACGTGACGGTCGCGGACGAAGTCTACCTGAGACAGCTGGAACTCGGGCCGATGCAGAACTTCGTCTACTTGGTGGGCGATCCGGTCGTGCGCGAGTGCGTCGTCGTCGATCCCGCCTGGGAGATCGACACGATCGTCGACGCCGCCGCGACCGACGGGATGACGATCATCGGCGCCCTCGTGACCCATACCCACCAGGACCACGTCGGCGGCAGCCTCGAGTCCTGGGGCCTGCCCGGGCGGATCCCCGGCGTCGAGGAGTTGCTCGCGCGGGTTCCGGCGAAGGTCTACGTCCACAAGGCCGAGCGCGAGTTCCTGCGGGGGTTGGGCTCCGACCTCGTCCGGGTGGACGGTAACGACACGCTGGCGGTCGGGCGCCTCGCCGTCACCTTCTTGCACACGCCGGGCCACACGCCCGGCTCCCAGTGCTTCCTCGTCGACGGACGGCTCGTCTCTGGCGATACGCTCTTCATCGGCTCCTGCGGCCGCACGGACCTGCCGGGGAGCGATCCGGAGGCGATGTACTATTCGTTGACGCAGCGGCTGGCCGCGCTCCCCGACGACACCGTGCTCTTCCCGGGGCACAACTACGGCGGTCCTCAATCGACGATCGGTGCGGAGAAGCGCGCCAATCCCTTCCTGCGGTTCTCGTCGCTCGGCGATTTCCTACGCGTCGTGGGCGGCGGCCGGCGCGCCTAGGCCCGCGCCGAGCCACCCACCGCCAGGATCTGGCCCGTGATCGAGCGCGGGCAGGTCGCGAAGAAGACTACGGCCGCGGCGACCTCCTCGGGACTCGCGGCGTTCTCGCGCCGGAGCCGTGCCCAGCGCGCGCGACGGAAGTGCGGCGGGCGGAGGACCGCGCCCGGCGCCACGCAGTTCACCGCGATCCGCGGCCGGAGGGCGACCGCGAGGCCGCGCGTGAGGACGGCGATGCCGGCCTTCGACAGCGTGTACGGGATGTGGGCGGGCCAGGCGCGGTCGCTGCCGGCGTCGCCGATGTTGATGATGTGTCCGGCTCCCATCCGGCGCGCCGCCGCCTGGGCGCAGAAGAAGGCGCCCCGGAGGTTGAGGCCGAGGAGGTCGTCGAACTCGGCGGGCGTGGTCACCGCGAACGGCGTCCGGTAGAAGACGGCGGCGCTGTTGACGAGCACGTCGAGGCGACCGAACCGGGCGACCGTCGCCGCGACGAGGCGGGCCGCCGCGCGGGGGGACCTGAGGTCGGCCCGGAGGGCGACGGCGTCGACGCCGCCCGTGGCGAGATCCCGGACCGCGCCACGGGCCGCACGCGCCGACCGGTGATAGCCGACCGCGACGTCCATGCCCGCGCGCCCGAGCGCGAGCGCGATCGTGCGCCCGAGCCGCACCCCGCCGCCGGTGACGAGGGCGACGCGGCGGGCATCCTTGACTTGCCGGGGCCGCTGTGGTGTCATCCCTTCACTATGCCCGGAACCGCCCGGAACTGGATCAAGCGCCGGCTCATCGCCGGCTTCTTCGTCACGGTTCCGGTCTTCGCCACCGCCTGGCTACTCTGGATCTTCTGGGTCAAGATCGACGACCTCTTCGATCCGTTCTACCGGACGCTCTTCGGGCGCCCGATCCCGGGTCTGGGCTTCCTCACCGCCGTCGGCATCATCTTCGTCGTGGGGACGATCGCCACCAACGTCGTGGGGCGCCGCGTCCTCGCCCTGGCCGACAAGCTGTTGATGCGGGTGCCCGTGTACCGTCGGCTGTACCCGTCGGTCAAGCAGCTGATCGCGTCCTTCTCGCCGGAAAAGCGGAGCTCGTTCAAGGAGGTCGTGCTGGCCGAGCATCCGCGGAAGGGGGAGTGGGCGTTCGGCTTCGTCACGAGCGAGCTCGTCGTCGACGGACCGGACGGCAAGCGGGACATGGTGACGGTCTTCGTCCCCACAAACAACCTCTACCTCGGCGACGTCATCGTGCTCTCGCGGGACGACCTGATCCAGACCGGCCTCTCGGTCGAAGAGGGGGTCCGCATCATCCTCTCCGCGGGGACGGCCGCGCCCCCGCGCCTGCCCCGCCGTGGCCCCTCGGCCTTCGGGCCCTGACGGGGGCTCAGGCCCGCGCGGCACGGAACTGCGCTAGGAAGGCGCGGACTGCCTCCCCCAGCGGGTGGAGCCGACCGAAGAAGAAGTGATCGGCGCCCTCGATGACGCGCGTGCTGGCCCAGGGCAACCGGGCGGCGAGCGCCTGGAATGAGTCGAGCGGGCAGTAGGGATCCTGCGAGCCCGTTGCCAGCAGGAGGGGGTGCCGCTCGAGCCCGGCGAGCCCCCCGAAGTCGTACAGGCTGAGCGGCGGCGCGATCAGGGCGAGGCCCCCCACCGTCCGGTCCTGACCACCCACCAGGGCTGCCATCCACGCGCCGAAGGAGTAGCCGAGGATCCCGAGCGGTCCAGGCACCGTTGCCCGAGCCAGAACGCCGAGTGCGGCGCGGACGTCGTCCTGCTCCTCCCGGCCTCCGCCGTACCGCCCGCCGGACGCCCCGACTCCCCTGAAATTGAACCGCAAGGTCGCCACGTTGGCCTCGGCGCAGACCTCCGCGGCGCGCACGATCACGGGGTTGTCCATGTCGCCGCCGTAGAGGGGGTGCGGGTGGCACAGGACGAGACCGCCGGCGGGAGCCGTAGGAGACGCCAGCCGGGCCTCGAGGACCACCCCGCCACCGACCTCAATTTGGCATTCGTTCTCGCCTATGATCGTCCCCGGACACCCGATCGAGACCCACCGGAGAATACACGCACGGGGGGGAGCCGTCCAAACAGCGTGCTGGGTTGCTACTTCAAGCGGCGCCGGATCGGAGCGTACCTGGACGGCGCCCTACCCGAGCGGCAGGCGCGGGCGATCGCCGCCCACCTCGACGGCTGCGTCGACTGCCGGGACGCGGTAGGCACCCTGGGCCGGCTGCGTGAACTGGTCCGCTCCTCGGTGGTGGCCGCCGAGCCGGACTGGGCGGGCTTTTGGCCGGGTATCATCCGCGGCATTGAAGCGGGCACCGAACCCCGAGCCCGCACCCGGCCCGAGCGCATCCTCCGGTACCCCCGCGCGGCGATCGCGGGCGCCGTCGGCGCCGCGCTCCTCGCCGTGACGGTCTGGCAGGGGGACTCGCCGGTCTCGACGGCGGGGGCCACCGCCGTCGCGGTCGCGAATACCGAGCACCCAGACGGCAGCGTCATGGTCTACACTCCGCCGGGCGACGACATGACGGTCATCTGGGTCTTCGGGCTCGACACCTCGCCGGGGGCCAGCTCGATCTGACGCCCCAGCCGCCTCGACTCGGGCGGGCGGCGATCTAGGGCTTGAGCGCGGTGAGCCGGTCGCGCGCCAACGGCGTTTCCTCGGCGCGGGGGAAGTTGTCGATCAGGTACTGCAGGCGCGTCCGCGCCTCGGCCGGCTTCTTGAGGTCCAGCAGCGCGAGGGCTTCCTTGTAGATGGCGGTCGGCACCTTGTCCCCCCGCGGATAATTCGTGATCACGCGCCTGAACTCCCGCACCGCTTCCTCCAGCGCCTGCGTCGCCTTGTCCTCCTGCTGACCGGCGTTGGCGTAGCTGTGGGCGAGGGCCAGGTAGGACTCACCGATCCAATACTGGGCGTTGTCGGCGAGCTTGTGGTCGGGGAACCGCCGCAGGAAATCGCGGAATCCGGTAATGGCGAGCTGGTAGCCGCCCTTGCTGAAGTCGATATACGCCGCCTGGTAGACATCCTCGGGCAGGAGGGCGCCGGTCGTCGGGCGCGGCGGCGCGGGAGCCTGCCCACCGGGCGGCGACGGTGCGACCGGGGCCGGCGGCCCGGGGCGCACGGCGGCCGCCTTTCGGAGCGCCTCCAGGCGATGGTTCATCTCGTCCGCGCGCGCCGAGAGGGCCGCGACGTCCCCTGAGAGGACCTCGAGGCGCGCCGACAGCGCGCTCAGTTGCTTGCCGCTCTCCGCCGTCTGCTCGGCGAGCCGCCGGTCCATCTGGGCCAAGGCGGCGTCGACCTCCGCCCGGGTCCGCTGCAGCGACACGGGGAGGCTGTTGAGGTCGGTGCGGAGCTGCAGCATGTCCTGCTGGCTCGCCGTGCCCGTCGCCTCGTACATTCCAGCGCACCCGCCGAGCATCAGCAGCGAGGCGGCGACCCGAATCCTTCGCCCCCACGTCGACCGGCGCGGTGCCATGGACGCCTACTGGGCCTTCACGAGGAAGTGGGCCCGCCGATTCTTGCCCCAGCAGTCCTCGGTGTGCTCGGTGCAGAGCGGCCGCTCCTCGCCGTAGCTGATGGTCGTGATCCGGCTCGCCAGCACACCCTGCGACACGAGGTAGTCCATCACCGACTTGGCCCGGTGCTGTCCGAGGGCGATGTTGTACTCGTTGGTGCCGCGCTCGTCGCAATGGCCTTCGATGAGAACCAGGTAGGTCGGATTGGACTTGAGCCACTGGGCGTTCGCGTCGAGGACCGTCACGTCTTCCGTCCGGATGCTGTACTTGTCGAAGCCGAAGTGGACGTCCTGCAGCTCAGGGACCGCCGCGTACTCTCGGAGCGTCGGCCGGGCCGCCGCGATCAGCTGCTCACCGGGCTGCGCCGCGGCGATGGTCTCGGAGCCGGCCGCCGTCGCGCCCCCGCCGGCCGCGCTCTCGGACGCGCCATCGGTCGAGCCCGCGCCGGCCGACGTCCCCGCGCCGGACTCGGGGCCGGGCCCGCCGGCGGGCCCGGCGGGGCCCATCACCGTCGTGCCGCCGCCGGTCGCGGCCCCGGAGCTACTCTCCTCTTTCGAGCTGGCCGCGGGTTGTCCCGCGCCGCTCGTCGTGGCACCACTCGCCGTCGCCCCCGCATTCGAGCTGACCGCGGTCGGACTCGGAGCCGCGACGGGCGGCGCCGCTTCGGGCTGTGCCGGACCGGTCGTCGTCGGGCCGCTCGGCGCCGTCGCGCCGCTCTGTCCGGTCCCGTCGCTCCCGGTCGAGCCGGCGCCGCTCTGGGGGGGTTCCTCAGACGTGCTCACACCGGCCGCGGCGGAGCCGGCCGGCGCGGGCGCCGACGCCTGCACCATCGAGGGTCGTTTCGCACACCCGACCAGGACCACGGTGGAGATGAGGAGAGGCAAGAAGGCGAGAGACCAGCGTCGCACTTTCATGCGACCTCCTTTGGGCTGAGGAACCGGCCCTGCGCGCGCCTTACAGAGTTGAGGGCGATCTTATCACGGCAGGCGCGGCGACCACGAGGGGCCTGTCGCATTTCCCGAGACGACGAGCCGCTGGTCGGACCCGTCCAGGTGCATCGTGTAGATCTGCCACTCGCCGGCGCGGTTCGCCTGATAGGCGAGGTATCGACCGTCGGGCGACCAGGACGCGCTCTCGGCATCCCCGGGCCCCGTGTCGAGCCGCCGCGGATTGGAGCCGTCGGCGTTGACCAGCCAGATGCCGTGGGTCCCCTGTCGCGCGGTGTAGGCGATCAGATCTCCGCGCGGGGACCAGCGCGGCTGCGTGTGGAATCCGCCCGACGTGAGCTGGCGCACGTTGGCGCCGGAGTCGTCCATGACGAAGATGTTCGGCTGGCCCTGGCGGTCGGAGGTGAACGCGATCTGCCGGCCCGTCGGCGACCACGTCGGCTCCGCGTCGATCCCGAGGTTCCACGTCAGCCGGCGGACGGCACCGGTGGCGATGCTGATCACGTAGATCTCGGCGTTGCCGTCCTTGGACATCGTCAGTGCGAGGCTGCGCCCGTCCGGGCTCCAGGCGGGCGCGGCGTTGATGCCGAGGAATGCGGCCACGGTCTGGAGCGGCCGACGCTCGAAGGGGAACAGGCGGTAGATGTCGGGATAGCCCTTTAGGTAGGAGGTGAACGCGATCGAGCGCGTGTCGGGACTCCACGCGGGTGAGAGGTTGATGGCGCCGTTCTCGGTCAGTGGGGTGAGCCCGACGCCGTCGTAGTCGATCATGTAGAGCTGCTTGCCGGGGCGCCCCGCGCTGACCCCGATGAACGCAAGCCTGGTATCCGCGGCGCCCAGCACGCCGGTGAACTCGAGCATCACGTCGTCGGCGACCTTGTGGGCCAGCCGCCGGACCTGCGCGGGGACCACCTCGAACTTCTTCTGCGCGATCACCCGCTGGTCCGGGCTCGTCAGGTCGTAGAGGCGCATCTCGGCCTCGGCGCGGTCCCGGCTGATCGTCACCCGGCCCTGGAGCGCCGCGTGGGCGCCGGCCGCGGCGAAGTCGGTCAGGGCCTGGCGCAGGGCGGCCGGATTGTCCGCGGGGAGGGCGGCGGTGCCGGCGACGACGCTGAAGAGCCCCGTGTAGGTGAGGTCGTTGCCGGTCACTTCGGCGAGCACCCGTCCGACTCCGGCGTCGGCACCCCGGACGACGGTAAAGACCGGCACCGCGATGTTGAGCTTGGTGCCGCCGCCCTTCTGGACGTTGAGCCAGACCTCCGCGCCGCCCTGGGCCGCCGTCCGGCGCGGCGGCCCGAGGAGCGCGAACGCGAGAGTCAGGGCCAGCAGGCCCAGGAGCACACCGGCGCGACGGATCAGCACGAATTACCCCCGATCGGAGACGGGGCTGAACCCGAGGTGGATCTTCAGGATCGAGCTCTTGTACTGGTCGGGGAGCGGCGGGAACGGCGTCGCGTCGGCGATCGCGCGCAGGGCGGCCTGATCGTAGACGGCGTCGCCCGAGCTTCCCTCCAGCGCCGTGCGTTTCACCTCGCCGTTGCGACTGATCTCGAATACGACCAGGGCGCGTCCGTCGCCACGGGTCGGCGGCGCCCATTTCTCGGTGATCTTACGCTGCACCGCGTGAAGATACCACGCGAACGGAAAATCCGAGGCCTGGACGGTGACGGGGCCCGATCCCTGCGTCGACGCGGCGGGCGCACCGAGGGCCACCGCGCCCGACGGCGGCGCGACGGGAGCGGCGGTCTTGGGCGGCGTGGGCGCCGGGCGGGCGGCCGCGAGCATCGAGGGCTCGGGCGGCGGCGCGGCCAGGCTCGGCAGCTCCTTGCCCACGCGCGGGAGCGTCGCCAGCCGCGGCAGCGCGGGCGCGCTCGCCCGCGCGAGATCGGGCGCGCTCGGCGCCGGAAGCGGGCCGGGTGGCGTCAGCGACCGGGCGACTTCCGGCACGTCGCGCGGCGCGGGCCGAGCGAGCACATCACCGGTGGACGTGAGCCTGACGGAGCGCGGCGGGCGCTCGCGGGGGACCTCGGCCAGACGCGACGGCAAGGTCCGGTCGGGGTCGCGGGGGCCGACCACCGGGCGCTCGCTCGGCAGCGACGGGACCTTGAGCCGAGCCGGCGAGGCCGGCAACGCGAGCTCGTGCGAGCCCGACGGGTCGGGCAAGGCCGGCGTGTCGTGGACCGACCGGGTGCGGACTGGTTCGCGGGGCAGCTCGGGCAAGGTCGGGGCCGATGGAGTTTCCGCGGCCGGAGACTTCGCGGCGGGCGTGGCCCGCGGCGCCGGGTCCGACTTCGCGGGCGCCTGTGGCGTGGCGTGCGCCGAGCCCGACGGACTGCCGACGGCCGCGACCGCCGGCACCAGGTTCACGATGTAGACCTTGGTCGGCTCGGGGCGCCACACGGTGGCCGTGACCACCGCCGCGGCGAACAGCGCGAGATGGCCGACCAACGAGAGGACGATCGCACTCACGGAGACGGGGGTCTCAGGCGCCGTCGCCCCGGTGCGGAGCGCCGGGCGAGCCTCGCGGGCGATGGTCCCCGTGGCGATTATCGTCCTCGGAGGGACTCGGGCGCCGTGACCATGCCGAGGCGCTCGACGCCGGCTCGCCGGACCCGGTCCATGGTGTCGATGACGTCGCCGTAGCTGAACCCGGCGTCGGCCTTGAGGTAGAGGGTCTTGTCGGCGCGGCCGCCCAGCATCCGGCGGAGCGCGGTCTCGAGCGTCGACAGCCCGACCTCCCGGTCGTTGAGGTAGAGCCGCCGCTCCCGGGTCACCGTCAGCACCAGCCGCTCCTCCACCGCCGTCGGCTTGGAGGCCGTCTTGGGCAGGGTGACGTCGATCCCCCGGTACA
>WNFT01001240.1_pt1 | contig 21641 bp, 20 predicted proteins | sample 5400191 | NCBI WGS metagenome assembly WNFT01 (sample SAMN13153359, study PRJNA577476) | soil metagenome | isolation source: 80 cm saprolite under Madrone tree | place: USA:California | collected 2016-06-14 | reverse complement strand
ATTTCACCTTCGGATTGTTCTTCGCCAAAACCTTCGTGATGCACGCCGTCAGTGTCGTCTTCCCGTGGTCGATGTGTCCGATCGTCCCCACATTCACATGCGGCTTGTTTCTGTCGAACTTCTCTTTCGCCATGACTTAACGTTCTCCGGATTGGGCTTTCTCTGAGGAGCGGGAGACGGGATTCGAACCCGCGACCAACGGCTTGGAAGGCCGTGACTCTAGCCACTGAGTTACTCCCGCTTATCCTGGAGCCCACGACCAGGATTGAACTGGTGACCTCGTCCTTACCAAGGACGCGCTCTACCAACTGAGCTACGTGGGCCGCTAGTCCAATGGACAGGGGAGGATTCGAACCTCCGTAGCCCGCAAGGAGCGGCAGATTTACAGTCTGCTGCCATTAACCGCTCGGCCACCTGTCCGCGCCTCATGAGCTGGCGAAGGGACTTGAACCCCCGACCTGCTGATTACAAGTCAGCTGCTCTACCAACTGAGCTACGCCAGCATCGACAAATTTATGATTGTAGCATATGTACTTAGCGCGTCAATACGAGCGGCATAAAAATTGCGTTAAGTCAACTGCCGTTGCCGGACAACTTCGTACAAAACCACTCCGGCAGCCACTGATATATTCAACGACTCGATTTTGCCCAGCATCGGAAGCCGGAGCAGCACGTCGCAGTGTTCGCGCACGAGCCGGCGGAGCCCCCGATGTTCACCGCCGAGAACCAGGGCGACGGGGCCCGTGTAATCAAAACTCGTCCAATTCCGGGTTCCCGCTGGATCTATGCCGACAACCCATAAGCCTCGCTCTTTCAGTTCGTCAATGGCCGAAGCCACGTTCTTGACGCGGACAATCGGCAAGTGAGCGGAGGCCCCGGCCGATGCCTTGACGACGGTGGCACTCAGCGGCGCCGAGTGTCTTTCCGGAACGACGACTCCCGAAGCCTTACACGCTTCCGCAGTTCGAATTACGGCGCCGAGATTGTGTGGATCCTCGACACCATCCAAAACAACAACGAGCGGCTTCTCCGCTTTTAACAAAACTTCGAAGTCTGCATACGAAACTTCACCAGAGATAGCGACAACGCCCTGATGAACCTCGCCTTGAGCCATGCGGTCGAGGATAGACCGTTCCTCCTTGCGAACAGGCACGCCACGTTCGCGCGCGAGATCGAGAAGTTCTTTCACCTTTCCTGAATGTGTTTCGCGTGCGATGTGAATTCGCTCGATGGGCTGGCGGCGCGAAGCCAACGCCTCATAAACGGCGTGCACACCACAAATTCGATTATCCATTTCTTACCGCCGCGCCATAGCGCGCCAGGAAGGCTTTCACACGGTCCTTGCAGCTGAGAACTCCATGAATACCGAGACGCGCCGCCATTTCGATAAGCGGAATCAACTTGTCGAGCTCCGGCCCGGAGGACTTCGCCGTCAGCGCCGCGCGCAACGGATGAAACAGTTGTTTGCCTTTGCGTTTGGTCGCTTCTTTCAAACTGCCGACCATAACGCGGTAATCCTCGAAAGTAAGCTGATCTTTGGGCTCCAACTGATCGGCAAATCGCCGGATCAAATCAATCGCGCCGGGATCGTCCAGCGTGTCGCGGATATCGGACGCATTGTCGAGCGGAAATGCGAGCACATTTTCCAGCGCCGCCGGCACCTGGCTCACGATATCGACAGTCGCCAGGACCGTATCCATTACAGTCGAGACCCAACGGTCACGGTCAGACGCCGGCATCCAGCCGGCCTTTTCCAATTCTTGTGCGACAAGCCGGGGCACGTCCGGATTCGATTTCAAATAGTGCCGGTTGATGAAACTCAGCTTGTTCACATCGAAGACAGCCGGACTCTTATTGACTCGATCCAAACGGAATTGTTTTACCAGATCCATCGGCGGAATCACTTCGCTGCCGTCGCTCGTTGGGGACCAGCCGAGCAGCGCGATGTAGTTCATCAGCGCTTCCGGCAAATAGCCCGCCTCGCGGAAATGCGCGATGGCCGTTGCCCCGTGACGCTTGCTGAGGCGCGTGTGATCAGGACCGAGAATCGTAGACAGATGCGCAAACTCGGGCAGCGGGCGGCCCAGGGCTTCATAAATCAGAACCTGTTTCGGCGTATTCGAAAGATGGTCGTCACCGCGTATCACATGCGTGATATCCATCAGTGCGTCATCGATCACGACGGCATAGTTGTATGTGGGCCAGCCGTCGGAGCGCAGCAGAATAGGATCGCTGATCACGTCGCTCGAAAATTCCATCGCTCCGTGAACGATGTCGTGGAATCGAATCGTCCCTTCTCGCACTTTGAGGCGAACCACGGCCGGCTCTTTCGCATTCAGCCGCGCCTGGACAACATCGTTGGGCAATTCGCGGCAGGTCCCCGGATACTTCCAATTGAGATTTTCCGCCTTGGCTTGTTCGGCCTGAAGGTCCAACTGTTCTTCCGAACAAAAGCACCAGAATGCGTGGCCGGACTGGATCAGACGCAGAGCGTAATCCTTATATATGTCGAACCGCTCGGATTGTCGATAGGGGCCGTACGAACCGCCCACATCCGGCCCTTCGTCCCAATCGATTCCCAACCACCGAAGGTCCTGATAAATCGACTCTTCGGAGTCACGCCGGGAGCGCTCCTGGTCGGTGTCTTCAATGCGAAGGATGTAGGCGCCGTTGTTTTGCCTTGCGAAGAACCACGCGAACAGACCCGTCCGCGCGTTGCCAACGTGCAGGAGTCCAGTGGGGCTCGGTGCGAATCGAACTCTGGTCATCGTATTGACTGTAGCGGCGCTCTATGAGCGCCGGTTTTTCGTGCAATCCACGAAGAACCGGCGGTCATAGACCGCCGCTACAGTGTTCTCTCTATTCCAAGAATACCAGCGCCACGGCTTCGGCCGCGATGGCTTCTTCGGCGCCGACGATTCCAAGATGCTCCATCGTCTTCGCTTTGACGTGAACGCTGCTGGCAGGTATGCCCAGCACTTCGGCGATCTTCGACTGCATTTCAGGAAAATACGGCAGAAGCTTTGGCCGTTGTGCCAGGATGTTCGAATCGATGTTGCCGATCTCGTAACCCTTTTTACGGATGTAATCGGCGGTTTTCCGAAGGAACTTCAAACTCGACACGCCTTTGAGACGTGCGTCGGTATCAGGAAACATTTCGCCGATGTTGCCAAGCCCGCAGGCGCCAAGCAGGGCGTCGGTGATAGCATGGCTCAACACGTCGCCGTCGGAATGGCCGATCAGGCCTTTCTCGTGAGGAATTTCCACTCCTCCGAGAATCAAGCTGGCCGAAGGGCCGAGCCGATGAAGGTCATACCCGATACCAATACGGAATTTCACTGGGCTGCTTTTTCCTCTTCGAGAAAAACCCGAGCCAGCGTGAGATCGGTCGGCCGTGTGATCTTGATGTTCCGGTCCGATCCACGGACGATGGCCACAGGATGGCCGAGTCTTTCGACCAGGCTCGACTCATCCGTGCCATAGTACTCGTCTTTCGCGGCCCGTTCGAACGCCTCTTTCAGAATGTTGGTACGGAAAACCTGCGGAGTTTGCGCCACAACGAGATGCTCTCGCGCCAGAGTGGATTGGATGAAATCGCGCTCTGCCTGCTTTACCGTATCCACGATCGGAACAGCCAGAATCGCGGCGCCGGTGCGTTCGGCCATCCTAACGACGCTTTCAATCTCTTCAACGGTAACGAACGGCCGCACTGCATCGTGCACTGCGACCATGGTCGTATCCGGCTGCAAATGCTGCAACCCGCTGGCAACCGAGTCCTGTCGCCGGTCACCGCCCTCAACGACTTTCACGGACTTCTTGAATCCGGCTCCTGACACCAGCGATCCAACCTCGTCGACCGCTTCCCGCGGAGCGGTCACGATGATGTGATCGATCACCGGGCACGCATCGAACTTCCGGATCGTATGGATCAGGATTGGCGTGCCGTTCAGAGCGAGAAGCTGTTTGGGCCGATCCGTTTTCATACGGCGGCCAAAACCGGCGGCGGCGATGATTGCTCCAACTTTCATAGAAACAAAAGAAGCCAGAAGCCAGTAGCCAGAAGCCAGAAGATTATGACGACTTTCCTTCTGGCTTCTGGCTACTGGTTTCTGGCTTCCTGGCCTCCTAGTGCGAAACCTCGGTATGTGCCTGTTGCCGCTCGGCAGGACGCGGCTCACGGTCGTTCGGCCGTTCTTCCCGAACCGCCGGCGGATGATGCGGGGCTTCGCTGCGTTTTTCCTCGTACCTTCCGAAGATCATTTTGCCCGCCGTCGTCTGGAGGACGCTCGTGACGGACGATTCGACGGTCTTGCCGATCATCTTACGGGCATTATCGACCACGACCATCGTGCCGTCATCGAGATAGGCGATACCCTGATTGAATTCCTTGCCCTCTTTCAGGATGAACACCTTCATCGTTTCGCCAGGCAGATAAACAGGCTTGAGCGCATTGGCGAGTTCATTGATGTTCAGAACCTCGACACCGCGGAGCTGCGCCACCTTATTCAGGTTGAAGTCGTTCGTAACGATCTTCGCGTCGAACTCTTTGGCGAGTTCGATCAGCTTCATGTCCACTTCACGCAGCGCCGGATAGTCGTTTTCCACGAACTGGACCGTGATCCCGGCCATCTTCTGGATCCGTTGAAGAATGTCGAGGCCACGGCGGCCACGATTGCGTTTCAGCGTGTCAGCCGAGTCCGCCACTTGCTGAAGTTCACGCAAAACAAAGTGTGGAATGACCAGGATGCCGTCCAGGAATCCCGTTTCGCAGATGTCTGCAATCCTTCCATCGATGACGACGCTGGTATCGAGAATCTTGTATGCCTTCTTCGGTGGCCGCTCACCGCCGAAAATTCCGCCAAGGGCCGAAAGATTCAGCAGGTCGCCCTTGTTCGCGCCCACAACCAACCCAACGTACGTCATTAAGAAAAGAATGAATAGCTTGATGAAGGAAAGCGAGTTGGTTTCAAAAACGGTATCCGTCAGCAGGTCGCTGATCAGCTTGGCGCCGACGATGCCCATGATCGAGCCCGCCGCCGCGCCAATCAAACGTTTCAAGGTCGCCCGTTTCAGGCGGTGTTCGAAGTAAATGATGCCCAGAGCGCAGGCAAAACCAAGCGCGACGGTGTAAATGCCCGTGAAGCCGAAAGGCTGGATGTAGTATGCGGCGAACGTCAGCGTGAGCGCAAAGATCACGCGGACTACGACGATATCGACCACGTAGTTGTGCGCCTTCTCAGGAACGTCTGGCACAGCTCGCACTGGTGGCGAAGGTTTGATTTCTTTTCCTCTCATACACACTCCCCGCGCGAATTATAAAGCACTGATTTCTATAAATATACTGAAATTCCGGTCAAATTTTCATGCGTCTGAAAACAGGGCCTCATGGGCTTGCTTGAGGTCGCGAACCCGTACGGTTTCCATCGGGGAGTGTGATTCCTGCGTAATCGGCTGGAAGGGAATGACGCCGCGGCGGAATCCAAGGACCGAAGCCTCTTTGAGCCGAATCTCGGGAAACATTGCTGGACGGACTTCGCCCCCAAGGCCGACCTCTCCAAATATCAGCGTCGAAGGGGCAATAGGACGACTAAAAAGACTCGAAAGGATTGCGCCGACAATGGCCAGATCCGCCGCCGGTTCCTCCACTTGCAGGCCGCCGACGACATTGAGGTAGATGTCCTGGTCCCAGAGATTCACCCCCAGCCGCTTCTCGAGGACGGCTGAGATAAGTGCCAGCCGCTGCGGATCCACTCCTGTCGCGAGGCGCCGCGGAGTGCCGAAGTGCGTTCGGGAAACCAGGGCCTGAATTTCAACCAGCAGCGGCCTCGATCCTTCCATGCAGCAAAGCACCGCCGACCCAGGATTCATCGATCCTGTTTGGGACAAAAAGAGAGCCGACGGCTTCTCGACGGGCCGCAGACCGGAAGAAGCCATCTCGAAAATGCCGAGCTCGTTTGCCGGGCCAAAACGGTTCTTGATAGTACGCACGATCCGATGAGGATGCTGCCCCGGACCTTCGAAATACAAAACCGTATCGACGATGTGTTCCAGGGCTTTTGGCCCCGCGATCGAACCATCCTTCGTGATGTGGCCGATCAGAAAAACCGGAACATGATTCTTCTTGGTCCAGAACAACAACTGCGATGCAACTTCGCGCACCTGGCCGATGCTGCCCGCCGTCATTTCGAGTCTTTCGCTGAATGTCGTTTGAATGGAATCAATGACGACAACTTTCGCTTTGAGACTTTCGGCCGCACTCAGAATCTTTTCCACCGACATCTCGGCGTAAATGTGGAGACTGTTCGTTTGCACATTCAGGCGCTCGCCCCGCAGTTTGATCTGTTGAGCGGATTCCTCACCCGACGCATAAAGGACTGTGGCCGAATCCGCCAGGTGCGATGCGACGCTGAGCATAAGCGTCGATTTGCCAACGCCCGGATCCCCACCCAGAAGCACCAGCGCGCCCGCAACGACACCGCCTCCAAGCACACGATCGAACTCGCCGATACCTGTGGACACGCGCGGGGATTCTATTCCGGTAATCTCGTTGAAAGGAACCGGTGACGAGTCCCAGGACGGAGGTCCCTCGGCTAGCGCTGTGATCCGCTCTTCCACAAACGTGTTCCATGCCTGGCACGACGGACAGCGGCCGATCCATTTCGGCGAAGTGTGACCGCATTGCTGGCAGGCGTATTGCGTCTTGGGTTTCAAACCGGGCTTATTGTAGATCGAGCAACGTTTCGAAGCGCGTGAATTCCCGCAGGAACGCGAGTTTTACGACACCCGTCGGGCCGTTCCGCTGTTTGGAAATAATCAACTCGGCAAGGCCGGAGTTTTCCTCGGAAGGTTTATAAACTTCTTCGCGATAGATGAACATCACAACATCCGCATCCTGCTCGATCGAACCGGATTCACGCAGATCCGAAAGCTGGGGCTTGTGGTCGCCCTGGCGCTGCTCCGGAGCGCGGCTCAACTGAGAAAGCGCAATGACCGGTAAGTGCAATTCTTTTGCGAGGGCTTTCAACCCGCGGGAAATTCCGGAGATTTCCTGAGTTCGATTCTCTACACGGCCGTAACCGGACATGAGCTGCAGGTAGTCGACGATGATCATGCTCAACCCATGCTCGGCCTTCAGACGGCGGCATTTGGCCCGCATCTCCATCACAGTCAGGGTCGAGGAGTCGTCAATGAACATCGGCGCCTGGGCGGTTCTTCCAAGCGCATCGATGAGTTTCCGAAAATCATCCTTGCCCAGGTAGCCGGTGCGCACCTTGTGCGCGTCCACGCGGGCCTCCGAGCAGAGCATTCTGATCAACAACTGTTCTTTCGACATTTCGAGGCTGAACATTCCGACGGGCGCCGCTTTGTGAAGGGCAACATGCTGAGCGATGTTCAGGACGAATGCCGTCTTTCCCATCGAGGGACGTGCGGCCAGAATGATGAGATCGGCCGGTTGCAGGCCCGAAGTCAGGCGATCGAGATCCCGGAAACCCGTCGCCACGCCGGTGATCATTTCGCGTTCGGTGTAAAGCTTTTCGATCAGCCTCGTCGCGGGCAGCTCCATTTCCTTCACCGAGACGAAGCCCGCTTTGATGCGCTTCTCCGAAAGATCGAACAGCGCCTGCTCGGCGCGGTCGAGAATTTCTTCGGCAGGCTCGGCTTGATCGAAGCATTCGGCCATGACCTTGTTTGTGCAGTTGACCATCTGCCTCAACAAAGATTTCTCGCGAATGATCTCGATGTAATGGTCGATGTTGACCAGGTGCGGAATGCCGTCCAGCAGACCGGCCAGGTACGTGATCCCGCCGGCGCTCTCGAGCTGCGAAGCGCGGACGAGTTCCTCCTGAATCGTGATCAGGTCAATCACCTTCGACCGGTCGATCAGCTCCACCATCTGGCGGTAAATGACCCGGTGCGCGTTCAGGTAGAAATCTTCCGGCCGCAGAACCTCAATGACCCGGTAATAGTTTTCGTTGTTTACGAGGATGCAACCAAGAACCGACTTTTCCGCGTCGATGTTGTGAGGCAGCGTTCGCTCGAGAGATTGGGAGGACATAGGATTTCGAACTGCGATTTCGAACCTCGAATGCGCAATTCTAAATGCACCCAAGAAGGGTCACCTTAGGGGAAAAGGAGCGATTTTCACAGGCGGCCAGACGGCGGAGTTGTGGCTAAATCTGCCAGTTGGGCTCTCATCGCCTTGACACGTCTTCGAACCGGCGATTCACGCCGCAGAGAGAAAGCCTGTGGATAACCTGTGAACGAAATTCGTTGCCCCAACGGAATTGGCTCAAAAAAGGACTTGACGTGACTTTGGCGATATTCCTGATCGGCACGCTAAGTACAGCGATTCGCAAATACGGTTACGTATATGAGGAACCACAAAGACACAAAGGGCACAAAGAAAGGCCGCATCAAGAAACGTTGTTTGCGGCCTTTCTTTGTGCCCTTTGTGTCTTTGTGGTTCCTGCCGATACGTTACAGTAATTCCGAAACGTAGTACTAAGTTTCAGCTTCAGCCTCGACCCTTAGCTTGACGTGCGCGGTGACGTCTTTGAAGAGGCGAATCGGAATGGAAAATTCGCCGACGCTCTTGATGTGATCGTCCATATGGATCTTCCGTTTCTCGACTTCGTATCCCTTCTTCCCGAGTTCTTCAGCGACGTCGGAGTTCGTCACCGAGCCATACAGCGTATTGTGCTCGCCGACCTTGCGGCGAATGACGATTTCGACGCTATCGAGCACTTCCCTGAGCTTGTCCGCGTCTCCCTTTTGCTTCGCTTCCTTCTTCAAAAGCGACTGGCGCTCAAACTCGATAACCTTCATGTTTCCCGGCGTCGCGGGGTACGCCAGTTTCCGCGGCAGCAGATAGTTTCTCGCGTAGCCGTCAGCCACCTTCACAGTCTGGCCGGCACGGCCAAGGTTATCGATGGTTTCTCGCAGAATGATCTCCATAAGATTTCTCCCTGGGATGAACGCGGGCTGAAGCCCGCGACTACAATTTTGGATGAACGTTGATCCCAATTGTAGTCGCGGGCTTCAGCCCGCGTTCATTTCCCGCCTACTCGGTCGCAAAAGGTAACAGGGCGATGTTGCGCGCTTTCTTGATGGCGTCGTTCAGCCGGCGCTGATGCTGGGAGCAGACGCCCGATATGCGGCGCGGCATGATCTTGGCCCGCTCCGGAACGAACTGCGACAGCAGTTTCACGTCTTTGTAATTGATGGAATCAATACGCTCGACACAAAACTTACAAACCTTCTTCCGCCGGTAGTATTGCTTCTGACCCGGCGGACGCTTTTCTCTGGGTGATCTCATTGCATGGCCTCTTCTGCAGATTGCGCCGGAGAAGCGGGACGCTCGCCGGAACCGCGGCGTGCAGCCCGCTTCTGGCGATAGCTGCGAATTTTCTCGAACCTTCGGACGTCTTCATCGGTACGCACCGTGAGGTATTTGATAACGGCGTCCATGACGCGAAGCCGGCGTTCGACTTCCTTGATGATGTCGCCATTGGCGCCTATGGCGAAAAGCACGTAAGAACCTTCGCGGAACTTATCCACGTCGTAAGCAAGCCTGCGCTTGCCCATCTTTTCGATCTTCTGGATCTCTCCACCGGCTCCTGTGATCACGGCTTCGAGTTGTCCGTTGATCTTGTCGATCTCTTCGTCCGTCGCGTTCGGATTGACGATGAACATGATTTCGTAATTTCGCATTTAGTTTTCCTCTGTCTCTCTCAGATCGATGCCGTTGTAGGCGGCCATCGCCTTCTCGATGCCTTCGGCGATCAGGTCTTCAACCGCTTTAACTGCGACTTCCTCCGCCTGATCCAGCAGGGCCCGGTCGCTCTTTGCGACACGTGACAAAACGAAATCCCGGACATCACCGATTTCGCGGTCCGGCTGAATCCCAACGCGAATCCGCAGGAACTCGTCCGACCCCAAGGTCGAAATTAATGATTTTATCCCATTGTGCCCGCCGGCCGAACCTTTTTGCCGGACGCGAAGTTTTCCAAGCGGCAATGCCAGGTCGTCGTAAACAACGATCATATCTTGCGCGCCGGACTCAAAGCGCTCGAAGACCGGCGGCATCGCAGCCCCGCTCTTGTTCATATACGTTTGCGGGAGCACCAGCACCGCCGTTTGGCCGCCAAGCACAACTTTCCCGGATATCAGCGCCGGACCGCATCGTTCCTTGATACGGGTACCCTGCGCAGCGGCAATCCGATCGAGAACGCGAAAGCCGACGTTGTGATACGTGCCTGCGTATTCTTCGCCCGGATTGCCAAGTCCGACAATGAGCCGCATGGGCATTCCTTAGCGTCGGACCCAATCAAGCGCATTCCCCTCCTTGCAAAGGAGGGGTGGCTGCGCCATCAAGAAAATGCTGCGAAGCCACCTTTGAAAGGCGCAGACGGGGTGGTCGCTCACACACCTTGTTTCAAAAAGAGACATTCCGACCGAGACTTAACTTGTGAGCGACCACCCCGTCCGTGCCATATCGGAACGGGTCCTTTTTCTTGATGGCACGGCCACCCCTCCTTTGCAAGGAGGGGAATGCGCTTGGCTGACAGTAATACCATTGGCCGGTCCCCCCCCACGGCTATTCTGCAGGCGACTCTTCTTCCTTCTTGCCCTTCTTGATGACTTCGGGCTCTGCACCAGGCGTGGCAGCAGCTTCGCCTTCTGCAACCGGAGCCGCGGCGGCGGGCGCCGGCGCTTCTTCTTCCTTCACCGAGACGACGTGCACGATGACCTGGTCGGGAGCCGCGAGCACCTTCACTTTTGAGCTCACCTCGAGGCCGGAGACACGTATGGCGTCATTGATCCCAAGATCAGAAACATCGACTTCGATTCGTTCCGGAATATCGCCGGGCAAGCACTCGACGGCGATCTCGCGAAGAATCAATTCGAGAATTCCGGCATCCACTTTGACTCCACGGGCTTCGCCCTTCACAGCGACTGGAACCGTCACGCGAATGGCGACGTCCATTGCGATGCGATAGAAGTCCGCATGGAGAAAAGTCTCCTTGATCGGATCGACTTGCCAACTCTTGAGAATCGCGTTCGCGCTCTTCCCTGCAATGTCGAGCTTGAGAATGGCGTTGCGTCCAGCTTCGGAGCGCAACACTTTCTGAAGCGCCTTCGGATCGACGGCCACCGCGACGTTGTCGCCTTTTCCGCCATAAACCACGCCCGGAATCATTCCCTCCCGGCGCAGGCGCCGGGCCGCATTTTTTCCGCGTTCGTCCCGGGTTTTAGCATTCACTACCATTTCGGCCATAAAGCACTCCAGGAAGCCGGGGGGCCCGGGAAAGTGAGGGCGCGGGCTAAAGCCCGCGACTACATTGGGAACCAGGCTGATCCAAATGTAGTCGCGGGCTTTAGCCCGCGCCCTCACTTCCCCGCTGCTCCCGGCTTCTCATATAAATAGTACGCTGACGGACGTCTCTTCGTGGATGGACTGGACGGCCTGCGCCAGCAGTTTCCCCACGCTGAGGACTGAAATTTTTCTGCATTTCCTTGCATCGTTGTGCAAAGGAATGGTGTTGGTCACCACAATTTCGATCAGGTCCGAGTTCTGAATTCGCTCCACAGCCGGACCCGACAGCACCGGATGCGTGCAGCACGCGTAAACTTTCGTCGCGCCATTGTTGAGAAGCGCCTCGGCCGTTTTGACCAGCGTTCCCGCAGTGTCGATGATGTCATCCGCGATCAAGCAGGTCTGGCCCTTAACGTCACCGATCACGTTCATCACCTGCGCGACGTTGGCCTCGATGCGCCGTTTGTTGACCATTGCCAGCTCGGCATTCAGCCGCTTGGCAAATGCCCGGGCGCGCTCGACGCCGCCGGCATCCGGCGAAACCACGGTGAGATTCGTCAGGTTCAACTTTTGAAAGTGCTCAACGAGGACCGGCGCAGCAAAAAGATGATCCACCGGGATGCTGAAGAAGCCCTGGATCTGCGGCGCATGCAGATCCATCGTCAGCAATCGATCCGTACCCGAAGCGACCAGCAGATCCGAAACGACCTTTGACGAAATCGGAACCCGCGGCTTGTCTTTGCGATCCTGCCGGGCGTAACCGAAGTACGGGAGAACGGCCGTTATTCGCTTTGCCGATGCGCGCTTAAAGGCATCAATCATCAGGAACAGCTCGATGAGATTCGAGTCCACGGGCGGGCACGTCGGTTGAACGATGAAGACGTCCGCCCCGCGCACATTTTCAAGGATCTGAAAGTAAATCTCTCCGTCGCTGAAGCGCGTGACGGACGACTTCCCGAGCTCGCAATCCAGATACTCGCAGATCTCGTTCGTAAGCGCCGTGTTGGCCGTTCCGCCGAAGATTTTCAGTTCGTTGCTCATTCTCTTTACTGTAGCGGCGGTCTATGACCGCCGCTACAGTTCAAAACAATAACTGGGGCGGAAGGATTCGAACCTTCGAATACAGGTTCCAAAGACCTGTGCCTTACCACTTGGCCACGCCCCAATTCCCTGACGAGCTAAAGCTCATCACCTACCACCATTTTCTGGAAATACTCCCAACGCGGCAATGGTTTTGTCACCTTCACATGGAAGCGCCCACTCAGTGCCGAGCCCGCTCGAATGGCCTCCGAAATCATTCCGAATTGACCGTAAACCGTTGAGCCGCTGCCTGAGAGCGATGCCCGGTAGGCGCCCTGCCTCAGAAGTTCGTCCTTGATTTCCGCCATCTCGGGATACCTGGCAAAGACGGGAGCCTCGAAATCGTTGGTTTCCGAACCACAGTCAGGACCGCCGGGATCATGGAAACCTTCAATGCTATTGAATTTATCAGGTACCGTCAACCAGGAATAGGCCTCGGCCGTGGGTATCACCACGCCCGGATCGACGAGGACGAGCCAGTAATCGCCGGGATCCTCCAATTTATAAACTTCGTCGCCTCGACCGAATCCGGCGGCACGTCCGCCAACGGCAAAGAAGGGTACATCGGAACCGAGGCTGCGGAGAGCCTGCGTAACCCCTTCCGTCGTAATGGCCCTCTTGAACAAACGCTGCAACCCGATAAAGGTAACAGCCGCGTCTGCGCTGCCGCCGCCGAGACCGCGGCCGATTGGAATGTCTTTTCTAAGTTGAATCGAAACGCTGACCGGTGCGCCGGTCATTTGTTCATAGGCTCGAACAGCACGAACGACGAGATTCGTTTCATCCTGTGGCGCGCCGCTCGCGGAAAATTGAAACCGGTCCGAGCGCTCCATGTGAATCTCGTCCCACCAATCGATGGCTTGAAGAATCGTTTTGACTTCGTGGAAGCCATCGTCCCGGCGTCCGAGAATGCGAAGATCCAGATTAATTTTGGCGAACGCTCGCAACAGCATAAAGTCGGCTGAAAAATCGGGGCTTCAACAAGCCTGAGCGAAACATCAATCGCAAAGCGTAAAAGGGCAGGGATCGGCCCACGAACCAGAAAGGGTAAATGGGATCGGAACGCTCGATGGAAACCCGGTTCGAATATCGGCTGAGCAGATTCTCGAGCGAGGCCGAATCAAAAAAGTGCAAATGATCTGACGAGAGCATGTGGGCATAAGTCACATCGTTCGTCTTCATGAGCTCGATGTCTTCGGAGTTTGGCACAGTGATGAGCACATTCTTGCGAGCAACTCGAAATGCCTCGCCCAAAACCCGATCGACATCGGAGACATGCTCGAGCACCTCGAATATCAACACGGAGTCGAAGGAGCGGTCGCCGAACGGAAGCGCCGAATCGACATTCACGACAGGCAAACTCTGCGTTTTCGCCTGCCGCAAATACTCGAGGTTGATGTCACAGCCGACACAGTTCAGGCCGTCCCTCATCAGAACGCTGCTATAAGCCCCGAAGCCGCAACCCAAATCAAGTATGGAAGTTCCCGCATGCCGGTGAGCAAAACGCACGAACGCCCCATAGTGTTCGCCTGGCCTGGCCGGTATTCCGGGCTGGTAAAAATCGTCGCGGGTACGAATCATGTTTTGGTCCGGGTCACCACAAAGACACAAGAGTTAGCCGCGGATTACGCGAATTACGCGGATGGGCGCGCCGCATTCTTCGGACGGCCGGGAGTACCGAAGGATAGCGCGCCCATCCGCGTAATTCGCGTAATCCGCGGCTAACTCTTGTGTCTTTGTGGTGACCTCACTTTGGTATTATCAACGCGCTGATAGCTATGCGACATCGATTTCTGCTTGCCGCGTCATTCCTGTATCTGGTTGTAGCCGATCTGATATGGATTGCGCGCGACACCCGACCTCCCTTCTGGGATATGGCTGAACATCAAAGTTCGGCGCTTCGTATCTACGATGCGTTTGCAAGTCAGGGTGTCCGGGCTATTTCCGATGTTCCGCTCTTCACTCTGCCGTATCCTCCGTTTTACCAATCCGTAGTAGCGGCTTTTTATGCGATCTTCGGGAGATCTGTCGATGTTGCGCAATCGGCGAATCTGCTTGCGATTGGGATTTTGCTCCTGGCCACTTACGGTTTGGGACGAACCGTGTTAAAGCCAATCCCGGCGGCCGCAGCAGCGATCATGGTGAACTTCTATCCTTACTTGCTGTGGCTCTCGCGGGAAACGCTCATCGATTACTGGCTCACGAGCATGGTTGCGCTCGCGATGTGGTGTCTGGTCCGCACGAACGACTTTTCGGATCGGAAGCGTTCCATCGTCTTCGGCATCGTGTGCGGCCTCGGCATGCTGACGAAGTGGACCTTTGTATTGTTCGTAGGGTTGCCGGCGCTTTGGGCTGCAAGAAAGAATGTAAAGAACGCCGTCATCGCCGCGGGTACGGCGGCCGTGCTCGCAGGCTATTGGTACGTGCACGCGATCGGGGCGCTGGCTCAGCTTTTCCTGATCAACTCCGCGGGCGCGGTGAATGAGGGTGATCCGGAGCGGCTGAGCCTTCAGGCAATTGTTTTTTATGTCCGCACACTGGAGGGCTACCAGTTGTTTCTCCCGTTGTTCGTAGCATTCATTGCCGGGGCGATCCTTCTGGCGCGGAATTTCGATCGGGCATGGATGCCCATGGTCCTGTGGATTGCGGGGGGATGGCTGGGACTGATGTTGTTTCAAAACAAGGATCCCCGGTACAGCGCGCCGTTACTGCCGGCCGTCGCATTGATTACCGCTCAGATTTTTCAACGCAAGGAAATACTGGTAGCCGTCCTCATGCCGTTCCTGCTTTTTCAGCACTACCTGGTCTCGTTTGGTGTTCCGCGACTGCCGCCGGCCGTGGTTCTGGCAAAAGGTCCGGACGGACCCATCCAGTACAATTGGAACTTTTATACTCAGCGTTACTTCGACCTGTGGGGCCCTCCGGCCCGCGAGGATTGGCAGATCCGGCGCGTCCTGGACAGAGTCAGCACTCCGAACGGCCATCCCGTCCGGCTCGGAATGGTGCCCGATATCCCACGCTTCGATATCTTCGCGTTTCAGTTCTATATCCGGCTCGGGAAGTTTCCGGTCACGGTAAATCGGCTCATCACCCTCGATGAAAACGCGATCGCGAGCAATGACTACATCCTGGTTTCGGAAAAGGACAAAGGATTCGAGCCAGGCTCATTCTTCACCGCAGATCTTCCGAACATCAACCAGTACATTCTCGGACGTCCCGAATCGTTTCATATCGTCGAGTGGTTTCCGCTTCCGAACGGCGATGTGATCCGGCTGTACAAGGTCGAACGTTCATGAAGCATCACCTCTTGCTCGCCCTCGTGGTGCTGGCCGGGATCGTGCCGTTCTCGTCCCGCGCCGTTTACATGGATGAACACATCTTTCTTCTGATGGCCCGGTCCGCCCACACGAACTTCCTTTTTCCGCAGGACACACCCGCTCTCTTTTTCGGCCAGACGCGGCCGAGCTTTGTCGGCCACACCCATCCGCCCGTAGGGGAGTACTACCTGGCACTCCTGTACTCGATCTTTGGTGAATTTCGAGAAGTTCCCTTCCGGTTACTGTTCTCGGTCTTCGCAATCGTCGCTGTATTCGGCTTCTACGCTCTGGCGAAGCGCTTTACGGCCAATCCTCTATGGTTGTCGTTGCTGTTTGCGGTAAGCCCTGCGTTCTTTGTCTACAGCGCGACGCTGATGATGGATGTGCCGATGCTGGCATGTCTGCTTGCCGGCTTCGCGTTGTATTTCGGTCATGTCCAGGGACGTCGGTGGTTTTTGCCGTTGTCTTCGATGTGTTTCATTCTGGCGGTAGGAATCGGCTACACGGCTTTGGTGCCGCTCGGATGCTTCTTCGCCGGTTTGCTCGCGGCAAGGCGCCCGCTGAAGGAACTTCTGAGTGTGGTTGCTGCTCCTCTTGCGCTGACGTTGTACCTGGTCGCTATGACAATTCATTTCGGAGCCTTTCCTCCGGCGCTCACCCTTGGCTATCTCGTGACGCAGGGTTCGGTCTTTCGGAACGTGCTGGCGCTTCTGAGTTTCACAGGAGCAATAGGAGTTTTTCCATGGCTGGTCTCGGGCAAACGCCTGCCGATCACGACAAGTGTTCTCGCTGTGGCCATATTGACGCTCTTCACTTCCTGGCCATCCATGGTGTATCGACTCTGGTTCATCGTTCTGGCCTCATCAGGCCTCGTGGTGTTGATCACGTTTGCGGGAGCCGCGCGAAAACTCATCATTTCGGGCAAGAATACCGGCGAAGCATTTCTGATCCTATGGGTGCCGGCGACTCTCCTTTTCTTTGTCCTTATAGGCGACATGATCAGTGCGCGATATATTCTTCTCGCGCTGCCTGCGCTGTACCTCGTGATCTTTCGGGACGCAAGCGAGAGACGCCTGATCTACATAACGGTTCCGACAGCAGTCTTGTCCCTGACTCTCGCCTACGCGGATTTCATTTCCGTGAATGTCAATCGCGACTGGGTGCAGCAGACGGTTGTTCCGCTGCAGCAGGAGGGCTTTCGCATTTGGAGCGGAGCGGAATCCGGCCTGCGGTTTTATCTTGAACAAAAAGGTATACAGACTCTTTCAGCGACGGATGTAAGCCCAAAACCGGGCGACCTGATCGTTCGGCACAAACTGTACCACTACGGTTTAGCCGACAGTGTGGGCGCGCTGTCGATAATTCTCAAAACCTTCACCTTGACCAGCGCATTCCCGGTCCGGACATATAACCAGGCTGCCGGTGCGGGTTTTCACGACAGCAATATGGGTCTGGTGCCATTCATTTTTTCGCGCGCGGCGTTCGATGAAGTCGAGGTTGCAGAGATGTGTCCGTTGGAAGCTGCGGTCTGGAGTCCGGAAGGGCCGATCTTCATGCAACGTGAGGCGGAGCGCGAATTTCCGATGAGAATTCCATCGAACACCAAAATAGAATATGAACTCGACGGCGATGGCGCTGCCGCAGTGATGACGAGCGGAATTCGTCTCATCAAGGGGCCGGCGCCAAGGATCGTATGGAGGAACTTCCGAATTGTCCCGAAACAGTTCGCACTTCAATAAGCAGAGTGAGCTGATTCAATCTCTGCGAAGGCAACTGGAAGCGACCGAAAACGCGCTTGCGGACCAAAAGTGGGTCTTCGAGCGGTTTCTGCAATCTCCTTCGTGGCGGTTGACCTATCCGATTCGGTGGCTCGCAAAGCTGTTCAGGAGCCTGCGGACCCGGTCTGCTGCAGGGGCGGTCTATGACCGCCCACAAACTGGCGGTCATAGACCGCCGCTACAGTTGGAGCCGGAAGAATCCGAAGAGATTCCTTTAGATCTCAAGGTCTTCCTGACGTCATTGTATCGAGTGACGCTTCAAAGTTTCCTGTCTTCCGGAACTCCACTTCAATTGCCACACAGTGAAAATCCGGAAATCTCGATCATCCTCGTTCTGTTCAATCGCGCGGAGTTGACGCTGGCGTGTTTGCGATCGATTACGGAAAGCCAGACGTTATCCATCGAGGTGATCATTGTCGACAACGCTTCGTCCGACGAGACGACCCGGTTGCTGAATCTTCTTCAAGGCGCGCGCATCATTCGGAACAGCGAAAATGTGAACTTTCTTCTCGGCGTGAACCAGGCGGCACGCGAAGCTCGTGGCGAATATGTCCTCATTTTGAATAACGACACGCAGTTGATGCCGAACACGCTTCGGTCGGCGTTGACGACGATTCGCAGCGCACCGGACATCGGCGCCGTGGGGGGCCGTTTGATTTTGCTCGACGGGACATTGCAGGAGGGCGGAAGCATCATTTGGCGGGATGGCTCCTGCCTGGGTTATGGCCGCGGCGACGATCCATTCGCGCCGATGTACATGTTCCGCCGGGATGTGGACTACTGCTCGGGCGCATTTCTGCTCACGCCTCGCCCGGTATGGCAGCGGTTGGGGGGTTTTGACGAGATCTTCAAGCCGGCTTATTACGAGGAGACCGATTACTGCACCCGGCTGTGGGAGCAAGGCCTGCGCGTCGTGTACGATCCCAACGCCGTTCTTCTACATTATGAGTTCGCCAGCTCCGCTTCCGTGAACAGCGCGATCGATCTTCAACGGGACCATCAACGGATTTTTGCTGCGCGGCATCAGGCATTGCTTTCCAACCATCACGCGCCGGATTTGACGGCGGTCCTGCCTGCGCGAATGAAGGGCCGCAAGAAGCGCGTCCTGTTCATCGAAGACAAGGTTCCGCATATGTGGCTCGGCTCCGGCTATCCCAGAGCGCGCACGATCCTCCTGGCTCTGGTCGGTCAGGGCTTCTTCGTAACGCTCTACCCTTTGGAAGTGTTCGACGAAGACTGGTCCTCGGTCTATTCGGACATGCCCGCTGAGATCGAGTTCATGACAGGCTACGGGCCACCGCTGCTCGAGACTTTTCTGCGCAGCAGGCAAGGGTATTACGACACGATCTTCGTAAGCAGGCCGCATAACATGAAAGTCGTTAAGTCGGTCCTCGAAGCCCACCCGGAATGGTTCAAAGACACCAACATCATCTACGACGCAGAGGCCCTCTTCGTCTTGCGCGAAATCACGCAGCGGCAGTTGACCGGCGCGCCGTTGTCGCCGAAGGAAACCGAGGAATTGGTCAAATCGGAAGTGGCGTTGGCGGAGGGTGCTGATTTAGTGATTTCCGTCTCGGAGTCGGAGGCTCGGGCATTCGAAGAGCACGGGATTCAAAACGTTCAAGTCCTGGGACACGCGATTTCAGCTTCCCCAACGCCTCGGCCGTTTCACCAGCGAAATGGTTTCCTGTTCGTCGGCCCGATTTATGAAGAGGGGACCCCGAATAGCGATTCCCTCGCCTGGTTTCTCGCCGAGGTTTTCCCGAAAATCCAGGCGAAACTGGGAAGTGAAGTCACTTTAACGATTGCCGGCGCAAATGAGTCCTGGGGTGTAAGCAAGCTTGCAGGACCTTCGGTGCGTTTTACGGGCCATCTCCGGGATCTGCACGAACTCTATGATTCGGCGCGCGTCTTCGTTGCGCCCACACGCTATGCAGCCGGCCTTCCTCACAAGGTTCACGAGGCCGTGGCCCGGGGGGTGCCGGTCGTCGCCACACCGCTGCTTGCGTCGCAGCTTGGATGGCAGGATGGCGCTCCAATCCTTGTAGGCCGCGACGCCAACGAGTTTGCTGCCAGGTGCATCGAGTTACACATGACTGAGGTTCTCTGGAACGAACTGCGGGCGTCCGGACTGGAGCGGATTCGAACGGATTGCTCGATAGAACGGTTCGAAAGCAGCATGAAAGCGATCATGAGAGTCGAGCGAGCGAGGTTCACGGATGTTGGAATGGACCGGTGAGCGGTTTCTTCCGTGGCTCAGGGAGGCGACGATCGCATACGAGCACCTGCACAGGTACGCGTATGCGGCCACGTTCGTGAAAGGCAAGCGTGTCCTGGACCTGGCATCCGGCGAGGGCTACGGGTCCAGGATCCTGGCTGCCGCTGCATCATCAGTGGTCGGCGTCGACATCGATGAGAATACCGTCCGCCACGCCGCAGAAAAATACGCCGGCCAGAACGTTCAATTCATCGCAGGTTCCGTCACCGCGGTTCCAATCCAGGAAGATCACTCGTTCGACGTTGTTGTGTGCTTTGAAGCTATTGAACACATCGAAGACCAGGAAAAGCTGCTCGGCGAGGTCGCGCGCCTGCTCAAGCCCGAAGGCGTGTTCATCGTATCGACGCCGAACAAGGCCGAGTATCACCATGAAGGCGAAGAGGACAATCCATTTCACGTCAAGGAACTCGACTTCGACGAATTCCGGCAGCTTCTCGCCTGTCACTTCAAGAATCTTCGGTTCCTCGGTCAGCGCATACTTCCCAGTTCCAGCATCTGGCCGATCGGTGTAACCAACGGTGCCGGTTTCGAGGAATTCGTCATGGAGCGCGGTGAGACGGAATTTCGATTTGTCGGCAATGAAAAACGCATCCCGGTCTATTTCATTGCTGTCGCATCGAACTCGTCCGAACCCCTTCCTCAGCCCGGCAGCGTCCTGCTGGACTATTCCAACAGCCTGCTTCAGGAGAAAAACGAAGAGATCCAGGCTACACGCAAGGAAATCCAGTGGCGCGAACAGCAGATCGAGGATCGCAAGCAGCAGATCGAATCGCTCGAAAGCGCGCTCCAGTGGCGGGAGGGGCGGATCAAAGATCTTGATGGGAAGATCTCGGCATTGGAAGAGGCGCTCAAGTGGCGCGAACAACATCTCACGGAACGTGAAGCGGAGCTCACTTCATTGCGGGAGACGCTCGAGTGGCTGGAGGGACAAGGTCAGGAGTTGACGCAAGGATTGGACTGGACTCGGAATCACATCAGTGACCTGGAAAAGACGGTCGCATCACAGGAAGAAGCATTGAAGTGGCGTGCCGGCCAGGTGGAAGGACTGGAAAGGGATAAAACCAGGGTGAGTTCCGAGCTTCGCTCAACGGAGCAGCAGCTCAGCTCGATGGAGCAGCGGCTCAACGTGGCCACCGAACAGTTGGAAGCGATTTACTCGAGTACCGGTTGGAAACTCATCCTGAGATTGCGCCACATCCGCGACCGGCTCAAGAGACTGGTGAAGCTGTAGCGGCGGTCTATGACCGCCGGTATTTCGACGCGTGCAAAGAAAACGCGTTCGTATGCGCTTCAAATGTAGTCGCGGGCTTTAGCCCGCGCTCGTTGAGTTTTCGCGAACCACCAGGCAACGCGGGCTAAAGCCCGCCACTACATTGAGGCACCTCCAATTCATTCACACCCTCTTTGACCGCCGGTATTTCGTTGATTCCAGGAAAAAGCGGCAGTCATAGAAGGCCGCTACAGTGCCTGATTCGAGTTTTTCAGCACGCTGCTGCGTGAAAGACAACAAGAACCTGGCCATGATGCGTTCTCCTTTTGTTTAACAGTCGATGTTTGTAAGTGTTTCTGTGACGAAGCAAAGCTTCTTTGTAAGAAACGAATGTTGCTTTGCCGCGAAGCAATGTTTGTTTGTCACGAAGCAAACTTTGTTTGTCACGAAGCAAACTTTGTTTGTCACGAAGCAAACTTTGTTTGTCACGAAGCAAACTTTGTTTGTCACGAAGCAAACTTCGTTTGTCACGAAGTAAACTTTGTTTGTCACGAAGTAAACTTTGTTTGCCACGAAGCAAACTTTGTTTGCCACGAAGCAAACTTTGTTTGCCACGAAGCAAACTTTGTTTGCCACGAAGCAAACTTTGTTTGTCGCAAAG
>WNFT01001288.1_pt1 | contig 21651 bp, 15 predicted proteins | sample 5400191 | NCBI WGS metagenome assembly WNFT01 (sample SAMN13153359, study PRJNA577476) | soil metagenome | isolation source: 80 cm saprolite under Madrone tree | place: USA:California | collected 2016-06-14 | reverse complement strand
ATCCAGATCTTCCCATCTGATAGGGCGTGTGCCCGGATATTTCCTTGCCATTTCTTCACGCAGGCCGGTCGGATATACGCATCGGTCATTCAATTGTCTGGCTGCGACAACCTGAATGAAGAGGGACAGGTAGGCATTCAGGTTGTCGCAGCCAGACAATTACAAACCTAAGTCGCATCTGGATCAGTCCGTAGCCTTGCCCATACAATCCAATTATCCTACGGGGATTTCCGACGTAACGGAGGCCGACTCCGGACTGTCAACTCCTGGTAAACGCCGAAATCGGAAAAGTAGAATCGCGAAAAAGCACATGTCCGGTTTGGCGACTTACCAGGAGTTGACCCGTTCATGTCCTTTCGCTAGGTTCGATAGTGAATATGTCAGCAGAACTTGAAACGCTCGATCAATTGCTTGGTGGTGTGCTTTCCTTGGCAGTCATCCGAAACCTTTACCCAGATGGCGAGGCCTTCAGGCGGGGTGTGTTCGGGTTGCTGTCTTCTGGTGACGTATGCCTCTTGATGATCGACCAAACTATCGTGCCCAGCTGGCGTTGGAGAGAATTGTTCGTCGATGGCACTGTCATGAATGACCTAGGGACCTTAAACCTGAAGATCACGGAGAAGGGTGCTCACCGGGTCGCATAGACAGCGGGCTTGGCCTCATTGTCCGGTTAGACGACTCTTGCTTATCCGGTTGTTTCAGCAAACCGCAAGCCTTCGAGGTGTCGATTCAAGCTTGGCACAACATATGGTGCTTTGCTGAAACAAGCGGATAAGGAGAAGACGACTAATCGGGACTTGACCACCGGAATCAAGCGAGTACCTGTACGCAAGAAACGATTCATACCGTCTCATACTTACCGGGAAGCACACGCATCTAGTCGATGCAAGCCCTTGGACGGCTTGAGTGCAAATAACGTCAGGCTGTAATCTGTAAGGCAGAGGGACCTTGTATCGAGTTGTGTGACGTGAAATCACTATCAGAGGAGAAGTTTTATGAGCCGGATTTTCATGACTATGCTTGCGATGGCACTTGGGGCAATAGTTGGGTCGGCGCAAACTCCCGCTCAACCCCAAGCGCCAGTCCAGCCCCAAAGCAATTCGAAATGTAGCCTGACCCCTGCTCAAGCTCCGGCGATTCGAGGTATTAAGCTCGGTATGAGTACTGAAGAGATTGTGTCACTTTTCCCAGGAAGCAGCCAAAGACCGGAAATCAAGAAGGCGCTTGAGAGCAGTGAGGGCTATCCGAATTACGGTGTCGCAAGATTGGGCTTTCAGCTTTTAACATACCCCACGGTTGCGAAAGACAGGTTTGCAGGCATCGACGCAGTTTGGGTAACACTGTTTGATGGCCGCGTGGCAGAACTTCGAGTCAATTATGCAGGCCTGGATTCCCGTCCGAGGGGTGCTGTCTGGCCTAATGTGGATGATTTCATCGCGAAGCTGTCGGAGGCGTACGCCCTGCCAGCCGCAAGGGACTGGCGGCAAGGTGCGCAGAACTACAAGGTTCTAGAGTGCGACGGATTGGACATCGAAGCAACGACCCCCAATGGAAGCGCATCTGTTTCATTGCGAAGTACCAAATCTTTTGATACTTCGAGAGAAAGGGCGGCGGAAGTCGAAGAGAAAATACGGAAGGAATTCAGGCCGTAGACCATAGTGCTTGATAAACGCCGTTACCGGAGAAGTGCCGATCAGGGATTCCAGATGTCCGGTAACGCGACTCCAGGAGTTGACGGCCGCTCCCCAGGCCCGTCTATGGTGGTCATCGGCTATACGATTAGGGGGCCGTGCTGAATAGCCAGAACAGTGCCGTACCGAAACAAGCGATTGCGATAGGCGCTATCAAGCGAGGTCGTCCGAACAAACACAGAAAGAACGCAACTAGCAAAGTGCGAAAGATAGGCTTGTGTCGTGCGCCCTGCTTTGAGTATCGGCAAAGTCCTCATACTTCAGGGGGGGGACCAATGGTTCGATATGTCCCCAGCGCATACCATTTACAGTGACGTACTCGCCATTCATATCGTCCTGCTACCACCTCAACCGGCCTCCCACTCTGGAGATAGCCGATGGAATTAGGCGTGTCCAAGACATCCACCAGATTATGCGCCACTTCCACTTCAGGGAGGCGTGAATTTGCTTATAGCTAGGCGAAGTATGCCCGCTGGGATCCATATGACGGTTTCTAGACCGTCGCACATTTCCAGCTAATGTGAGTCGAGCCTAACGGTTTTGCGGACCGCTGGGCCGACAATTCGGTGATTGGGATAAATTGGGATAAAGGCTATGCTCGCCAGAGAGATTGGCAGTCGTCTCTAAATCCAAGAGTGCTTGGGGTTTAGTGGCGGAGGAGGAAGGATTCGAACCCTCGAAACCCTTTCGAGGTTAGCGATTTTCAAGACCGCCGGTTTCAACCGCTCACCCACTCCTCCGTTTCTAATTATAACCAACAACTGTACTTAGTGGGCTTATCGGTGACACTTTTGGGTTCGATTGCTGCAATTCGGTGCATGGTGTCACCAAATTGAGCTGACGCTTTACCAGCAGAGGAAAAAAATCGCCAATACGGCTTTCCGTATCCAGGCATGCAAAACGATGTCTTGAATTGCCGGTGTGGCACTTTCCGTCCCCTTACTTCCACTGTCATTTTTGTCAGTTTCGATCTTCGTCGCCGACGGCTAGTTTATCAGCAGGAAGATGTTGGCGGAGGTGTCCGGATGCGAGTCTGGACGAGGTGGACAAGTGCCACTGCGGTTGCGCTGTTATTTGTTCAGGTTTCTTTCGCGGATCCACAGCAGCGCAAGAAAATCAAGAACGGCAGCGAAGCAGACATCAATTCGATCGGGAATCGAAAGGTCGCGCACGGACCGAACTTCTATTCGCTCGACAGCGAGATTACCCTCGGGAGCGAACTTGCAAAAGAAGTGGATCGCTCCGCTAAGTTCATCGATGACCCGTTGGTGAACGAGTATGTGAATCGGATTGGTCAAGACTTAGTGCGCGATTCCGATGCAAGGTTTCCTTTCACAATCAAAGTGATTGACTCCGAGGAAGCCACTGCGTTCGCCCTTCCAGGCGGATTTTTGTATGTGAACAGCGGATTGATTCTTCTCGCCGATGAAGAAGCGGAGCTGGCGGGAGTACTGGCCCACGAGATTGCCCATGTTTGTGCACGGCATGGGACTCGCGACTCCACCAGGAGTCAAATCGCACGCGTCGCCGCTATGTCCGTACTTTTTCTCGGACCCGGTGGCTGGGCCGGTTACGCGATCTACGCCGGCGTGAAAGTTGGAGTGCCCCTGACATTCCTGAAATTCTCACGCAGCGCGGAAAGCGAAGCCGATTACCTCGGCCTGCAATACATGTACAAGGCGGGATACGATCCCAACGCTTTCATTACATTCTTTGAGAGAGTGGCCTCGGAGACAAGTCCGGGCAAGTTCGCGACGATGTTCTCCAGCCATCCTCCTACGCGGAATCGAATGAAAGCGATTCAAAGAGAAATTGAGACAATTCTTCCGCCCCGCGATCAATACATTGAAACGACGTCGGAATTTGATGTCATAAAAAGCCGCCTTCTTAGAGGCGACCAGGGTAATCGAACCGATTTGAACGGCTCAATGCCGAAGCTTCGCAGACGGACCGAGCCAGACGTGAACGATACGTCAAATCCTGACCGCTAGGCGGCCATACATTCTTGCTCTCATTCTCTTTCATTCCATCGGCGGGAGTGTCGCTCAACAACGAGTTCCAAAGCCAAGCCATCCGGTTGAGTCTGTGACACTCATGTGGGCGAGAGGCTGAAAACCGTCAGTGTAGCTAAATTGTCACTAAAACTGGCGCAAAACGAGCAAAAACAGAGCGAATCCAGAAAATGCGGATTCCGATGAAGGTAATCAGTGTTCCCGCTGATCGTGTTCAGCGTTCCGGGTTGGTGTGATCAGTCGTCGGAGCGAAGCGACGCTGGTTTTTGCATTTTGTAGAAAGTGATTACGATCGTCAAGCTTGTTGTTGCTGATGCTGTGGGAAAGTGGAAATCGCTCCTGCGATTTCCAAGGGCGCTTTTTGCCCGTCTTTTCCACAGCTTTTGGCCCGCCGATTCATTCACTTTTCCTCCTTCACTCCTTTCTGTTTCCGTATCGAATCCCCACGCATCTCGATGCGATGCGCGTTGTGCACCAGCCGGTCGAGAATGCCATCGGCCAGTGTGGGATCTCCGATCTGTTCGTGCCAGCGAGACACAGGCAACTGCGAAGTCAGGACCATCGAGCGCGTCTGGTAGCGATCCTCGGCGATCTCCCAAAAGTCTCTTCTCTCCGCTTCCGCCATCGGAGCCATGACCCAGTCATCGATGACCAGAACATCGATGCGGTTCAGCCGTCTCAATAGTTGCCGCAGACTGCCATCGGCGCGTGCCAGGCTCAGATCCCGGAACAGCGCCGCGGCCCTCGTGTAGTACACCCGATAGCCATCCCGGCAAGCTTTCTGCGCCAGCGCCGAAGCCACATAACTTTTGCCCACACCGGTCGGACCCAGCACGAAGATGTGTTCGTGGTTGGCCACCCAGGCAGACTCTTGGGCCAACGCACGGATCACGCTCCGGTTCAGTCCTCGCTCCGAACGATAGTCGATGTTCTCGACGCAGGCAGCTCCCCGTAAGCGAGCAGCAAGGACTCGTCTGGTGAGAGCCTGGTTCTCACGCCAGTTCCACTGCTGATCGACGAGCAGTGCCAGACGGTCGAGGAAGTTTAACTCCCGCGTCGCTTCGTCCTGTTCCTGATGCTCCAGTGCTTCGATCATTCCCTGGAGCTTGAGAGCATGGAGTTTTTCTTTCATCGGTTGTTGCAACATGAGCATCTCTCCTCTCTACTCGAAGTACTCAGCGCCACGAATGTTGTCATGCGATGGCGGAAGGGGTTGCGGTGGCGGTTCTGGGAGTGGTTGTTGATCGAGGGAGTTCTTCAGGATCGATTTCACGCTCTGGTAGCGGCAAGCACCGGTCCGTATGGCTCGATCGGCAGCCGCTTCCATCCTGGTCGGGGAATACTCCTCGGCCAGTCGGATGATCCCGAGGCAAGATCGATAGCCCATCTCCGGATGCGGTTTCTCGGCAAGGATCCGTTCAAACAACTTGGCCGTGTGCGGTCCGATCTGTTCGGCCCAGTTCACCATGCGTGAAGGAGTCCACTCGAGATGCGCTTGGTGGCTCTTCGGCCGGTGCTCTCTCTGCGTGAACACCTGTTCTCGTCCATGACCACGAACGTGCGAGGCTACCCGCTGTCCCTTGTGAAAGATCTCGATGGTCGTCGGTGCCGCTCGAACTTCCACGCGTTCTTGCACCAGCGTATAAGGCACGCTGTAGAGGTTGGCGTCGAAGGCGATGTGGTAGTCGATGTTGACTCGGGCGTAGGACCACTGGCTCATGTCGAACGGCTCGGCGGGCAACGGTCGCAAAGCGCTGCGCTCCACCGCTGCGAACACACTGGCACGCGATCCTTCGCGCTTCCGGAACGGTCGGTGGTTCAGCCGCTCGAGCAGTTCGCGAATCGCATCATTTAGATCTGCCAACCGAAAAAACTTCTGGTGGCGTAGGGCGGCAAGGATCCAGCGTTCGACAACTTGCACGCCGACTTCGACCTTGGCCTTGTCTTTCGGATGGCGAGGGCGCGCCGGCACGACTCCCACGCCGTAGTGCAGCGCAAACTCTTGGTAGGTGGGGTTGAGATCCGGATCGTAGCGGCAGGCACGGCTCACTCCCGTTCGCAGGTTATCCGGGACTAGGAGTCTGGGCACTCCAGAAAAGTATTCAAAAGCATGAATGTGAGTGCTGATCCAGGCAGCCAACTGCTGGTCTCGGGTGGCTTCGGCATAAGTGTAGGAACTCATGCCCAACACCATCACGAACAACGACGCTGGCCAGATTTCGCCCGTAATCGGATCGTGCACCGGAATCGTTGCACCGGCCCAGTCCACGAAACCCTTCTCGCCAGGCTTATGTACCTGGCGAAGAACTACATCCTGCTTTCGGCGCCAACGTTGGTAGAGCCCGCAGAAGCGACTGTAGCCGTACCCTTCCGGGTGCACCTGCCGGTATTCTTCCCAAGCCAACTGCAACGTCAGATGGCGATGCTGCTGCAACTGCGAGTGCAAGTCGGGAAAATCCGGGAGGACTTGTTCGGGAAGTCGCTTTACCACCTGCTGCTCTCCGAACAAGGCCTGCTCGACGCGCTGCTCGTCCCAGCCTTCCGGAGTCGGCCAGGCTATCCCGGCCGCTGCTGCCCTCTTCAGGTAGTTATGGACGGCTCCCTGACTGATCGAACAAGCTCGGGCGATCTCCCGTTGCCCCAGCCTCAGCTCAAAACGGAGGCGGAGGACTTCCTTGATCTTACGCATGGACATTCTCCTGGTTGGCACGCTGTTGCTCCTCTAAGTTGTCTTCGGAGAACAGCTTGCCTTCTGTGATGTCCAGCGTCACCTCGCCCTGTGGAAAACATTCCGAGCCATCGTGATCACCGTTCCCAGGATCACGATTAAGTGATCACGATCATCCCGGAATCACTGATCACCTTCCGTCGGAACACTGATCACGATCATCCCGGAATCGCGATCACGATCGTTAGGAATCGTTGATCACCATCCCCAGGAATCCCCAGAAAACAGAAATTGTAGCTATCTTTCGGCTGGCAAAGGGATTTAGTTGATTTTTCTACCAGATAGCGAACCAGCGATTTAATTTTTCAAGACCGCCGGTTTCACCGCTCACCGACTCCTCCGTTTTTAATTCTAACGTATTCTGTGAGTTAGCGGCCAGTTTGCTGCAGTTTGGACTCGATCTGTTTCCTTCCTGGCGAGTGACTGAAGCGAGCGCGGAGCCTACGTCATCCCATTGGCAAGGAAGCAACTTAGATGGACCTTACCGAGAATCGGTAATTTGGTTTGGGTTGACTCAATTCCAGAATGTCTGCTTAACTGGCAACCCATCTTGATCGGATAAGGAACCTGGCCGTGAATTCTCGTCGAAAGTTTCTAACGCAGGCCGGAGCTCTTGCTGCGGGCACCATGGGCGCGCCTGCTTTTCCGGCAGGCGAGAAAACATCGGACCTGTCCGCGCCGGAGACCGTGAGTTTGTGCGGCCCATGGTTGTTCCGGACTGATTCTGGAAATGTTGGCAAGGAGCGGCGCTGGTTCGGAAGCCATGAATCCGTCAGCGCCTGGCTCAAAGTGCTCGTGCCTCACACCTGGCAAGTTGATCTCGCTTTTGTTGATTATCGTGGTGTCGCCTGGTATCGGCGCACCTTTGATGCGCCGATTGAATGGCAAAACTCCGCGGTACGGATCGAGTTTGAGGCCGTATTCCATACGGCCACAATCTGGATAAACGGGGAATTGGCTGGAGAGCATGTGCGCAAGGGCTACACCGCGTTCGGGCTTGACATCACTCGTCTGCTGAGTTGGGGAGAGTCCAACACCATCGCAGTGCGCGTTGACAACGCATTCGATGAGCACATGGTGCCCAGGGGACGTTCCAGTGATTGGGCGCATGACGGAGGCATCTACCGGCCGGTGCAACTGCTCATTACAGCAAAGACTTTTGTGGAGCGCGTTGACGTCGAGGCCATTCCCCATCTCACCAGCGGAGACGGAAAGATTGCCATCGCCGCGCACTTGCGGAATACAAGTTCGAAGCCGTGGATCGGGCGAGCCTCTTTTCGAATTGTCGACGATGAAACCGGGCTGACCGTGCTGACCGGTTCAGATACTCCGGGCTTCACCATTAAGAGCGCTGGAACCCAGACGCGAAAATTTGAAGCTACGCTGCCCAAGGCGAAGTTGTGGCATTTCGATCATCCGAATCTCTATCGACTTATTTTTTCAATCGCGGGCGGACGAGAGAGTCATCAACTCACAGTTACATTCGGGGTCCGGAGACTAGAGGCTAAGGGCAGCGAGTTTTACTTGAACGGTGAACGCGTTCGGTTGATGGGCGTCGAGCGCATGGCGGGGAGCAATCCGGAATTTGGAATGGCGGAGCCCAGCCAATGGATCACGCACGATTATGACGACTTGAAACATCTGAATTGCGTGTTTACGCGCGTTCATTGGCCTCAGGATAAGAGAGTTCTAGACTATTGCGACAGGCACGGCATTCTGATGCAAAGCGAAATTCCGGCCTGGGGCTACGACACATTTGCCGGCATGGGAGCAGAACCCGATGCCGATATCCTGCAAAACGCCTTGGAGCAATTAAGAGAGATGATCGCGCGCGACCGCAACCATCCCTCGGTGGTGGTCTGGGGCCTTTGCAATGAGGTTGGCGGGCAAAATCCTCCCGCCTATCAATTTGTGAAGCATATGTTGGAGGAGGCCAAGAGGCTGGATCCCAAGCGACTCTGTTCCTATGCTTCGAACTCCTTGATTAAGACTCCGGAACGAGACGCAGCGGGATTGATGGACATCATCGAAGTAAATGAATATTTCGGCACCTGGTATCCGGGAACTCTTGAAGCACTGGCTAAGCATCTGGATGATCTTCACGTCGCATTTCCCGGCAAGCCCGTGGTGATTTCGGAGTATGGATACTGCGCCTGTACCAAGGACCGTCCGGAGGGTGATGAGCATAGGATCGAGGGTCTTCTATCCCATGACGCGGTTTTGCGCTCCAAGGATTTCGTGGCAGGCGCCATTTTCTTCTGTTACAACGACTACCGTTCGCATGTTGGTTATAGCAGCGCGGGCGCGCTGAAGCAAAATGTTCACGGGGTTGTGGATCTTTATGGAGCGCAAAAAACTTCTTACCAGGTCTTGCGCCGGGAATCGAGTCCGGTCGAATCGTTAAATGCGGAGAACAACGTGAACGCTTTCCAGTTGCGACTGAGAACCCGGCAAGATGTTCCCATGTACACTCTTCGGGGTTATAAGCTTAGGGGAATTTTCTATGGCGATGGGAACGTCCCGATAGAGCGACAAGAAGTAGAACTTCCAGAAATCGCTTCCGGTACGGAGACGACTGTCGCTCTCACATTTAGCCAATCCGGAGTGGCACTCCAGGTCAGATTTGATGTTTTGCGACCCAACGGTTTCTCGGCCTATTCCCGCAACTGGAAACCTTAAGTCAGGTTTCGGCGATGTTGCGGGGCAGCATTTCATCGTTTTCCGCGCGCGCGGCAACGGATTCTTGACAGGAAGAATGTTTTCGACGGGCCGCAGAAACAACGCACCTACAGGGTATAAGATGGCGAATCATGAGGAAACTTCTCGTTTGGCTTATCTGTTTTTCTCCTTTGCCGATGTATGGCTCGCAACAGGACAACCTCTCCGCGTGGTTTGTTGATTCGCTGGGAAAAGTCTTTCCTGACAGCCCGGCGGCAACATCGAAGCTCCAGCTAGATCTGGCGTCAGCGCGCAATGGCCACACCAGCCTGCAGATTGCGTTGCGGTCTGAAGAGCACCGAGTGGTACAGGTGCGCGTAATTGCTCCGCGCTTGGGGAACGCGGCACTCAAGGTCCAAACCTATCGAGTAGGAACCGTGAAGGTAAATTCTCACCCTACCGACACACCCGTAGACGAAGTGGTGCGTTCGGAAGTGGGTCCCTATCCCGATCCCTTGTTTCCGCTAGCGAAAGAATTTTCATTGGAAGGGTCGCACACCGAAACAATATGGGTTTCCGTGTTCACGCCGGAGGACACCCGGCCGGGAATTTATCCGGGAGCGGTCGAGATCGATTCCGGGAAGCAGAAGTTGAAGCTGCCCTTTCGCGTGGAAGTTTTTGCTGCAAGCGTGCCGAAAGAACAAAAGCTTTGGGTAACGAATTGGCTCTGGCTTGAACAGGAGCTGATGGCCAAGCACTATCCGCAATTGAAGTCCGATCCGGATCGCTACTGGAGAATACTAGAGAACATCGGGCGGACAATGGCGGAGTACAAACAAAATGTTGTGTTTGTTCCCGTGCGGACGCTGGCTAAGGCGCATCTGGCAGACGGCACCGCCCACTACGACTTCGGTTTGGTCGATCGCTGGATTGAGATCTTCGACAAAGCAGGAATGGCGCGCATGATCGAGGGCGGCCACTTGAGCGGGCGGCTAGGCGGTGGATATGACTCGCCGTATGTGCTCCCGACGGACCTGGTCGAAAACGGCCAGATCGTGAGGAAGGACCTGCCTGCGGACGATCCGCGTGCAGAACAGAATCTCCGGGAGTTTTTGCGGCAACTTCGCGGTCACTTGAAAGAGAAAGGCTGGCTCAGCCGCTATGTCCAGCACGTTCACGATGAACCGCATGGAGCCGAGATGCCTATCTACCGGCGATTCGTCCACATCGTCAGCGAGGAATTGCCGGGAGTGCCGACGCTGGACGCCATAAGCTTGGGCGAAGATATTTCTGCTCAGGAGGAAACCACGATCTGGGTGCCTAAACTTGGCACATTCGATGAACGGCTGGATACGATTGCACAGCATAAGGCGCGAGGAGGCCAATCTTGGTATTACATTTGTCTGGATCCGCGCGGCAAATACCTTAACCGGTTTACCGACTATCCGACGCTCAAGGTGCGGCTCTTGCCATGGGTCAATTACCGGTACGGGCTCACTGGTTACCTGCACTGGGGCGGGAATTTCTGGACGGATCGGCCGTTCGAGAACGTGCAACCTGATTGGGGCGGAGGGTTCTTTCTGCCCGCCGGTGACAACGCCATCGTGTACCCCGACCCAGAACACGACGGGGTGTTCGTATCGGAGCGACTTGAAGTGATGCGCGAGGGAATCGAAGATTACGAACTACTATTGGAGTCTGCTCGACGTTTGCCTGAACGCACAGACGCTTTGGCCCGAACAGTGATGCCTACATTCAAGGAGTACTTGCGCGATGTGAATCAGTTCCGAAAGTTGGAGCGCGAGCTGCTTGTGCTGGCGACGGAGGCGCAGAGGAAATGATGAGGAGCAGACAGTTTTACCCTACAAGTTCAGCGGACCTCTCTTGAGGCGGTTGGTGGCATTGTCGATCAGTCAGGAAGGTCTGCCGACTCCCTGCCTGAAGCGGTGATGCCAGACCCGCGCCGCACCTATGAGATTGGCGTCCTCTCCCAACGAAGCCAGAGCCAGCTCCGTTTTTTCATAAGGAACGAACCGGCAACCTTGGCGAATGACTTTGCGGATACCGTCAAGAAAGAGCGCGGCACTCTTCATCACGCTGCCGCCCAAGACGATCACGTCCGGCACGAATAGATTGATCAGGTTAGCCAGGCCGAGACCCAGGTAGTAGGCTTCTCGCTCTACCGCTCGTATGGCCAATTCCTCTCCACGTTTCGCCAATTGGCAGATTTGTGCGGCGCTCAAGTTTTCCGTAGAGCGCCGATCTCCCGCCGCATTCGCGTTGAACCATGCGGCCATCGCTGGCCCAGTCGCCAGTGATTCCCAGCATCCTCGGTAACCGCACGAACACTCCGGTCCCGACGGATCAATCACATGGTGGCTGATTTCGGGATGCGCCATATCCACCCCGCGATAGAGCTGTCCGTCCAAAATAATTCCGCCGCCAATTCCTGTTCCCACGGTGACGTAAATCAATCGCGATTTTAGTTTCCCTGCGCCCCAACCCGCTTCGCCCAACGAAGAAGCGTCAGCATCGTTTTCGAGCGCGACCGTAACCTTGAATTCGCGCGCCAAGTCTTGCACGGGATTATTTCCCTGCCATCCCGGCAATAAATCGACATCCCCAAACGCGCCGCTTGCCGGATACACCACTCCGGTGGAACCTATTCCAATGCCGGAAATTTTCACGCCGGCATCCTGAGAGGTCCGCCGCAGCATTTCAATCATTCGCGCAAGCCCGTTTGCGTACCCGCCTGGAGCATCCGTCAGAGACTCCAGCTTCGATAGCACCTTCCCGGCGTCGTCGACCATCCCGACAGCTATCTTTGTTCCCCCGATATCAACGGCGCCAATCACAATTTTTCCTGGATGAATCTGGATTTTTCCGCTATTGCTGATACCCGGTGAAGCGATGCTACCTTTTCTCATTCGGCGAACCGTTTTCATGCGGCAACAAACCGTACTCGTCTTCCACAATAAAGGAACAATAACGGAACGTGTCGCTATCCACTCCAGAGAGCCGCGCCAGCCTTTCCGCCGCGAGCTGCGCGGGAATAATGTCGATCAGAAATTGCCAGCCGGGCGGCACGCTCGGTAACTGAAACACAAGGTCACCGGCATCCTGCGGAGCATTCTGGCCGATCAACATCACAGCGGCACCCAGTTTCCGAAGATCGCGAGCCACGGCCAGGTCTTGCCCGCGCATTCGTTCCGCGTCGATCCATATTCCGAGTCGCGCGCCCGCCGTAACCATTTCCTGCGGACCGTGGCGAAAGCTGCCCGTATTCATTGCCGTCGCGGGCGATTTCACGCCTTCTTCCCAAAGCAATCGCGCCTCCTGGCAACTGCCAGTGCTACATCCACGCGCCAAGAAATAAGTAGTGCCCCCCCGTGCAAGCCAGGTCGTGTCTGCAAGCTGCGATTGCCAACCCGAAATGGCGGCGCCGGTCTTCGCGAAGGAAGCTGATAGTGTTGCAGCAAGGCTGGCGCTCCACGTTCCAACGGCGGCGCTGGCCAGAATTCCAGCAGTCGCTGCCAGCGAAGAGTACGTGTTGACCGAAATGGCGTGGTCCAGTTCGATGGGAATGGCGATGGGGAGCTGCGCGCCTTGCGCAAGGGGCCCTTCCGCAGAATTGGTGATGGCGATGACAATCGCTCCACGCTCGCGCACCTTGGCAAGCAGCTTGACGATTTCCACGCTGCGCCCGCTGCGCGAAATGACTATGACCACAGCAGTGCTTGGAAATTCCGCGAACTCCAGCAACTCGGCTGCGTCATACAGGTAAACAGGGTTGGCGCCGAGGTTGAACAAAGTCCCAGCACACAATGCTGCGTGCCAACTGCTGCCGATTCCAGTCAAGTAGACATGGCGAGCGCCGCGGATTGCAGACGTCGCCGCGTCCAAAACGGGCCGGCCCACTCCCAACAGAAAGTCGATTGTTCGCTGTAGCTCTTTTGGCTGGCGAAGAATATCCCGCAAGAAGTGAGTCATAGGTCGAACCGCACCGCTGATCCGTGCTATTTCTCCCCAGTTGTGATGACGATACTGCGATAGGCTACATGCCCTTTTTCACTTCCTTGAAGATAGATGGGCCCCGGCAGTTCTTCATGGCTGTCGAGCGCGCCACCCGTGATACCGGGAATTTCCTTGTTGTCGATGATGGTTTGGCCGTTTTGGACCACGGTGATCCATCTACCGAGGAAAGTGATATCGAAGCTCTGCCATTCTCCAGGTTTGCGGGGTTGCTCAGGCGAAGGGGCCAGGAAACCGTATACGCCGCCCATGTGGTGGCTAGGCGGCTCCTCGATGGAGTCTGTTTCCACCTGGACTTCGTACCGGCCTCGCAAATAAACGCCGCTGTTGGAGGCGGCGCCGCAGTTGAACTCCACGTGTAACTGGAAGTCTTCAAATTTGGAATCATTGATCAGTTCAGGACCGTTTCCAGGGCTTACCAAGTTGCCGTTTTCAACCTTCCACACCGTCGTACCTGGTCCGGCCATTTTCCATCCTGTCAAATCCTTGCCATTGAACAACGGAATCGGCTTGCCCCACTTCGGGGCACTGCTTCTCTTCAGCGATGGGGCCTTCTGCCCGGTCCATTTCCAAGTAGTTCCGTTTGGCCCATTCACTGTTCCCGACAGAATCTTTCCTGCCAGCGTTCCTTCAAAGACCATATCCTCGGGGCGGTCTTCCTCCTCTTTCGGAGAAACGAAAGTGAGGCGGCCATTTGAAATCTCAACTTTGGGAAGGTGTCTTGCATTGCCCCAGCGGCCCACCATCTCTGCCTTCAATTGTCCGCCTTCTTGACGGAGTTCCAGCCACGAGGGATATTCCCGGTCTGCCGCCTTCAGCGTCAAATCCCAGCGGCCCAGGAAAGGCTCGACGGATTTGTCTGACTGTGAAGAGGAGATTTTCTCAGGATTTCCGCCGCGCGAATGCACCCCGGCAGACAACGACAAAATGGCAATTACAAGCAAGAACAAGATTCGCTTGAGCTTCATAGAGATTTGGATCCCTTCTTCTTCTCAGATCTGAACGGAAGCGTTCCGATCGGTTGCACTACCGTTGCATTTCACAATCGACCTGGCCCACCGAGACTCAGGACTTAATACTCTGCGAAGCGGCGTCCCAATACACCGGGCTCTTCCGGTAGTAGGACTCATTTGCCATATGGCAGCCGAGCGCTGCGTTGTGACCGAACACAACGTCTTGCACGACCGGCTTCCTCGACCTGACGGACTGGAAGAAATTCCAGAGATGCGGCCGCAGATCGTCATAGTCGTTTCCTTTAAACGTTACGGTCTGAGGGGCGGGCTCCTCGCCAGGCTTGGGATCATGCTCTTCGTGCCATTGCTTGAAGTAGGCATTCCTCAGACGACTTGGAAGTCCATAGCAGTAGTAGCTAGGGGCCAGATCAATCCCGAGCTGCGGCGTGTAGCTGAGGGTGAACTCGGTGAGTTCGAGGATGCCCTTAGAGCCCATGAACCGCGTGACCTCCGCAGTTTCCGTCCCCAGCGTCAATCGCATGTACACCGGGACGTTTGCATATTCAAAAAGGACCGGATGCACGTCGGGCGTGTTGCGCCCATCTTTCCAGCGGTAAATGCCGCCAAAGGCCGACGCCCGTTTGGGAGCTTCATTAATCCCGAGAACAAATTGCATCCCGCTGAGCAAATGAACGAGCAAATCGCCCGCCAAGCCCGTCCCATATTCCTTCCAGCAACGCCAGCGCGCGAAGAGGTAGGGGTCAAACGGCTTCTTGGGAGCAGTTCCTAGCCACGTATCCCAATCCAGGTTTTCAGGGGACAAGTCTGCGGGGGGCGGATATTCCCAGGCCCCAGTGGGATCGTTGCGGCCCAAGCTGCCTTCGACAAGGCTTAGCTCTCCTATAGCCCCATTTGCGAAAAGCTCTTTGGCTTTGGCGCACAAGACAGAACTGGTCCGCTGCGCGCCGATCTGCACGATACGATCCGTCTTCTTGGCGGCTGCGACCATGGCCACACCGTCCGCGGCGCTGTGGGACATGGGTTTTTCGCAGTACACATCCTTGCCCGCGCCCACGCCGTCCACGACGACTTGTTTGTGCCAGTGGTCGGGTACAGCAATCAGGATGGCGTCGATCGTTTTGTCATCCAGCAACTCCTTGTAGTGTCTGGTCGTCTTGATGGGTTTTCCGACAATCTCCCTCGCCAGTTCATGGCGGCCATCGTAAAGATCGCAAGCGGCTACGCATTCGACGCCGGGCAGCTGGATGGCAGTTGTCAGCAGTTGGGTGCCCTCCATGCCGACCCCTACAATGCCAAAGCGAACTTTGTCGCTCGCGGCATTCAATCGAGGGAAAGCGATCAATGGATCAGGTTCCAATAGAATAGAAGCGCCGGCAAGCGAAGCTCCTGCGATTCCCGCGCTCCTCTGCAAAAACTCACGTCGCGAGTACTCAGCCTTGGTCATAACTCTTGAACTCCTTTTGGAGCTGTTTACAGCTTCAGTGTGTACGCAGGCGAGATCCGCTCAATGTTTAACTTGAGGATGTGCAATCGGTTTCGGAAATCGTCTTCACTCGCTCTCCTTTTACGCAGGGTCGCAGGGCTTGTCAAGGCTCCTTTCTTTTGCAAATGTAAGGCCCGCTTCAAGGTCGAACGCGTTGGCGGAGTGCTTTTGCATTTGGCGCAGCCGTAGTTTCCCGAATGATCAGTTCGGGAGGGACGGCCAGTTCCATCGGATAGTCTTTGAATCCTTGCATCCGCTGCAGAAGGATCCGTGCGGCGGTTTCTCCCATGTCGTGAAGAGGCTGCCGGATGGTGGTGAGGCGTGGATTGTGGTACGCCGCAACCTGGATATCATCGAAGCCGATTACGGATACATCCTCGGGCACGCGAAGATTCGCGTCCCGCAGCGCCCGAATCGCGCCAATTGCTGCGATATCGTTGAAGGAAACGATCGCGGTAAAGGCCCTGCGGTGTTGCAGCAATTCCTGAACAACGGGGTAGCCAAGCTCCGGCGAAGTCAGGTCTCGCTCCAACTTAATCGTCAGCTCGGGCCGCATTTCGATCCCAAGTTCCTTGGCTACTGCCACCAGACTCCGCCAACGATCGTCGGAATCCGAGCTGAACGACTGACCGCGCATGAACGCGATGTGACGATGACCCAACTGGTGCAAATGACGCAGGGAGAGTTCGGCTGCCCGCCGGTGGTCGAGGAGAACGTTGGTGACGCCCGTAATCTTGCGGTGCCCGGCAACGGCGACGACGGGAATCGGCAATTCATGCGTCAGGGCCGTATCGATGGCCACGATTCCCTCCACGCCGCGGCCTAACAGGAGCCGCGGATATTCCTCGATCATGTCCGGTTTGTGCCGATGATGCGCGCTGAAATAAAAGTAGCCTTCGCGCATCAGGTGATCGCCGATGCCGCTCATCACAAGCGTGTGGTAGCCGTCGCTAAGCTCCGGCACCAGCACACCGACCGTGAAAGTGCGCTGTTTGCGGAGCGAGCGCGCCAAGAGGCTGGGCTGATAATTGAATTTGCGAGCCGCATCACGGACGCGCTCGCGAGTCTCGGCCGGGATGGAACGCCCCGGGACATTGTTGAGCACTACGGAAACGGTCGCGGGGCAGAGGCCCAGATAGTCAGCGAGAATTTTCAGGCTGACAGGTTTATCGGCAGACGATTGGTTATTCTTCCGGGGAGTCACGGTCGACTCGATGCCTTGGCCAACAGGATGGTGTATTTTGTCCCTTACGGGCTGCATAAGCATAGCCTGAACAATGGATTACGGCTTAACAAAGCTCGAGGCCGCTCGAAGCCAACAAACAACCGATACCGAGATTTGCGCGCAGCGCTTCATTTCCGGGCAAAAAGCGCTAAGACAAACGATTGTCTAAACCCTATCCAAAAATTTTATGCTTGACAACAATATCTTTGCTGAGGCCAAATGTCCGCAACAGTTGGGGGTGCTTGGGAAGGCTCATTGAGCCAAAGTCTCCCTTTAGACCGTCGAGGTCGGCCACTGATCAGGCCGATCACCGGAAAAATCGCCCGACACCCCGGGGTGCCTGTAGTTCGATTTGAATGGGCAGGAGGCAATAGAATGCGCTCCGTATCTTTTCCGCAGCGGTTTCTAGCAGTAGCGATTTTCGTGCTTGTTACCGCAAGCACGGCCTTATCTCAATCCGATCGCGGCACCATCGCGGGGACGGTGCTCGACAGCTCCGGCGGCGCCGTCGCCAACGCCACTGTCACCGTTACTAGCGCGGAGACCGGTGCAAATTATGGCGCCACCACCGGCCCCACGGGAGGCTTCCGTATTCCGGACGTGCGCGTGGGTACGTATGACGTCAGTGCCTCCGCTCCCGGCTTTAAGATCGAGAAGAAGACTGGAGTAGTCGTCCAGGTCAACTCGACAGCTTCTCTCGAATTTTCATTGCAAGCGGGCGATGTGAAGGAAACATTGACCGTGGTGGCTAATGCGCCAGCCATCCAGACGGAAACCTCGGAGATCGGCACGGTGGTAGGCACAAAGCAAATCGAGGAGCTGCCACTGGCGCTCAACGGCACGGGGCAAAGTCATTTGCGTTCGGTGGAGTCGTTTGTTTTCCTCACTCCCGGCACTGTAGGCCCAGGTACGTTCAGCGACTCTGCCTCTTCGGGTATTTTTGAATCCAAAATCTCCGGCGGCCAAAATTTGGGTACTGAAGTCATACTCGATGGTGCCAGCATTGCTCATGCCGAGCTTGGTCCAACTTTCGATGAAAACGCTCCCTCGGTGGAAGCCATTAGCGAATTTAAGATTACCACCTCGACCATGTCCGCTGAATTCGGCCGTACTTCCGGTGGCGTCGAATCCTTTACCACCAAGTCCGGCACTAATTCTTACCATGGCGCCGCTTTTGACCTCCTTCATAACGACAAGTTGAACGCCGTCCCCTGGAACAATATTTCCAACGGGTCGAATGTTAAGCCGCGCGACCATCAAAACGATTACGGCGGGAGCTTCGGAGGGCCGGTGCGGGTTCCCAAACTCTATAACGGTCGTGACAAGACCTTTTTTTTCTTCTCCTGGGAGCAGTACCGCAATAATCAGGGCGGCACGGCGGTAGACACCTTGCCCACCGACGCGGAGCGTACCGGAGACTTCTCGGCGTTGCTTGGTCCAGCCACTGGTCAGACCAATCCTTGCGACCTTACGCCTGTACTGACAGGCCAGATCTTCGATCCTTCTACGCCTTCATGCCCGACTGGTTTCGTCGGGGGCCGCATCGCATTTCCAGGGAACAAGATCACAAACCTTAGCCCGGTCGCGCAAAAAGTCCTCTCCTTCCTGACAGTCCATCCTGATGTCGCGCCCACGCCACTCAATAAAAACGGCCTGATCAACAATTTCATCTTTAACTCCAATAACCCGATTCTGGACACCACTATGACTTTCCGGATTGACCAGAACTGGGGAAACAGCAATAAATTCTTCTTCTCCTATAGCAGCCGCGACCAGGAACAGTTTAACGGAACCCAAGCCCTCCCTCCGCCCCTCGACTCGAACTTTTTCAAGTCGCGGTTCTCTCACTACCTCCGTTTTGGATGGGACAAAACCATCAGTTCTTCCCTGCTCAATCATTTCAATGTCGGTTTCAACCGGCTGTACGACCCTAGCAAGGCCGATAGTTTCACGGGGCAGGATTGGCCAAAAACACTCGGAATTCCCAACGCCAGCGGGGTTCTTTTTCCCAAATTTACTTTTAACGCGAGCGGTCTTAATATCGGGTACCAGGGGTTTAGCGCCGGGAACTTTGATATCGCCATTCCCAATGGCCTCATAGTCGCTGATAGCGTTTCTTGGATTAAGTCCCGCCACGCATTCCGCTTCGGGTTTGAGTGGCGTGCCTCCCAGTTTTCGAGGTTCAATAACACCAACACTTCACCAGCCTACGACTTTAACAATTTCCAGACGGCCTTCGCGCCAAACGACAAGCTATCAGGCGACCCTTTCGCCAGTTTCCTGCTGGGTCTCCCTCAGGATGAGAGTGCCCATTTTTCCTCCCACGTTCCCCGGTGGAACCAGAACTATTACGCCCCTTATGTCCAGGATGATTTTAAGTTCCGCAAGAACCTGACATTCAATTTGGGCCTCCGTTACGACGTGGATACTCCTCGGCACGAGGCTACGGGCGCTCAGTCCGTCTTGGACCTCAACACTCCAAACCCGGGCGCGGGTGGAACACGAGGCGCCCTGATCTACGGCCCCAACGCGACAGGTGCGAAGACCTACTATAAGAACTTCGGCCCGCGCATCGGATTTGCCTATGCGCCGGAGAAGTTATTCGGACGGCTCAGCCAGACGGTGATCCGCGGTGGATACGCTATCTATCATGCAGCGCTCTTCTACACCGACTTTGGCGATTCGCTTAGTAGCGGGGCCACAATCAATCCGACTTTTACGTCCCCAAACAGTTTTTCGCCTGTCCTCGTGCAGGGTAAAGGTTCGCTGGATGCAGGGTTTCCGGTTTTCGCGCCTCCGTCCAATGCCCAGGACCCTGCTCTTCTGAATGGAAATTTTCAAGGCGACCCCAGCTATGCGGGGCCGAGCAACGGCCGTTCTGGCATGGTGCAAAACTGGAGCCTTGAAATTCAGCATCAACTCGCTCCCGATCTCATCTTCAGCCTCGGCTACGTTGGCAATCATGCCACGCGCCTGAACTCGAATCTTCAGCAGCTCAATGCTATTGATCCCAAATTTCTCTCTTTGGGGACAAAGCTGAATGATTGCCTCAATCCGAATACGAGTATCTGTGCCGACGGGGGCGTGGCCGGTCGAGCTACCCTGGCATCGCTAGGCGTCACGGTGCCAGCCTGGTTCGAGTCGTTGTATGGTCCAACTGGAGGCGACTTAGTTGGCCAATTGTTGCTCCCCTTTCCCCAATACGTCAGTGGCCGCTTCAATAACAGCGGCATCAGGACCAATTGCTGCCTGGAGAACCTGGGGCAATCCACATACAACGCGCTGCAAGCAAAGCTTGAGCGGCGCTTCCGGAATGGATTGAACCTACTTGCGTCGTACACCTATTCCAAGACGCTCACCGACGCGGACAGCGCCTATGCGGGTCTTACGGCTTTCGGCAGCTCGGACACCTTTACCGCTCAGAATCCGCATGACTTAAACGCGGAAAAGGCATTGAGCTACCAGGATGTTCCGCATGCATTCGTGCTCAGTTATCTTTACGAGTTGCCCGTGGGCAAAGGGAAGAAGTTCCTAAATAATGGAGGGGTTGTGGACAAGGTGCTGGGGGGATGGCAAGTGGGCGGTGTGCATCGCTACCAGAGTGGTGCGCCTTTCATCCCCTTCACCAGTGACGCACACAATTCCAATTTCGGCACTGCAAATACCCGGTTGAGCCGTATTCCCGGCGTGCCCCTACTCGCTCCAAATGCATCCTCTTACAATCCATTCTTGGGTGGCAGCGGATGCAAGGCAAATCCGGACGGCTCAGGCACATACCTGCCGCAGTCAACAAACAACTTTTTTAACTGCGCGGCGTTTCTCGATCCAAACGCTCCAAACCTTGTAGCCCAGCGAGGCTACACGTTCGGCAACCTTCCTAAAGTCTTCGGTAACATCCGAAGCCCTAATTATGTGAATGAGGATTTCTCACTGATCAAGCGCTTCACGCTATACGAAGCGCACGTGCTGTCGTTTAAAGCGGATTTTGTGAACCTCTTTAACCGGCACACCCTCGCCCGCGGCGATGGCTGCGTTACTTGTGATACGTTTGGCCGGCCCGGCGCTCAATTCGGAGGTTCTCCCGGAAGCGTCAATGGACAAAAAATAATTCAGCTAACGTTCCGCTATCAATTCTGAGGCAGGGCACACTTTGAAGTAACCGGGAACCTCTTGCGCCGAAACCAGGCACAGGAGGTTTTTCTGTTCAGATGGAACTTCGCCGCCCCAGCTAGCAGGTATAAACTCTAGTGGTGAACATTCCTTCAGCTGGGCGCTCGGGCAAGCCAACGGCCATGTTCGTGTTCGCTTGTTTGGTGATGCTGTTCTCTTTGGCTAATGCTGTTCTCTTTGGCTAGGCCTCTCTGTTCCCAAGTGGAATCAGCCGCCTCCGAGATTTTCCGGCAGGCGTCGGAGGCGATGCAGCGCGGCGACTTGAACGCGGCTGGTGACGGATTCGAAGCCGCCGCAAAAGCTGTTCCGGCTTTCGCTGAAGCGTATTTCAATCTTGGTCTCGTTCGCGAAGAGCAGGGCCGGTTCGACGAGGCCATTGCCAGCTTCCAGAAGGCGCTGGTGCTGAAACCGCGATTGCATGGGGCAAACCTTTTTCTCGGCATCGCTTATTTTCGCCTTAACCATCTGGATAAAGCCTTTGCCGCGATTCAAAAGGAAACCGCCTCATTTCCGAAAGACGCCCCCGCATGGATGTGGCTTGGCGTCGTCCGCCTGGCCGAGGACAAGCCTGAGGAGGCGGCAGAGGCGTTGGACAGGGCCGCCAAGCTCGCGCCAGACGACATGGATGTTCTTTACCACCGGGGCCGCGCTCACTTGCTTGTTTCCAAGAATAGCTAC
>WNFT01001737.1_pt1 | contig 21659 bp, 16 predicted proteins | sample 5400191 | NCBI WGS metagenome assembly WNFT01 (sample SAMN13153359, study PRJNA577476) | soil metagenome | isolation source: 80 cm saprolite under Madrone tree | place: USA:California | collected 2016-06-14 | reverse complement strand
CAAGGCGTTCACTTCTGTTGTTTACAAGACTCTAAATGGATTCGCCTCGCGCTGGCTGGCCGTCACGGCAACCGCGGCCCCTGTTGACTCGCACCCAAATCAATAATGTGACGGCAGGCCGGGCGCGCAGAGAGAATCCGTTTTTCATGCGAGACCTCCCAGGAGGCCGTCCACAATCCGGGAGGTTGCCCTCGCGTACGCGAGTGCGCGTTGTCCGGCCATGGTGGCCATGAAATATCGTCTGCCCGTATATTGTGATCAGCTTTCGATGATTCGTAAGCCACGGAATCAGGGCGGCGTCGAACCACCTAAAAACCGCTTGAGCAGATTCGCCGTGATCCGCTGGATGCGCGAGTCCGCCGTGTCCGAGCGATCCAGTCCAAAGCTCCAGCTGATCGTCCCTGCGCCGAAGACCCACGCGCCGCTCGGTGCCTGGTAGATCGACGAGTTCGCGTACAATCTTTCACCGCTGTATTCCTCGAACGGAGATTGCGACAGCACTTCGTATGTGCCGGCGACGGAGATCGGGAGAGGGGCCGTCGACATCGATGAGTCGACTTCCTCGCCCACGAGCCCTGGAATGCTGTCGCCGTCGATCAGTCCTGTACCTTCGTACACCCAACTCGAGCTCCTCGTGACGACATATGGCGCGTTTGAAAAGCGGAGCGTCCCCGAGGTCTGCACGCCGATGAGCTGCTGCTCCGGGCGGTTGAGGAACGGGTCGCGCCAATTGATAGTGGTGGTCGGGCCCTGTATCGGATCGAGCGGACGGTCCTTGTAGCAAACTATCACACGATCGGCGCCGCCAGTCACCGGCGACACTTCGAACCGAACTTGCCAGTGCACCGTTTTTCCGCCGAAGAACCCGAGATGGACGCCGGCGTCTCGTGCACGTTCGACGCCGTCGTACATCGCCTTCGACCAGTACTCGTCAAGACCGACTGTCAGGAACGCTTTACTGTTGCGCAACCGCGCGTTGTTCTGATGCGTGTCAACATCGGTTGAATAAATCACGTCGTAACCGGTGCGTTCCAGCCAACGAATGAAGTAGTAATCGTGATAGAAATATCGGCCGCTGCCGTCACCTTTGTACGGCCTGTTCCACGACACCTTCACCGCGCGACGGGTGCCCGCCATGGTGTTCGCCCCGAAGCTGTTGCGATCGAGGAGACTTTTGCCGGTTGCGCCATCATCTGGGTAGTTGTTGTGCGCCTGGTAGTTCGTGACGGCCTGCTGGTAAAGGATGCCGGCGCGGCGCGCGTCATCGCGCACTACGAAGTTGATGTAGTTCTGGTAACCCTGCTCGTTTGTGAGCTTCACGAGGAACACGCCGCTCGTCCAGGTCGTCGGCACGGTTAGCGTATAGCTCGGCGTCCAGGCACACTCGATGAGCCCAGTCACAGAGTCGACCGGACACGCGGGTTGCTGCGCGCCGTTCAGCGGACCGATTTGCTGCAGCAACCGCCCACCGTCGCCCTGGTACCAACCCATTCGATACACATCCATCGTGTATGTCTGCGCGGGACTGAGCGTGACATAGAAGGTGATCGACTCACCCTTGTTCACGCTCGTGGCGGACGCGTAACCCTTGATTTGTTTGCTGATGTCGTCGGCTATGCTGAGTCCGGGGACTGAGGTTGTCCACCTCCACGAACCCGGCTGCCGGTTCTCGACCATGACAGGACTCTCGTTGAGAACCCTGACGGTGACCGGGCTGGACGTTGTTCGATTGCCGGCGGAATCTCGCGCGACGGCGGTCAAGGTATGAGTGTTATTGGTCGCTGTAGACGTATCCCAGGGAACCGAATACGGAGCCGTGGTATCTTCAGCCCCTAAATCGACACCATCAAGCTTGAACTGAACACCCGCGACAGCCACGTCGTCGGAAGCCGTGGCACTGACGTCGATCGGGCCGGCAACGATAGAACCGGCATTGGGAGAAGTAATGGCGACCGTTGGGGGCGTCTTGTCGTTGAAAACCGTGACCCTAACTGGGCCAGAAGTGAACCCCAAGCCAAGCATATTCCGGGCGACAGCGGTCAAGGTATGAGTGTCATTGCTCGCTGTAGACGTATCCCAGGGAACCGAATACGGAGCCGTGGTATCTTCAGCCCCTAAATCGACACCATCAAGCTTGAACTGAACGCCCGCGACAAGCACACCCAGTGGGCCCACGCTCGCTTTGACGGTGATTGTGCTGGAAACTGTGGAACCAGAAGCCGGATCAGTAATGGTTACTACCAGGCCATCTAACAGAGGCAGCAGTTGGGGGACGGCCTGAAGCGGTGGAATCCAGGCCCAGCCAAAAAACATAAAAATCAGAAACAGCACTCTCGCGTAAGCAGGTCTCACAGAAGGCTCCTTTCTTCTGAAATGTGTTTCTTGGTGCTGAGGAGTCTCGCGGAGGGAACGCGTGAACAATCTGAATGCGCACCATCCGGGTTATTCGTTGCCGACAATGAAGAGCTTTATCGCTGTACTTCTGGCCCGCACAGATGTGTGTATAGCCGACCGAGTTGCTCTAACGGTGTGTCTTCCTCGAACGTCAAACTTCGCATAAACCTCGGACCACTCTTCGATGCCCGGTCTCTGCGTAAAACTTTAGCTGACGCCTGCGGGTTTTGCTCCTGCCGAGCAACTCAGGGACCAGACCGGGGCATTTCCCAAGCCCTGCAGAACGTTGACCTGGACCGCGGTGAATTCGCGATCTGCCGTTCGTGGGGGGAATGGGAATGCCACTGTAGTGGTAACGCGCGGCCTCAGTCGCTCCCCAGCCAGCTGAAGCCCAGGTTGACATTACGGGTCAGAATGTGTCGGCTGTTCCCCTGCCGGGAACTCTTATATTTCCTACAGTCCGACCCGGAGAAGCGATTGTCGAGCGCGACGTTGCAATGCAGATGAAAGTGGGCACGCCCGTAGTTCGCGAAGCGCTCATTGCTTTACAAGGGCAAGGATTCGCCATGCACGCGGGCTTTCCGACTGTAGCGGCGGTCTATGACCGTCGGTTTTATGGCATGTTGCAAGGAACAACCGGCGGTCATAGACCGCCGCTACAGTGGAAAAATGGTCCTGAATATTTAAGCGAACTTCTGACTCAGGACACCAGCGAGGCTTCGCCTCAGACCAAGAGGCGTGTGAGTGTTGACTGTTGCCCGGTGTGGCAGGACTCAGAAGCTCCCCTCCTAAGTTAGGGGCGCAGACGGGGTGGTTGCCTGAGGAACCACCCCGCCGTTCGCTAAAAAACGCGCGAACGGCACCCCTCCTAACTTAGGAGGGGAGTTTCGAAAACTTGACTCATTTACATCAACTCTTCATCGTCAAGATTCCTAGTCGTCATCATCGGGGATCGGAGTGTACTGACGCAGGTATGCACCAGCGCCGCCGCTAACGGCGCTCGGTGGGGATCGAACACTTTTCTGCAATGACCGGCGCCGGTATCATCGGCAGCGTAACGTCCTTCAGAGTTTGACCGGCAACCATAGCCGGATCGAAGGGTTCAACCGCAACCCCACGGCTTTCGCGTCTTGACGTTCAGGCGGTGCGGAGGCGGATTTCGACTTCCAAACCCGAAGGCTGGCGGTTATGGGCCCGGACAGAGCCTTTGCAAGCTTCGACGCAGGCTTTCACGATCGCGAGACCGAGGCCCGCGCCTCCGGTATCGCGGCCACGGGAAGGTTCGAGACGGAAGAACGGGGCAAACACTTCTTCCAGGGAATTCTCCGGCAGGCCGGGGCCGGAATCTGCAACGGTGATGACCGTTTCCTGGCCTTCGCTGTGCGCCGAGACCGAGATAGGGCCTGCGCTCCCGGCGTATCGGATGGCATTCCGGACAAGATTCGAAATGGCTCGAAAGAGATAATCCGGGTTGGCCAGGACCGTGATGCCCTTCATCACCGAAGCTTGAATCTGGGCCCCCGGCGGGCTTTCGCGCTCGAGGACGCGTTGTACTATATCGGCAACCTCGACGCGGACGATGTCCGTTTCCGCGATCTGCATTCCCGCCTTCGAGAACGAAAGTAATTCGTCGATCAGTTCGGACATGTGCTGTACGTCATCTTTAACGTCGGCGACGTACTCGATGGATTTGTCGTCAGCCCGCTGCTCGAGAATGCCGAGCGCCATCTGCATGCGTGCGATCGGGGCGCAAAGCTCGTGGGCAATGTCGGCGAGGAATCGCTTCTGTCCTTTGACGAAGCCGGCGAGCGTTGTCGTCATCCGATTGATCGACGACGCGAGTTGACCGACTTCGTCTCCACGCCGGATTTCCAGCCGCGTGTCAAACTGACCTTCGGCAATTCGGCTCGTCGCGTGAGTCATTTCCGTGATCGCGCCTGTGAGACTGCGAATGAGGGGGAGCCACACGCTCACAAACACGATCGTCAATGCCAGCGTCAGCGCGAGCCACGGCTTGGGGTCAAAGAAAAATTGATTACCGATAAAGGAATCGGACATCACCACCAGGTATCCCGACGTGAGGCCGGAGGTATCCGCGGTGCGCCAGCGGATCGGCACGCTAACCCAGTACCGCGTCGGACTGCCGGTGGTGGCGCGGAATATCCCTCGCCGGGGAGCGGGCCGGGGACCGCCGTTTCTGAATCGTTGCCCGATCTCATCCACGATTTCTTTCGGCAGCGCGGCGGGCGTTCTCGTCAGGCTATTGCCATTCCCATCGACCAGGTAAAAATCGACGTCGTATTGTTTTGAAAGCTGTTCCAGCAGTTCTGCCCTGGATTCGACGGGTGTCTCTCCCAGATCCTGCGCTAACTCCCCGGAAACCGACAGGACACGATTGAACGTGGGCGCGACAATGAAATTTTCCGGGCTGATTCGGAACTGGACTCCGGCGAATATCAGGAGAACGCCCGTGAGCATCACCAGCGTCAAGATCGCAAGCATTGCAATCTTCCAGGTCAATGAAAGCCCCGCTCTCATCCCTCGATCTCCGTTCCCGGCTTGAGCAGCCGGTAGCCGACCGACCGGACCGTCTGGACCCATCGCGGCGACTTGGCGTCATCGCCGAGCTTGCGCCGGATCGAGGAGATATGCACGTCGATCGAGCGGTCGAATGCTTCAAAGTCGCGCTCGGCGACTTCAAGCAAGAGTTGCTCGCGCGATTTCACCCGTCCGGGCACCCGCGCGAGCGCGAGCAGCAGGTCGAACTCGACCGCCGTCAGTGAGACCGGCTTGTCGTTCAATGTGACGCGTCGCGTGTCCGGCTCGATGTGCAGGTCGCCGATCACGATCGGGACTTCATGCTTCTCGCCCGCCATTGAAGCCGATGCCGCCGCAGTTCGCTCGGCCGTTACTCGCGACCGGCGAATGACGGCGCGAAGGCGCGCAAGCAATTCCCGGGTCGAGAATGTTTTCGGAAGATAATCGTCGGCCCCCATTTCGAGTCCGACAATGCGATCGGATTCCTCGCCGAGTCCGGTCAGCATCAGGACTGGAACCTGCGAGGCCGCGCGAATCTTGCGGAGGACTTCAAGGCCGTCCATCTCCGGCATCATGATGTCGAGGATGACGGCATCGAACGTTTCCGCAAGCGCTTTCTCCAGGCCTTGCCTCGCCGTATGCACGGTGACGACGTCGTATCCGAGCGCCTCGAGGTAGTCCTTGATCAGCCGGCACAGTTTCTTATCGTCATCGACGACGAGCAGCCGCGTTTTCACGGCGTCATATGATTCGGCGGGCATGAAGCGATCATAACGCCGGTTTGCAGGTCTTACATTCCCTTAACAATTCTTTTCACTTCTCTTACAACTGTAACCTTCCCGCTCATACCCCCTTAACGTTGCTGCCGCCTAATAAAGGGTGAGGCACACAAATATGACAGGGAAGAAACGTACATACATCGTTGGGTTCTCCGGCATCCTACTCATGATTGCGCTCAGCTTCTGGGCGTTCGGAAGAGACCGGATGGCGAAGAGCACATTCATAACCGCAAAAGTGCAGCGCGCTTCGATTTCCAACACGATTTCAGCGACCGGCACACTTGAAGCGCTTCGCACCGTCCAGATCGGCAGCCAGGTTTCCGGGCAGGTCTCCGCTCTCTATGCCGACTACAACGCGGTGGTGAAGAAAGGACAACTGCTGGCGGCGCTCGACCCGCGTCCGGCTGCGTCGCAGGTGACGACGGCGCAGGCGCATGTCGCGGCCTCGGACGCGCAGGTCCACTCGGCCGAAGCCGATCTGCTGAACCAGCAGGCCGGCGTCGCACAAGCCGAAGCCAATGTCCGTATCGCCGAAGTTGCCTTGCAAAACGCGAAATTGATGTTTGAGCGCGCGCAGGAGCTCGACAGTCACGGCCTGGTCTCGAAGAATGATTTCGACACGGCGAAGACGAACTTCGACTCCTCCGACGCAAAGCTGCAGCAGGCTCAGGCTGCGCTTCAACAGGCTCAGACCATGATCCGCTCGCGGCAGGCGTCGATCGATTCTGCCAAGGCGAACGTGGTGGCATCGAAGGCGGACTTCGAGCGCTCGCAAATCAGCATGGATATGACAAAGGTCTACTCCCCGGTTGACGGCGTCGTGATTTCCCGCAATGTGGACGTGGGACAGACCGTCGCCGCCAGCCTGCAGGCGCCTGTCCTTTTTACGATCGCGAACGATCTCACGCAGATGCAGGTGAAGGCCAGCGTCGATGAAGCCGACATCGGCAAACTGAACGACAATGCCAACGTTCGATTCACGGTAGACGCCTATCCTAATGACGTATTCCGCGGCAAGATCGCGGAAATCCGTCTCGAGCCTCAGACGGTTCAGAACGTCGTTACCTACAGCGTCATCATTGGAGTCGCCAATCCCGAGATGAAACTGCGGCCCGGCATGACGGCGAACCTCACGATCACCGTCGATAGCAAAGACAATGTCCTGACCGTTCCGAATGCGGCGTTCCGCTTCACGCCGGACGGCGCAGCCGGACAAGCTGGACAGGCGCAAGGCCGGCGCGGCAGCACGATTTGGATTCTCGACGAAAACGGACAGCCGCAGCCGAAGACCGTACGCACCGGCATCAGCGATGGATCGCGCACGGAAATCGTCGCGGACGACATCGCGGAAGGCGCGGACGTGGTCACCGGCGACCTGTCGAAGAAACCAGCCGCCGCCAATAGCAGCGCGGGGCAGCGGCAAGGTGGCGGTCTGTCGTTTGGCATGCCGGGCATCGGCGGCGCCGGCGGCATTGGCGGCGGCCCGCGAGGAGGTGGACGATGAACCCAACCGTGATCCGGATTGAAGACGCCCACAAGGTCTATAACACCGGCGAAGTCGAAGTGCACGCGTTGCGCGGTGTGTCATTCGAGGTGAAGAAAGGCGAGTTCGTAGCCGTGATGGGGCCGTCAGGGTCGGGCAAGTCCACCATGATGAATATCATCGGCTGTCTCGACCGGGTTACGAACGGAAGTTATTTACTCGATGGCATCGATGTTGCGACGCTGTCGAAGGATCAACTCGCCGACATTCGAAATCAGAAAATCGGATTCGTGTTTCAGTCGTTCAACCTGATTTCACGTACCTCGGTTCTCGATAACGTCATGCTGCCCATGGTCTACGCCGGTCTGCCGGTTCCCGAACGCCAGCGGCGCGCCCGCCTCGCCCTGGCCAGCGTCGGACTGGCGGAGAAGGAGCGCAGCCTGCCCAACCAGCTTTCCGGCGGCCAGCAGCAGCGCGTGGCATTGGCCCGCGCGTTGGCGAACGAGCCGTCGCTGATTCTGGCCGATGAGCCGACCGGCGCGCTCGACACCAGGACTTCTGAAGAGGTGATGAAAATTTTTCAGGGTCTCAATCGGGAAAACGGAATCACTATCGTGCTCATCACGCACGAACCGGACATTGCTGCTTATGCGGATCGCATCGTCCGTTTCCGCGACGGCCGGATTTGCGAAGAAGGCGGACGCGGGGAGGAGTTGGCATCATGAAGTTTCGCGACATTACTCAAATGGCGTTTCAGGCTCTCGGAAAAAACAAAATCCAAACCATGCTGACAACCCTGGGAATCGTGATCGGCGTCTCCGCGGTGATCGCGATGGTGTCCGTGGGTCAGGGTGCCTCGAAGCTGGTGCAGGACCAGATGTCCAGCATGGGTACGAACGTCCTGCAGGTCATGCCTGCAGCGCCTCGAGGTGCGAGCGGCGCGCGCGGAACGTCCGACCAAAGTGTCGCGCTTACCGAAGCCGACGTTGAAGCCATCCAGAACGAAGTACCGACGGTCAAAGTGGCCTCCCCCGTAGTGAATTCGTCGGCGCAGATCATCGCCGGCAATCAGAACTGGCAGACGCGTGTGGAAGGCGCCAACGAGCGGTATCTCGAGATTCGCGATTGGAAGATCGATCAGGGCAGCTTCTTCGCCGAAAGCGATGTGAAGTCCGCCGCGCGCGTCATCGTTCTGGGGAAAACCGTCGCCGTGAACTTGTTCGGCGACGCCGATCCCATCGGCCAGACCATTCGTGTGCGCAATTTGCCCTATCGAATCGTCGGGGTGCTGGCGGCGAAAGGACAGTCGGCGATGGGTACGGATCAGGACGACGTCGCCATGATGCCGTACACCACGGTTCAGAAGAAAATGCAGGGCCAGGCCATTCTGTCCATCAATCGCGCGAGTGTGTCGGCGATCGACGCCGACTCGACCAGTCTGGCGCAGGCCCAGATCGCGGATCTGCTCCGGCAACGGCACAAGATTCCACCGGGCGGAACCGACGACTTCTGCGTCAATAATCTCACGGAAATCGCTGATGCCGCGCAACAGACGACTCTGGTCATGACACTCCTGCTGGGCAGCATCGCCGCCGTGTCGCTGGTCGTGGGCGGCATCGGCATCATGAACATCATGCTCGTGTCCGTTACCGAACGGACACGTGAAATCGGCATACGCATGGCGATCGGTTCACGCGGCTCTTATATAAGGATGCAGTTCCTCGCCGAGTCCGTGATGCTGTGTATGTTCGGCGGGATCATCGGCGTCGTGTTTGGCGCGCTGCTCTCGCTCGCTGTGGCGCGGCTGCTCGGGTGGCCAACCCTCGTATCGGTTCAGGCAGCCGCGCTGGCCTTCAGTTTCGCGGCCGCGACGGGAATCTTCTTCGGCTATTATCCCGCGCGTAAAGCGGCGTCACTCGATCCGATCGAAGCCCTGCGGTACGAGTGAATCTGTCATGCTGTCTCTCCATGGTTTTTCAAACCGTAGCCCCGGCGGGCGATGATCGGGATCAGATTTCATGATATCGTCCTGCTGTGATAATGCCGGAAATTGCTCCCTTGCGGACGCCTGGAGACGTGAGATCCGAGGTTGTCGACGATGCTGTCCGGCACAGTCTTCTGGTGCGGGTGACGCATTGGCTCAACAGCTTTGTCTTCCTGGCGCTGGTCGTAAGCGGCGCTGCGATTCTCCTCGCCCATCCCAGACTATATTGGGGAGAGACCGGAGCGTTTGGAAGTCCTGCCTGGATCGAACTCCCGCTTCCCTTGAACCTGTATCAAACCGGATGGGGCCGCAGTCTGCACTTTCTGGCCGCATGGATTAGCGTGCTGAACGGATCCATATATGTGCTTTCCGGGATCGCCTCTCGGCGTTTCTCAGACGACTCCGGGAAATACACCATGCCGCAGCGCTGGGCGTACCTCGCGGTTGTCTTTGTGCTTTTTCCGCTGATGATCGCGACGGGCCTCGCAATGTCCCCGGCGATAGCGGCAGTACTACCGGGCCTGGTCTCATCACTTGGCGGACACCAATCTTCGAGGACCATTCACTTCCTGGTTACCGATGTTCTTCTTCTCTTCGTATTTGGCCACGTCGCAATGGTATATCTGTCCGGATTCCGAAGCCGGATACGGGGCATGATCCTGGGTCGGCCGGGCCGGATGGAAACAAAGGAGCGCTTATGAACAGGTCGATCCCTCGCCGAACATTTGTGCGGACTGTGCTGGGTGCCGCTGTAGCCGCGGGTTCGGGCGCTGCGGCTCTTCTGGCGGGCCGGTATGGCCTGGTTCCGCCCGATTACGGCGGCGTGTTGGGTATTGGCCACACATTGACATTCGGAGCGCAGCGTCTGTTGCTTCGCAGGCAGCCGCTCGCGCGCGAGTTTGATCGAGCCCAGATCTCGACGAATTTTCCAGCGCTCAACACGACCTTACCTGAAGACCCTGATTACCAGCGCGACATGAAGCAAGGGTTTCGCGACTGGAGGCTCATCGTGGACGGCCTCGTGGCGCGCCCGGTGGAACTCTCGCTCGCCGACATTCGACGTTTTCCTTCACGCACGCAGATCACGCAACACGTATGCGAATATGGCTGGTCGGCAATTGCCGAGTGGACAGGCGTTCCGCTCTCGCTTGTTCTGAGTGCCGCCGGAGTTCAGCCGCAGGCCCGGTATGTCTTCTTTAATTGCGTCGATGGATGGTGGGACAGCCTCGATATGGCCGATGCCTGGCATCCGCAAACTTTGCTGGCCTACAGCATGAACGGGCAGGACCTGCCCGTTGCGCACGGGGCGCCGGTCCGGCTGCGCGTCGAGCGGCAGCTCGGCTACAAGCATCTAAAATACATCACAGCAATTACGGTCACCGATACCGCCCGGGAGTGGGGCAAAGGACAGGGATCGGAGGGCGCGGAACACGGCTACTCCTGGTATGCCGGTATCTAAGCTCCGGCCGACCCACCGACACCTTCACCTTTTCTGTGCTTGACGTACTATTTACTATCGATACGATGCCGTTCCCGGAAATCTGAATCAACTTCGCGTCTTTGGTCAGCGGCTGCGCCGGGTGTGGACCGGATTTTTTGTCGCCGCAGTCAGAAGGCGCTGCCGCCGTATAACCATCTGGAAGCGCAACAGGCTCTCACGCCAGGGCCGCAGGTTCATGGATGCCAGGTTCCAGCTTCCCGCCGGACACAGGACATCCGTGCGCAAGTGCACAACGCCGTCAATCAAAAAGGCAGGATAATTTCGATCGCGTCTTCGTCATCCACAATCAGAAGGCGGGCCGGTTGAATCATTTCGGCATCCTGGTCACTGAAGTTACGGTGTTCGCCATCGCTCCACGAGCGAACGCAGCTCCGTCGCCAACGGCAATTGCTCCGCTCTCTCCACCAAGTCGGCCAACGCCAAGATGTGGTTCCACAGTTTCTCCAGGTAGGTGAGATCTCCCGGATGAGTCACAAACGCCATGTGCTGGCAGGCGCGGATGACTGTCACCTTGTCGATAATGCGAAACTGCGGAAGTTTGGCCAGGACTTCGTTTGTCAGACGGTTCAGCTCGATTTCTTTCAATGGGTAGTCGGCAGACACACACGTCCCTTCCTAATAAGAGACGTCATCCGACAGCGATACCGCCCACACCATGACCCTTTTTTTACGAGCGTACAAAATCTGGCTATCCTCGGACTAGGTAAGAGGCCCGGAGCAATCCGGGCCTCTTTCGTTAGCACCACAACCGCGATACCGTCCGCCTGCTCATGCCGAGCTTGGCCGCAATCTCAGCGCGGGATCCTCTGGACGCTCCACGGCGCACGCGATGACCCTCGCCACAACCCGCGGCTGCCCGTTTGAGCGCCTTGCCGCGGGCGTATTCTCGCGTCGGACCCTCGCGCTTATGGGAACTGATACTGGCTGATGATGCAGAAGCAGAATTCATTGTAGCCGGACGACGGAAAACCTGCGAAGGGCGGACCAGCTTTCAGCTGATGCAGTCTATCCACCATGTGGTTATGACCACCTTTAAAAGGCTTGTAAATCCCGGTTGCTTCCAGGATTGCCAGTTCAAAAGTTCCTTCGTCAAACTGCCCACCCCTCCCATCGGGTACTATCAGAGTGAAACCGGCACTGGTGTTGAGGAACTGCATCGCAATCGCACCACCAGGGAGGTCGTAGGCACACAAAAATGTCGCGAGTGACACGTAGAAAGTGCCGATAGCATCATCGTCGGAGTTCTCGCCGTTCGTACCCCCTGGCGCTTTGAAGACAGGGTAGATCTTTGTCTTAGAGTACGTGCCATCACTCAGGTTCACCGACGACAAGCCGAGATGGGGGCCGTGACCTGCGGGGACCGGCTGATAGATTCCTTTTAGCAGAACGATGAAAGGATTGCCGGTTTGTCCATCCTCTCCTTCGGCTATCGCTCGTCGAGGCGACGAAAGCAGAGCAAGCAGCCCTGCGCTAATCAAAGTCCTTCTTTGTATGGAAGTCGGGTCTTGTTTGTTCGCGGACTTGCCTTGGGTGATCAAGTCTTGTTTGGTGATCATAGAGTGTGTCCTTTCGGTTGGGTTTGAGGGTGCGTGGAGTTTTATAAACCCTACATAAAAGACCAGGCAATGAGTATTTTGCGAAAAGATTTGCCGACATGCGCACCGTCAACGTCCGAGACGTAGCCGCAGAGTGCCCGGGTCGCCCCATTGGCCGGCTGTACCGCAATAAACCCCGAGCAGGCGGGTCAATCTTAATCTGAGGAAATCAATGTCAAGGAGACACTGTTATCGTTGCCGAAACTGGGACGAAACTACTGGTGTGATCCTCTTCGATTTGATGTGCGCGCACACCATTGATCGTCCAATTTCCCGACGCCGTACCAACAGGTACGGCATGGCTCGCTGCTGGCCCTCTTTGCCAGTTCAAGACGACTGAGGCATTATTCCCCGGACTAGTGAAGCGGACATCGAAAAATGTCTCTGCGATTAGGCCGGAGCCGGAAATGTTGACGGAGTAAGAAGCACCAGCAGTGACAACCGTCAAGTCGAATCGCAAGTCATTAACGACTAGAGGGGGCGTGAGCAAACGCGGGACGTACAGTTCGGCGCTGGAGCTCCCACCAGGATTAGGCGAAAGCCAAACGCTGTAGCCTCCGGCGATCAGAACAGTGCCATCGGGGAGCAATGTGGCCGTGTGCGAATGGCGCCCGATGGTCATGTCTTCTGCCGCAGAGAACTTGCCGGTCGCGGGATCATAAAGGTCGGTACCGGCGGCACCGCTGCCGCCGGGTAACTGACCACCGGCGATCAAGACTTCCCCATCGGGGAGGAGAGTTGCTGTGGAGAACTCGTGAGGCGCCGTCGTGTTCCCAATACCCGAGAATAGTCGGGTCGAAGGGGCGTACAGTTCCGTGTCCGCCCGGGACCCATCATTCTCACTGTTACCCGCGATCAGCACGTTTCCGTTCCTCAGCAAGGTTGCCGTGTTGATGTTCACCCACCAACGGATCGGTCCACTGGCCCCACCCGTAAGGCCGAATGTGCCGGTGGCTGGATCATAGAGTTCGGTCAGCGGCGCGTATGCACCAAACGCACAATCGCACCCGGTGATCAAGACTTTGCCGTCCGGAAGCAAGGTGGCCGTATCCACCGATGGCGCAGCGTATGCACCGGCATACGCGCCGGCTACAGTGAAGGTCCCCGTCGCAGGATCATAAAGTTCAGGTGTGTGGTCAGCCCCGGCCACCAGGACTCTGCCGTCATAGAGCAAGGTGGCTGTGTGCCGACCCCTGGCCGTGAGCATGGAACCAGTCGCGGTGAAGGTTCCTGTGGAAGGGTTGTAAAGTTCGGCGCTGGCCAAGGTAGAGTTGCCGATATTGAGAAAGCCTCCAGCGATCAAGACCCGGCCATCAGCGAGCAAGGTGGCCGTGTGGACGCGGCGTGGAGTGATCATTTCGCCGGTTGTGCTGAAGGTTCCGGTAACCGGGTCGAAGAGCTCTGCGCTGCCCAATCCGTCGCTCCTTCCCCCGGTGATCAACACCTTGCCGTTCACGAGAAGGGTGGCCGTATGGCCACCGCGAGGCGCCGTCATATTGCCGATGGGTTTGAAAGCCCCCGGCGCTTGCGCGCTTACGGACAGCGCTGAGGTTGGAAATGCTAAGACGAGTACAAGGATAAGCAAAATGACTTTGGCCGACGGGCAGGCCTTCTCGTTTGTCGGTCTCATTCCTCACCCCTAATTCTGAGCACTCGTGGTCTGGAACTCATTTTCACCTCCTTAAAGTTGTATTTTGCATTTCGCGGATCTTCGAGCCGTTCATGGCAAGTCAACGTGAATGGGCTTGGCAACGATCACGGGTACGGTCTGAATTGGGCTTGGTTTGGCGCATCAAAACACGACCTTCACCTGCACCCACATGCTACGAATGCCGCTATCGGTGAAGTCGCGATTCAGGAAACGCCCCGGTGGTGTGCTGAACACATTTCTCTGCGGCACGTTCACGAACTGCGGATGATTGAAGGCATTCAACGCTTCCCAGCGGAGCTCCAACCGCCGCGTCTCTCCAATGGGCATCGACTTGGTCAGGTTTAAATCGAAGTTATTCGTGCCACTGGTTCTCATGGTGTTGCGGCCGACCGTTGACGCATTGGGGAATCCGGTTCCCTCGACCCAATGCACGGTGTTAGCGCTCACACACGAGCCAGTGTCAGGGTTCTGATAGCCGGTCGCACAACCGGGGAAGATAATCGCGCGGGTGTTAAGCGGGGCGCCAGGATTGCCGATGTCGGGCCGGTCTTGGTTGTTTCCATAGTTGTTCCGGTCGAAGCCGTTTGCCATCGTAAATGGAGTGCCGGACTGAAACGTCGTAATACCGGCGAGTTGCCACCCGCCTAAGGCATATTTCGACCAGCCGGACCGGGGACCCGGAACCGCCCACAAATAAGTGATGGTCAAACGCTGCGGGCGGTCGAAGTCGCTCAATCCACGATCGAGCTTCAGTCCTCCGAACATTACCGGAACAGACGTCAAATTACTGTTGGCAGGAGCTTGCACATTGATATTACCCACGCCGTCGCTGGTGCTGTCGATGAACTTCGACCACGTGTACGAAGCCGACATTTGGAAGCCGCGCCCGAAGCGGCGATCCAAACGCGTTTGCAAGGCATGATACGAAGAGTTCCCCTGGCTCGTTTTCACGATGACTGGTCCGTAGTTGGGATAGAGGCGCAGCGTGCCAGTGGGCAACCTCGGATTCCAGTCGGCTCTGGTCGTCAATCTGTGGCTTTCCGAACCCACATAGGAGGCTTCCAGAAGAATGGTCTCTGCCAATTGCCGCTGAAACCCGAAAGACCAGCGTTCGGTATAGGGGTTACGCAGGTTCTGGTCGAGCGGATTCTGGGAGTCGGTCAAACTGGGAGCGGTTGCCGTTGTGGGCAGTTGCTCAAGCCAGTTGGCCGACCCCCGCCCGGTGTTCGGCGCAGTTATTGGAATGGTTATCGCGTTGGGAGTCGACGTTGCCGGGCCCAGCGAGATCAACTGCGTCGGGAGGCTGTCATAGCTGATCTGATATCCGCCGCGCCAAACCGTCTTACCGTCGCCGAGCAGCCGTCCGAGCCAGCCTGAGTGCGAGGCGTCCACGCGCGGAGACCAGGCCAGGCCGAAAGCCGGTCCGAAGTCTTTGTTGTCGCGATTCACTTCGTGGCGAACCAGGAATTGGCTGGGATCAAATCCGGAGAACGCAGGATACCGGAGGGTGTTGGCGTACTGCCCGAAGTTCTCATAGCGCAGCCCGAGTGTCACCGCGAGCGTGGGCGTGACTTTCCAATTGTCCTGGAAGAAGTAGGTCTGGTGGAGTTGGTCCGGATGGAAAACGGGTGCACCGAAAACCCTGGTGATCGATCCGGAGGGCCCACTGAAGTCGTCCAGGAAGTTGGCGAACGCGGAATAGCCCGCGGAGGGCCTGAACGAGACAGTTCCCAGGTCATTGGCGCCCCGCTGCTGGGTGATCCGTTGTTGCAGAAACTCCACGCCGTAGCGAACGGTGTGGCGGCCACTTAGTTTGGTTTGTGTCTCCTGAAAAAGGAAGTTCTCGCCGTGGTGGAACTGTGCGTTTGCCGAATTCAGGCTGGGCGCGGAGACATTCGTAATCTGGATTTGCGGCAATGTCCGCGCGAACGGACTCGAGCCCGGCCAGGTGGCAAACGAGTTCACGTCCGGCCGGCCATAGGAGAAGCGAAACTCGTTGGTGTAGCTGGGGCGGAACGTGTAGCTGTCGGCGAAAAGAAAATTGTGGTGACTAAACGTATTTTCCTGAACAAAGCCCGGGAAAGGAGCGGCCTGTGGCCGAATGTGCCGGGAATCGTAGGTGTATCGCCAGGAGAGGCGGTGTCTTTCGGATTGGTTGTGGTCTATTCGAGCCAGCCATTGGGGGCTATCGTTGGTCCCGGGCAACACATACGCAGCAGTGGCGAATGGCACGGATCCCCGATCCACGCCGGTTTGAGGATCAATGCCTAATGGCACGCTAAATGGGGCGCCGGAGCCTCGCGGGCTGCCTAGAGCACCCAAATACAGATCGAGCCTCGGGTTGTTCGGGAACAAAGAGAGCAGCCGGGTAACCGCATCCGCCGTCGGAATCTGCACCGGCAGATTGGCGGTGGAGTGGTTATTGTCCTGCTGAAATCCTGCAAAGAAGAACGTCTTATTTTTGCGCACTGGACCGCCCGCCGTGAATCCGGCAACGTTGTGGCTGAACACCGATTGCGGAATACCGTTCAGCCTGTCCATATTCGAAACGGAATTGAACCGTTGCGACTGGTAGCGCCACAACAACGTCCCGTGCAGACTATTGGTGCCGGATTTGGTCACGACATTGAAAACACCGCCGCCCGCGCGGCCGAACTCTACGCCGAAGTTGCCCGTTTGCACGGAAACTTCTTCAACGGCATCGGCAATCGTGAAGACTTGCTCCTCGCCGCTTACAAAGGAATCGTTGTTTTCGGTTCCGTCCAGCAGATAATTGTTCCCGCGAGGGCGCTGGCCGTTGATGGAAAAGCCTCCGCCAGTGGCGTTACCCGTCCCGCCGCCGGATCCACCGCCCCAAACGGTGCTCCCGCTAGCCTCGGTCGCGCCTGGTAAAGCCCGGGCCAGAGATATCGGATTTAGGGCGATCAAGGGCAGATTGCGAACTTCGGTGGTCTGGAAGTTGCCGCCCCGCAGCGGGCTGTCCTTGATCAGGATTTCGCTCGATTCTCCGCTCACTTCGATCCTGGTTTCAGCTGCGCCGACTTCTAACGTGGGGTCGATGGTTGTTGCACGGTTCGCCTCCACGCCGATACGGGTGTTGAGATAAGTACGAAATCCCGGAAGCGAAACAGTCAGATCGTAGTTGCCCGGATCGACGGCGTCGAAACGATAGATGCCAGCATCGTTGCTGTTCGTGGAAAGCCGAACGCCGGTTTCCACGCCCGTCAAAGTTACACTCGCCCCCGCGATCACAGCGCCCGTGGGATCGAGTACTGTTCCCGTAACGGTTCCGCGGCTGGTCTGCGCATTCGCGGACACGGCGAGCAGGAGAAGCGCTGCAAGCCTTAGCGTGCTCTTCAGCATGGCGAGTCCGATGGTTGTAAAAACAGAGTCGCGGGAGTCGGTTTTTCGATGCATATCTCCTCCTACCGTCTTTCGAGCACCAGACGGCGCTCGTAATGGCGTCCGTCCGGGTATTGGTCAGTGATCTCCAAAACGAGTTCGTTTGGCCGCTCACCCGATCGCCGGATGACTCGAGTCGATTGACCGCCCGCACAGTCCTTAAGAATCTCGACGGTCCGGCTATCCAACCGCCGCGAGGATTGGGTTCCAGAACATCCGGCATCGTTGAAAGCCCGCGCCCTGCCGTCGAAGTACAAGAGGACGCTTGAAGTGGTTGACTGGCCGTTGGTCTCGGTCCGGTCCAGCGTGAACACCTCGCCCTTGGCGTGAGGCTCAATCCGAACCGTAAGGCTCTCGGGTTGAGTGTCTCCGGCGAAGGTGGACCGAGCCGGGTTCAGCTTCCAGGTTCCGAACACGGTGTCGGCAGCCCTTGCCTGGAATCCGAAGATCGCAGCCAGCATGATCAGTGAAACGATTCGCACGTGGCCACAATGTCCCGCTCAAAGCGCATTTGCAAGGGCAGAACGGGCAGAAACGGGGTATGATACGTTCGCACCGAATTGAAAAATAAGGCCGAATTCTCGACAGTATGCTCCAAGTCGACTTTGAGGCTCAAGCCGCGCGGCGGCAACTGGATAAGATCCTCGCGAGCGCTGGTTTCGTGCGCAACGAGCGCCTGTCCCGATTTCTGCGGTTCGTGGTGGAGCGTCATCTGGAAGGCCGGGACCAGGAACTCAAGGAATCCCTGATTGCGATCGAAGTCTTCGGCCGCCTGCCGGGTTACGATTCGAAACAAGACCCGATTGTGCGTACCGAAGCCAGCCGGCTCCGAGCGCGGCTGAGTGAGTACTACCTGGCCGACGGCAAGGGCGATTCAATAATTATCGACCTGCCGAAGGGTGGCTATGTTCCGGTGCTCCGGCATGCTGTAACGGAAGCCAGCCCCGCCCCGAGCCACTGGTTAACGCGTGCCCTGCCGATCGCGGTTGCCGCGGCTTGCGTTGTGGTTGCCCTGATTGCTCTAAGCGGGTGGTGGTGGTTCCACAAGAATGTTCCAATCCCGATTGCGGTCCTGCCGTTGAACAATCTGACCGAAGATTCTGCCCACGACTACTTTGCCGACGGGCTAACCGGCGAGATTATCCGCAATCTTTCGATTATTGATGGGCTGGCGGTGCGCTCCCAGACCTCGTCCTTTGCGTTCAAGGGCAAGCCCCAAAACATGCGCGCGGCGGGGAAGCAGCTTCAGGCCGATTACATCGTGGAAGGTTCGGTCCAACGCGCCGGACAGCAGTTGCGGATTACCGTGCAGCTCATAAGAGTGCGCGACGATTTTCCGTTATGGTCCGGCCGTTATGACCGGGAGTTGACCGACGTCTTCGCGATCCAGGACGAGATCTCCCGCGGCATGGTCAATAGCTTGCGGTTGAAGCTGGGAGGAGGCCGTCGGCGCTATGAGACCAGCGCGGAAGCTTACGATCTGTACCTTCAGGCACGCGCTTTAGGAGTTCAACGTGGTCTGGTTGGTGAAAACCGAAGCGTCGCTCCATTCGAGGCAGCAATCGCCAAGGATCCTTCGTTTGCTCCGGCATATGCAGGTCTCGCCGCGGCTCACGTGGTCCGCTCCGGAGAAGCGCAGTTTGATTTGGCGGATGAGATGGCTAAAATGCGAACCGCGGCGGAGAGGGCGATTCAGTTGGACCCTCTTCTGGGAGAAGCGCACGGCGCGATGGGAACCGTCTATGCTCGCGAAGCTCAATGGCAGCAGTCGGAGAAGAGCTTCCGCCGCGCCCTCGAGCTCGCTCCTTACGATTCGGTTATCTACGATAATTTTGCCTCGAGCCTTCTCATGCCTCTGGGCCGGATTCAAGAAGCGGTGCAACTGTTGAGAAAAGCCGAAAAGAATGACCCGGTCGCGCCGCGGGTCCACCAGTTCCTGGCGAACGCGCTGATCGCGGCTGGCCGCTATGACGAAGCAGCCGAGCAGTGTATGAAGCTTCCGGCGAATTTCCCTGGTGGGAGCACCTGGCTGGCTCGAGCCCGTCTCGGTCAAGGAAAAGTCCAGGAGGCCATCCAGATCTTAGTGGACCTTATTGAACAAGGTGCCAACGGTCCCGACATTAAGGGCTTCCTCGGCTACGCCTATGGCCGGGCGGGCCGGCGCGACGAGGCCGAAAAGCTCGCAGCCGCTGATCAGCGTCCGTATGCGCAGGCTCTGACTTTCGCCGGATTGGGCGACAAAGAGCGTACTCTCGATGCGTTGGAGCGCATGGCTATACTTGGACCCGTGCGGCTCGGTCGAGACCTCATGTATCCAGAATTCGATTTGGTTCGCGGCGATGCTCGGCTGAAGGCCCTCCGCAAGAAGCTCGGCCTGCCAGAATAGGTATTCGCCACTCTCCTATTCCTTCTTCCGCGCGCCGCGACTCTTTCCGCGCGGACGAATATGCTCGCAGGTTTTTATGAGATGACTTCTTTTAAATCGATTTCTCCTCATAAACCCTCAAGGAGCGACAGAAGATCAATCTGCCGCCTTTAGAGTTGATGCTGTAAAAAACGACGCCTCGCCCAGGGCTCGCGCCGTGGGCGAGCGTTTAACGCCGTATTCGGCTCCCCTCATTGCCTCAAGAGCGGCCGAGGCTATCGCAGGCGAGGTGGTGGTCATCGTCGCGATCATTGTTCCTTTCATTGCCGGTCGCGCGGGTGTGCCGGCGTAATGCATGACGGACAACGAATTGAGCTACGCAACGGCCGGCGCGCATACCTTGTTCGTCGGAGTTGCGAAAATGAATGCCTTCCCAGACGCGTGCGTTGATGACTTCATCGATTCCCTGGGTGAACCTGAACCAGAGATGATCGAAGGCCGGATGAGCAGGGCTGTGCGCGACCATCGTCACTCCGGGTTTGTCACCGAATAGCGAGATGAGAACCTGGGCCATAGCGCCGCTGACCTCGTTGTGGGCCGACGGATATTCCGGGTGAGCTGGTGTCGCCAGGAAGGAGAGCCAATTCGGATCGGGCGTGATTCGGAATCCGTCCGCGCTCCGGATGGCACTGATCGGGCGCCAGAAGTTGTACGTGTACTTGGAGTCCCAGCAGGCGATTACCGCGTCCGCGGCCGCGATGTTCATCAGAGCGAACAGCCGCGCGCTCTCCAAAATGGATAGCTTCTTGGCGGCGGCGACCTGGCTGGCGATCGGGTTCCAGATGATCGTCGCCGACGAGACCCAAAACATCGCGACGTCCGTCTCCGGACCGATACGCACAGCGCTATTCTGCGCACCGATGGCCTTCACCTCATTGACGTCCGTCCCGTACAGATCGCTGTCGATCGCCGGCGGTGGGCCGACGCGGAACTGAGATTGGCTTCTCATTACCCAGGGTGTCACGCGTCCCCCACCCGGCAGCGAAGCCGGCGCAAATGCAGGAGGTGTGGGAACCCAGACGCCCGGGCTTCCAGAGCCTGGTGCGGTATAGGGGAACTGGGCTGTGGCAGAACCGTCCATTGCGCGCAAGGCCAGGATCTTTGCCGCTACCTTTTCGCCGACTTCGACCCCCGGGTTGGATATCGAAAGGCCGCGCGCTGCCAGCGAACTTCCATACTGAGCATCAAGCGTCGGTTTCTGGTTTGGCAACAGACCGACGAGCGCGTAGTGAGCGGCAGCAATGACTGCAGCCTCGACCGACGCCCCGCGGGGCGCAAACACCTGGATGCCGCCATACGGCTCGGCGTCACCGGTGAATGAGACCACAGCGTCATAGATAGATGCGTGAACGATCGCTGCCCACCGAGCTTGGAAGAGACCGCCCGCAGTGGTAGTGCTGATGGCCTGGAGCATGTTGGCATTCCACTCCACAACCGGATCAGCGCCGGCTGTCTGCGCCTGGACGTATCCTGTCCATGGAAACAACGCAGCCGGCAACAAAGCGAAAACTGAAACTAGCCAGGAAATGTTTCGATTCATGGTTCCTCCCGTGGCCACAGTGTGCCGCTCAAAGCGCATTTGCAAGGGCAGAACGGGCAGAAACGGGGTATGATACGTTCGCACCAAATTGAAAAATAAGCCGATTCTCGACACTATGCTCCAAGTCGACTTTGAGGATTAATGTCGCTTTTCCGGCTAGAAAGCTAGCCGAGACGCAAGATTGAACTTGTTTACTTGAGTGCCCCGCCATGAAATGACTTTAGGCAGCAAGCATTTTGGAGTCGACGCGGAAGGAAACTTTGACGGTGCCGTTGTAGCCGCAAATGCTGAAAACCACATACGGGTCGGCAATCAGTTCGCGGTCGGAGTTTTCTCCACGCGGTCCACGATGATCGTTTCGATGGGC
>WNFT01001237.1_pt1 | contig 21675 bp, 14 predicted proteins | sample 5400191 | NCBI WGS metagenome assembly WNFT01 (sample SAMN13153359, study PRJNA577476) | soil metagenome | isolation source: 80 cm saprolite under Madrone tree | place: USA:California | collected 2016-06-14 | reverse complement strand
CCTTCACGACGCCGGAAGAGGTGATCATACACGAGCTGTTTCACGCCATGCGGCAGGCGTTCGGCGCGCTGCGCAACACGCCCATGCCCGACTTCAAGACGGTCGAAGAACTCTACAGCATTTTCGTCGAGAACATGTATGCCGACGAGAAGGGGCTGCCCTTGCGCGCCGACAAGGGACCGCGCAATCGCTCGCCGGACCATTCGATGGCGCACAATCCTGCGTTCCACGCGCCAATGCGCGACCTCTTCGCCATGATGCCGACGATCGGCAACGCGCTTGCGCGGGTGAACAGCTCGTACAATCCGTTCCGCGACTGGAAGGAGTTCAGCCGCGCAGCCCATTGACGATTCCGCGAACGACTCCGCCGCGAACGCGCGATCGAGCACAGGGCGCCACATGGCCCGCGTCTCACCGCCGCAGCCCCAGCAGCCCGCAAGCAATCGCCAGCACCGTCAGCGCCGACAGCGCCAGCGACCAGTGCACGCCGACCAGGCTGCCGATCAGGCCGACCGTGACGCCCGAGAAAGCGCGCAATCCGAGGCTCGCCATGTTGAACAGGCCGATGACGCGGCCGCGCATTTCGGTCGGTGCGTTGAGCTGCACCAGGGTCTGCGCCATGGCGTTGAAGGCGAGCTCGAAAAATCCCGCGGTGAACAGCAGCACCAGGGCGAGCGGATAGCCGGTTGCGAGCGAGAAGCCCATCAGGGCGCAGCACCACAGTACGGCGAGGATGATGGCGGTGCGCGGTTTCGCGCCAAGAAGCGCCCGGCTTTCGAGCAGCACGCCGGCCAGCAGCGCGCCGGCGGCATCTGCAGCGAGCAGCAGGCTGTAGGCGACGCCGGGGTCGCCATGGCCGAGGTCAAGCGCAAACCCCGGCATTTGCGCATTGTAGGCGTTGCCGACGAAAAACGAGGCGCAGCCGCCGAGCAGGGTCATGGAGACGATGACGCGATGTCCGGCGATATCGCGCATCGTCTGCACGATGTCGGCAAGGCCGCGCACGGCGCGCCGCGGCGGCGCCGCTCCCTTGCGAAACCGTGGCCCATAGGGCGCGTTCACCAGCCACAAGACGAGCGGCAGGTAGAATACGGTGTTGACGAGGATGCCGAGCGAAGGGCCGAGCGCCAGCAGGAACGCGCCGCCCACGGCCGGTCCGACCAGCACGCCGAGATAGCGCGCCGTCGCGTTAAGGCGCACGGCGCTCGACAGATCGGCGGGGCCGACGATATCGTACAGTAGGACCTGACTTGGAGACTGCCACAGCACGCCGGCGCAGCCGTGAATGACGAGCAGCACCATGGCGTGCCACATCTCAAGCGTATCGGTGACGAAGAAATAGCCCCAGCCCAGGGAGGCGATGATGAACAGCGCCATGCCGCACTGGATGATGCGGCGGGGGTCGAAGCGATCGGCCAGCGCCCCGGCCGCGACCGAAAAGGCCAGGAACGGCAGCCAGTGCGAAACCACGGCGAAACCCGCCAGCGCCGGAGATTCGAATTTGCGGAACACCACCCAGTAGCTGATGACGTGCTCGATGTTGTCCGCCATCATCGCCAGGACATAGGTGATGAACTGCGCGCGGTAGCCTGACTGACGCAGCGCCGCAAAGGATTGCCTTGCAGGCGCGATCGCGGCTGCGGCCTTCTCGGTGTTCACCTGCAGATTCACCGGCGTGTACGCTTCCCGCCCGCCACCCGCAGGACGCGGAACACCGCCACGATCTCCTGGCGGCTGCACGGCTTTGCCCCCAGCGCCAGCGCGCGGGCGCGCTCAAAACCCGTGAGGTCGTAATGCGGCGCGGTGGTCTTGGGCGGCCCCTGGTAAGAGGCGCGGGAGATGCCGAGCCGCGCCGCGAAGCCGTGCAGCTCGTCGATGTCGTCCGCCAGCAGGTGGCACCATTTGAGGCCATGCCAGTTCCAGATGGCGTCGTCGACATAGACCATTAGGGGAGTTCTCGCGGAATTGCATCGATAAGGCAGCCGTCTACTCGCGCACCGGCAGCGGCCGAAACCGGCTGAACATAACCAATATGGCTCCCGCCAGGAACAGGCGATTGCGCAGGGATGTCATGCCCCTGCTCGCACAGAAACCGGACGGCATTGATTTCGTTGGGAATTCCAAAATTAGTTCGTTTTGACTAAACCCCACCAATGCTCCTTGTGGTATATAATTACCTCGCAAGAGGCAAAAGTCGTGGCAGTTTCCGGGATCTCGTAGCCCGGATGGAGCGCAACGACATCCGGGACGGCCCGGATGTCGCCTGCGCTCAATCCGGGCTACCAGTTGATGGCTAAAGTTCCTTTTCGGCGAGTTCCCGAAACTCATCGGGGACGGAACGAGAGAGTCCCAATACGACGGACCCGTATCCGACCGCCTCCCATCCGAAACGATCGCGGATCACGTCAACGGCACGGTCGGCCATCCAGCGCGCCATCCCTCTCTTGGTGCCGGGGCGCCGCTCCTCGCCTGCGAGCCCAAGCGGAAGTTCCAGCTGCAGGTCTGCGTCCTTCTCAAGGTGCGATACGGAGATCGCAAGCAGCGAGATGGCCTTCTCGTCAGGGTGCTGCGCCAGAACGCTGCGAACAAGCTCTTCGGCGATGTCGGCAAGGATCGCCGTCGCCGAAACCGGCGCGTCGAGCGTGACCGAGCGCGTGACCGAGCGAAGGTCGGCGAAGCGAACGCGCACCGTGACAGTCCGACCGGGCCGGGATTTGGCCCGCAGCCGGCTCCCAACCCTGTCCGCAAGATGGCGCAGTGTGGGGATGAAGATCCGCTCTTGCGCGGGCTTTCTGCCGAGCGCCGACTGGGCTCCCGCCGATCGCGCGGGTCGACGCGTGTTGATCTGGCGCGGATCGCGATTCCATGCCAGCGCGTTGAGCTTCTCTGACGCCGCGGGACCGAGCAAGCGCTCGAGTGACCATCCCGGTGTCCTCGCGAGCTGCCCGATGGTCCGCACGCCGATGTCGGCGAGCCGCGCTCTGGTGACCGGGCCTACGCCCCACATCAGGTCGACCGGCAGGTCGTGAAGGAAGTCAAGCTCGGCATTGGGATCGACAATCACCAGCCCGTCGGGCTTGGCCACTTGCGAGGCAATTTTCGCCAGATGCTTGGTGCGCGCCACGCCGACCGAGATTGGCAGGCCAAGTTCCTCCCGGACCCGGCGCCGGATCGCGCGAGCAATTTCGTCCGGCGGACCGAACAGATGTGTGCAGCCCGCCACGTCCGCAAAGGCCTCATCGATGGACATTCGCTCGACCAGGGGCGTGAAATCATTGAGCACGTTGATGGCGGCATCGCCCAGCCGCTGGTAGTCCTTGAAATGGCCTCCGACAAAGATCAGGTGCGGACAAAGCTCGCGCGCCCGCCGTCCCGGCATGCCGCTGCGGATTCCGAAGGCCTTGGCTTGGTAGGAAGCGGCGAGCACGACCCCGCCGCCGACGGCGATGGGCTTGCCGCGCAAGGACGGGTCAAGAAGCTGCTCGACCGAGGCATAGAAGGCGTCCAGGTCGGCATGGAGGATCGTGGCTGTCGTTTCCATGCGGGTCGTGCAGCGGCGAAATCTCGAAAATGATCAGCCACGCCCAGCTTGTTGGGCGGGTTCCCGGTTGCGAGAACATAAAGAGAACGATCATCGAGCTTTGTCAAGCGGGCCATGCCACGCGGCGGTTCGGGGGGCGAAAGACGAGCTGCGCTGCTCGGCTGGGCAGCAAGGTCTGCTCATACAAAATTTCCCGGTACCGCGCGCCAGCTTGCTTGCTGCGCACATCGATGTTGCGTGCTGTGTGTAACCGAAAAAACTCGCCAGGCACCGATGAGTTTCGGCCGTGGTCTCGTCTAACTCAGACCGAGGCCCGTTTTTGGCGGACGGGACGAAGACGCGATCAAAAAAGTCATCAAGCACCGATGAATTTCAGCCGCTGCGCCGGTCTTACACATGAGTTCGGGATGTGTGGCCACCCAGGCACCAGGAGGACGAAATGCTTTCATTGACAGGCAAAAACATGGTCGTGATCGGCGGCAGCCGCGGCGTAGGGCGGCGTATTGTCGAAGCCGGTATCCACAACGGCGCGCGCGTGCTGGCGGTGGCGCGACAGGAGGCTGCGCTCCGGCAATTGGCCCACGAGGTCCCCGGCACCGAGGTTCTGTCGCTCGACGCAGCTGATGAAGGCGCCCCGTCCAAAGTATTCGACGTCCTGCGGCCCGACATCCTGGTTCTGGGCGGAGGCGCCTTTCCGCCGGCCGCGCCGCTGCACGAGCAAAGCTGGAAGGAGTTCTCCGTCAATTGGGAGGCGGATGTGAAAATCGCATTTCACTTCTGCAAGGCGGCGCTGTTGCGGCCTCTGCCCGCCGGCACCTCGGTCATTCTAATCTCGAGCGGCGCCGCTCTCGCCGGCTCGCCGAATTCGGGAGGCTATGCCGGAGCCAAGCGCACACAGATATTCATCGCAAACTACGGCCAGAAGGAATCGGACCGTCTGGGGCTCGGCCTGCGATTCATGGCGCTGGCGCCGCGCATCATGCCGGACACCGATCTCGGCAAGCACGCGGTCGCAGGCTATTCCCGCTATCTCGGTATGTCGGCCGTTGAGTTCATTCAAAGCATGGCGTCGCCGCCGACTTCATCCGATGTCGCGACCGGGGTCATTGAGTTGCTCACAAACCCCGATCAAGCCAAGGGAAAAGCGTTCATCGTCTCCGGCAAAGGCCTCCAAGCTGTGCCCTGACGATAGAGCGATTGAGGAGGGTCACCGGAGGGTCTAATGTCGATGGCAATGACAGCGGCCGAACCATCACGTCAGGCGCAAGCCTCGGAGCATTCAAACCGGGCGTTTGAACAGCTCGCCGAGCCGTTCCGCCGCGAGCTCAAGGTGCATTGTTACCGCATGCTTGGCTCCCTCCACGAAGCCGAGGACGCCGTGCAAGAGACCTATTTGCGCGCGTGGCGTAGCTTCGAGAGCTTCGACGGACGCGGGTCGTTTCGCGCATGGCTCTATCGGATAGCCACCAACGCCTGCCTCGATGCGCTCGCCAGCCGCAAGCACGCTCATCGCTTGCTGCCTGACCAACGCGCTCCTGCCACGGCGGAAATGCCGGATGGCACACCGGCAACGGACGTCGCGTGGCTCGAGCCTTACCCGGATTCGGATCTGGAAGGCATCGCTGACGACGCGCCAAATCCGGAGGCGCAGTATACCTCCCGCCAGGCGGTGCAGCTTGCTTTTGTCGCCGTCATCCAGCAGCTGCCGCCGCGTCAGCGGGCTGTGCTCTTGCTGTGCGATGTCCTGGGGTGGTCCGCTGCCGAAGCCGCGACACTCCTCGGTGGCTCGACCGCGTCGGTCAACAGCGCCCTGCAGCGGTCGCGCGAGACGCTTGCGAAGCGCTATCCCGATGGCCGACCACCGATCGCACTGCCGCCGAATCCGGCGCAGCAAGAACTGCTTGGCCGTTATTTGCAGGCCTGGGAAAGGCTTGATCTGGACAGTTTTGTGTCCCTCCTGAAAGAGGACGCCACGTACACCATGCCGCCATTGCCGCAGTGGTATGCGGGGCGCGAGGCGATCCGCACTTTCTTTGGGTGGGCCTGGGAGCTCTATGGTGGCTTCCGGCTCGTGCCGACGGCAGCCAACCGGCAGCCCGCATTCGCCGCCTATTCCCGCACCAGGGCGGACGAGCCTTGGGCCGCGCACTCCATCCAACTGCTTTCGCTCGAGCAGAGCACGATTTCCGGGCTGACCCTTTTCGCGAAACCGGCCGGCCCGCGCTTGTTTCACGCGTTTGGATTTCCGCTCACTCTCTCGGACGCTGCGAGCGCCGAATGGCTGGCCCGGCCGCAGCATTTCTAGAGCGGGATGACTTTTCTTCGAATCGTCATCCCGCTCTAGCTTATTGTAGGATAGAGCATGATCTTTTCCGAAAACCGGGTACCACTTTTCGGGATCATGCTCTAGAGCGTGCCGCTTTGCGTTGCGACATCCAGAGCCAGGCGCTCAGTCTGTCCAATATCGACCTCCTCGGGCGAACGAGTTCGAAGCGTCCGCTCTCCCTCCCGTGTCTCGCCGGGCCTGCGATCAATTCGCGGGGGTCATGATCTTGGTTTCAACGGGAACGTCCTTGGCGGTGAGGCCGGCGTAAACGGTGACGTCCTTGCACGCGGCTTTGACCTTGTCCACGGCCGCGGCAGTGATGGTCGTTCCCCAGACGTAGATGCGCGACAGCTTGGGCAGCGTCGCGAGTCGGTCGAGGCCGGCGTCCGTGACTTTGGTTTTGGTCAGGTTGAGATAGGTCAGGTTCTTCAGGCCGGCGATGTCGTTGGCCGCGGCATCGGTGATGGCGTTCTCCTCCAGGCGCAGGCGTCGCAGATTCGAGAAGCCGGCGATGGTACTGACCTGCGCGTCGGTGACGCCGGCGTGCCTGAGGTTGAGGCGCAGGATGTTGGGCCCGAAGCTGGCGAGATCGTCGATCATCTCAGGCGTCACCGGATTGGCCGAGACATAGTCGACGTCCACCAGGTTGGAGCCCTTGGCCACCTTCCTGACGATGAAGCCCGCCGCCACCACCTTGGCCACCGCCGCCCTGTCGGCCTCGGCGACCTGCGGCAGGGGCGCCTCATCCGAGCCCGCCGCGGCCGCCTCCTCCTCGCCCGCCCCGCCGGCGGCCCCGATCACCGCCTGGATGGCCGCGGAGGCCTCTGCCGTCAGCGTCAGGCTGCCCACGGTCGCGGTCTTGGGGGCGCCTTGCGATATCCACCAGCCGATGGCTGCAATCTCGCTCTTTTTGAGCGGGGTCTTGCCGTCCTTGGGCATGAAGTCGGAACTCGTCGGCGCCAGGCTGACCCGGTGGAACAGGTCGGAGGCGGCGGGATTGCCGGGGGTCATCACCGCGCCCTTGGAGCCGCCCTTGATCAGGGTCTCGTAGGTGGCCATCGACAGGCCGCCGGACTTCTTGGAGTTGTTGTGGCAGCCCGAGCATCGCCGCTCCAGAGCGGGCTGCACGATGTCCAGATAGATGTCCGCCGACGCCAGGTCGGTGGGCTTGGGCCGTGGCCCGGCATCGGCCGGCAGACCGGCCAGCACCCGGACGGAGCCGGGGGCGTACTGCAGCAGATAGGTGTCGCCGTGGGTCAGGTTGCCGCCCAGGTGCCCGGTTAGGAGCATCAAGAACAGGACCGCCGCCACCGGAACGCCCCAGAGCTTGTCATAGCCCCGATCCAGAGCCGCGCCTGCGGCAAAGGCCGGCTGCACCGCCTTGTAGAGCCGCGCTCCAATCGTCTCGGGCCCGGCCCACCGGGGCCAAGTGGGGGGCCATGCCGCCACCGGGTGCAGGCGCGTACGCAGGATAGCGATCAGGCAGGTCACCGCTGCGAGCGTCACGCCCGCCCAGCCGTGGGCTTCCACCGCATCCATGTCCTCGAAGCCGTCCTCGGTGGCATGCATGAAGCCCAGCGCCACCGTGGCCAGCGCGCTGATGGCCCCGGCAATCCAGGCGGGTGCCACCGCGCTCTCCAGGAACCTGAACGGCCGGAACCGGACCAGAATCTCCAGCGCCACAGCGAGCGTCAGTATGCCCAGCGGCAAGTGCAGGATCAGGACGTGGAAACGCCCGAGAAACCAGATGAACTGCATCAGACAGCACCTTACGCGATAATCCCCTGGATCACCTTGCCGCCGGTGTCCGTCAGGCGGAAATCGCGGCCCTGGTAGTGGAAGGTCAGCTGCCTGTGGTCGACGCCCAACAGGTAGAGCATCGTGGCGTTCATGTCGTGGATCTCGACCGGATCCTCGATGATGTTGTAACTGAAGTCGTCGGTCTTGCCGTAGGCGATCCCCGGCCTGGTGCCGCCGCCCGCCATCCACATGGTGAAATTGCCGCCGTGGTGGTCGCGTCCCGCATTGGGGTTGATCCCGCCCTGGGCGTAGACCGTGCGGCCGAACTCGCCCTTCCAGGTGACCAGGGTATCGTCCAGGAGACCGCGCTGCTTGAGGTCGATGACCAGAGCGGCGGAAGGCTGATCGACGGCCCAGCAATCGGGCGGATGACGCCGGGCGATGCCGTTGTGGTGATCCCAGCCGACCTGGACCAGATGCACGTACTTCACGCCCCGCTCGATCAGGCGGCGGGTGAGCAGACAGTTGCGGGCGAAGGTGCCCGGCTGGTGCACCTGCGGGCCGTACATGTTGAGGATGTAGTCCGGCTCGTCGCGCAGGTCGGTGACGTCCGGCACCGAGTCCTGCATGCGGTAGGCCATCTCGTACTGTGCGATCTTCGACAAGATCTCCGGGTCACCGCTCATCTGGTACTGATAGTGGGACAGCTGGTCGATGACATCCATCTGAGCGCGGCGTTCGTCACGGCTCATGCCGTCGGGGTTGCTCACGTAAAGCACGGGCTCGTTACCCGAGCGGAACTCCACGCCCTGGTGGTTGGAGGGCAAAAAGCCCGCCGACCAGGTCGCCTGGGTGGCACCGACGCCCGCGGCCTGGAACTGCGACTTCATCACGACGTACGACGGCAGGTTCGCATTGTCGGTGCCGAGCGCGTAGTTGACCCACGCCCCTGCCGCCGGACGGCCCGGCAGCTGGAAACCGGTGTGCAGCAGGATGTCCGCCGGGTCGTGGTTGACCTGCGGCGTCCAGATCGAGTGGATGAAGGTCAGGTCGTCGGCGATCGAGCCGATGTGGGGCATCAGGTCGGACACCCAGCGCCCGCACTGGCCGTACTGCCGGAACGGCGCGAGCGGACCCATCAGCGGAAACGAGGTCTGACCGTTGGACATGGACGAGATCTTGCCTTTGCCCTTCACCGAAGGCGGGATCTCTTCGCCGTGGCGTTTGATGACCTCGGGCTTGTAGTCGAAGGTATCCACCTGGGACACCGCGCCCTTCATGTGGATGTCGATCACCCGCTTGGCCCGGGCCGGGAAATGACCGGTGGTCAGCTTGCCCAGGTTGGGACCGGATTCGCCGGCCGGGGTTGCTCCCTTGGCAAGAGACATACCACCGCCCAGCAGTTTGGCCGCCGCGATGGCCCCCAGCCCCATGCTGGAGCTAAGCACGGCCCGGCGAGTCAGGTTGGCGAGTATGCTCGGATCGATTTCGATCTTCTTGCTCATTCTTCTCCCTCCTGGCGCGGGGTGAACTTGTCCCTCCTGTAGAGCGAAATTCGAATCATATGCTGGTCATTCCGGGGCGCCGCGAAGCGGCGAGCCCGGAATCCATAACCACCAGCCGAGGGTTATGGATTCCGGGCTCGCCACCTGACGGTGGCGCCCCGGAATGAGCAAACAGGAATTGTGGACGGCTCCGCGCATATGATCAGCTTCATCGAATCGTCCTCCTAGCGCACCGTGTAAGCGTCGGGCGTGTTCATCACGCCGGCGGTGACGACGGTCAGGGCCGCGAGCTCGACCGGGTCGACCGCGGGATCGGCCGGCGCCGCACCGATGGCGATCAGCTTCTTCACTTCGTCGGGCGACTTCTGCATCAGGGCCACTTCCGACGCCCGGTAGCCCTTGATGGTCGCGAGTTCATTGGCGGCGGGATGGCGGCGAACCGCGAGGCGCCACAGGGTGATCAGTTGCTCCTCTGCGTTGGCGGACGACTTGATCGCCCGCTCCGCCAGCTTGCGGTAGGCCTCCATGAACTGGGTGTCGTTCAACATCACGAGACCTTGCAGCGGCGTGTTGGAGATTGGCCGGGTCACCTGGGCGTCGCGGCGGTCGGGCATGTCGAACGGCACGAGGTTCGCGACCGGGGCGTTGCGCTTGACGAAAGTGTACATCGAGCGACGGTAGTTCTGCTCGGCCGGCACATTGGTCGGATAGATCACCGCGCCTTGGGCGACGCCGTCCCAGATGGCGTCGGGAGCGTAGGGGAACACGGCGTCGCCGCCGACCTTCTTGACCAAGAGGCCGGAGATCATCAGGGCGTTGTCGCGGATGGTCTCCGCCGCCATGCGCAAGCGCGGGCCGCGTTCGAGAAGGAAGTTGCGCGGGTCTTTCTCCAGGTTCTCGCGGCTGATGTTGGAGTTCTGCCGATAGGTGGCGGACATCACCATCAGCTTGTGCATATGCTTGATGTCCCAGCCCGAGCGCACGAACGCGACGGCGAGGTAGTCGAGCAGTTCCGGGTGCGTCGGGGTTGTGCCCTGCGTCCCGAAATCATCCGCCGTCTGCACGATGCCGTTGCCGAAGTGGCCCTGCCACATGCGGTTGATGTAGACGCGGGCCGTCAGGGGATGCTTGGGGTCGAACAGCCACGCGGCGAGGCCGAGGCGGTTGCGCGGCAGCTTCTCGCTCCACGCGAACACCCGCGGGATCGCCTGCGGCTTCACTTCCTGGAGGTAAGAATTGTAGACGCCGCGGTCGAGCACGTAGCTCTTGCGCGGGATCGGCTGGTCGCCGGCGATCATGATGCGGTGGACCGGCGTTTCGATCCGTTGCTCGCTGAGCCGCGCGTCGGTCAGCTCCTGCCACGCCTTCTGGACCGCAGGGTCCTTCGCGGCGGAAATCAAGGCCATGTCGGCGCGGGCTTGCGGCTGCGGCACGGCCAGCGCCGCCTTCGCATCCTGCAGATAGGCCACTTCGAGCGACGTCAGGGCGCGGGTGATGACGCGCAGCTCGTCGAGCGCCCCGTCCACCAGTTCCGGACGGTTGAAGTTGACACCGGCGGCGAGGCCGAAATAGCTGCCGAACTGGCTGTTGACGGACCGCGGGAAGGACGACCGGGTGAGCTGATTGTGCTCGATCGCGACCGGCCACTCCTTGCCGTCGACATAGAGGTGCATGCCCTCCGCCTTGGAGTTGCCGTCGTAGGTCGAGGTGATGTGCACCCAGCGGCCGGTCGGGATGTTCTCGTTGGTGGAGATCTGCAGCATTTCGGTCGGAGCGTTGTGCGTGATGCTGTAGGAGAGCTTGCCGTTGGCCATGCTGAGCTCATAGCCCTGGCCCTCGATGCCACCGTTGTTGTAGAGGACCGAGGCCGACGGGCCGTTGGGCCTCGTGGTGTCGACGTAGGGCTCGGTCCTGAGCTTCAGCCAGAAGTCCAAGCTGTAGGGCTGGGTGCGCTCGAACATGCCGACCGACTTGTCGGCGGAGAACACTGAGTCGCGCAGCGCTATGCCCTGACCCTTGTGACCCGGCACAAACTTCACGTTGCTGACGAACGCCTTCTTGCCGTCGCCAAGGCCGGAGTCGGTCCATTGCAGCGCCTCCGGGTGGACCCATTGCTGCAGCTGGCGCTTGGAGATGCGTTGCGGGTCGCCCAGGCGGTCGTCGGTGTAGCCCAAGGCGATGAGCTGCTCCATGGCCCAGTCGACTTCGCGGGCGGCGAGGCGCGGCAGGCCCGGGTCGGCCTTCATGGCCGCGAGGTCGCCCGCCATGCTGGCGCGACGGCCGAAGGGCGACGCATCCCTCCTCGTGGCGCCGGCCGCCGCGGCGCGCGCGCCTTCGACCATCGGGGTCGGCTTGCCGGCCCGGATGTCGGCCAGGATCTTCTTCTGCAGGAAGGCCGCCGCCTGGGCGCGGTTCATGCCGTCGAAGGGGCTCTCCTCGCCTTCGGCTGGAACCCCCAGGGGCAGCTCCTGCGGCTCCAGGTACAGAGACGAGAAGTCGCCGGCGTAGCCGTTATCGAGCGGATAGTAGGCCTGGGTGTCGGCCTTGATCGACGCGTCGATGAAGTCGGCGCGCTCGGCGTCCGGCACAACGGCGACCGCGGCCTTCTGCTGGGCGGCGCGCAGCGCGCTCTGATAGGCCGCTTCCTTGGCCGCGGTGACGGCGCGGGCCGCGGCGAGCTTCTCGGCTTGCAGGGTGGTCGGCCATGCCAGCGTCGCGCCCCTCGGCGTGCCACGGCTGAAGGAGGCCAAACCGCGCTCGTCCATCTGGTTGAAGATGCCGGCGAGCGAATAGTAGTCGGCCTGGGCGATGGCGTCGTACTTGTGGTCGTGACACTTGGCGCAGCCCACGGTCAGACCTAAGAAGTCCTTGCCGATCAGCTCCGTGCGCTCATGCACGTAGTTCATGCGGAACTCTTCGTCGATCGAGCCCCCTTCGGAGTCCTGACGGCCGGCCTTCAGGAAGGCGGTCGCCAGGAGCTGCTCGCGGGTCGGATTCGCAAGTTGGTCGCCGGCGAGCTGCCAGGTGACAAACGTGTCGTAGGGCATGTTGCGCTTAAATGCGCTGATCACCCAGTCGCGGTAGGGGTAGGAGATCGGACGTTCGTTGTCGTTGAGGCCGCCGCGGCTGTCGGCGTAGCGGGCCACGTCGAGCCAGATGGTGGTCTGGCGCTCGGCGTATTCTGTCGACGCCAGCAAGCGGTCGACCAGCTTTTCGTAGACGTTCGGGTCCTTGTCGTTCACGAACGCGTCGACTTCCGGGAGGGTCGGCGGCAGGCCGGTCAGGTCCAGGGTCACGCGGTTGATCAGGGTCTCGCGGTCGGCCTCAGACGCGGGCGACACGCCCTCCCTGGCGAGCCGCGCGTAGACGTAGCGATCGATCTCGTTGAGGGCCTCGCCGTCCCACTTGGTCTTCTCGGCCGTGACGATCGTGGGTGAGATGTAGGCCCAGTGCGGCTTGTAGAGCGCGCCTTGTGTGATCCAGCGCTCGATCACTGCGACGTCGCCGGCCGACAGGGTCTTGTGCGCCTCCTTGGGCGGCATCCTGTAGTCGGCGTTGGTCGAGATGATGCGCTTGTAGAGCTCGCTCTTGCCCGGGTTGCCCGGCACGATGGCGCGCTTGTTCTTGTCCTCGGGGATAGGATCGTAGGCGGCTTTCTCAATGTCGAGACGCAGGCCCGCCTTCTGCATGCCCTGGCCGTGGCACGAGAAGCAGTTCTGCGACAGGATCGGGCGCACGTCCCAGTTCCAATCCGGACGGTCTGGGATGCGGATGCTGCCCGCGTCGGCCACTTCGGTGGCCACCTTGCCGACGACTTGGCCGACGACTTGGCTCTTGTCGTGGGCGTACACGAGGAAGATGCCGCCCGTCACCGCAACGATGCTGGCGCCGACCGTCAGACTCAGGGAGCCGATCTTACGCATGGAGCCCACCCCTCTTCTCACTGTGGACGACCCTTTTCTCCGTCGAGAAGCCTTTCGCTATGGCGACGCCTTGCGGCTTCCCTCCTCATCCTTGCACGCCCCGCGCCCGCAAGCGTATCGCGAAGCCCGGCCCCACGGCGGAGGTTTTGCGGAGCGCGCCATCCAAGGACCGCCTGACGTTGTCGAGCCATCAAAAGTCTGTGGCCCAAGGCGTTTATGTCTTCTGATTCACAAACCCACAGCACGCGACCTGCCGCCCCCTCCCTACCCTCCCGGCATGCGGGGGAGGGTAGGGAGGGGGCAAAGGCGTTCGGTCCGACGCCGACTGCAGCGTTTCCACCGTCCTGCGCAGATTTGTGGCGCAGCCGGCCGCGTTTTCGTTCCAAGCGGCTTGAGGTTGATCAGACCAGTTGGCTTCGGGAGCGTCAACCACAAACCGTCCCACTCTAAGGTGGGACCCATACCCCTGGGCCACATCTGAGAATTTCATTCTCTGGGAGCCGGTTATTTGGGACTATTCGGACAGGCTGCGAGGGAGCCGGACGGATGAAGATCGATCGGGGAACGGCCAGCGTCCGAACTGTCGGCGCGGCAATAGTTCTCGCCCTGGCCGGGTGCAACGACGACGCCATCGCGATCGCGTCGAAGGACGTCGGGCCCCAGTGGCCTTTCACCGTGTCGGAGGTGAGGGTGGTGTGCGCCCCCACCTTGGCGCTGTTCATCTCCGCTGACGGCAAGGCCTATCCGGTGAACGGCCAGGCCGAGCGCCATCCGGACCTCTACGGGAAGGCGCCGCTCAGCAAACTGAGCGACATCTGGAAGGTCGACCCGGAGATCAGCAAGCTCTCGCCGGACGCGCGCATGTCGCTGGACGTGTTTACCCACAAGGCGATCGAGGTCTGCGCCAAGGCCGGCAAGTGGGATCCGTCTCGCTAGGCAGGAGCGACGACATTCTTTTGACCAGCCTCGCCTTCACGAACCCGATCAGCGGGGCATCCAAGGCGCCAAACCACCCCGGTGGGCGCATACTCCAGTGTCACGTCCGCTCCGAGGGACTCCTTCGTCAGCTGAACAGAGCACGCTCCAACCGAATCCGCGCCGCGTCGGGGCCACGACGGTTGGACCGCCGTTTTCGCTCCATTCCATTGAGAAGCGACGCCCGCCAGCGCCGGCCCGCTCCAAGCGCCACACGATGTCGACATGGCCTGTATCGGTCGAGAGGGCCTCGTATTTGCCCGCATTCGTGGCGAGCTCGTGGAGCGCCATCCGATGACCTGGGCCGCCGCCGCAGTGATCCTCAATCTGGGCCGCGCACGGCAATGCGGCTCTCCAGAAGATCAGCGAAGTGGGCGAGCTGCGAGCGCACAAGTTCGCTAAGCGGAACGTTTTGCCATTGGTTCCTGACCAGCAGGTCGTTGCTGGCGCTCAGGCCTCGCATTCGCTCGCTGAACCGTGAGATAAACTCGTGGGACGAGCTTGCTAGGGTCCGCTGCGCTATCGCCTGAACGACGCTCAGGATGTTCTTGGCGCGATGATTGACCTCTCGCATCAGCAGCTGCACATGTGCCTCGGCGCGCTTGCGCTCTGTAATATCCCGGACCACGGCCAGTACCACCCGCCGCGGCTCGATCTCTGTCGGGCTCAACATGATGTCGACGGGGAACTCCGAGCCGTCGGCGCGTTGCGCCAAGAGCTGCAGGTCGGTGCCCATTGCACGTGTCTTGGGGCCCTTCATGTAGTTGAGGCGATGCGCCAAGTGTCGGTCACGCAAGCGTTCGGGGACCAGCATCTCGACTGACCGGCCGAGCATGCGCTCGCGGGGGAGCCCAAACAAGGCTTCAGCTTGCACGTTGACGCGGTCGATCTTACCAATTTCGTGCACCACGACGATCGCGTCCGGCGAATACTCGTAGAGCTTTTCGAATATCATCCGACTCTGACGCAAAGCGCCCTCGGCGGCTCCGCGATCCGTCGCGTCGCGCACGGCCACGAGCACCATCGGCTCGTCGAGGTGCATGATCGGGTTCAGCATGACGTCGACTGGAAACGTGGTGCCATCCGCGCGACGACCAGCGGGCTCGAGGCTGGTCCCCATCGGCCGCAACTGCGGCTCCGCACTGTATTCGGTGCGATGGCCGACGTGACGTTTTCGGAGGTGCTCTGGCAGCAGCGCCTCGATCGGAGCCGACAAGAGAGTTGCAGGCTCCTGCCCGAACAGTCGGCCGGCCTGAGCGTTGGCGTACCTTATGATGCCCTGCCGGTCTACAACGATGATCCCATCGGGTAACTGCTCGAATGGCTCGTAACCTGGTTGTTCATCCACTTGCATCGCACTGGCCATTACGTCCCGCACTACCGGCGGGCGCGGTCGTCCTTGGAACTCGTCGTTGGCTGCCGGCGGCCGCGTCACAGCCGCTGCTCGCTGGCATCGAAGCCTTACTGGCGCGCGAACATAGCCTTCGAACCAATCACGCCGCTGAGAAGGGCTGCGGAAGCGGGTTGTTGATAAGAGTCGCCAAATTCCCGCTCTTATCGATCGCAACTTCAGTGGGGCTGTAGCTATAGAGTTGAAAATTGCCTTGGCCCGGAACGGACGCAGACCAATTGCGCTCCACAGACCAATCTCGCTCCGAAATTGAAAACGAGCATCGGTCTTTTTGGTTCCCGGCCCCGATGATTCGCCGTCATACCCGTCCCCGGACTTGATCCGGGGATTGTCGCGGGCATCTACGTCTTTCTTGCGAGCCTTCAGGGAGAAAGACGCGGATGGGCCGGGACAAGCCCGGCCATGACTCCACAAAAGTGGTTCAATAGGCAGCAACGGTGGCAGCGGTAACGGTCGGTGAAGATTTGCCGGGCCGGGGCTCACGGGCCAACTGCGGACCGGCTGCGCATTGCGGACGATAGGCGGGCAATGTTAGGGTGCAGCCCCTCATAAAAGGGAGGAATCACAATGATGAGGACAGTCGTTCTTTCCACCGTTGCCATCACTCTCCTGGGATCAGCGGCTATGCTGGCGCAGGCCCAGCAGCAACCGCCACAGATGAACCCCCAGCTCGCGAGCTTCTTCATTGCCGAGAACCCGTCCGGTACGGGCAATCTTGGCGGGCTCGCGGGCGCCGACCAGATCTGCCAGAACGAGGCCCAGGCGTTGGGCGGGCCAGCCGCTGCCCGCACATGGCACGCCTATCTCAGCCAGGAACAGCGTGGCAACCAGCCGCGCATCAATGCGCGTGATCGCATCGGCGCCGGCCCCTGGTACAACGTCAAAGGGCAGCTGATCGCCAGCAACGCCGCCGATCTGCATGGCGACCAGCAGCGCGACCGCAACAACATCCAGCGCGCGACCGCCCTCGATTCCAAGGGTAACGAGGTTCCAGGCGTGGGGTCTCCTCCCGGCGGCAACCAGCACGACATCCTGACCGGTTCGGACTCCCAGGGCCGGGCATTCACCGACGGCAACGATCATACCTGCAACAACTGGACCTCGGACGCCATGGCCCTGGTGCAGCAGAACCCGAACATTCCGGCGGATCGTGCGCGCGCCATGCTCGGCCACAGCGACCGGTCGGGCGGCGGGAACACGTCGTGGAATTCGACGCATATGAGCCAGGGGTGCACCAAGCAGTCGCTCATCAACACCGGAGGCGCTGGCAGGCTCTACTGTTTCGCCACTAACTGAGGGTCTTCCGGCCAGGTCGTGATCGCAGGGGTCGGAGCATCGTGAAAAGCGACCTGAGGATGAGTAGGGGCGATCCTTGTGGTCGCCCCTGTTGGGGCTCAATGATTTCCTTGCCCCGAGGGGGAACTGCGGCCGGAAAGGGAGACAAAAACCACCAGAGTCGCCAACGGAATTCCCAGCGCGATCCAGGAGAACGCATCCCAGGCGCCGTCACCTGCGAGCGCGGCGAGGAGTCCTGCGACGGTGACGAGGGCGAGGGCCAACGGCGCAGCAAAGACCTGCCGGAGCGTTCGCAGGGACGAAGCTTTGCCCGCAGTCATGTTTCAGCGGAATTCGTCTGCGGCGCGTGTGCGTGAACACGCCCGGCGCCGAAGCCAACTTCTCTTCGCAGCCAGAGATAAAGACCGCTTCCCAGGACAGTGATCGTCACGAGATCAAGCAGTGCCCAGATGATCTTCAGTGGCAGGCCGCCATAATCGCCAAAGTGCAACGGCCTCGCCCGTCGTCGGCTTGAAAGGATTGCCAGACAAATCCGTGCCCGCGGTCGGCTGGAACGATTCCGTGTACTGGATGTAGGGCGCGATGCCATTGTCGAATTTGTAGAGGAGGGCCGCGCGCTTGGTCGTAGCGTCATCCGACAGATGCGCCGTCGTGGTGGCGTTGATCAGATTCTGCGTGCTTGATTCCGCCTGATCCCAGCGAACACCAAGCAGCGCGACCCAGTGATCGAGCTTGATCTGGTCCTGTGCATAAAACCCGAGCTGGTCGAAATCCTGCTTGCGTATCGCGGTGGTTGCCAGGGTGATCGGGCGGCCGTAGACCGGGTTGAAGATATCAATGGCAGGAACAGTGGTGCCCGGGGCCGCGCCGCCACTCGTGGAGTCGAACGTGCCTTTCTAGTAATCGAGACCGAGCAGCAATGTGTGAGAAAACGGGCCGACTGCGAATTTAGCCTCCGCCTGGTTGTCGATCGTGAACGTGCGTATCCGGTCGTTTTCGAAGAAGGCGGATCGTGTCAGGCACGTGCCTCCGACCGGGCAGGTCTGGCCAGAGGGATCGCTCGGTGAGATACCAGTTGGAAAGATGGTGGTGATGTCGGAGCTGAGGTCGGTGTAGCGAAGATTTTGCCGGACCGTCCAGATGTTGTCGAAACGATGCTCGGCCAGATGCCCGATCTGCGCCCGCTCGCGGCTCATTTTGTCGATGCTGGGCTCGCCGGGATAGAAACCGGTCGGGATGAACCGGCCGTTCGGAAACGGGAACAGCGTTCCAACGCCTCGCGCCGGCAGCTGGTTGAAGAAACCGGCCTTCGGATCGCTCTGATATGTCCCGAGAAACGTGATCGAGGTGTCCTTGTCGGGCCGCCATGTCAAGGACGGGGCGACAGAGACGCGTTGATACTTGGTGTGGTCGACCTGGCTGCCGACGTCGAAGCCTGAAGCGGTGAGGCGATAGAGCCACTCCTTGTTCTGGTCGATCGGCCCGCTGAGATCGACGCCACCCTGGACGCGGCCATAGCTGCCGGCGGAGAAGAACATCTCATGATAAGCCTGCTCGGTCGGGCGCTTGCTCACCATGTCGACGACGCCGCCCGGTGACGATTGACCGTAAAGCACCGAGGCGGGACCGTGCAGGACCTCGATGCGTTCGAGGTTGTGGGGTTCGATGACCGACGAGGAGAAGCCGAAACCGGTCGTGATGAGCCGCATCGAGTCGAGATACTGGTCGACCTCAAAGCCACGTATGAAAATGCGGTCGAAGCGGCTGTCGGCGCCCCGCGGCTCGCCCCTTACGCCGGACGTATAGCGAACCGCCTGCGAAATGTTTTGCGCCGCCTGAGCCTGCACCTGGTCCCGTGTCACCACGGAAATGGCCGCCGGCGTCTCGATCAGCGGCGTGTCCGTCTTGGTGCCGGTGGCGCTGCGGGTTGCAACATAGCCATCGACCGGACCCCAGGCAGATTCGCCGCTGCGCGCGCCGGCACCCGCACCGCCGGCGGCCTGTTGCCCACTGCTGCTGCGATTGGCCTGCGTCCGAACCGTTCCCGCCGTGCGGCTGCGGGATGACGCCTGCGTCGCCTCCGTTCTGGCACGCCGGGTTGGAGCGCTCTCAACGATGAGAGGACTGAGAGAAGTGGAGTTGCCCGCAGATGGCGGCGCCTGATTGCCACTGCTCCCTGCCGGTGCCGATTCCGTCTCCTAACGATCGAGTAGCGATGCTGGGTGGTTTCCCGCGCGCGGGCATCAATGGACTGCCGGCATGGCGGCACGTTTCGTCGTCATCAAGCAGCGTGTCGCGGCCTGCTCGTCGGACGCGTCTGCTCACGCCAGGGAAAGCGAAGGACGTTTCGCGACGCGCTGTCGCGCATCGCGTGCATCGGGTGCCCTGCGATGCGGTGGTTCGAAGTCGGCGGTTCGCCGCTGAAGCAGAGCTCGTGCGAGTAGCGACGTGCTCTAACCCGATATCCTGGTTCTAAGCGCGGCGGCGTTTGCGCCCGCGGCGCCGCTGCACGAGCAGAGCTGGAAGGAACTCTCCGTCAATTGGGCAGCGCGGCCGCGTTCGGCGATCGCACCATCAGGCGGATGTCAAAATCGCATTTCACTTCTGCAAGGCAGCGCTGTTGCGGCCTCTGCCCATCGGCGGGCCACTTCATGCAAGATCATGAAGCGCGGCCGGGCGGGACCGGATCGGCATCAAGGTGCCGGCCCTCATACCCAGGAGATTTCTGGTTCGGTGATCAACCTCGTGTATCTTGCCCACGTCGGCTGGCGCGGGCTTTTTTCTCAGGCGACGCGGCGAGCTTGCTGATCTCGGTGGTGAGCTTGTCGATGCTCTGCCGCGCCGCCGCGAGAGCGAGCGATGTCGCTTTGAGCCGCTCAGGAGATGGGCCAGCGGGCGCAGCGGCTGGCGCCACCCAGGCAAGGTGTGGCGACCAGCCAGCGATTTCCTTTCTCGCCGCGCTGCCGTAAGACTGCCAAGCCAGGCCGGCAGCAAAACCGACGAAAAAAATCATCAGGAAACGCGCAAAGGCAAGCGAGACGACCCGGCTGAGCCATGACCGCGCTGTCGCGATCAAGTTCCGGGCGGTTGGGTGAAGAAGCGGCTCGTTCGATGACTCGGTGGCCCGTCGGCCTTTAGAAAAATCGGCGGAAGCAAGGCTGGAATTCATCGGCATCCCTCCAAGGGTCGGCCCCCGCGGATAGTTCTCAAACCTGTTCCGATTCGCAACGGATTTCGACGTAGCTGCGGTCACCAACTCTGCACTGTCATTCCCGCGAAAGCGGAATCCAGCACTCCGCAGCATCGCCGGGGTTACTGGATCGCCCGCTTTCGCGGGCGATGACACGCGTGTGTAATTCCATTGGGGCCGAAATCCCCTCTCGTCTGGGGTCGATTTCGTTGAAAGTCTTGGCTGCGCGAGGTGATATTCGCTGACTCAGTCGCCCTTGGCGCCGCCCTGAGCCCGCCGTCTCGCTACAGGCCCACTAATGCCATGGCGATAACACAGGCCATTAGGCACCAGCCAACATGCCGGCCTCGGCTGACCACGGCGTTCCCGATCGCACCGTACCCGTACACGGCGACCGCCACGCCAATGACCCATCGGCGAGCACCTTCCGAGCCGAGCGTGGGCGCGGCAATCAGCAAGATACCGATGCCGATCCAGTCGACGGTGCTGGCTTGCCAGACCATCCGCAGCAAAGTCCGCGTCCTCCGCGGTTCGATACGCGACTTGGGAAAAACACCGATCTCGGCAATGGCGCCGTGCGCGATTGCAACAACAATGGCCAGCACGCCCGCGGCCTGAAGCGCTAGGTCTCGCATGTTGCTCTCCATACATATGTGTATGGTCAGGATATAGCACCTCTTGCCGAAGTCAATACAGTACTGTATGGTTTGCCTTGCATGACCAGACGGCTGACGGCGCAGGACTGGATCGATTTCGCGCTGAAAACGTTAGCGCGCGAGGGCTTTCAAGCCCTGAAGGCGGATGTCCTTGCGCGCAAGCTCGGCGTTTCACGCGGCAGCTTCTATTGGCACTTCGCAGAGCTCGGAACATTTCATGCTGTGGTCATCGAGCGTTGGAGAGAGGTGGCGACGGAAGCGATCATCGCCGACCTTGAGCGCTATGACTCGCGCGAACAGCGTCTCGATGTGCTGCTGCGTGGCGCGTTCGGACACAGCGCCCTCATGGAAATCCGCATGCGCGCCTGGGCTGACGAGAACGCCCAGGCCGCGCGAGTGATGAACGACATAGACCGGAGACGAAGGGCGTACATAGAGCAGATACTCGTGCAAGCGGCCGTCGCGCCGCAGCTGGCAGCAACGCGGGCGCAGCTCCTTTATTGGGCCTACCTCGGCGCTGCATTGAGCCGGAGCAGGCTCACGGGCGCCCAGCTAGATCGGATTGTGACCGAACTCAAACTGATCGGACTGGGCCGGCTCGCCGGCAAGTCTGCCGCCATCGAGGCCGGTCGTCAGACGTCGACCGTCCAGGCGTCGGCGCGGATAGGAAGCCGGGCAAGGCCGCGTTGACGGGACCGCACCATTGTCGAGTTGAAGTGGAGCCAAAGCAGGAGGTGACACGATGCGTATTTTTGTAGCAGGCGCCACCGGCGCGGTCGGACGGGTGCTGGTTCTGCGTCTGGTGCGCGCTGGTCACAGCGTGGTGGGCTTGACACGTACGCCCGCGAACGCGGCCACCCTTCTGGAGGTCGGCGCTGAACCGGCTGTGGGAGATGCGCTGGACGAAAGGTCTATTCACGCGGCGGTCCAAACGGCGCGACCGGACGTGATCGTTCATGAACTGACCGACCTAAGAGTCAGACTCATTATTACCGCCCATTTTTCAAGCCCTTGCGAGACGGCGCGAAAGCACGCGAATGCTTGCGAGCATGACCCACGCCTCTGCGCTGGCGATTGTCTCCTCGAAATCCTTGGCGAGGCGACGACAGCGG
>WNFT01001584.1_pt1 | contig 21698 bp, 22 predicted proteins | sample 5400191 | NCBI WGS metagenome assembly WNFT01 (sample SAMN13153359, study PRJNA577476) | soil metagenome | isolation source: 80 cm saprolite under Madrone tree | place: USA:California | collected 2016-06-14 | reverse complement strand
GAGCACCTGTTCCGCGACTACCGGCCGACCAGTTGGCCAGGTGCAAGGTTGCCACATGTTTGGCTGGAGGACGGTACGCCGATCCAGGATCGAATTCCGACCACGGCTTACACGTTGCTTTGCCTGAATGGCCAGCACAAGACGGCGGCCTTGGAAGAGACGTTTCGCGCAAGGTCGGTTCCGTTTGGCGTGCTGCACGTTGCAAGCGAGGCGGCGCGCGCGATCTTCGAGAGAGATCTGATTTTGCTTCGCCCGGACATGCATGTCGTCTGGCGCGGCAACAACCCGCCGGGCAATCCCGCCGAGTTGGCGTCGCTGGCTACGGGTCATGGACGAGCGTCGTCACAGTAGGCAAGTGCGTCCCAAACGCGCGCATCCTGATCAAGAAGAATTCTGCGTCAGGCATTAGCTAGGCAATCGTGTCCGGCGCCGGCTCCGGCCGTGATCGACGGCGAAGAGGGGCCTTGCCGATCTAACCAATAGCCATGCTTCACGTCGCGAACCGAGATCACCTGATGACCTTTCCTGGTCAGAGCATTTCTGCCGAGGAGCCCTCCGCGGAACCCGCCGTCCTGCGTTCGCCGGATTCCGGCAACCCAGCCGCCGCAGATATTGCCGGCCTGATCAATACGCATCCCCTCAGCTCTTTCCAAAAGGAGATCATGGTTCTGATCGGCGCCGTAATTCTTATGGATGGATTCGACATCCAGGCGATGGGGTTTGTCGCGCCCGCCTTGACGCAGGATTGGCACATCGACCCAAAAGGTCTCGGCCCGATCTTTGGCGCAGGGCTCCTTGGTATGTTGGGCGGTTCGATGCTGCTCAGCATTCTTTCCGATCGTGTCGGCCGACGGCCCGTGCTCGTCGGATCGACGACCTTCTTCAGCCTGTGCATGCTGGCGACAGTTGCGGCGGAATCCGTGCAGCAACTTGTGTTCCTGCGCTTCTTGACGGGACTCGGCATCGGCGGGGTGATGGCAAATGCTGCCGCACTTGCGAGTGAATACAGCCCGCAACGCCAACGCGCCTCGCTCTTGATGTGGATTTCGTGCGGCTTCACCGGCGGGGCAATCGCAGGTGGGTTGCTCTCCGCGGCCCTGATCCCGTGGGGAGGTTGGCGATCGGTCTTCCTGATCGGGGGCATTCTGCCACTAGGAATCGCTGGCGTCATGTATTGGCGACTGCCCGAGTCGCTTCTGTTCCTGTCGTTGCAACAAGGGACGCATGACAGGCTCAAGGAATTGCTGCGCCGCATAGCGCCGGGCGTTGATTTGGGCCGCGATTTGCATCTGGACAGGGTGGAGCAGGTTCGCGGACGTGGCTCATTTACGAAATTGTTCCGCGATGGCCGTGCCGTGATGACCCTGTTGCTCTGGCTGATCAACTTCGCCAATCTGCTCAACCTGTTCTTCCTCGCAAACTGGCTGCCGCTACTCTCGACCCGCATGGGATTCAGTTCGTCCGTCGCTGTATTGATGGGCACGACGCTGCAACTCGGCGGCCTCATTGGTGCGATCTTCCTGGGGCCGCTGATCGATCGGCAGGGATATTATCGGGTCCTGGTACCGATGTTTCTGATCGCGGGTCTCGCGGTTGCGGCGATCGGCGAGCCAAGCTTGTCGTTACCTTTGCTATATCTCGTCATCTTTGTCGCGGGCATCTGTATCGTAGGTGCTCAACCGGCGCTCAATGCGCTCGCGTCGACGCTCTATCCGACCGAAATTCGCGCGACCGGCGTCGGCTGGAGCCTAGGTGTCGGGCGGGTCGGGGCTATTGTGGGGCCTGTTGTTGCCGCCCAACTCGTCGCTCTCAATTGGTCGAGCCAGAGTCTGTTTCTAGCGGCGTCGGTCCCGGCATCATTCGCTTGCATCGTTGTCATTTGCCTCGCGCTCGTGATGCGCCGCCAGTCGTACGCGATCTAGCAAGGCAACGACGCATCAAAGCGTGACGCCAGAAGCGCGCTAACTGAAGAACACGGAACTACGCGCGGGGTTTGAGCAGGCCGATATCGAATGAGGCCAAAGAAGGGGGACGTATATGTTTAGTTCATCGAGGGCAGCTTTTTTCGGAGCGATTGGGGGTTCGGCGCTTCTGGCCGGTCTCGGCCAGGCGCTTGCATCAGAACCGGCAAATTTGGGGAATTTCCTTCCTGGGAACACGATGGGTGCGCCGATTGCCGCAGCCCCTCCGCCGGGCCTGTGGTTTGCCAGTACGGCCTTCTACATCCCCATGGCCTCGGGCAATGGAAACGCTAACTGCGGACCGGGGTGCAAGGAGCGCTACAATGCCGTCGGGGCGACCGTCAATTTGACCTGGGGTACGGGATTGAAGTTTCTCGGAGCCGACTGGTACCCCACCATACAAAGCGGCGGATTCCAGGCGACGGCGACGACCACTCCATATCCTCCCGGCGGTGGCGTACTCTCGTCCCCGATCTACGGCAACATCTTGGATCACGAGATCGCTAATCTCTACGTCAATCCTTTGAATTTCTCCTGGAATCTGGGCAAAGGCCTGTACGTCGCTGCTGGTCTCGGATTCGTCGCTCCGGCCGGCAGCACATATGCGGGATCCCTGGTGCCTGACTATTGGACGGTCCGTCCCCGCGCTGCGGTGAGTTATCTTGGCGAGGGTTGGAATCTGACGGTCAGCGCCCTGTACGACATCAATACCGCCTCGGAGGGGCGAACGGGTCTGTACCAGGTGATCGCGCGTAATCCCGCGACGGCTCCGGCGGTCGCGGCGCTTTTCGGTGGCCCGAACAGTCCGGGCAGAGGCTATACGAGCGGCAACTACCTTTATGTCGATTGGACCGCGACGCACAAGTTTGGCAGCTGGGAATTCGGCCCGGTCGGCTTCTTCAAATCTCAGACAACCGACGACTCTCCCGGCGGCATCAATCCAGCGACCGGCTCAGCGTGGACTTGTGCGCAGCTGACGGCTGCGAAATTGCCGACTTGCGGTAAGGACGTCAACATCGGCGCCGGGCTCTTGATCGGCTACAACTTCGGTCCGGTCGACATGAAGTTCATCTACGCAAATGCTTTCTACTCCCGGGACACCATCGGGTCCAACACCGGATCGGAATTCTTCCTGAAGACCTCATTCAAGCTGTGGTCCCCCGAAGAGGCTCCCAAGAGGACCTTGATCACCAAGTAAAGGGCTTGCGAAGAAAGCAGGTCGCGCTGCTGGATCATCGCTTTTTCTTCGCGGCCCTGTTCGGTGCGGGCGGTGATCATGATCACCGGCAGCGAGCCGTGGCGAATGCTGAGTTCGCATTTGCGCGATGCTTTGTCTTCGTTGACGGGGACCATCTGCGATGATACTTTACGATCGTAAAATATAGTGAGATAACACGGGAGACGGCCGTCAGGTCTTCTTTCCGATCGCGCTAAGTCGCCGCAAACATCGCGAAGAGAGTCGAACATGGAAGTTACAAGATATCTGCCACTGATTGGTCGCATACTTATCGGCCTGCCGCTTCTCGTAAGCGGCCTCGGCAAGCTCGCTGCCTTCGGGCCGACGACAGCGTACATCAGCAGCGTGGGCTTGCCCTTGGCCCCGCTGGGTTGGGCAATTGCGGTTGTCTTCGAAGTTGGCGGTGGGTTGTTGATGATCCTTGGTTTTCGTGTGCGGGAGGTGGCGTCGGGCCTTGCGGTGTTCACCCTGGCAGCAGCGACCTTCTTTCACAATGACTTCGCTGACCGAAATCAAATGATCCATTTTCTCACCAACATCATGATCATTGGCGGTCTTTTGCAAATCGCGCATTTCGGCGGAGGACGCTACAGTCTAGACGCACGAAGGTCGCGCGATCGGAAAAATGTCGCCGGCGCCACCGCTTAGAGTGCCGAATACAGGCCACGAGACCAGCGCAGCGACGTCGCTTATTGATCATGGGGCATCTGGACTCGCCGGATGCCCCCTTCGGCTAGCGACAAGACCGAGTCCCTGGTTTGGCGCGAAACTTCTGACGGTCAGATTTTGACTAAATTGATAGCCGCAAGCGAACCGAACGGTAGCGAGGCCAGAGGTCCACCCACATCGAGCATGCCGAGGTCGACCGGAAAATAGCCGGTCTGTTCGATGATCTTGCGAACCTCGGCCTTCGCGTCGGCATCGTCGCCCGAATAGAACAGGGCGCGCTGGCCGCCCGATACCGCCGGCTCCGGCAGGACGTTGACGTCGAGATGGTTGAATGCCTTGACGACGCGTGCCCCCGGAACGAACTCACGGAACACCTCGCTGGAATGCTTGCCGCCGAGATCGATCGCCTTGATGCCATAGGCAGCGAGCGGGTTGCTCGGGTCCTTCGCGTCGGGCGAGTTCGGGTCGAGGAACGCGACGGGATTGGTGCCGTCGATCACGATACGGCTGTTCCATGCGGGCAGACCGCCCAGCGCCTTTCCGAGATCGACCCAACGCACGGCCACCAGGACGATATCGGCGCTCGCAGCTTCCCCGACGGTGCCAGCCTTGATGGAAGGGCCGAGCTCCCCGACGAGTCCCGACAGCGACTCCGGACCGCGGCTGTTTGCGATCGTTGCAGAAATCCCGCTCTTTGCCAGCAGTCGGGTCGCGTTGGAACCGAGGGCGCCCACTCCGATGATGCCAATGCTCATTTCTTGCTCCGGTAATTGGACGATATGTCATAGTTGACATTACGTACATAATAGACAATGATGCGGACCGCAATCGCGCAAACCCATCGAATTGATCGCGGTTGGGTGGGATTGCCAAGCGTCACCACGGACGACGTCGCAAGGACGAGGTAATTCACTGGCGGGAGGGAGACGATGAGGGTTTCTCTGATCGGTGCGACTGGCAATGCCGGATCGCGAATTCTTGCCGAGCTTGTACTGCGGGGTCACCAAGTCACAGCCATCGCGCGGCATCCAGAGAGAGTGCCGCAACTCGACGGCGTGATCGCGAAAGAATGCGATGCCAATCGCGTTGATGATCTCGCGTCGATGCTCAGAAACCACGATGTTGTAGTCAGCAGCGTCCATTTCCTGGACGGCCAGGCCGTCAAGCTGATCGACGCTGTGCGCCAAGCGCGCGTGCCTCGCTACGCCGTCGTTGGCGGGGCGGGTAGTCTTGATAATGGCAAGGGCGTCAAGCTGATCGATGCGGGCGGCGTACCCGAACCATACAAGGCGGAATCACGGGCAGGCTGCGCGTTCCTCGATTTGCTGCGGCAGACAAGTGATCTCGATTGGACGTTTCTCTCGCCGTCGGCACAGTTCATCGCCGGGGAGCGCACAGGTGTTTTCAGACTCGGAACCGACACGGCGCTGCGCGATGCAAACGGTCGAAGCTGGATTTCCTACGAGGACTACGCCGTTGCGTTGGTTGACGAGATCGAACAGCCGCGCCATTCCAGGTGCCGATTCACGGTTGGCTACTAATGCAGATCGTTGGCTACTAATGCAGATCGAAGCCACGAACGCACCCGTGAACACATCAGCCGCGGATCAGGTTCTCAAGATCGTACGCAACGGGCGAAGACGCGGCGTGCAGGACGGCCGAAGCCCGCATTCAATTTTCGGAGACGGGGGCAAGTAATGCCGAAAGCAAAGACCGCGTTGTTATCCACTATGGTTGTAGTGCTATCGGTCTGCGCAAGTCGCGCAGAAAAGCAGTATGATCCCGGTGCCAGCGACACTTCGATCAAAATAGGCAACACGATGCCGTACAGCGGTCCTAACTCGGCCTTCGCCGTCGTAGGCCGGACGCAAGCGGCCTATTTCAAGATGGTCAACGATCAGGGCGGAATAAATGGCCGCAGGATCGACTTCATCTCATACGACGACGCCTATAGTCCGTCCAAGACGGTGGAACAAGTTCGCAAACTGATCGAAGGCGACGAGGTGTTGCTGCTCTACAGTATCCTCGGCACGCCGCCCAATCTGGCGGCGATCAAGTATATCAACGGCAAGAAGGTGCCGCATCTTCTGATCGCGTCCGGAGGGACAGTGTTCGGGGACCACAAGCAGTTTCCATGGTCCATGGGATTTCAGCCCCACACGCAGGGCGAGACTCGCGTATACGGACGTTATCTCGCGCAAAACTACCCGAACGCCAAAATCGGCGTTCTCTACTCGTCCGACGGTCTCGGTCGCGACAACATCTCGGGATTCAAGCAGGGGCTGGGCGACAAGGTGGGCAACATCCTCGTCGAGCAGACTTATGAAGCCACAGACCCGACAATCGATTCGCAACTGGTCAAGATCCGCACCTCGGGCGTTGGCGTATTTGCGAACTTCACGACGCCAAAATTCGCAGCAATGGCGATCAGAAAGACTGCGGAGATTGGGTGGAAGCCGGTGCACATCTTGCACGGCATCTCGCTTTCGATCGAGACGGTTCTCAAGCCAGCCGGCCTCGAAAACGCGAAGGATCTCATTACCTCGAACTACCTGAAGGAGTACGGTGACCAGGCCTGGGACGGCGATCCCGGCATGCAGAAGTTCGTCACTTTTCTCGACAAGTACCTGCCGGGCGAGAACAAGCACAACTCCAACATCGCCTACGCCTATATGTCGGCGCAAACCATGGTGCATATCCTCAGGCAATGCGGGGATGACCTGACCCGCGCCAACGTCCTGAGGCAGGCCGAGAGCCTTAAGGATCTTGAGCTTGATGTCCTGCTGCCCGGGATCAAGGTCAATACCTCGCCGACGGATCACTACCCGATCCAGCAAACCCGAATGCACAGGTTCGATGGTGTTCGATGGCAAGGCTTCGGGCCCATCCTGGAACTGGACTGAACAAGACCTCAGACGCCGGGGCGGCCGAACAGTGACTGCCCGGCGCCCTCTGTCTCCTGTCACCGAAAGGAATGGCGATGAACAGGACGCTGGCCGGCAAGACCATCTTTATCAGCGGCGGCTCGCGCGGAATTGGTCTCGCCGTTGCGTTGCGCGCAGCCCGCGATGGCGCCAATATTGCGATCGCGGCCAAGACGTCCGAACCACATCTTTCGCTGCCTGGGACGATCAGCACGGCAGCGCGACAGATTGAGGAAGCCGGCGGACAAGCGTTGCCGCTCGTCTGTGATATCCGGGAGGAGGAACAGGTCGAGGCAGCCGTTGCCGCGACTATCGCCCGGTTCGGCGGTATCGACATCTGTCTCAATAACGCCAGCGCAGTGCGGCTGAGAACCATTCTCGACACGCCCATCAAGCGCTACGATCTGATCAATGGCGTCAACGCGCGCGGCACCTTCCTGGTCACGCAGAAATGCTTGCCGCATCTCTTGATGGCCGAGAACCCGCATGTCCTTGCGATTTCGCCACCGCTCAACATGGAGGAGCGCTGGTTCGCTCCGCACGTTGCTTATTCGATCTCGAAGTTCGGCATGAGCCTCGTGATGCTCGGCGTGGCAGGTGAATTTCGTGGGCGGATTGCGGCCAATACCCTATGGCCGCGAACCGCCATCGATACGGCAGCAATGGCCGAGTTCGAGTCGCATCTCGATATCGGTTCGTTACGCTCACCGGAAATCATGGCCGATGCCGCTTATCTGATACTCACCTCCGACGCGAAGACCGTGACGGGCAATTTCTTTGTCGACGATGAGGTGCTGGCTGCGCACGGTGTCGTTGACCTCAGTCGCTACAATCCGCCCGGTGTTGCCGACATCGATATCACGCCCGATCTGTTCGTGCCAAGTCTCTTGGAGCTCGCGTGGAAGGGTGAACGAGGGGCGTCCTAACCTTGTTATGAAGAGGCGGCCCTCCTGGCGCGCTTGGCACCGCGCGATTTCGGCTCGGGTATCCCGCTTTCTCCAACCAATTCCCGGGAACGCGCGATTAGTCCCGGCGCGAGGGCGTCATCCACGCCGAGCAAGCGCAGACTGACCCGCGCAAAGCGCTCTTCATGTTCGGTAATATTTCCGGTCTGAGCAAGCGCCGTCAGTTCTGCGATGAGAAGCCACGGAAATATCCTGAGCCAATATTCGTGACCACCGGCTGGCCGCAAGACTCGAGCTGCCACCGCCGCGCGCTCAGCGTTCACCATGAAGGGCGTAGCTACCTTGTAAAATTCGTCGATGAAGACGTAGGGACGGCTGAGCAACCAACGGATCGCCGGATCCTGCCACAGCGTGCGCATGACCACCCGTGCACCGACGCAGGGAAGCAACTCAATACGTTCCGACTTTTCCAGGATGCTGCCCGTGCGGTCCGCGACTCGTTGCAACGAGGCTGCAACAAGCGCCGCGACGACCTCGTCGATCGACTCGAAGTGATTGTAAAACGAACCGTAGGCGACGTCCGCCTGCTCGGTTATGTCGTTGACGGTTGTGCCATCGATTCCCTTGCGCCGAAAAACGAGTTCGGCCGCAGCGAGGATGGTTTCGCGTGTCCGCTGGCGTCGCCGCTGGTTACGATTGGCAATGGTGGGCGTGTCGCTCTTGATGATCTTGGCCATCGAATCTCTAGAATTGCCGCAACACGCCTGATGAGGTGGCACGCTTGCGTCGAGGGAAACCAAGGGAATCGTGTGATTCCTGAAGTTTCGCGACCGTAACACTATTGCCGCTGCGGGTCGATTCCATTCAAAAGTATATCATATGTCATTATTGACAAAAGATATTAACGGTAGTCTTGTGGTGGCGTTACCATGGCGAGCGGCCTTTCGCACCACGCTCAAGCGCCGGCGATGTTGGGCGGAGGCGATATGAGCCAGGCAGGCATTGCGAACAGTGAGGACACCCTGATCGCGCGATGGGCGAGGGCGTGGAGTACGCAGGATGCTTCGCTGTTTCTAAGCCTTTTTGCCGACGATGCCCACTATTGCGATGTCGCCTTAGACAAGGCGTTCCGCGGACGTGAGGCTATAAGGGCTTTCTTCGAAGGGACGTTCGTAACCTTCCCGGACTTCAAGATGGAAATCGAACGTTGCGCCGTGACCGGGGAAGCGGCGGCCGGCGAATGGGTCATGTCTGGCACCTTTCTGGGCGAGTCGTTTGGCGTGCTACCGACCGGAAAGGAGTTCCGGGTCCAAGGGTGCTGTTTCATGCGCATCCTCGACGGGCGGATCGTCGAACACAGGGATTATTGGAATCCGGCGGCGTTTGACCGGCAGGTCAAGATCTAGCCGCGAGAATTCCAGTTCCAATCCATCGTCGTCTCGGGAGCATCGTTTTCGGGCGTCGCCGATGGTCCGGTCGCGCTGCTCTTGATTTGGATGTAATGTCACGATTGACAGATCGTATAAATTGAAGTTTACTCCCAACGATGGAGCACAGAGCGGCTCGGTCGCGGGAGGAGAGCAATGAAGCACGTTGGCCATTTCATCGCCGGCGAATTGCAGCCGGCGGACGACGGTTCGCAAATCTTCAATCCATCAAACGGGAAGCCCACCGCAATCGCAGCGATCGGTACACCGGCCGAAGTCGACAGGGCTGTCGCTGCCGCCCGCGCTGCCTTTCCGGCCTGGTCCGCACAGGGGCTGCAGAATCGCGCGACGGTAATGCTCGAACTGCGCGGTGCGCTCCAGAAGGCTCGTGATGAACTTGTCGATATCGTCGTTGCCGAGTTGGGCAAGACCCTCGCCGATGCAGGCGCAGAGGTCGATCGTGCTATCGAGGTGCTGGGCCAGTTGGCCTCGATCGGCAGTTGGTACGGTGGCGCGTTTAGCCCGGGTGTGTCGCGTGGCGTCGACGCGATGGAGGTTCGCTTTCCCATCGGCGTGGTCGTGGCGATCAGTCCCTTTAACTTCCCGGTGCTGATCCCCGTCGTGCAGGGCGCAATGGCGATGGCTTGCGGCAACACCGTTGTCCTCAAGCCGAGTGAACGCGATCCGTCGGCTACGCTCCGTCTCGCCGAGATATTTTCCGGCGCCGGCCTTCCTCAAGGCGTTCTTAACGTCGTGCTCGGCGGCAAGGCGATTGTGGATCGTCTGGTCGATCATCCTGACGTCGCAGGTATCAGCTTTGTCGGCTCGACACCGGTCGCAAAATCGATTCGCATCGCGGGCGTCAGCCGCAACAAGCGCGTCCAGGCGTTCGGCGGAGGCAAGAACCACATGGTGGTGTTGCCGGACGCCGACCTTGACCTTGCGGCAGACGCGGCCGTGTCCGCAGCCTACGGTGCGGCAGGGCAGCGTTGCATGGCGGTTTCAGTCGTGGTCGCCGTCGGGTCAATCGGTGACGCGCTCGTCGGCAAGATCAAGGAACGGTTGGCGAAGTTGCGCACGGGTGATCCCGCCGAAGCCGCTACCGAGGTCGGCCCGCTGATCACAGCCGAAAGTCGCGACCGGATCGCGTCCTATCTCGCCAATGCTGCATCTGAAGGCGCGTCGGTCGTGGCCGACGGTCGCGGCGTCGTGACCAAGGGTGACGGATGGTTTCTCGGTCCCAGCCTGGTGGACCACGTGCGTCCCGGCATGGCACTGCATTCCGATGAATTGTTCGGCCCCGTATTGTCGGTCGTCCGTGCCGCCAGTTACGAGGACGCCGTCGCGATCATCGCGGGGCACCCGCTTGGCAATGGGGCTGCGATCTTCACCAACGACGGCGGGCTTGCTCGCCGGTTCGTGGATGAGGTCGAGGCAGGTCAGGTTGGCATCAACGTGCCGATTCCGTTTCCCGTCTTCTTTCACAACTTCGCCGGCTGGAAGGACAGTGCCTTCACCGAGACGAAGCTGTTCGGTCCGGGCGCAATTGCCTTTCATACCCGGACGAAGACTGTCTCGGCCCGCTGGCCCGACACAAACCCCACCAAGGTAGATCTCGCTTTTCCAACGGCGAAATAAGCCGGGAGTCCGTTTGCATGCGTTTTGTTGGCTACGTCAAATCCGGTGGGCGCGATCCGCAGGACCGCATGATGGGCGTGGTGATCGGCGACAAGGTCGCGCCGCTTGCTGCCATCGATGCGTTCTATGACGACCTGGCAGGCTGGAAGCAGCGGGCATCGGGACTGAAAAAGGGGGAAATCCCGCTCGCCGACCTGCCGCTCGCGCCACCGGTGCCGCGCGATGCGAAGATCGTTTGCGCTGCCATCAACTACGTCAAGCATGGAGCTGAAGCGAACCTCCCGACACCGGCCTTCCCGAACCTGTTCGCGCGATGGGCATCCGAGCTCGTTGTCGATGGAGCGCACATACCGGTGCCGGCCGCTGAACCAGACGGTCTCGACTGGGAGGTCGAGCTGGCCGCCATCGTGGGCGCCACGGCCATTGATGTCGATGAAAAGTCCGCTGCAGCAAGCATATTCGGATACACGGTCGCTAACGATGTCAGTGGTCGCGCGGCGCAGCTCCAGTCCGTCACGCTGAGCACCGGTCAGTGGGCGCTGGGAAAGAATGTGGACAAGAGTTGTCCCATCGGTTCCTTCATCGTAACGGCGGACGCCATTTCCGTTGCGAATCTGAAGCTTGAGACCATCGTGGACGGGCAGATCATGCAGTCCGGCACCACGGCGGAGATGGTGTTCAGCATTCCGGAGCTCATCGCCTTTACGTCGCGTCACGTCACGCTGCGGCCGGGCGATGTAATCATGACAGGGACGCCGGATGGCGTCGGGATCGGGCGCAATCCCCGCGTCTACATGAAGCCGGGCGCTTCGCTGACCACGCGGATCGACGGGCTCGGCAGCATCACCAACAAGATCGTCGACAGCACGCATCGCGAGTAACGGAAAAGCAGGGAGCATAAAATGGCTGGCGTTGAACGAGTAGTGGAAGGGCCGATCGAGATAGACACCGCCGTGCCCGATAGCGCCCTGACGCATGAACAGATCATCGCGCGCAACCTGAAAGTGGTCGAAGCGCATTTCCATAATGAGACACCAGAGCATGTCGAGAAAGCAATCGCCCTTTATGGGGGCACGATCAGTTGGGAGGCGCCTACGCGCGGCGTCGTGATGAATGATAAGGACGAGATCCTGGAAGCTTATCGCGCGATCTTCCGCACTGTCGCCTATCGTCGCGTGGTGCCGTTGCGCCGGTTCGCGACCGAGCGGTTCGTGTTCGACGATCAGATAGGCCACGTTACCGTAGTAGGCAACGAAATGCCCAACATTCCCTATCCTGTTGGGGCCGAGCTTGCCGTGCGCCTGACCCACCTTTTTGAGATGAATGACGGCAAGATCATTCGTGAAATCGCCTACGAGATGTGGCGCGAGGAGGGGGCACCGAATGCCGTCGACTTCATACCGCCAGGCACCAAGGAGATCATATTCATCCCTCCTGGCGCTGCGGCGTGAGGCAGAGGTGACGCTGGGGATGCCTTCGGGGGCTGGTGACCGTCGCTGATCCAATATTGCCCGCCCGGTCTGTTGACGACGCGATGGAGATCCCCCCGCAACTCATACTGTCACTGACGGCAACGAGGAATTTGCCATGAAGCCCCTGCATGCATTGCTGACCGAATCTCGGCGCATCGAAGATGATGACCTCCGTCAGTTATTCTTGGATGCACGCACGCACAACGGCTGGCTCGACAAGCCTGTGCCGGATACCGTGCTTCGCGAGATCTATGATATCGCCAAATTCGGTCCCACAAGCATGAACACGCAGCCAATGCGGTTGCTGTTCCTCCGCACTGCGGCCGCCAAGGAACGTCTCAGGCCGCACCTTGCACCTGCAAACGTCGACAAGACGATGGCGGCTCCGGTTACAGCCATTGTTGGCCACGATCTTGCTTTTCATGAGCATCTGCCCAGGCTGTTTCCACATCACCCGAATGCGAAAGGCATGTTCGAAGGCAAGTTGCCGCTGATCGAGATGACGGCCTTTCGCAACGGCAGCCTTCAGGGAGCCTACCTTATCATCGCTGCGCGCGCGCTAGGACTGGATTGCGGGCCAATGTCGGGGTTCGACAATACCGGGGTGGACGCCGAATTTTTCGCAGGCAAACAGGTCAAGTCCAATTTTCTGTGCAACCTCGGCTATGGCGATCATTCGAAAATCCTCGCTCGCTCGCCACGCTTTGATTTCGCTTCCGTTTGCACACTTCTTTGACGACCCCCAATGGATGCATGGCGGGCCGAGTTGATGTTGAAGGCGAGCTTCGGGGGTACGTACGCGCCGGACTCTGAGTGAACTAAGTCAGGTGGGCCGTCGACTTGTGGCGCGCCGGGTGCGTTGAACACCAGGGTTGTAATCTAGCCTTTCGAAGGAGCATGACCATGATGAGCAGTTCGAAGCAGCAGGCCGACGTCGGAACTACGGGGGCGGCAGACGCGATTGATCTCGACGCACTGATGCAAGCTAATATCGTGCGTGTTTTCAACGAGCGAAACTCGGACCGCCGCCGCGCAGCACTGGGCGAGCTCTACGCCGAGGACGCAACCCTCTACGACCCCGAGACCGTCGCGACCGGACGGGAGGCGATCTCGGGAGCTGTTGACAACTTGCACCTCAGCTTGCCGCCAGATTTCGTCTTCACCGCGACCGGGCATGCTGTGGGCCACAACGGCGCCGCGCGACTCTTCTGGCGGGCGGGCCCGCCCCATGGCCCTGTGGCCGTCACGGGTACGGACGTCGCCCATATTGAGGACGGGCGCATCAAGCTGCTTTACGTTTTCGTTGATCCAGTCGCGCGCTGACTTGGATACTATTGTCATATGCTCTATGTGCAGCCTCGACCAAGATCGTCCGGGCCACTTGAGAGGCATGCGACAGTCCGATGGAGCACGAGAACCTCTGAGAGCTGTCCTCTCACGCAATGATGTTATTTGGGTTCAGCCAGGGACCAGACGTGTCATCGTAGCGTAGTGCCTGCTTGCTCGCATCCAGACAGCATGTTCTGATCGACAGCGGGCTGATTGACGCTTTGACCGACTGATTTGCGGCGCAGCCTGTTCGGTCGCATTCTGCTGAGCTGAGGGTTGTTATCGCGGCTCAACGTCTCGCGAGGCGATCGACTACGCCCTGGGGCTCTTGGAATTCTCGCCCGATCTGTAGGCTGTCGGCGCAGATCCGGTCCAGGATTGGAAGGCGCGGGCGAAACTCTTTTCGTTCCGGAATCCGACTGCCTGTGCGATCTGCTTGATCGGCTTCTCCGTTCGGCGCAGAAGGTCGAGGGCTTTGTCGCGACGGGCTTCAGACGTCACCCGGCTGGGAGACCGGTTCGCCGGTCGCCGCCGCGGGCAGGGTGTCAGCCGGATCAGAGTCGTCTACATCGAGGTTGTCCGAAACGCCGCGCTCCTTTCCCTCCGTTGATTTCATGCTCTTTCGGCGCCTCCGCAATGGCGCATGCACGCCTGTCGGTTCGGTTAGTTTCCGTACACGCAAGTCCAGCGTCGCCGGCGCCACGAGAATGCCCATGCACGAAACCGAAAAAAGCCCCTTGCCTTTCGGGTCGAACAATATACTATACAGTCGTAAAGTTTAACGAATGGAGCGTTGCGATGTTTTGCGCTCGTGCAAAAAAGCTACGCATGGCCAACAGCTCAGGAGGAGGCGTGAATTGCCGATGATCGAATCCGCAATTGACCTGCGTTCGCACGAGGCCCGCGCCAATGCCGAAACCATGCGCGAGCTGGTGGCGGACCTTCGCGAAACGGCCCAGAATGTGCGGCTCGGCGGCGGGCAGGCGGCGCGTGAGCGCCATCTCTCGCGCGGCAAGTTGCTGCCGCGCGATCGCGTCCGCGCGTTGATTGATCCCGTCTCGCCATTCCTCGAGGTTGGTCAACTCGCCGCGCACGGCCTCTATGGCGGCGAGGTGCCATCGGCAGGCCTCATCGCCGGCATCGGGCATGTCGCCGGGCGCGAATGCATGATCGTCGCCAACGATGCCACGGTAAAAGGCGGCACCTATTTCCCGATGACAGTGCAGAAGCATTTGCGGGCGCAGGAGATCGCGCTGCAAAATCGTCTGCCTTGCATCTATCTGGTCGATAGCGGCGGCGCCAACCTGCCCAACCAGGACGAGGTGTTCCCGGGGCGCGATCACTTTGGCCGCATCTTCTTCAATCAGGCCAACATGTCGGCGCAGGGAATCGCCCAGATCGCGGTCGTGATGGGATCCTGCACCGCGGGCGGCGCCTATGTGCCGGCGATGTCCGATGAGACCGTCATCGTCCGCAACCAGGGCACGATCTTTCTTGCCGGTCCGCCGCTCGTCAAGGCGGCGACCGGCGAGGTGGTCAGCGCCGAAGACCTCGGCGGCGCCGATGTGCACAGCCGCACCTCGGGTGTCACCGATCACTACGCTGAGAACGATGCTCACGCGCTCGGCATCGCCCGCCGCATCGTCGCGAGTCTAAACACGGTGAAGCGGCCGCCGGTTGAATTGCGCCGGCCCGTCGCGCCGCGCTATGCGCCGGAGGAACTGTACTCCGTCATTCCGGCCGACCGTCGCACGCCTTATGACGTGAGAGAAGTTATCGCGCGCCTCGTGGATGGAAGCGAATTCGACGAATTCAAGCGCCTGTACGGCCCGACCCTGGTCTGCGGCTTCGCCCGTGTCTGGGGTTACCCGGTGGGAATCGTCGCCAACAACGGCATCCTGTTTTCGGAGAGCGCGCAGAAAGGCGCCCATTTCATCGAGCTTTGTTCGCAGCGCGGCGTGCCGCTCGTATTCCTGCAGAACATCACGGGCTTCATGGTGGGCAAGAAATACGAAGCCGGCGGCATCGCGAAGGATGGCGCCAAGATGGTCACTGCGGTTGCAACGACGTCGGTGCCGAAATTCACGATCATCATCGGCGGCAGCTTTGGAGCTGGCAACTATGGCATGTGCGGCCGCGCTTATTCACCGCGCTTCCTGTGGATGTGGCCGAACGCTCGCATCGGGGTGATGGGCGGCGAGCAGGCCGCCTCGGTCCTCGCGACGGTGCGGCGCGACGGCATCGAGGCACGTGGCGGCGCCTGGTCGGCGGAAGAGGAAGAAGCCTTCAAGGCGCCGATCCGCGAGCAATACGAGATGCAGGGTCATCCGTATTATTCGAGCGCCCGGCTCTGGGACGATGGTGTCATCGACCCGGCGGAGACGCGGCGCGTGTTGGCTCTGGGTCTTTCGGCCAGCCTGAATGCGCCGATCCAGAAGACTCACTTCGGCCTGTTCCGGATGTAGGGGGTGGATGATGAGAACACCTTTCCGGAGACGATGGACAAACGCGGCGTTGCGACGATCCAGGGTTGAGAGGAGATCACCATGTTCAGCAAGATTCTCATCGCCAATCGCGGCGAGATCGCCTGCCGGGTGATCGCGACGGCGCGGCGCCTCGGCATCTCCACCGTAGCGGTGTATTCGGAAGCGGACGGTGGCGCGCGCCATACGCGGTTGGCCGACGAAGCCTGGCCGATCGGTCCGGCGCCGGCCCGGCAAAGCTATCTTGTCGCCGAGAAGATTCTCGATGTTGCACGCCTCTCCGGCGCGCAGGCGATCCATCCCGGCTATGGCTTCCTGTCGGAGAACGCGGGATTCGCGGCCGCGTGTGCCAAGGCGGGCGTGGTGTTCATCGGTCCGCCCGAAGCTGCGATCCGGGCCATGGGCTCGAAAGCCGAGTCGAAGGCGCTGATGGAACGCTCCGGCGTGCCGCTCGTGCCCGGCTATCATGGTGAAGCGCAGGACATTCCGCTGCTGAAGAAGGCGGCTGGCGAGATCGGCTATCCCGTGCTGATCAAGGCGTCGGCCGGCGGCGGTGGAAAGGGCATGCGCATCGTCGGATCGGCTGAGGAGATCGAGGCCGCGATCGAAGGCGCTAAGCGAGAGGCGCTGGCATCCTTCGGCGATGACCGCGTGTTGGTCGAAAAGTATCTGACCCGCCCGCGGCACATCGAGATACAGGTCTTCGCCGATACCCTCGGCAACACTGTGGCGCTGTTCGAGCGCGACTGCTCGATCCAGCGGCGGCATCAGAAGGTGCTCGAAGAAGCCCCCGCGCCCGGAATGGATCCGGCGCGGCGAAAGGCGATGAGCGAAGCCGCTGTCGCCGCCGCGCGGGCCGTCGGTTATGTCGGGGCCGGCACGGTGGAGTTCATCGCCGAGGGCGATGCGTTCTACTTCATGGAGATGAACACGCGCCTGCAGGTCGAGCATCCGGTCACCGAGATGGTCACCGGCCTCGATCTGGTGGAGTGGCAGCTTCGCGTTGCGTCGGGCGAGCCCTTGCCGCTGTCCGCCGATCGCCTCAGCCTGCGGGGCCATGCGATCGAGGCCCGGGTCTACGCCGAGGATCCGGCGCGGGATTTCCTGCCGGCCGTCGGGACGCTCTCTCACCTGCGCCAGCCGCGCGAGGTGCCGGGCCGGGTGCGGGTCGAAACTGGCGTCGTGCAGGGCGACCAGATCACGCCGAATTACGATCCGATGATCGCCAAGTTGATCGTCTGGGGCGAGGATCGCTCCGCCGCCGTCCGGCAATTGGTATCGGCTCTCGCCGAGTATGAAGTGGTCGGCGTCACCACCAATCTCGGCCTACTGCGCGCCGTCGCCGCTCATCCTGCCTTCGCCGCCGCCGAACTCGACACGGGCTTTATCGCGCGCCATGCGGAGGACCTGCTGCCTGCCGCGGTCGCCGTGCCGGAGGCCGACGACAGCGACATCGCCGTGTGGGCCGCGGCGGCGCTGAGCGTCGTGAATGATCAGCGCGCGGCCATTGGTGCGCAGGCGCAGGCCACCGGCGACCCGTGGTCGCCCTGGGTGGAGGTGGACGCATGGCGAATGAACGGCGAGGGCTATCAGGATCTACACTTCCGTCGTGGCGATTCACCACCGGTTGCGCTGCGAACTTATCCGCTGCCGGACGGAACCTTCCGCCTCGATCTGCCCGGAGGTCCGGTCCATGCGGGGTGGGAAGAGGATGAGGCCGGCTCGCTGCTGTTGATCGATGGGGTGTCCCGCCGGTTACGCGTGGTGCGGCGGGGAGCGGAACTGACGGTGATCTTTGCGGGGAGCAATCACGTTCTGATGCAGGAGGACCCGCTCGCGCCGCCGCGCACGGAGACCGCCGGCAGCGAGCGCGTGACGGCGCCCGTGCCCGGCCGCGTCGTTCGCGTCCTGGTGCAGCCAGACGATGCCGTCGAGAAAAACGCGCCGCTGGTAGTGATAGAAGCGATGAAGATGGAGTTGACCCTTCGCGCGCCGCGGGATGGTACGGTGGCCGAAGTTCGCCACGCCGTAGACGAGATGGTTGAGGAAGGGACCGAAATCGTCACCTTCGTGACGGAGGAACGCGCATGAGTTGCCCCTCGCGCGTGCGGATTGTCGAAGTCGGACCGCGTGACGGACTGCAGAACGAGTCCTTGACCGTGCCGGCCGAGGTCAAAGTGGCGCTCATCGAGGCGCTCGCGGATGCCGGATTGACCAGCATCGAGGCCGGCAGTTTCGTCTCGCCCAAATGGGTGCCGCAAATGGCCGATACGGCCGAGGTGTTGGCGAAGCTCACTCCCCGGCCGGATGTCAGTTGCCCGGTGCTGGTGCCGAATCTTCAGGGTTTGGATTGGGCGCTTGCCTGCGGCGTTCGGGAAATCGCGGTGTTCGGCGCCGCATCGGAGAGCTTTTCCCGGCGCAATATCAATTGCTCGATCGCGGAGAGTCTGGACCGCTTCGCACCGGTCGCGGAGAAAGCGCTGGCCGCCGGGCTCGAGGTCCGCGGCTATGTGTCTTGCGTGCTCGGCTGCCCTTACGAGGGGGAGATCGCCCCGGACGCCGTGGCACGAGTCGCGGCAAGCCTTCTGGCCATGGGCTGCTACGAGATATCGCTCGGCGACACGATTGGAACGGGCACGCCGTTGAAGGCGCGGCAACTGATCGAGCGCGTCGCATCCGACGTTCCACTGGAGCGGATCGCGCTGCATTTCCACGACACCTATGGCCAGGCGCTGGCGAATATCTTCGCTTGTCTCGAACTCGGCGTGTCGGTCGTCGACAGCGCGGTGGCGGGTCTCGGCGGCTGCCCTTACGCGGCGGGCGCCACCGGAAACGTCGCCACGGAAGATGTCGTTTACATGCTGAATGGCATGGGCATCGAGACCGGCATCGGTCTCGCCGCCCTGGCGGAAGCGGGGCGGACGATATCGCGCCATCTGAACCGGGAGCCGGCCTCCAGAGTGGCACGCGCGCTGACGGCGCGGCGCTAGGTTTCGTGCGGAGCTGATAGGACCAAGTTAAAGGGAGGATTGCATGAGTGATTTTACGGCGAGCTATGTTTCCGGTGTGTTCGATGTCCCGCTCCTCGGTCACACGATCGGCCATGCGCTCGAGATCTCGCGCGCGCAGGGCGTGCGTTGGACCTGGCGCGAATTGAGGGATCGCGCGGATGCATTCGCGGCCGGACTTCTTGCCCTCGGCCTCCGCCGCGGCGACCGGATCGGCATCTGGTCGTTGAATCGCGCGGAATGGGCCCTGACGCAGTTCGCCGCCGCAAGGGCGGGGCTGGTTCTGGTGACGATCAATCCGGCGTACCGGCTTTCCGAACTTGAATTTGCGCTCAACAAGGTCGGTTGCGCAGCGCTGGTGACCGCGACCGGGTTCAAGAACAGCGACTACATCGGCATGGTCAAGACGCTGGCGCCCGAGCTTGCAACCTCGGTGCCGGGCAAACTTTCCGCCGCCCGCCTGCCGCATCTGCGCATCGTGATCCAGATCGGCGGTCCGCAGGTTGCAGGGGCGATTCCCTTCGACGAGGTGGCGGCTCGCGGTGTTGAGGCCGAGCTTTCGATCCTGCGCGAACTCGCGCACGATCTGCAGTTCGACGACCCGATCAACATCCAGTTCACAAGCGGCACCACAGGTTCGCCGAAGGGCGTCACGCTGACCCACCACAACATCCTCAACAACGGTTATTTCGTCGGCCGCGCGATGCGACTGACAGAGGTGGATCGCATCTGCATCCCGGTGCCGCTCTATCACTGCTTCGGCATGGTCATGGGCAATCTCGCCGCGGTGACCCATGGTTGCGCGATGGTCTATCCCGGCGAGGGCTTCGACCCGCTTGCGACGCTCGAAACCGTTCAGGCCGAGAAATGCACGGCTCTCTATGGCGTGCCGACGATGTTCATCGTCGAACTCGATCATCCGGATTTCGCGCGCTTCGATCTTGGCACGCTGCGCACCGGCATCATGGCGGGCGCGCCTTGTCCGATCGAGGTCATGCGGAAGGTCATTGATCGCATGAACATGCGTGAAGTCACCATCGCCTACGGCATGACGGAAACCAGTCCGGTGAGCTTCCAGAGTGCCGTCAACGATCCACTGGAGCGTCGCGTCTCCACCGTTGGCCGCATTCAACCGCACCTCGAAGTGAAAATCGTCGATGCCGAGGGCCGCATCGTGCCGCGCGGCCAGTCAGGCGAACTCTGCACCCGCGGCTACTCCGTCATGCTCGGCTATTGGGGCGATAAGGAGAAGTCCGCTGACGTGGTTGACGCCGCGGGCTGGATGCACACGGGTGACCTCGCAACTCTGGATGCAGAGGGCTACTGCAACATTGTCGGACGGATCAAGGACATGGTGATCCGCGGCGGTGAGAACCTCTATCCGCGCGAGATCGAAGAATTTTTGTTTAGCCATCCGAAAATTCAAGACGTACAGGTCTTCGGTGTGGCCGACCAGAAGTACGGTGAAGAGCTGTGTGCCTGGATCAGGTTGCGCGAAGGCGAGACGATGTCGGAGGATGACGTCCGTGACTTCTGCCGCGGGCAGATCGCTCATCAGAAGATTCCTCGCTACGTCGAGTTTGTAGACGAATTTCCAATGACCGCCACCGGGAAAGTGCAGAAATTCATCATGCGCCAGCGTGTCGAAGAACGACGTGGGTTGAAGTCGGCCAAGACGGCCTGAGACAAACGCAAACGGTGAGGACAGCATCGTGATCGTTGAGCAACTTGCGCAGGCGCGGTAGCGGGCTCCGACGCAGCGCGCGGGCCGGACAAAAGCCGGGGGCAGGCGCGACATGAGATCCGCTCTCAGTCCGGACGCCGCGGCGGACAACCCCATGCGTCTCACTGAAACAGGACCTGGGTCACAACCTAGTCGCTGCGGGGCCCGCACCAGATTCGGAGCGCCGCGCAAGTCAGCGCCGGTCACCGGGCGGCGAAGGTGCCGAATGCATGGCGGCGCAGACGGCAGTGGCGGGTTACTAGCATCTTTTAGGAAGTCATTTGCACGGTTTACCCATTTTGGGGAGGCGTACAATTTTTTTAGATCCGGTCGCAAGGGCGAACCCGCCTGGACGCCCCCCTGCGGGCGTCGGAAGCATGTCCCGCTTGGGTCGAGAACCGATCTCTACGACCGACCGCTTCTGGCGCAAAGCGGACGTCCATCAATGTTCCCGGGAATTAATATTTTGGCCGGCTGCGGTCTTGCAATTCCACAACTTGCGGCTGCAAAGGTCTCTAAGTCGAGTTTTCGGCCAAAACAGCGGAGAGGCTGCCGAGTGACATTTTAACTTTGCAGAGCAAGGGACATCTCAACTTGGTTGCAACAGATACAGAAGCCCCCTCATTGCTGAAGGGGCAGTTTACCTGCCGGGGAAGAAGCCGACAGGTTAGAGCGTGTACTGGCGTTACCTGTTTCCAGCCATACGCTAGGGGGACGGAAGATAAGTCTGCGAAGGAGTTTCTTACGCTCCCAGGAAGCTTGGTATTTGCGGCGACATTGTTCGCGGCAAAAGCCGGTACGGAAGTGGTAATGGCGGACGAGCCCAAACTTGCCGCCGCACCATGGGCACTTATTGACCGACATGCTGAGCCTCCGCATTTGCTCGGAGTACCCAGCGGACGTACTTCAGTTGACCCTCCGT
>WNFT01001235.1_pt1 | contig 21698 bp, 17 predicted proteins | sample 5400191 | NCBI WGS metagenome assembly WNFT01 (sample SAMN13153359, study PRJNA577476) | soil metagenome | isolation source: 80 cm saprolite under Madrone tree | place: USA:California | collected 2016-06-14 | reverse complement strand
CTCTGGAGAAATGTAGCTGAACATTCCTTCTTGCAGGTCATCGTCGCCGCGCATTCACTCGCCTCCTTTGCCTTCCTTCACTCAGACGAGTTTTCTTACATTTAAGTTGCAGATGAACGGAGGGTTTTTCAACAAACTGCTAGTCCCGTGACAATGAACAATCCAATCGGGTGGCCTGTCCAGAGGCCGGCCCCAAACCGGCCATAGGGGACAACTTCCAGAGGATGACGGTCTTCGTTGGTGCGAGCGACCACTGCGTCGAAAGGGTGGCCACGAAAAGTCACATAGGATTTCATGGTGTCCCTCCTTTGTAGTCAAGTCCCTCTGTCGGGAAAAAAACATGAGCAAAGTTCAAACGCGACCATTTAGCCGTACTCCTCCACCGGCTCCGCTTAGGGGCTATCCCATTTGACGCCGGCAAGGGTCGACTGGTTCCCGGAGCCAGGCCGAAACGGCCGCCCTTCGGGAGTTTCTCTTCGCTCTACGCGCCCACGTCTTGCAAGGCTTCAACCAATTTTCTCCGGTAGGCCGCGCCGAGCCTTCAGATCGGCGAGCAGGCGGTCAACCTCGGCGTCGCGGTCGAGGCGCGTCAGCTTCTCACCGACATCGTCGGTCAGGAGATCGACTTCGGCGGTAGCTATGGCTTCGGTGTGGTGCACGCGGTCTTTCAGCCGGTCAAACGTAGCGCTCTTGGAATTGTCGCCCATCGCGGTTTGTGCGTGCGCCGCTTTGCTCAAGGCGATGCTGCGCCGGTGCCGCGCAATCAGCAGGTCGCGCTTGGACTTGGCTTCGTCGAGCTTTTGTTCGAGTTTGATGAGCGCCCCTTTAAGCGTTTCCACTTGCAACTTCTGGTTGTCCACCTGTTCGCGGTAGCTTTGCGCCAGCATCTGCGAAGTCTGGAATCGGTCGAGGGCGGCGCGGGCCAGATCATCCTGCCCCTTGTCCACTGCCGTTTCGGCCTTGCGCATCCAGTCCTTGCCGGAGTCCTCGTTCTCTCGCCACTTTTTTTCCAGCATGTGCTGGTCGGCGATGGAAACCGCCACTTGCGTCTTGACCTGGAGATATTGGTTCTCCATGTCAAGAATCACCTGCTTGATCATCTTTTCGGGATCTTCCGCGCGATCGACCATGTCATTGATGTTCGCACGAATCAAAGTGCTTACTCGTTCCAAAAGTCCCATGATGAATCTCCTTTCACCAACCAAACGTTGCGAACCACTCAAACTCTTCAAAGACAATCACGCTTGCTGCTCCCGCAAACTGAGTCAGGACAGCAGGTGCGCGGCCCAAATTCCCGTTGCCAACTTCGCTAGGCCCGGCAGAAAAATGAGATTTAGAGCGACGGCTCTGCCAAGCGCATAAACCGTGCAGGCCCAAAATTGATGGAACACCAAACTCGCTGCCACCACCACGAGAAACCAAACGAAGAGAAGTTTTTCTTTCCTGTTCATGGCCATCCCCCAAGACCATTCAGCGTCCCGGCAGGTCCGTGCGGACCCGCCGGGTCGGAAGGAATTGCTATGACTTCTTAGCCGGAGGCTGCTCCGGCTTGGGCGCTTTGTCGCCGATCATCCGGACTTTGCTGAGCAGATCGGATATCTGCATGCCGGAGAGCGCTTCGAAGAGCGCGGGCACCTGAGCGGCAATCCTGGTGACGTCCCCGGTCAGCTTGTACGCACCGGCGGCATCGCCGTTGCCCGTGGAGACGATGGTCACTTTGTCGACTTTGCTGAGCGGCTCGGCGAGAGCGCGCACAACATCCGGCAGCCCGGTGAACAGCTTGTCGATGACGGCGGCCTGGTTGTATTCTTGGAAGGCCTCTGCCTTGATGTTCATGGCCTTGGCTTCCGCTTCACCTTTCTTGAAGATGATCTCGGCTTCGGCTTCGCCCTGCGCGCGAATCGCGGAGGCGCGGCCTTCGGCTTCGGTTATGGAGCGCTGACGCTCGGCACTGGCGAGCGTCTCGATGCGCTGGCGCTCGATTTCCGCTTGCTTCAGCACGGTGGCGATGAGTTCCTTTTCGCGGCGCGCGATTTCCGCTTCCTGCACCTTCACTTGCGCTTCGCGCTCCACTTGCTGCACTCTCACGGCTTCTTCCACGACCCTCTGCTGCATGACGTTGGTTTCGATTTCGTAGGCTTTGTCGGCCGTGGCTTGGGCTTTCTTGGTCATTTCGAGATAGCTGGCCTTCTTGATGTCCAGGTCGCGCTCGGCTTCGGCCTGCTTGGCCAACGATGCGGTTTCGGCCGCGACGCGTTCCTGGTCGGCTTGCGCTTTGGCGACGGCAGAGGCACGTGTAGCTTCGGCGCGCTTGATCGCGATGTCGCGGTCCGCTTCCGCGGCGGCTACTTCGGCGTCTCTCTTGATGCGGGCGACGTCGGGCCGACCCATGTTGGTGATGTACTCGTTTTTGTCGCGGACTTCCTTGATGGTGAAGCTGATCACTTCCAGTCCCATCTTGCTCATGTCATCGGCGCACGTGGAGCGCATGCGGTCGCCGACCATTTCCGGCTCTTTGACGATTTGCTCCACGGTGAGCTGACCGATGATTCCCCGGAGATGGCCTTCCATCACCAGGCGAATCAAGGCTTCGCGTTGTTCCGGCCGCTTGGTAAGAAACTGTTCGGCCGCCGTCAGGATGGATTCCTTGTCGTTCTTTACCTTGATTTGCGCAACGGCTTCGACGGTCACGGCGACGCCCTGCTTGGTGTACAGGTTCTGCTGTGGGGCGACGTCGAAGGACATCAATTCCAGCGAGAGATCGCGGCAGGTCTGGACCATCGGAAAAATCAGAGCGCCTCTTCCGCAGTAGACCTCCGTTCCTCCCATTCCGTACCGGATCAAAGCTTCATTGGGCCCGACTTTTCGGTACATCTTGGCGATCACGATCATGATCATCAAGAGGCCAAGAACCAGAAGCCCCGCGATGATCACCACTTCGTTTGGCAACCCCAACATAAAGCCTCCTTTCGAGCGCTCCGGACTGTTTGTGTCGAACGCCAGTCCGAGAAAACATTCACTTCGTGAATTCTTCCCACCTCTTCACGTAAGCAATCCCCTTTTCATACCGCTCGATGACGACTTCAGCCCCCTTCTCGATCGCGTTGCCGTCATCGCTGCGCGCGCCGGCGCACCGCCGCACTCCCGCCAGGGAAAAAATAATTTCGCCGGTGCCGCTCGCGCGGATCGGCATGCTGATTGTGCCGAGCAAACCCTCGATCCGGTAGTCCTCGCTCTTCATCGGCGCGTCGGTCGAGCCCACGACTTTCACCATGAAACGGAAGACGACGAATCCCGCCGCCAGGCCTGCGAAGGTGGCAAGCAGCAGGCTGAATACTGCGAGCAGGTGCGAATGCCGGGTGAGGAGATAGCCGGTGCCACCGAACCAGGCCAGAAAGGCCATGGCCGACGAAGCGTTGAACCAGGAAATGTGCGTACCGCCTCTGAGTCCGGCATGGGAAGCGCCGGCTCCGGCGTGATGCGCCCCGTGGAGTGGCAAATGCATCTTGAAAGGAAGATGAATGTGAACCGCGCCCGCCAAAAACGAAAGCACGCTGAGGGAGAAACCCACAATGAAGCAGAGGAGATAAAAATCAGACCAGGTCATAGGTCACCTCGAACGCGACATTTACCTTGCGCAACTTCCCGTTGCGCTGCGCGAGCTGGAATTCGAGACGCAAGCCCTGTTAACTGCCACTTTGAAACTCTTCCGGTCGATTCCGCTCAGTTCCGCAAAAAAGCGGAGGGCGGCGGATGACCGTTGCCCTTATGTCCCCCATTCTGATGATTGCCCGAATGCAAAACTTCTCCGAGTCGCGCGGCCAAGTCTGGGGTCCGGAGAATCTCCGCCAGGAGCAGAATTGCGCGGCGCGAGTCTTCGTGTTCGGCGATGGTCTGGAGCGCGCGCTGAAGCTCGGGGTCGGCCGTGAACTGTTCGGCGCCAGCAAAAAGCCACGAATCGACCTTTGCGTCTATGGCGCGCAACTCAGACTGCAAGCCCGGCGTGTAGCCTTCCGGATCGTCCACCAAAAAGCCTGGATAGACGCGGAAAAATCGCGCAAGCAGCTCGCGGGTTGTGTGCGTCAAATGGGGCCGGGCGCCACTCTCGATTTGCGAGAGATACGCCTGGCTCAGTCCGCGCCCGACCTCATACTTCATAGCGGCGGCCAGTTCCTGCTGCGTCATCGAACGACCCAAGCCGCGGAGCGAACCTTCCACAGCGCGGAGGGAACGGAGTTTGTCGCCAAGTTTCATGGGGAACCTACCTATTGCAATCTGCAAATATGGTATTACGAATCGCTATTTTGTCAAGCGAAATCGGCTTTTCCTACTTTAATTCTCTATTTTATTGATTTTAATGGAGTTACATCACTGCGCGACGGATGCTGCCTGGAATTTCGAAGCCGCACAAATTCATTCCGGCTTCCTCAATGACTGCAGATCGATTCCCAGTTGCTGGCATTTCTTGTAGAGGTGACTGCGCTCCAGGCCCAATGCCCGCGCAACATTTGTCATGTGGAAATTGTTGCGTCGAATCTCAGCGAGCATTACTTCCCTTTCGAAGGATTCCGTGCGCTCGGCGAGCGTGCCCGTTGCACTTCTGCCAGAGGAGGCGGAAGAGCCGCCTGATGGAGAGTCAGAAGTGGGGAGAATGAGACGGACTTCGGCAGCAGAGACGTTTTTGTCCGAGGAGAGCAGGATGAGGCGCTCCACGATGTTGCGCAATTCGCGGACATTCCCGGGCCACGCGTATTTGCGCAATTCGGCGATCGCTTCCTCCGCGAAGATTTTTTCTTTCCAGGCGTTTTGCGCCGCCACCTGTCGCGCGAAATGCGCGACGAGATCCAGGAAATCTTCGGGGCGCTCGCGCAGCGGCGGAAGTTGCAATGGAAAAACATAAATGCGGTGGAACAAATCGCGCCGGAACGAATTCTGTTTTACAAGGTCTTCGAGGTTGCGATGCGTGGCTACGACCACGCGCACGTTCACCTTGATGGGCTTGTCGCCGCCGACGCGTTCGACCTCGCCTTCTTCCAGCACGCGCAATAATTTCGCTTGCATCGCCAGGGGCATGTCGCCGATTTCATCCAGAAACAGCGTGCCTCCATCGGATTGTTCGAACTTGCCAAGATGCCTGGTAGTGGCGCCTGTGAACGAGCCTTTTTCGTGGCCAAAAAGCTCCGATTCAATTAATTCCGCCGGCACTGCCGCGCAATTCAGCGTAATGAAAGAGCGCCCCTGTCGCGGCGATTTTTCATGGATGGCGCGCGCGACGAGTTCTTTGCCAGTGCCGGTCTCGCCGAGAATGCAAACGCGCGTCTCGCTTGCGGCAACGCGGTCAATTTGCTCGAGCAACTTTTTCATTGCCGGGCTGGAGCCAACCAGTTCGTGTTTGTCGAGGCGTTGCCGCAGCTCACGATTTTCCTCTTCGAGACGAGAGAGCCTCAAGGCATTTTCCACGGTCACCAAAAGTTTGTCCGTGGAAAGCGGCTTCTCCAGAAAATCAAGCGCGCCCAGCTTGGTGGCTTTCACCGCCATTTCGATGTTTGCTTGCCCGGAAATGAGCACGATAGGCGTCTTCAGCCCGGCTTTTTTCAAATCTTCGAGCAGCTCCAGGCCACTTTTCCCCGGCATCACCACGTCGGAAAGAATCAGGTCAAACGACTCGGCGCGGAGCAGATCGAGTGCGCGGGCAGCGTTGTCGCAAACAGTGGCTTCAAGCCCCGCCATTCGAAAGGCGCGGGAGAGAGATGCCAGCGTATTGTGATCGTCGTCAACGAGGAGGAGATGAGCTTTTCGCGGCAAGCTTCGGTCCTTTGTGAAGCGTTAGTCGGAAGCTGCGGCCAGTGTGGACGGCGCGCTCTTTGCCTCGGGGGCCGCCTCGCGCGCTTTCGAGGCGCGGCCGGCCTGGCGCTGTGGCAGATCGATTCGAAAGGCTGTGCCGTGCCCTTCGTCGCTGGTCACCGAAATTGTGCCGTGATGATCGCTGACCACGGACTGCACAATGGCCAGCCCAAGCCCGGTCCCTTGTGACTTCGTCGTGTAATAGGGCGTGAATAGCCGCGAGCACTCTTCCGGCGTTAGTCCCTTTCCCGTGTCGGCGACTTCAATGCGCACAGCGCCAGCCTTTTCCGAGGTCTTCAGTGTCAGCGTGCCGCCGGCTGGCATGGCATCGAGGGCATTCAGCACCAGATTCTGAAACGCGCGGTGGAGCAAGTCGGGGTCCGCGTCGATATCAGGCAAAGGCTCGGTCAGAAATAATTCCGGAGTGATCGTGGGCTTGCCGACTTCATTGAATTGCGGTTCGAACAGCCGTACGGCGTTGCGCAGGGCTTCGTTCACATTTACGCGCACAAACTGCGGGGCAGGCATTTTTGAAAAATCACTGAAGCGCCCAATGATGGTGTTGAGATTGGCGAGCTCCGCTTTCAAAGTGGCAGTCGATTCATTGAAGACTTCCAGGAATTGTTTGGCGTCGAGTTGGCGCGCTTTCTGCAAATTCTCAACGGTAATCTGCATGGGGAAGAGTGGGTTGCGCAATTCGTGCGCAAGGCGCCGCGCCAGTTCGCGCCATGCGGCAACGCGCTCGGTTTGCACCAGGCGTTCCTTCTGCGCGGCAAGAGTTTGCGTCATGTGATTGAACGCCTCAGCAAGCTGGCCGACTTCGTCGCGCCCACGAACATCAATGCGCGTATCCCATCTTCCGCCGGCAACTTCGCGGGCGCCTTCAGCAAGTTCCTCGACCGGCTTGGTGATTCGCGCGGAGATCCAGAAGCTGACGAGCAGTCCGACGAATAACGCCGCAGCCGCAACGGCAGCCGCAATTTTCAGGATTTGGCGAGTCAACAAAATCAGTTCTTTGCGCGAGCTACCAACGAAGAAAACGCCAAGCAGTTCATTGTTGCGGCCGGTCAAAGGGATGGCATGGAACGTTTCCGCGTCGGCCGGGTCGCGTGTCCATTCAATCGTCCGAACCATGGGCTGCGGCTGCTTTTGCAACTGCTCAACAAGGGACGCAAACCGTTCTGCCTGCTCCGCATCGATTTTTTCCGCCATCAGCGACGTGGCTGTGAAGGTTGGATCGAGGTTGGTGTAGATAAGCGCGCGCATCCCAGCGGGCAAGACCAGGGAGGCAAGGAAATTCTTATCCAGCCGGTGCCCGGCAATGATGTACAAACTCTTGTCCGCCACGGTGCTGTTCGTTCGAACGACGCTCAGGGAAAGGGACACGCCATCGGGCAGTTCTTCTTTCTTCAAAAATGCCGGCGTGTCATTCCAGTCCTTGACCGAGGTCACCCAGTCGTTCTTATGGCCGACTCGAGAGGGAAACTGCGCCGAGGAAACCAGAACTCCGTCGTGTTTCACGAACTCCACAAAGTCCAGACCATGTTCCTGCGCGGCACCGTTGGCATCACGGAAATAAATGGACAAGTCGACATTGGGATGCGAAAGATCAATCGCCATGCGCTCGGTGAGGTTGGCCTCCGCGATGTTCCTCGCTTGCTGGGCAATTTCTTCTCCGCGCTGGACGAACTCTTTCTTGAATTGCGCAACCAGGGCTTCGGTTCGCTCCGCGTCCATGGCTTCAAATGCGGCCTGGGTGTAATGCGTCACGGCATAGGCAACCACAGATACGGACGCAAAAATAGTGAGCAGGACAACGAGCAGCAATTTTGTTCGAAAGCTCATGGCTTGGCTCCCCGGAACGCGGAGGCTGATGGACTGTCAGGAGCGGCGGTATTGTTCCAATCCGCTGGTTTGCGCGGTAAAAAGCCAGCCGCGCGAGCACGCTGGGGACAGTTTTTGCTTGGCGAACACAGGTTACGGGTTGATGATATCACGGCTGCACGGAATGGAATGTGCGCAGGATGGCGGCACAGCGAAACGATTTGCCAGGGTTGGCCGTCCATGTAAGAGGTCTGTTATTCCAGCAAGAATCCATCTTCAGGAGCGATCGTAATGAAGCCCATGGCCTTGCGTCGCAATCTATTGTTGTGGCTGAGCGTGGTACTGGCAGTTGCCCTGGCGGCCGTCCCCGCAAAGGTTCCCGCTCAAGCGGGCGCAAATCAGCCGCCGGAAGGACCGACCAAGCTCCTGCGCTTCGCTGACATTTCCAAAGACAAGGTGGTCTTTGCCTATGCCGGCGATCTATGGATCGCTTCGCGCGAAGGCGGAGCGGCACGGCGGCTGACTTCCCACGTAGGCGACGAACTTTATCCCAAGTTTTCGCCTGACGGCAAATGGATCGCGTTCACCGGCGAGTATGACGGCAACCCGGACGTCTACGTCATCTCCTCGGAAGGCGGCGAGCCCAAGCGCCTGACGTTTCATCCCGGAAACGACATCGTCCTCGGCTGGACCCCCGACGGCAAACATGTTCTGTTCCGTTCCGACCGCTTCAGCGCACCCCCGGGCCGCTACACCAAGCTCTTCCTCGTTTCGCCGCAAGGCGGTCCGGCGAAGCCTTTGCAGGTACCTCGCGCAAGCCTGACCAGCTTTTCGCCAGACGGCACCAAGATCGCGTACCTCGAAACTTCCCAGGAATTCCGCACTTGGAAGCGCTACCGCGGCGGCTGGAGCCTGCCCATCGCCATCTTTGACTTGAAAAAGAATTCCTACGAAGAATTGCCGAAGACCGCGGGCATGGACCTTTTCCCCATGTGGCACGGCAACACCATCTATTTCATCAGCGACCGCGACGGTGTGATGAACCTTTTCAGCTACGACCTCAGCTCCAAGCAAACGAAAAAGCTCACTGACTACAAGGAATACGACGTCAAGTGGCCGAGCCTCGGGCCCGACGCCGTCGTCTATGAGAACGGCGGCGTGCTCTACGAATTCAATCTCGCCAGCGGCAAGACGCGGAACCTGCCGATCGTGGTGCGCGGCGAAGACATCGAAGCGCGGCCGGAATTCAAGACCGTGGCGCAATCCATCGGCAGCTACTCACTCTCCCCTTCGGCTGCTCGCGCACTCGTGGAAGCCCGCGGGAACATCTTCACTATTCCGGCCGAGCACGGGAGCATTCGAACACTGACCACAAATCACTCTGGCGTCCACGAACTGAACCCCGCCTGGTCACCCGATGGAAAGTGGGTCGCGTATCTCTCCGACAAGACAGGCGAGTTCGAGCTCTACACCCGGCCGCAAATGGGCGGTGAGGAAACGCGCATCACTACCGATGGCGGTGTCTACCGCTATGGCCCGACGTGGTCACCGGACAGCAAGAAGCTTCTCTACTGGGACAAAGTGCTCCGGCTTTGGTACGTCAGCCTTGAAGACAAGAAGCCGGTGCTCGTGGACAAGTCCGACTACGGCACGATCTCGGACGGCAGTTGGTCGCCGGACAGCCTGTGGATCGCCTACTCCAAGCCACATCGGCGCGGCTCCAACGACATATTCCTTTATTCGCTGGGAACGAAGAAAATCACGATGGTTTCCTCCGGCTTCTATAACGACAACAATCCGGTCTTCGACGACAACGGGAAATTTCTTTATTTCATTTCGACGCGCTACTTCTATCCAAGCGTGGGACAGCTCGATCAACGGTTCAACTATTATTCGACTGACGGCATTTTTGCCGTCACGCTGAAAGCCGATGAAGCTTCGCCATTCAAACCGCAGAGCGACGAAGAAAAAGCGGCCGACGAAAAGAAGGACGAGAAGAAAGACGACAAGAAGGGCGCCGACGCCAAGTCCGCCGATAAAAAGCCGGACGAACAAAAGGAAGAAAAGAAAGACGAAAAGAAACCGGAAGCCGTCAAGCCGATTCAGATCGACCTGGAAGGTATCGGCTCGCGCCTCGCGCCAGTGCCCATCAGCGCGGGAATTCTGAGCAATCTGGCCGCGCGCAAGGACAAATTCTTCTACATCTCCACGCCCCAGGAAGCGAGGCAGTTCGGCACGCCGGAGCGCGGGCCGAGAAATGTCCTCCACGTTTACGATTTGACCAAGCGCGAGGACAAAATGCTGCTCGAAGGCATTGATGGCTACGACCTCGACAAGGAAGGCAAGAAGGTCATTTACAAGGCCGGGCCCGTCTACGGTGTTGTCGAAGCCACGCCCGGCAAAGCGAAAGTGGGCGAAGGCAAGCTGAATCTAAGCGAACTGCAAGTGAAGATCGATCCGCGCGAAGAGTGGCGCGAAGTGTTCCACGAAGCCTGGCGCGTCGAGCGCGATTTTTATTGGGACCCCAACATGACCGGCCATAACTGGAAGAAAATCGGCGAACGCTACGAAGCTCTTCTTCCGTGGGTCGCGCATCGCAGCGATCTGAACTATATTATCGGCGAAATGATCGCTGAACTGAGCACTTCGCACACTTACGTTGGCGGGGGCGACCAGCCTACCAAGCCGCACGTGAGTGTGGGAATGCTCGGCGCCGATTTCGTGCCGGACGGCGCCTATTTCCGCATCACGAAAATCTACCCGGGCGAAAACTGGAGCGATTCCTCGCGTTCGCCGCTGACGGAACCGGGATTGAAAGTGAAAGCGGGCGACTACCTGATCGCGGTGGACGGGCAGGAGGCGCATTCGAATCAGGACGTCTACTCCTATTTCCAAGATCTCGCAGGAAGACTCGTCACGCTGAAGATTAACTCCAAATCCACGCCCGAGGGAGCGTGGGAAATCACCATGAAGGCTGCCAGCAGCGAGGCGGGGCCGCGTTATCTCGACTGGATGGACGCAAACCGGCGCAGAGTCGCGGAAGCTACCGGCGGCCGCATCGGTTACATGCACGTGCCGGACACTTCGTTCCCCGGCATCATCGCCTTTGACAAACAGTTCACCGCGCAACTCGACAAAGACGGCATCATTGTGGACGAGCGGTACAATTCCGGCGGGCAGATTCCGGACTTCTATACGGAGAAACTACGCCGCGAACTTCTCGCCGCGCTCGCGCCGCGGGAAGGCAAGGACGTCCCTTGGCCGCCCGTGGCGATTTACGGGCCAAAAGTGATGATCGTCAATGAACTGGCGGGCTCCGGCGGCGACGCCTTCCCGTGGTTTTTCCATCGCCAGAAAATCGGACCGATCGTGGGCACGCGCACCTGGGGCGGGCTCGTGGGCATTTCGCGCGGGATTCCTTTGCATGATGGGGGCAACGTCACAGCGCCCGAATTTGCGTTCTGGTCATCGGACAATGGCGGCGAATGGATCGTGGAAAATCACGGCGTGGATCCCGATTGCGTTGTGCCACAGCGGCCGGATCTCGTTGTCAGCGGCCGCGACCCGCAACTCGAAAAAGCCATCGAGCTGGCCAAGGAAGAGCTGAAGAATTACAAAGGCCTCCCGCCAAGACCGAAGTATCCTGTCGTCAACGAATAGCACTTGCTCATCGAAAGCAAGCTTGGCTCTGAAAAAACAACAAGAGGCCCTGCAGTTAGCGGGCCTCTTGCGTTTCTGGGGGACTTCTGACCGCTAGCCGGGTGGCGCGAAACGCGTCGCTGGACGAGGAGTAGTCTCTGGCAAGAGGGCAAAGCGCGGCGGTGCTTGCCTTCGTGCTGGTTGACCGTCTTACGGTCACCATTACTTTGACCGTCTTAGGGTCACCAAGGCCAAAGCTTCTCTTCCCTTCCAGTTTCGCGTACCGGGCCACCCACAGGGGTTTGGCTAGCGGAACTCGTTGGCGCCGCTGTTGCTGGTAGCGCGCCTCTCTCTCAGCATCACGGCCGGCGCGACTGCTTGCGCTGCGCTGCGGCTGTGGCCGTTGCCGGCGGATCTTCTGGATTGTCAGCCGATGCCACGCCGGAAAACGCCGACCGCATCACGTCATTCGCAAAGAAATTCCTTCCGTCGATCGGCACCATCATGATTTGCAGTTTGTCCGACAGCCGTTCGGCGATGATTTTCTGAATCAACATGGGGTTTGACTTCAACACGGACGCTTCGTACTTCATGCGCTCGGAGTCCGCCGCCGCCGTCACGCGGATGCGGTTGGCCTCGGCATCCGCAAGGTTTTTTTGCCGCTCGACTTCGGCTTTGCTGTCGATGATCTTGGCTTGCGCGGCAGCTTCTGCGTTTTGCAGCGTCGATTCCTTACGCGCCTGCGCTTCCAGCTTGGTTTGTTCGATTTGTTTTTGCTTCAGCGGCAGGGTGTACTGCATCGCGTCCGACTCCGCCTTCGCCTGCAGAACACGCACTTGCGCCTGCGCCTCGGCCTGTTTCACATCACGTGCTTTCTGCGCCTCCGCCTCCAGTTCGGCGATCTTTACTTGCTTTCCCTTGATCTCCTGCTCGGTGCCTAGACGCTCGTTTTCCTGTTCTTTCAAGAGCAGTCCTTCAAGCCCCTTCGCATATTCCGCGGGAAGCTGCAGGTCGCGGAGCAGCACTTCCCGCACGATGATTCCGTCGCTTGCCAGCCGCGCAGTGATGGCATCGGCGGCCGTCGTCCGCAGTTCTTCGCGTTTGGTGGCAAAAATTTCGCGCGTGATGTAATTCGGCGCGAGTTGCCGGTAAATCGTGGAAACGACTGGCGCCACAACCTGTTCGCCGACTGGCTGCGGCAAATTCCGGTGAATCGAGTCCAGCCGCTTGGGGTCCAGCCGGTAACGCACGGAAACGGCTAGCCCGATGTTCAGTCCTTCCCGCGCCTGCACCGTCAGCAGGTCACCCTTTTGTTTGGGATTCTCTGCCGCCACCGTCGAATACACTTGCTCCCGCGTGTCGTAGATCGCGATGGAATCCACCAGCGGCGTAATCAGGTGCATGCCGGGATACAACGTACCGGGGCGTGCGCCCCAGAATTCGCTGACGCGAACGCCCGCCGCTCCGTCGGGAATCACGGCAAAACTCTCCGTGATCAGCAGGAGCAGGGCGCCCGCTGTCGTCAATTGCAGCGCTAGCCGCCAGCGCACCGGCCGGAAAGGGCGGCGAGCCAGCGGCCCCACCTCCGCACCGGATTCGTCTGTCTTGTTCCGCGACAAGAGCCGCCGCAGTTGTTCGGAAAGATAAACGTCGTAGGCGACTAGTGCTCCCGCGCTTCCAAAAAGACCAGCGCCGACTATCATCAACAGCCATTTCAAAGCCAACATCGAAGTACCCCCTTATTCCAGTTCCGGTGCGCCGCTGCGGAGCGCTAACCCGATGTCTCCGTCGCTTACGTTGGGCCGGGGAATTTCGGTTGCGCAGCTTTCGGTTTCGCCGAGCGCAATGAACGGCTGCGGCTGAGGCCGCTGTCTCGTGTTCAACGCTGCGAAGCAAAAGCCCGGGCCAGTTGCGCGGTTCCGCGCACCAATTCTGTCCGCGAAGGAATCCTTTGCGCCGTGGCAGGCCGCATCATCAGGAATGCTGCTTTCAGGAACAGCCAAAGCAGCCCAGCAGCGGCAGCGGCCGCAAACATCGTGGTGATGACCAGCGTTGCGAATTGCAGCATGGCGTTCATGACGTGCCTCCCGACTTGCGGTCTGGGAGATTGCACGGCCACGGCCGATCTCAATTTATTGAAAATAAAAGGCTTATAGGCAAGGAAAGGCTATGGGCCTGTGGGGACAAGCACACGCCGTGTCCCGCCGGACGCGGGATACTGGGTGAGCACTTAGGGGAGACCGGCTATCATCGATTCGCCAGTGTCTGGCTTCACCGCTATCCAACAATTGACTTGGTACAACATAGATGGGGTATATTCTATCGCACCAAGCCTCGGCACCTTACTCTCCCACCGGGTCGCGGCCCGCTAGCCAAGGCGCGAGCAGATGGGCCCAGCTTCCCCGCGTTAGCCGAAGTATCTCCCACAGTTGGGCTGTATTTGCCGGGTGCGAGAATCCGTCACTAAACGGCAATCAAGGAGCTTTACATGAGCACATTTCAGACGCTATTGGCGCTCGTAGTCTTGATTTTTGTCCTGAGTGTAATTGTCCAGGCGGTTCAAGAGGTTCTCAAATCTCTGCTTAATACGAAGGCCAAGACCCTGGAAGAGACCATTCAAAAGTTTATGGGCGACCATTTGCAGCTGCCTCAGGTGACCGGCGCCCTGCAGCGGCGGGGACTGGACATAACGGCCCTCGAACACTTCAGCAAGGAAGACTTCCGGCACCTGCTGGACGGGATTGAATTTGCCCCAACGCAGTTGCAAGGCGTCGTTGCCTCGGCGACAGCGACGGTTGAGCAAACTAAAGACAATATCGCTGGAGCCTACGAGGCAGCTCGCGCATCTTTTCAGAAGTCTTACACTAGCAAGAACAAAAAGTGGGTGATCGCTCTCAGTTTCCTGGTCGTGCTTGCCTTGAACGCCAGTTTGGTCAGGATCTACGAGATACTCGCCGCCAATCAGAATCTTGCGCAGGCCATTTCGGGGACTGCTTCCACGATCGTAAATGCTGAGAAGCCGGGCCAGAACACGGCGACTGCGTCTCAGACGCCGAATGCCGCTGAGATCTACGACAGGAATCGCCGGACGATCGCTGAGGATTTGCGGAAGTATCCCATCTTACTCCGAACCTCCAAGTACGCTGAGGACTTGAAGGAAGAAGGGCTCTACGAGATTGTGGGGTTGCTCCTGATGGGGATCCTGGTATCTATGGGTGCGCCGTTCTGGAATGACGTGCTCAAAGGCATGATGGGCGTCAACAACGCGTTGAACACAAACGGCAGAAAGACCCCATAGCGGGCGGTGGGAGGCATCTGGCGTTTCTTCCTCGTCGTCCCCATGACAGCTTTCACTCCCGGCTTCCCTGCAGGTCTTGTGCTAGGCTAATTGTAGGAAAACATGAACCGCGGATCAGGCTTACGCATCGGCAGAATTCTCGGAATTCCCATCTATCTCCACTCGACCTGGGTTTTCATTTTTGCGGCCATCACCTACGTCATTGCTTCGCAGTACAAGCAACAACATCCGCTTTGGACGGACACGCAGCATTGGACCGTGGGCGTTCTGACCAGCCTGCTTTTTTTTGCCTCGGTACTCTTCCACGAACTCTCTCACAGTGTTGTGGCCCAACATTACAAGATTCGCGTCGTTTCCATCACGCTCTTTCTCTTCGGGGGCCTGGCGCGCATCGAGCGGGAGCCTTCCAACGCCATTCAGGAGTTCAACATCGCGATTGCCGGACCGCTGGCCAGCGGATTCCTCGCCGTTGCCTTCTTTGGATTAACCCTTCTCTTCCCCTACAGCCAGACGATCGGGGCGCTGGCCACCTGGCTTTCGCAAACGAATTTTGCGCTGGCGATTTTCAATCTTTTGCCGGGATTTCCCCTGGACGGCGGAAGAATTTTCCGCGCGACCGTGTGGGGAGCTACCAAGAATTTCGAGAAGGCGACTCGCGTCGCGGGCGCCAGCGGAAAGTTGATCGCCTACGCGATGATTCTTGCCGGTGCCTGGGGTGCATTCAATGGACACCTGCAAAATGGGCTGTGGATCGCGTTCATCGGCTGGTTCATTCTAAACGCTGCGCAGGAAAGCGTTGCACAAGTGGCCATCCGGCAGACTCTCGCTGGCCTCAGCGCCGCCGACGTCATGAGCAAGGAAGTGCCGACCGCTCCGGGTCACATCACGCTCGAAGAATATGGCGCCGAAGTTCTCCGCACCGGCCGCCGCTGCCATCTCGTGACCAATGGCGACCGCCTCGTCGGCATGATGAACGTTCACACGCTTAACTCCGTCCTGCGCAGCGAGTGGGCTCACAACTCCGTCCAGGCCGCTATGATTCCGCGCGAAAAAATTCTCTGGACATCGCCGGAGGAACCGCTCCTGCGTTTGCTGGAGCGGCTCCTGAGCGCGGACGTCAATCAGATGCCGGTGGTGAGCGGCGCAAACGATGGCGCGCCGCAAATTGTTGGCATCGTCACGCGCGACTCCATCCTCCGCGTCATGCAGACGCGCTCAGAACTTGGTCCGCCGGCCACAAGCAGGTAGCTGAGTCCCGCGGTGGGCGTGCAAAGCGTTCAGGTCTCTCGCGCGCGGAGCGCACGGATTCGAAAGCCTCCGCGCTGGATGTCAACAGTCACTTTTGAAAATCCTGCGTCTGTAAATCTTCGGAACGCGGACGCTGGCGCTACTGGCACAAAGGTACTCCGGATGTGCGCCACCCGGTGCATCCACCCATCCTGAATCTCAAACGCAAGGAACACGCCACCGGGCCGAAGCACTCGCCAGGTTTCCGCAAACGCGCGGTCCTGCAATTCATTCGAACGCAAATGATGAAGCATTAGGATCGCGATAGCCGAAGAAAATGTGCCATCCGCAAAAGGCAGCGTCGCCGCATCCCCTTGAATCACCGCCGCTTTCGAACCATTCATTCGTACACCGAGCTTCGCCGCAAATCCGTGGTCGTACTCGAGACTCGTCACACGAGGCGCAAGGCGCGCCAATTCCTGGGTCGCCGCTCCTGGCCCCGCGCCAAGCTCCAGCACGTGCTCGCCCAGTTCCGAGCCTTGCAAAACCCAGGGCAAAACTTGCCGCCGCGTCACCCACTGCCACATACGCGTTCCACAAAACCACGTTTCGTATCGATTCATTGAGAGCTCGGATCAATTCGAAGGCAAGCAATTCTAACGCGACTCATGCAACTTACCGAAGCAGATGTGCGGATTCGGCGCAGCGCAGAAGCGAATTGATCGGCGTTGTAGGGACGAAGGAATTTTTATTTGCTGGAAGAGGCCGTTGGCGGCGTGCCAATCCGGCGCGAATTGACGACCGCGCGGACTTTGGCCCAAACACTCAAGCCCAGTGCAATTTTGCCGGCTGTGCAAACAATCTTTAGCGGCCCACAGACTTCATCATTTGTTCCGGATAGCGCAGACCTGCTGCGGCGCCGCGCGGCGCCACTTCGTCGATACGGCGCAAATCTTCCGCACTCAATTTCACGTTTTGCGCGCCTGCGTTTTCTTCGAGATATTTTCTTTGCTTCGTACCGGGGATGGGGATGATGTCCTCTCCCTGGGCGAGGAGCCACGCAAGGGCAAGCTGGCCGGGCGCGCATTTCTTCTCTTTGCCAATGGCCTCGATCCGCGCCACGAGATCCAGGTTCTTTTCGAAATTCCCCCCCTGGAACCGCGGCGAATTCCGGCGGTAATCGTCAGGCGCAAAATCCTCGAACCGTTTGATCTGGCCGGTAAGAAAACCGCGGCCAAGCGGGCTGTAGGCTACGAAAGCGATTCCCAATTCGCGCGTAGTAGCGAGGATTTCGTCTTCAGGATCGCGGCTCCACAACGAATACTCCGTTTGCAGTGCGGCGATCGGATGCACTTTGTGAGCGCGGCGGATGGTGTTCGCAGACGCTTCGGACAATCCGAGATAGTGAACTTTTCCTGCTTTCACGAGTTCCGCCATCGCGCCGACGGTTTCTTCAATCGGCACCGATGGATCGACGCGGTGCTGATAATACAAATCGATAGTTTCAACGCGGAGACGCTTCAAACTGGCGTCGCAAGATTTGCGAACATATTCCGGACCGCTGTTGACGCCGCGAACGGCGGGATTAGTCCGGTCGCGGACGATCCCGAATTTTGTGGCGAGAAAAACCTTGGCGCGCAATCCACGGATGGCCATGCCAGCCAATATTTCGTTATCGCCATAACCATAAATGTCCGCGGTATCGAGAAAATTGATGCCGAGCTCGATGGCACGATGGATGGTAGCGATGGATTCCGCATCGTCACGCGCTCCATAAAATTCCGACATTCCCATGCAGCCCAGACCCATCGCGGAAACCAAAGGCCCATTTTTTCCAAGTTGACGCTGCGGCATGAAATTCTCCTGGTTGAGATTCAAACCGTTGGATGAAAAGTCCCTCGTAACGGGTACAAATCATGCCGCCACCAGGAACACTCGTCCTTCGTTACAATGAAACTGGGCGTGCCAAGCCCCGCTCTCTATGGCTTGTTGATGGCTTCCCCTCCACAAGATGCCTCGACGTTATTGGCTCCACGGCCTTCAGCGGCGCCGGTCGCCCATGAAGGCGCCGCACGCGCATTCTGGCGTGTGCTGACGCGCTTCGATTCCTCGAAACTATCTCCATACATGGCCTTGCGCAATTCGATCGGCGTGGTCCTGCCGCTCATCGTGGGCTTCGCCCTGGACATGCCGCGCGGCGGCGTGGTGGTAGCCAGCGGCGCACTCAACGTGGCGTACTCCGACGGAAGTGATTCCTACGCGCAGCGCGCCAAGCGCATGCTCTCTTCCAGCGTTCTGTGCGCACTGGCCGTCCTTCTTGGAGGGCTCTCCGGGAACCACAATGTGGCGGCTGTGATCATCGCGACGCTGTGGGCATTTGCCGCAGGACTGTTAGTGGCCGCCGGCACGACGGCCGCGGACCTCGGAGTGATCAGCCTGGTCACACTTCTGATATATGCGGCGCAGCCGCTGACTGCGCAGCAAGCATTGATTTCCTCGGCGCTGGCGATTGGGGGCGGACTCTTGCAGACGGCGCTGTCGGTGGCGCTGTGGCCGGTGCAACGCTATGAACCAGAACGGCGCGCACTTGCTAATTTTTTTCGCGAACTCGCACGCGCGGCAGAACAGCCACTGAGCGCGACTTCGGCGCCGCCCGTCACGGTCCATAGCACGCAAGCGCAAGAAGCTCTCTCCGGGCTCTACCGTGATGGGTCCATCGAGGCCGTGCGTTACCGCGCTTTGCTTAGCCAGGCGGAGCGCATTCGGCTCGGCTTGCTGATGCTTTCGCGATTGCATCTTCGCATGCAACGCGAGAGTCCGGCGTTTTCCGGCGTGCAAGTCCTCGGCGACTACCTGAAAAAGGCGGCGCAGGTCTTGCAAGCGATCAGCAACTCCCTGATTTCGGGAATGCCGGTGGAAGCGTGCAAGGACGTCCTTGCCGCGTGTGAAGCCCTCACTCACCGGTTACGGCAGGAAGCGGATAGCTTGCCGACATCTTTCCTCGCGGCCGTGGCGCGAGACGCGCGTTTCCAGATGGATGCGCTCGACGGCCAGCTGCGCGCCGCCCTGGACTTGACCGCAAATGCGACGGCCGCCGGCCAAGCGGCGTTCGCGAAACAGGAAGCACAGCGGCCCTGGTCGCTCCGCTTCAGCGGGTTGCTGGCGGCGCTACGCGCAAACCTGAACCTGCAATCTTCGGTGTTGCGGCACGCCATACGCTTGGCAGTCATGGTGGCTCTCGGCAATGGACTGGAGCGCGCATTCTACTGGCACCGTTCCTACTGGCTGCCGATGACGATTGTACTGGTGCTGAAGCCGGACTTCACGGCGACGTTCAGCCGTGGTCTTTTGCGGATTGGCGGAACGATCGTGGGACTCTTTCTGGCCACGGCACTCTTTCGCTTTCTTCCCGAGAGCGCCACGCTGCAGATTGTCTTGATCTTTGTGTTTACGCTGTTGCTGCGCTGGGTCGGTCCCGCCAACTATGGGATCTTCGCGGTAGCCATCAGTGCCCTCGTGGTTCTTCTGATCGCCATCACGGGAGTGTCACCGAAAGAAGTGATCTGGGCGCGCGGAATCAATACAGCGGCAGGCGGCGCGCTGGCGCTGATCGCGTATTGGATCTGGCCGACGTGGGAACGAACGCAAGTTTCCGAGCGGATTGCCGAAATGCTCGATGCTTACCGGGAATATTTTCACAGCCTGGCGGAAGCCTATGTGCGGAACGAAACCAGCAGCGCGCACGAACTCGATCGTGCACGGCTGAGAGCGCGCATGGCACGCACAAACCTGGAAGCGTCGATCGACCGGTTGAGCGCGGAACCGGGAACGACCGCCAAACAGATGAGCCAGTTGAATGCGCTGCTCGTCAGTTCGCACCGGTTTGTTCACGCGGTGATGGCGCTGGACGCAGGCTGGTTGCACACCGCGGCCGTTCCGGCGCGGACAGCGTTCGGCACGTTTGCCGCGGACGTGGAGAAGACGCTTGAATTGCTTGCGGCGGCGCTTCGGGGCAAACACGTGCAACTGAATGAATTTCCAGACCTCCGCGAGGATTACCACGTTTTGGTACAGTCCGGCGATCAGAAAATCGAACGCTACGCGCTGGTCAATGTGGAAGCGGACCGGATCGCGAATAGCCTGAACACGCTGCGCGAGCAGGTGATGGATCTCGTGCGCGCCAAGAGCGCGGCGTGATGTTACGACGAAGCAGCGAGGAGTAAGAATGAAGAGACACGCGGTGTCCGTGGTGATGAGTTTGGTCGCGGCGGCAATTAGCGGAACGATTTTCGTGATCGCGCTGTTCGATCAATATGCGCTGGTGGAAATGGCGGCGAGCATCATCACGGCGCTGCAAGTTTTTTTTCTGAGTTCGGCAATTGGGGACATGCTGGAGAAAAAGAAAGAGACGAACCGCAGGAGAAATTCAGCGGTCGTGCTGGTGACAATATTCCTGGTGGCGTTTTATTCGTTCCGAAAATACTTTCACTGAATGAGAATCGGCAAGGGAAGCTCTGAGACCTGCAAGCGATTGTAAATGGGCGACTTGCGACAATAGTTCATCGCTTATGCACTACCGGCCAGACGGGCTAACAATCAGGCGCACTATTGAAAACCGCTCCAGAGAATCTTTGAAGAGGGGTAGGAGCATTCAGTGCGAGGCGAAGATGCCCCTTGTAGCGGGATAGATTTGGCGGAAGGCGGAATAGGCGGCGTTGAGCGTGGCGACGACGGCGGGCTGAGGATTGACGCGCGTAGCGACACGGACAGTGGATGCACAGGCGGCGTCAACAGTGGGCCAGAGGCCGGCGCCGACACCGGCGAGCAGGGCGGCGCCGTAGGCCGCTCCTTCCTCGGCTTCAACAGTTTCGACGGCGTGGCCGTAAACATCGGCCTGGATTTGCCGCCAGAGGGGTGAACGCGCGCCGCCGCCGCCGAGGCGGATGCTGGTGACGGGCACGTTCATTTCATGGAAAAGGGTGAAGGTGTCACGCAGGCTGAAGGCAACGCCTTCGAGAATGGCGCGAACGACATGGGCGCGGGTGTGCGAGGCAGTAAGTCCGACGAGCGCGCCGCGGGCGTTGGAGTCGAGATGCGGGGTGCGCTCGCCCATCAGATAAGGCGTCCACAAGAGGCCGTCAGAGCCGGCGGGGATTCTGGCGGCTTCGGCGGTGAGCTGATCGTAGGACTGGTGGGCGCCGCTGGAGTCTGTCGCAAAGGTATCGCGAAACCAGCGCAAGGAAAGGCCGGCAGCTTGCGTGACGCCCATGACATGCCAGCGTCCCGGAATGGCGTGGCAGAACGTATGGACACGGCCGTGAGGATCGAGCGCTGGACGATCGGTGGCGGCAAAAACGACGCCGGAGGTGCCGATGGTGGCGCTGACAGCTCCAGCCGAGACGATGCCCATGCCGGTGGCTCCGGCCGCTTGGTCGCCGGCGCCGGCGACGACGGGAGTGCCGGCCCGCAGACCGGATTCGGCGGCATCCTTGCCGGAGATTTTTCCGCAAACCGCAGGAGATTCGTGAAGGGATGGTAGCAAGCGTTCATCGATTTCCGCGGCTTGCGACATTTCCCGCGACCAGCGGCGATGAGCCACATCGAGAAGCAGCGTGCCGGAAGCGTCGGCCATGTCGGTTGCGCGTTCGCCGGTGAGGCGGAAGCGGACGTAGTCCTTTGGGAGCATCACGTAGCGAACACGTTTCCAATTCGCAGGCTCGTTCTCGCGGACCCAAAGTAATTTTGTGAGCGTGAAATTCGCCAGCGCCGGATTGCAGGTGAGCTGAATCAGCCGCTCCTGGCCGATTTTGGCGGTCAGATCGCGGCACTGCTTCTCTGTACGGACGTCACACCAGATCAAAGCGGG
>WNFT01002821.1_pt1 | contig 21712 bp, 20 predicted proteins | sample 5400191 | NCBI WGS metagenome assembly WNFT01 (sample SAMN13153359, study PRJNA577476) | soil metagenome | isolation source: 80 cm saprolite under Madrone tree | place: USA:California | collected 2016-06-14 | reverse complement strand
TGAGGGCCGAATGAACCAGAATCGTCGCGGCTTCGTAGTTATTTTCACCGTCTTGGTCGCATCTGCCGTATTTGGATGGATTTACGGGCCTTCGGTCCGAGCCACCTCCACGGCTGCGGAAGACAGCCAGTCTTCCGTCCGCGAATTCACCACGGTCCTTGACGTCGTTCAGGCGAACTACGCCGAACCGGTGGACGTGGACAAGGAGGTATACCAAGGCGCTATCCCCGGCATGCTCCGCGTCCTGGACCCGCATTCCAGCTTTTTTGATGCCCGCCAGTTTGCGCTGCTGCGCGAAGACCAGCGCGGCAAGTATTACGGCGTTGGGATGATAGTCGCGCCGCGCGAAAATCACACGGTGGTGATGGCGCCCTACGTTGGCGCACCGGCTTACAACGCGGGCCTGCGCCCCGGCGACATGATCGTCAAGGTCGACGAAAAGTCCACCGACAATCTTTCCACCACCGAAGTTGCAGATCTGCTGAAGGGGCCCAAGGGCACGGTAGTCAAGATTGTCGTCACGCGCGAAGGATTTACCGAGCCACTCTCGTTCACCGTCACCCGCGGTGAAATTCCCCGTCACTCCGTGGATATCTCATTTTTGATCAAGCCGGGAATCGGCTACATTCGGCTGTCATCGTTCAATGAGACGACTGATCGTGAAATCGAAGAAGCTCTGAAACAGCTCAACGTCAACAATCTGGACGGGCTGGTTCTGGACATGCGTGGAAATCCTGGCGGCCTTTTGAATGAAGCGGTCGCGGTCGGCGACGTGTTCCTGGAAAAGAATCAGCTGATTGTTTCACACCACGGACGGAGTTCACCGGAACGCCGTTACTATGCGGTGCGCGGCAATCAGGGCGTGACTATTCCGCTCGTCATCATAGTGAACAATAATTCCGCTTCAGCCACGGAAATTGTCTCCGGCGCCGTGCAGGATCATGACCGCGGATTGATCGTCGGCGAAACCACGTTCGGCAAAGGATTGGTACAAACTGTGCAGCCGCTGAGCGAGAACACGGGCTTGGCCCTCACCACCGCGCGCTACTACACGCCCAGCGGACGATTGATTCAGCGCGATTACAAGACCGTTTCACTCTACGAATATCACTACGAGCGCAAAGTTCCCGAGCATCCCACGGAAATCAAGCTAACCGACAGCGGCCGGCAAGTAACGGGCGGCGGCGGAATTACTCCGGACATCATCGTGGCGTCTCCGAAATATACTAAATTCGAGCAGGAACTTTTCCGCGCGGATGTTTTCTACCCGGCGGAAGCTGGTGTAGGCGGATTCACACGCTACTACCTTGGTACCCGGCCGACCATCACGCACGAGTTCACCGCTGACGATGAAGTGATGCACCAGTTCCGGAACTACCTTACCAAGCACAACGTGCGCTTCTCCGAAGCTGAAATCTCGGAAAATCAAGAGTGGATCAAGCGCAAGATTAAACAGGAAGTTTTCATGTCCACTTTCGGCATGCAGGATGGCTTTAAGGTCCTGCTGGAAGCTGACCCGCAGCTACAAAAAGGGATCGAGGCGATGCCCCAGGCACGCGCTCTGTATCAGAACGCCAGAAAGATTGTCGCGCAACGCACCGGCGGCGCGACCGATCAGCCATAAGTCAGTTTTAGAACGATTTAGGCGAAACGCGTCCTCTTTCCATGGTTGGAAAGATTCTCGTCCTTTGTTAAACTTACAAACACTGCTCGTGGGCGAGTAGCTCAGTTGGGAGAGCGCATCGTTCGCAACGATGAGGTCGCCGGTTCGACCCCGGTCTCGTCCACCATCTTTTCAATCACTTACGCGGCACTTGCCACCACTCGGAGTAGTCCGCGTAGTCCAACTGAGGCGGGAATCTTGAATCCGAGCCCGATCCTTTCGGCCCAATCCCAACCGGTATTCCCTCTCTCCAAGTAGTTTTTCGTAACGTTCTGAAACGTGTTTCGGCGCGTGCCCGGACCAAAAGCACGTCGGGGCAATCCGACTTGCCAAGCAACGTTAGCCGGTAGCGCCGGAAGATGTTCAGTCCACCCTTTACATGCTTGAGTTTCTTGAGGGTGGGATGAAGGCTGTCGCGGAGCACGTTCGATTGCAGCATTTGCGCCCCGCTGGAAGTCTGGAACAGCAAACCGGAAGTGCTGGTGCCGACGTAGGCTTTCAGCATCTCCGCGAGATCCACGCAAAGGTCAACTTCGCGCGTGCCGTTCTTCGTTTTTAGGTATGGCTGAATCTCCCCTGCCTTCGCCTTCTGCTGAATGCGATCACGGCGTCTTTGAAGATCCCGCAGGAATCAAAATACTGCTCGGTGAAACTCCGGTAGCCAACGCCGTAGGATAACGTCGTCAGAATATTCACGCGGGGCTTCTGCAACTACCCGCTGACGGAAATAGACGAGCTGCCGTAGCCGCGTATCCTCCGGCGGGAGCTGTCGTATCAGGCGCAGAGCTTTCAGATGAGCAAGTGAACCACGAATCCCAGCCCCAGTCATCAGCCCAAACAGCATGCTCACCCTGTACATCAGCCAGTAGCTTGTCTCCGACACGTGCAGCAGCGGCACGGCGAACCAATTCCACACTTCCATGAGCACAAACTTGCTCAAACTGAGGGCCAAATCGGCTCCGGCCGAGCCAGGCACAAGGTTTCCGTTAGCGTCATAGCTGGCGGCAGCCCCACTGAAATTGGTGGTAGGGAAATCCTGGCCGCCAATGTTATGGGAGCGCGAACCGGCAAATTCATAGACGATCAGAGTAGAGGAAAGGTCGTGGCGCGCGCCGGCCAGGATGCTGAACACTTGTTGATCAGGGCGGCGAATGTAATGGCGATAATTGTAGGAACCCGGGGAACAGGGATTGGTCTGCACGGTGGGATCGGTTTGTGCCGCTAAGTCCGCGACCTGGTTGATCGTCTGGCAGTCCTGGGCATTGTCAAAGGTGATTTGCGAGCGGTTGACGGACTTGATCATGTTTCCGGCGTTGGGCGTGTAGACCCAAGTGTCGCCGAAGTCGTGGAAATCAGAATAGAGCCCATTGAGGTACACGTTGGTTCCGGGCTTGACGTTGTAATCGATGCCTTCGGCAAAGCCATAACGGGTGCGGTAATAGCTGTAAGAACGTTGGTCTTCGCTGGAGACGTACGCGACGTTCTGGCCACCACTCAAGGTCGTTGCAGCCTGCGTCGGCTCTAGGTCGTCAATGCCGCGGTTGTTGCGGTCGAAAGTTCCGCCGAAAAGAATGCCGAGTTTTTTTTTGCGCGCCGAAACGCCTGCCCACGGTGCCGTCGAATCCACCCAACGTGCGTCCGCCCTGAATCGGTGTATAGCCACCCTGGCCTCCGAAATTGTAAGTGGCCTTTTCCCCGGCCGTTTTGGTCACCAGATTGACGGTCCCGCCGATGGCGTCGGCATCCTGGCTGGCGGCAAGAGTTTTGTAGACTTCGATGCGTTCAACCAGGTTCGCGGGAACCGCGTCCAGCTTGATGTTGCGGACAACGCCCTCGGGGGAAGGAACGTTCACGCCATTGATAGTGACGTTGGTGAGGCGAGGTTCGGTGCCGCGAATCTGGACGTACTTGCCTTCACCTTCGTCGCGCTCGAGAGAGACGCTGGGCAAGCGGCCAACGGCATCAGCGATGTTGGTGTTAGGCAAACTCTGAATCACCCTCAAGGGCAGCACCTGGACGATTTCGTCGGACATGCGCTCGATGTTGATGGCTTCGGCCTCGCCTTGCACGCGTTCAGCGGTAACAATAACCTGGTCGGTTTGGGAAGCGACCTTCAGGGAAGTGTCCAGATTAGCGGTTTGTCCAGCGACAACTTTGACGGTCATAGTGGTCTGCGAAAATCCCACGTAGGAAAAGGTAACGGTATAGTCGCCTGCGGGGAGTTCCGTAATTCGATACTGCCCTTGATCATCCGTGGCGACTCTTTGTCCAGTTGGATGGACTTCCACGAGAGCGCTTGCCAAAGGAGAATTAGCCTGGTCCTTGACGCTTCCGGCGATGGAGCCTCGACCACCTTGCGCGAACGCAAGTGTGCCAAAAATAAGTTGCGCCAGTACGAGGAGAAACACCAATGCGATTGATTTTCCAGAATAGCGCATAACACACACCCTTATTAGGGTCTCGGAGCCGGGAGGAGCGAAGGGTCTATCGTGAAACCCACAAAGACACGTCGCCGAGACAGATTTGCTGTCGGCCCTTATTTCGCCTCATTTGTGCGAATGGAAGGTGACGCCAATGTGACGAGTCGTTTAAAAACCGCTAGCCTGAATTTCTCATAATAAATAAAAAAAGGCTGTTGCTTCATGGCATAACTCTTTTGTTCAGAAAGAAATCCTGCCAAGAAGGAGAACAGCCTTATGACCACAGAGTGTAGCCAGTTTGTCTTCGGATTTCATCCCCAAAAGCGACGCGAGATCCGCGCGCAGTTCGACGGCGGAACGATCACCAGCGACGGCGGTGGTCTGCTCCTGCGGGAGGTCGAGAAACGGGTCAGGATTCTCCGCCAGTTTGCCGCCTGCTTCACTGATTATCGAAATCCCGATCTGATCGAACACAAGGTGGAAGAGATGGTGGCCCAGAGAGTCTACGGTTTGGCTTTGGGATACGAAGATCTGAACGATCACGAGGAGTTGCGGAACGATCCCTTGTTGGCGGTGTTGGTCGAGAAGGCGGATCCCAGTAGCCAAGTGTTAGCCGGAAAGAGCACCCTGAACCGGTTGGAACTGAGCAAAGAGACGGCCAGTCGAAAGGAGCGCTACAAAAAGATCGTGCTGGATCACGGAGCTGTGGACCGCCTGCTGGTGCAGGTCTTCCTCGAAGCCCACCAGGAAGCGCCGCAAGAAATCATTTTGGACCTGGACGCGACCGACGATCCGCTGCACGGGAAGCAGGAGGGACGCTTCTTCCATGGCTACTATGGGCACTATTGCTACCTTCCGTTGTACATCTTCTGCGGAGAGTTCCTGCTGGGTGCGCGGTTGCGATCATCAAACATCGATGCGTCGGCGGGAAGTGTAGAGGAGCTGAAGCGCATCGTGGCACAGATTCGTTCCGCGTGGCCATTGGTGCGTATGGTGGTGCGCGGGGACTCCGGATTTTGCCGCGAGGAGCTGATGGCTTGGTGCGAAGCCGAAGGCGTGGACTATCTGCTGGGACTAGCGAAAAACGAACGCCTGAAGGCGGAGATCGCGCCGGAGATGGGGGAGGCACGAGCCCAGTACCAGCAGACCGGACACGCGGCGCGGCTGTTCAAAGAGTTCGTCTACCAGACGCGGGAGAGTTGGAACCGTGCGCGACGGGTGGTGGCCAAGGCCGAGCACCTGGAAAAGGGAGAGAACCCGCGGTTCGTGGTGACCTCACTGAGTCGAGAAGCATGGCCGGCGCAGGCATTGTACGAAGAACATTACTGCGCCCGAGGAGACATGGAGAATCGGATCAAGGAACAACTGATGCTGTTTAGTGATCGCACCAGCACGCACTACCTGCGCAGCAATCAACTGCGGCTGTACTGCTCTTCGATCGCCTACGTGTTGCTGCAGATGCTGCGGCGACTGGGACTGGAAGGAACACAGTTGGCCAAGGCCCAATGCAACACGATTCGACTGAAGTTATTGAAGATCGGTGCGCTGATTCGCATTACGGTACGCAAGGTATGGGTTTCGCTGGCCGGGGGATACCCCCATGTCGCGCTGTTCCGGCAAGTCTATGAAAAGCTGTGCGCCGTGCCGCTAAAGCATTGAAAAAGAAAGATTCCGAACAACTCTATTCTGGTTTATGTCAACCGGTGGTGAGGTGTGCGCCGAAACCGCATCGGAGAGAGAAAAACTCTCACGCCCAGCGAAAAACGGAACAGCTACACAACAGCACTTCGCGCAACTAGCTCGCAACTCCCAATTCGAACAAATTTCATTCCCCTTCTGCTAAGCTGTGAGAGATCACGGCTAGTAGCTGAACGCACGTTGAGTGTGATAAGTCCCGCTTCCGCCGCCTCTTCCGGTGAAGTGAATACGTAAGGAAGCCACGACTCCGGCCTTGGCAGGTTTCCGTAAGCGCGAAATATGGCGCCCAGCGCACCACGCCCGCTTCCGCGCAGATAGCCGCCTTCGGATGAGTAGCGCAGTCGAGCACATGAACGGCATCGCCAGCTGATACTCCTGACCATCCCGAAAAACTGTCCCACTCCCAGCCGTAGACGTGACGGCGCGGCGTGTCACAGTGCGGGCAAAGCAGGAAGAGCGCCCGCCCGCCGTTGCGGGGCAGCATCCGCCAGACAATACGCAAAACTGTGGCACTCCCATCGGTTCGCTTCAACACAACATAGTCGTCTGTCACATGAGAAGTGTTCGGCTCAACATAGCGCGCCAGCCGCACAGCTTCTTTGATTTCGTCGCCGTATCTCTCGTCCTTCCAGACCAACAGATACGGGATTTTTCGTGGATCGTTGAGATTACTTCGAACTATCCAAGCCGGGATGACGGGCATGTTCTCGCAGTTGAGCCTCGCCCAGAAACCGAGGAAATGGCCGTCCCATCCGCGTCCCTGTTTTCGCTGAGCCACCGTCTAATCCCCCTGATTATTCTTTCCGGCAAAATCCCAGTTGTGGGGCGCGTTTGCAAAGAAAGCGTCAAGGTCCGCACGCCTAAATCTCCACCGTCCACCGATGATTCTTCCCTCAATCTCGCCACGCTGCACGTATTCCCGCACGGTTCGCGGATTCAGTCGCAACACTTCCGCCCAGTCGGTCGAGCCGTCCACGCGTATTCCAGTAGTTCACTGCCCGCAAAGAGTGCCACCTTACTGGCCGTCTGGTGGAGCATCTGGATACGCCGGTGTCGCAGTTCCAAAGGGGCAACACAGGATTCATTGCTTACTCATAGCGTAGGGCCACCATCGGGTCCACGTGCATCGCGCATCGCTTCCGTGACGTCAATATCAGGACCAACCCTACCAGTACTGTTGAATCCGAAAGACAGGCTTGAATCGCAAGGTAACCCGCCTTACTATGGCTGCGTTTCGAACGAGCACTTTTTTTGGGGCGATCTCCAAAAATGCTGTTAGAGAATTCCACTTTGTAACAAAGGAGGGGTCCATGAATACGCGATTACTGCTTGGTTTGCTCGCTGGCGCGGTGTTTGTCCCAATTGCTTCGGCGAACTCGTACAACTTCACCGCTTGTCCGACCAGCAATCCAGGCTGCACCGTGAACGCAGCGTTGCCATCGACGGTTACATACACCAACAACGGCATCTCGATCACCGCTAACGGTTACTCTGGCATACCGGGCACACTGACTCCGCGAAATCTTTTTTTCAAGAACGGAGGAAGTCCCGCAGAGACTGGCCTCGGCATTGATGGGAGCACCGACGATGAGATCACGCCGGGTCTCGCCATTCAGCTCGATTTGACCAACCTTGCAAAGGCTGGAGTGACCAGTGGAACGCTTACGATTGGCAGCGTCCAAGTGGGCGATAGCTTCCAGATCTGCAACTCGGCCGCTCTCGGATTGATAGGTACTTGCAGTTCAGCTGTTGCCGGCAACGCGGGCGCCATCTTTACCGAGGCCGTCACTTGGAGCGTTGCCGATCCCATTATCAGTGTGATCGCTGGTCCGAACACTGCGAACACAGCCGATAACGTGCTTTTGGTAGGCGAGTTCACGACTCCGAATCCGCCATCTCCGTTTACTGGCTGCACGGTTACACAGGGCGGTTGGCACGCGAAACCGCAGGGCAACAACCCCGGAACGCTTCTGGCAAAAGACTTCCCCACCGTGTATCCATCAGGAGTAACGATCGGCGGGACATTTACGTTGACGTTCGATTCGGCGGCCGCCGTCCGCGCTTTCTTGCCTGCGGGAGGGACTCCCGGCGTTCTTACTTCCAGCGCGACCGATCCCACATCAAGTGCTGCCGGCGTATTTGCCGGACAAGTGCTAGCGCTTCAATTGAATGTCGACATCGAACATTTCGGGACTGTCGTCATCAGCGGGACCGGGACTTCGTTCGATGGGAAGACTGTGGCAGACGTCCTAGCGGCGGCGAATACCGCACTTGGCGGTGGTCCCCTGCCTGCAGGCTTCACGATCTCGTCCTTGAACGATCTTGTCGATAGCCTGAATCAGAAGTTCGACAATTGCGGGACGTGACAGCCAGGACGTAGTGCGTACTGCCTTGGCAGTATTGAACGGAACTGGTACAGCGGACCCGTACGCACGGTGGCAGGGGTCGGTGGGCAACCGCCGGCCCTATGCCCTAACAGGGTTATCGGAAAGGTAGGGTTTTGCTACAAACGGTTACCTTGCCGCCCACGACCTAGTGTTGCCCATGGTGCACGGGGGTTTGCCGCATGCGTCAGTCCATCCGCATGAATTAGTCCTCCGCAACGTCCCGAACCGGACACCGATGTAACAGAGAGTGGCACAGAGACACATCTTGAGAGAGATGGAGTGGATGGCCGCTCCGCACGATCGAGCAAACTATTCGCTGTCTGCGGGCCGGGCCCCAGGCGCTTCTCTGATTGAGAGATCGCAGCTGGAATCAGGCGGCAACATTGTTCAGCAGTGTGTGCAAACAGCGCTGTCGAAGTTCGGAATCATCTCTAGTCCCACTCTGCAAGCCAAAGGCTGCGGAGTCACCCACTAGTTCCGCCCACATCGAGTGTCGATGAGCATAAATATGAGAGTGCTCGGTCGGGCGTGAACGCGCCCTATGGCATGTTCATGTTGGTCACGCTATCGCATGCCTGCCAAAACTTGGTGTTCTTCGCGGTCAAGAATGGTATCTACGAGGGGCAGCGTTGCTGCGTTGTTTCGCGCGATCCAGGAACCCACGTAAAGTCCAACCGCTATGAGCGTGAGAGCGCGCATACCGGTCGCTTGGGAGGCGGTCTCTAACATTCCGCCGAGGACAGCCCCAAACAGATTCCAGCCCAGCGCTGCACCCGAAAAACGCATATCCGCAAAGCTGCGAACAAACACCATGCCAGCAAACAAGACCGGGAAGGACAACAACAAAGTCGCAACCGTGATGCGGAGGCTCAAGCTCTCAAACAACAAGGCGCGTAGTGGAATGATATACGCCGCCAGAGCGGAAAAAATGACGCCCGCATACGGAACCGCCATCGAATAAAACGGCCAGCGTTCAAAAACCACATTGGCAATTACGATCAGAAGCAAAAGGCCCGAAACAACGATGGAGTTTACCACCCAGGTGGTCCCGAACAACAAAGCCATCTTACTGACGATTTGCGCCTCCAGAAGCATGAACCCTGCTCCCAGCAGGAAAAAATGGAGGCTCCACATGGGCGAACTTCCGCTCTGCCTTCGCCCGGTCATTCGCCGGATCATGTACCAACTCAAACAAATTAGGAACCCGCCCATGGCGAGGACGGCGGCGGGCATGCCACGATCTTTCTGATAGAAATAAGGCCAGTCGTCGGTCGTCAATGTCGCATGCGATTCGCGAGCTAGCGATACGCGATTGGCAAGATTGGCGTCAAGGGAAATTCGACGCATCGCCTCGGCGGAGCCGACAATGTAGAAGTTCCCACCCGTGCCATAACGCGCAATACTTTGAACTTGAAATGGGACCTGATGAAAAGCTTGTTGTATCAAGCCGCTGAGACGCTCCCCGATCCAATCGCTAGTGACCTGGAACTTCACAATCATCAGACCATCTGGACTTAGCATTTCCCGTGCACGAGAAATCGCTTCTTTCGTATAAACAAAGTTGTCTATTCGTATGTTCGAATAGCTGGATGCGGTCGTGTGCGAATCGAGGAGCGAAAACAAAATCAAATCAAATTTCTCGCGGCTGTATTGGATGTAGCTCCGTGCATCGTCGTTGACGATTCGGACTCTGGGTGACTGATACGGGTGCTCAAAATGCAGCGTCTCGCCCAACTTCAGAATCAGGGGATCAATTTCTACCGCGGTGATTGGGGCAGTCGTGTTGCGTAGCGCGGCCGCAACATCGTTGCCCATCCCCGCGCCCAAGACCAGCACTGACCGCGGAGATGACATGAAGTGGTATGGAAGATTGTATGGGTTCCAGTTCGGGTCTTCTCCGACGAACGAGTCCTTATGTCGTTCGAGGAAATCGGGAGACAGATTGAGGATCTGTTGGTAGAAGCTGTCATTCGTGTTCAGATAATATGCAACGATTTCGTCCTTGTCCCGCAGGGGCGTCAGCGCCAGTTTCTGGTAGGGAGACCAATAAATCCTAGACGTGTTATCTACCCAAATTGTCAGCGCGGCTGCAACAAGCAAGCAACTGCCGAGAAACACCAACACTGCTTTGCGCTGCCGAAGAAAAACCACGCCGAGCAACACAGCCCCGACAAGGAACCATATCGCCGGGGGCTGGTAAAAAAAGCATATAAAAGTGTAGAGCAAAATTCCGACGAGGCTGCCGGCCACGTTGACCGTGTATCCACGCGGACCGCGTGGAGCAGTTTCAAGCATGGATCCGACAACTTGTCCGATTGGGACGAAGGTAAATACGAGGCAGGCAAACAAAGAAGCCACAGCCGCGATCGCCGCAGCCAAAGCAGTATACTTGAGGGCATCCGGGGCGGCAGGAATGTCCCAGATCTGAACCTGCGAAGTCATCCCAATCAGCGTGGTCAAATTCACCACTGCGTCATGCATTCCGGGTAGGGGAGCTGCGACGAAAATCGTGAAGAACAGAATCGGCACCGCCGTTGCAACCGGGTGAACACGGCGGCGGCACAAGGCACACCCCAAGCCAAACCCTAAAAAACATGCAATCAAGACAAGATTCTTGTAGTAGGCGAAAACCCGGATTTCCGAGGAAAGCCATCGGATCATTAGCATCTCAAAATACAACCCGAGCAGACTCAAGACGAATAGTCGCCAGTAGCTGAAAACGATCGGGAGCTCAAACGATCCGAAGGATCCTTTTGATTCTTCTGAATTTCTCGTTTCGGTATAGAGGCTAAGTAAGAAAAAGGCTATCGCATACCCCAAAGCAACGACCAGAAAAAGCATCGGATGGATCATGAAGCCCCCAACGAGGAATAAGGAAAGGAAAGTATACTTGACTGAAATAATTGCGGACCCTCGGATAACAAAGGGATTTCACCGGATGCAACAGTGTGCTGTATAAACTGTTGTAAAACCTCACCGCGCTACGGCTGTCACGGCAGAAGTCGCGCGACCGATTGTTACCCGTGCCGCCGAAAAGAAACACGGAGCCGGATCATTGACCTATCCAGACCGCGCGGGGGCAAGTGCACATCCATCAGGAAGATGGTTGGTAGGGCAGCGGGATCGAATCCACCAGTTGTAAGGAAACAAAGGAGTTTTGCGGTGCAGCCTGGCAGTGCTGTACGAGTTCATCCAACGCCTTGCGCACAATTCGGAACGCGCGAGGCTTTGAAACGGATAACGCCTCTCCGATCTGCCTGAAGCTGGCGCCCGCCGCTCTAAGTTCAAGGGCCTGAATCATTTGCTGGTGTGACTTCACCCTGCGCGGTGCGGCGCTGGAGCGCAATCTCCAACACCTATAGTCGTTCAACCGTCAACGAGTCGTGCTTTCCTGCAAAGTATTTCCGCAAAGCTTCTTGGAAGATCTTATCTTCGCCGGAAGTATTCGCGAACAAGGTCATTGAAGATTGGAACTTCAGGTCATCTGGGGCTCCGAAAATCTGATCGATGGAGCGGCCTTTCACGAGCATCACAAGTTGAGTGCAATGCCTCAGGCGCGACCCGAGGATCGGATTTCTCAAATACGCTTCGCCTTCCTGCCTTGATGAGATTGCATATCGCTTCGCCATGGCGCTCTGCCCCAATCCTCTAAGCTGCGGAAAGATGAACCACATCCAATGGCTCTGTTTCTGGCCTTCGCTTAATTCCCTGCACGCTTGCTCGAAACAGCCACTCTGTGCGTCCACAAAACGGTGCAAATCATAAGGATCGTTGCCGGTCATCTTCTGTCCTGTCTGTATCGAAGCACTGCCAATCGCTAGCATGACTTCGCGATATAGCCTCTATGGCACGGCGAATACAAAGCGAATATGATACTTTGCGGCCATGCCAGCTCGATCTTGCTAGGTAACGATACAAGACATGGACGGCGTATCTCACACCGTCGAAGTCACGGCCGCAACATTATATGAATGCGAGGCTGTGGCCCAGGGGCTCCGCTGCGATTCGAAGGAACGAATGGGTCGCTGGCATCGCCCAGGGTTCCAATGTCGTCAACATGTCGGTCGCAGATGTTCGAGTCGAACACGAAATTAAGCTCGGCGATTTTACGAAATGGCTGGACAGGACGGGCGGCTCTCCGCGCGAGGTTAGAGATCGTCACCGCGTTCGGTCGATCTTGGGCATGGCGGTTTCCCGATAGCATCGGATTCTTTTTGCACCAAATTGGAGGTTGGACAAGACCGGCTCAGCTGGCAAAAAATCAATACTGAGTTCAAGCACAGGAGATGCAGATGTTTCGAGGGAGTGTGGTTTCCATCCACATAGCGCGAGATGCGGCGGCGCCGATGGAAACACGAGAGGAAGTCAAAGCGGTCGTGGGACACGGCCTCGAAGAGGATCGATACTTCATTGGCACAGGACACTGGTCAAAAAGTCCTGGCGTGAGTCGCGAAGTGACGCTGATTGAACTTGAGACCATCGAAGCGCTGCAACGCGAAAAGAGCCTTGCGATTGCGCCTGGGGCAGCACGACGGAACGTAGTCACCCGAGGCATGGCGCTGAATCATCTCGTGGGTCAGGAGTTCCAGGTCGGAGCCGTCCGCCTGCGCGGAACGCGGCTCTGCGAACCCTGCGCTTACCTCGAAGGTCTGACACAACCAGGCCTCCTGGCTGGATTGATCCATCGAGGTGGATTGAGGGCAGAGATCGTGACCGGCGGAACCATTCGAGTGGAAGACGCAATCACTGAGTGAAAGAGCGCACGCGAGGCAACAGCTGCGGAGATATCTGCTTTGCCGAAGCACCACCCAGTTCCGTCATCGTGGGATAAGCCGCTCGCCCTGCCCAGAACAGATTCCTCGACGTAATGGCAAATTCCGGCACACTGATCCGCCATGCATGCCAAGGAAGCCGGGTAGCGGAGTTTCCCTCTTGTTTCCCTCGCCCTGCGATTTTGTTTCGCTTCGCATCCGTGATGCATTGTGAGCACAGGCGGAGAAAAGAACCTGGACGGGGTGGGCACCGCCTGCGACCATCGCAGCACTCATCTGTCTGAATATGATTCGGAGTCTTCCATGTTAGATGAAGGCGTTTGTGCAGAAGTCAAAGTCGGTTCCGAACATCTGCGGCTCTTCTCGGAACAAAATGCGCAGGGAGTACAGGCATCTGTTTACAACGTCAACGCCAAAAACTGGATTGCGCCTTCGGAATCCGTCGACACAATTGAACAGGGCAAACTGAAAGCAGCAACCTATGCCGAGGCGTATCTGAAACAAGCCGGCAACCTGGAGCTGCCGTCATTGAAGTGGAAGGAAGCTCGCGCTGTGTAGCAAGGGCCCCTTTTCCCCCGCACTCAGGAATTTGCGGTCCGCCGTTAAACAGATTGCACGTCTTTGTTCCGCCGGGCACATCGCGCTGTCGTCTCTGTTATTTCGCCGGTACCTGAAACTCTGATCGGATGAACGGTTTGAGCCCTTCCTCGCCCGTCAGCCGAAGACAGAGCAAGTTGCCCTCACGCTCGAGGTCAATATGAAAATCAAAAAAGGGACAGCACTTGCCTTCAGCCACCACCCAGTCGGCCAGCTCACCGATCGAGACATTCGAGGGACTGTACTGGAATTCGTAACCCTTTTCTGTTTCCACGATCTCCCTCCGCGCCGCGATCAGCTTGTCAGTCAATTGCTTGTGGCGCTGGCGCTCCACTGGGTTCAGAGCTTTGATCTTGCAGTAGAATTTGTTTTGCGTCGTCAGCACCTGCTTCTCCTTTTCTTTGGTCTTCGTTTCCTGCGGTGACGCTTGCAACAGCGCGCCACTCGAAAGCAACGCCGCAAGTGCCGCAACCGCTACACGCTGCTTACGCTTTCTTCCGTTTCGCTCCCGCTGCACTGTCATGATTTTCCTCCCGTGAGACTGGCACGCCCCATTGCAAAAATGCTAGAACTTAAAGTCCACTTTAAGTCAAGCATCTATATTCAGGGCCTAGAGCAGGAGGCAATATCTTCCCTATCGTTTCGTAATGATCTGCATCTTTCTGCTGGTAAGTGAAAACATACCCCACGTTGTTGTCGCGGCCCATCGGAAACGTAAACTTGCTTATGCGCGCATCGAAAGACACTCCATCCATGCCTTCAACAGTCGGGAGATTGGCCACCTCTTTCCCGGTGCGAGAATTCATGGCAATCATTTGTGGGGGCGTTCGTGTCCCAATAAACAGCCTGTGCGTTTTTTTCGTCGAAGGCCCCGTCGCCATTCCGTTTGCTAGACTGGCCAGGTGAATATCACCTCGCGTTTTTTCGCATTCACAACTTGCACTCTGCTCAACGCGGGAACGAAAACGAATAAGGTCTGCCCGGACATTTAACATCCATGAGATCGATGCGTCCTTTGACGTTGGGCACAGGAATCGTCTGCACCAGGGGCAGAGATCCTTTGTCCTGCGCGTCGATTCCAATGAGGGACGCAAGGAAAAGCGTCAACAGTGCTAGCCAACCTCGCAGAAGCCTTCTCATCGCGACCTCTTTCCTAAGCCCAGATGGTTTAAGAGACTGGGCTTCGATGCTCAACTGCTATGGGTTGTGCGACAGGTAGTTCCGCCGTGACGGGCTTGGCGAAGAACGTTGCCGCCAAACCGCAGGCAGCAGCGAAAGACAACCACACGCCGGGAACCGCACGGTTGCCCGTGATGTGAATCAAATATGTACTCAGAGCAGGCGTGAAGCCGCCAAAAATTGCTGTGGCCATGCTGTAGGCAAGTGCGAAGCCTGATGTTCGTACATCAACGGGCATGATCTCGGTCAGAAAAACCACCATCGCGCCGTTGTAGCTGCCATAGAGGAACGAAAGCCAGAGTTCGACCGTCAACAACCTGGCAAGAGATGGTTCGCGAACCAGCCACAGCATCGCGGGATACGCGGTAATCAACATGATGATCGTGCAGGCGAATAACAGGGGACGACGGCCGATGCGGTCGGACAGTGCGCCCATGATGGGCAGCCAGAAAAGGTTAGAGGCGCCCACGCAAAGCGTGACGATGAGACTGTCCATGCTCGCCAAGTGCAGTACGGAATTTCCAAACGTCGGCGTGTACGCGGTAATCATATAGAACGAAACGGTGGTCATGGTGACCATAAAAGTGCCGACCAGCACGATGCGCCAATTATGCCCGAGCGAACGCAGGATTTCCGAAGTGCCCGGATGACGTTTGCGAGCCACAAACTCGTCCGTTTCCGTTAGCGATTGTCTAAGTCTAAATAAAAAAGGAACGATGGCGCAGCCAAGAAGTAGGGGCACGCGCCATCCCCATTGCTGCATTTTTTCCGGCGGAAGAGCGGAATTCAGAACTACGCCAATGCTTGCCGCAAACATCACCGCGATTTGCTGGCTGCCGGATTGCCAACTCACATAAAAACCTTTATGGCCGTGCGTGGCGATTTCAGATAAATAGACCGACACGCCGCCCAGTTCCATCCCGGCTGAAAATCCTTGTAGCAGTCGTCCACACAGGACCAGCAATGGAGCCAACAAACCAATCGTGGCGTACCCGGGCATACACGCGATGGAAAAAATTCCAACCGACATCAAGCTGAGAGTAAGCAGCAATCCAGCGCGGCGGCCATGCTTGTCGGTGTACGCGCCGAGCACCAAAGCGCCTACCGGTCGCATCAGGAATCCAGCGCCGAAAGTCATCAGCGAAAGCATCAGCGAGGCAAATGCGTTTCCGCTGGGGAAAAACGCGCGACCGATGGCCGCGGCGTAGTAGCCAAAGACCATGAAGTCGTACATCTCGAGAAAATTTCCGCTCGAGACTCGAATCACCGCCCAGATTTTCGATTTGTGCTCAGACGAGGAACTCATTTAGGCCTGTTGTACCGAAACTCTTTCTTGTTATCGATGCGTGAACGCGACAACCTCAGAGCGGCGCGGTCCAGAACATGCGGAGATGCGGATGACGCGGTGAAGAGAGGCTGAGTTTCTCCAGCCTCTCTCTGCCGCAACCCTTTGGTTACCAGGAAAGCTTAAGCCCAAACTGAATCTGGCGCGAAGAAGTGGATGTGGAACCGATTTGGCCGGCGTTAGAACTGCCGATGGAATTGTTGGCGTCGTTTAGAAAATTCGGGGCGGCGAAATTCGCATGATTCATAATGTTGAAGAACTCCGCGCGAAACTGAACTTTGTACCGTTCCTTGAAGTTGAAATTCTTAAACGTGGAGAAGTCGACGGTGGTTAACCCCGGTCCGTAAAACCGATTGCGGCCGGAGTTGCCGACTAGAACTCCACCCGCTTCTGCGGGTGCTGTAGTGAAACAATTCGGATCAAACGCCAGCAATTTTCCGGAAACAGGATCGGTCTTAACCCCGGGCGTCGCATTGCAGCCGGAAACCAGCTGCGCGTAGTCCATGGAGAAGTCGCCGTTGAACCCGGTGTTGAGAGGATCGCCTCCTCCACCGACTGTCACGGTGAACGGAGAACCGCTTGTCGCGGTAACGATAGTGCCAACCTGCCACCCCCCTGCAACGTATGATGCGAATCCTGTTTTTGGTCCCGGTACATCCCAGATTACAGTGCCGACGAGAGTGTGCCGGACGTCAAAATCACAAGCGCCGATTCTGTACGACTTGCTCAGCAGCAGCGGCACTGCGATTGAATTTACATAGGTATCTCCCGTCACCGGAGCGGAGCTGGTGTCTTTGCAGTTCCCGAGCGTGTACGACAACTGACCCTGTAAACCGTGACTCATGTCGCGCTTCAATTGCGCCTGGAAGCCGTTATACGTCGATTCGCCGTCAAACAACACCGGACGAATTCCGGCCCCGCCAGGAGATCCCGGCGTGATCCCGCCATTGGCTCCGCCCCAGTTTGGATCGAGCTGGTAAGTATTCGAAGGAATGAGAAGTCCTGCAGACGTCTGCACCGGCGGAACCAAGTTGATGTCGTCCGCGGCAACGGAAAGATGAACGGAACGAGAGCCGACATAGCCAGCGATCAACGTCCAACTGGTGCCGAGCTGCCGTTGAATATTCACGTTCCAGTTCAGCACGTCGGCGCGCTTGGGATTTTGATCAACATACCGATTTCGAATGTTGTTCGGATTGAAGCTGATGTTGGGATCGATTCCGCCGCCAAGCACCGCGTTCGGGTCGGCGCCGATAATCTGGAAAGGCGCGGTAGCGGCCGTATTCAAGCCGAACTCATATGGCAACGGCAGAACATCGAAAATCCCGAAGCCCCCACGAACGGCAGTCTTTCCATCCTTAAAAGGATCCCAGGAAAAGCCGATGCGTGGTTCGAAGTTCTTGGCAGTGGGATTGTTGTGAATGAAGCTGTCCACGTGCTGTGGACCGCAGGGACTTGTAAGGCTGGGCGCGACTCCGGGTGTTGCGCAATTCACAATCGTAGTAATTTCCTGAATGCGGTTATTGGCATCTTTTGGCAGGGTGGTGAATTCGTAGCGTAGGCCGATGTTAAATGTCAGGTTCGGGCGAAAGCGCCAGTCGTCCTGCACGTATCCGGCAAACAGACTTTCGCGGATGGCAACTTCATTGGATCCGCCGGGAGCAAGCGCGTTTAGCCGGATGGGCGTGTTGTTGAGCAAGTCCGAAAGGGTCGGATAGTTGTTTAGACGGCCATTCGGGCTTAGTTTCTCCGTGATGTTGTAAAGCATGCGCTCGAAAGCGAAACCGAATTTGATTGAATGAGTACCGCGCGTCAGAAATGCATCGTCATAAGCCTGCGCCGAAGTCCAGCGATGCAGGAAGCGATTCAGGCCGCCCAAGCCGATTGCCGTCGTCAGAACGCCCGGCACGCCAATTTGCGGCGGTCCGATAGCTCCGGGAGCAATTGCAAGAGTCGCGTCAGTTGCAACGGCATCGCCCGAGACCGGATCGTTGATGTCGCCACGAACGCGGCTGAGGCCGACGCGAAGAGTATTAGCCAACGCCGGACTGAAAATGTGAGTCTCCTCTACGCTGGCCATTTGCCGGCGGGAGAAAACCTGATGGATGGCGTTCTTCAGCGGGTCAGGCTGCGATTGCGGGCCAGAATCGAAGAAATAGCTGGTGGCGAGGGAATCTTTTTCTGAAAACTTCTGATCCACGCGGCCGGTGGCGTAATTTTCGTTTGAAATCGTGGGCAGCGCCACGTCAAAGGTCTGGGTGATTCCGTTGCCGTCAACCGGCGTGCCGGCCGGCGCCTCGGGCCAAAGCTTCAAATACGGCGCGACTGAGGGAACAGCCAGCGCGCGCTCCGCATCGGTTGGTACGTGAATGGCTTGGGAACCTGGCTTATTCTGGCGAACGCCTTCGTAAGTTCCGTAAACGAACGTCTTGTCCTTCACGATTGCAGTGCCACCGGACGCGCCGAATTGCACGCGCCGAAAAGAGGGAATGGGCCCGGAAGGATCAAAATAGTTCTTCGCGTCAAAAATTTTGTCGCGGTCAAAGATAAAAACGGTTCCGTGGAGCTCATTCACGCCGCTTTTGGTAATGGCATTGATCACCGCGCCGGAGGTGCGGCCGTACTCCGCCGTGTAGTTGCTGGTCAACACAGAAAATTCCTGAATACCGTCAACTCCCAGATTCAACCCGGATGCGCCGCCCGGAGAACCATTCGAATAATCGTTGATACTGATGCCGTTTACACGGTACGTATTTTCGTTGGCGCGGTGCCCACCGTTGCTCAACTGATTCCCAAATCCGCGGTTGCCCTTGTTGGCGCTGAACCCGGTGCCGACCTGGTTGGGAATGCTGGAAACTCCAGGCTCAAGTGTTGCCAGCGACGTCCAGTCGCGTCCGTTCAGGGGCAGTTCGCGCATAGTGGTCGAATCCACCGTGGCGCTGACCGTAGACGTAGTAGTCTGCACGTCAGGCGGTGCGGCATTGACCTCGATTGTCTGATTGATCGAACCGATCTTCAAACTCACGTTCAACGCCTGTTGCGCTCCGACGGTCAACGTAACTGCACGCTGCACAGCGGTCTGAAATCCTTTGGCAGATACCGTCACGTCGTAGCTGCCAGGAATCAAATTCGGCGCCGAGTACAGGCCGTCGGAGTTAGTCTCGACTTCGCGAATAACTGCGGTGCCTAAATTCTTGATTCTGACGTTGGCATCCGGCACTGGAGAGCCTTGCTCATCGGTAACGAGTCCCGACAGCGTGGCGCCAGTGACCTGGCCGCGTGCCGCCGAAGAAAAAGTTGCAATTTGCGGCAACAGCAATGCAACCATGGCCAGCAGCTTTAGCGCTAACTTTGAATGGCGTGAAACGTTCATCACTTCCCCCTTCCCGGCTCGCCTATGGGCGAAAATTGCCGGGTCCCCTGTTGCTGAGTCTCCGCGGGCAAAGATTAAAATGAGCGCGGAGACTTCCGCATGATCAACGTGTCGCCACTTTGCTCAAGACTATAAAGCAATACAATACTTGATACGTCCAATCGAAAACATTTCTGCATCTCAGGCTTTATCTATGAAAAATAAGCGGTTTAGCCGGTGAACTCACAAGAACTTTTTGACCCGCGGGTATTGCAGCGCTATACTTCGTCGCATCCTGAGTTTAAAACATGGACAGAGCAGTCCATCCTTCGAAAATAACCCGCTGCGGCGTCTTCGAGATTGACCTCAAGGCGTTCGAGCTTCGCAAGCATGGGCTGCGCCTGAAGCTCTCCGAACAACCGTTTCAAATTTTGGCCATACTTCTGGAGAAACCGGGCGAGATCATCACCCGCGATGAGTTGCGCGAGCGTCTTTGGCCGGGCGACACTTTTGTCGATTTCGATCATGGACTGAACAACGCAGTGATGCGGCTGCGCGAAGTGCTCGGCGATTCTTCGGATCGTCCGCGTTTCATCGAGACGCTGCCGCGCCGCGGCTACCGATTCATTGCACCGATCGAAGAGATACATTCCGCCGCTGCGAGTTCAGCGGCCGGGTCACACCCAACCGAGCCACGCGACGATTCGTCCACGGCAGCCATCGTCTCTCCAGTGGCGGCGACGGCGTCTGCCTCTGGCGAACAACTCGCGGCTGGTGCAAATGCAAAGCGGCGGCTGACGTTGCCGCGAATTGCCTTGCTGTCCGCGGCGATCTTGGCATTTGCGGTCCTTTCGGGAGTCGCCGTCCATTACGTACGAGGAATGGAATCCGGCAAGCTGAATCCCGCGCATAACATGTCTCTCGTTGTGCTTCCTCTTGAGAATTTGACCGGCGACAAGGAGCAGGACTATTTCGCCGACGGAATGACCGACGATCTGACGGCGAATCTGGCCAAGATTCGCTCGCTCAGAGTCATCTCGCGCTCAACCGCCATGGCCTACAAGGGCACGCACAAACCCCTTTCAGAAATTGCGCGAGAGTTGCGCGTGGACGCAGTAGTCGAAGGCACAGTGTTGCGGGCGGGCAACCGCGTTCGAATCACCGCCGAACTGGTGCAAGTTTCCACCGATCACCACCTGTGGGCCGAGACTTACGAAAGCCAGATCGGCGACGTGCTCGCATTGCAGAATCGAGTTTCCTCCGCAATCGTGGATGAAATTCGCATCAACCTCACTCCAGAAGACAAAGAACGCTTGGCCAAAAATCCGTCCGTCAGCCCCGAAGCTTACGAAGACTACTTAAAGGGACGCTACTACTGGAACAAGCGCTCCGGTGATGGCTTCACAAAAGCGATCGGATATTTTGAGGACGCAACGCGCAAGGATCCGCAATATGCTTTGGCCTACGCTGGCCTGGCCGATTGCTACGGCATCATCGGCGCGACAATTTATGGAACAGTTCCCGCCGAAGAAGCGGCTCCCAAGGCCAAGGCCGCAGCCATTCGCGCCCTGGAAATCGATCCTTCGCTGGCGGAAGCGGAGACCTCTCTCGCTACCGCGAAATTCAATTATGACTGGGACTGGGCCGGCGCCTCGGAAGGCTTCAAGCAGGCCATTCAGATGGATCCGAAATACGCGACGGCTTACCAGCGCTACTCGCTTTACTCCATCGCCATGGGCCGTTTTGACGACAGCTTCCAGCAGATCAAAAGGGCTCGTGATCTCGATCCGCTTTCCATCAGCATCAATTCCAGTTTTGGCTGGCGCTTGTATCTGGCGCGGCAGTATGACCGTTCCATCGCGCAACTTCGCGACACGCTGGAAATGGATCCAAATTATGAATGGGCGCACCTGATTCTTGGCCAGGCGTATGAACAAAAAGGCGAATTCAATCTGGCGCTCGCCGAATTGAAAAAAGCGGTTGAGCTCTCGCGCAACAGCCCGTTGATGGTTTCCGCCCTCGCGCACGCATACGCGGTGCAGGGAAACACGGCCGAAGCACAGAAACTGCTGGCGCAACTCATGACGCAATCGCGGACGCAGTACGTTTCTCCCTACTACATTGCTGTCGTATACCTGGGATTGGGAAAAAACGCCATCGCGATGAACTGGCTCGATAAAGCATTCGCCGACCGTTCGAACGGACTGGTGTTTGCCAGGGTAGAACCCGAACTCGACCCGCTGCGGTCCGATCCTCGCTTTATTGCCATAGAGAACAATCTAAATTTCCCAAATTGAAA
>WNFT01001230.1_pt1 | contig 21744 bp, 27 predicted proteins | sample 5400191 | NCBI WGS metagenome assembly WNFT01 (sample SAMN13153359, study PRJNA577476) | soil metagenome | isolation source: 80 cm saprolite under Madrone tree | place: USA:California | collected 2016-06-14 | reverse complement strand
ACGCCGAAGTGCGCCATCGAGCGCCGTGCTTTCGCGCCTGGCATGCACGGGCAGGCGCGCAAGCGCAAAACGTCGGACTACGGCTTGCAGCTCCGCGCGAAGCAGAAGGCGCGCCGCACGTACGGCCTGCTCGAGAAGCAGTTCCGGAACTACTTCGAGCTGGCCGAGCGCGAGCCGGGCGTCACCGGCATCAATCTGCTCCGCCACCTGGAGCTGCGCCTCGACAACGTCGTGTATCGGCTGGGCCTGGGCGCCTCGCGCAAGCAGGCGCGCCAGCTCGTGACGCACCGGCATTTCGAGGTCAATGGCAAGACGGTCAACGTGCCTTCGTACCAGCTCAAGCCGGGCGACCAGGTCAAGGTGAAGCCGGCCAATGGGGTCATCGACGTGGCCCTGGAAGCGTCGAAGGTGCGGCCGGTGCCGTCATGGCTGGCATTGAATGGCGATGACAAGACCGCCAAAGTGCTCGCGCGACCCGAGCGTCATGAGATGGAATCGGGCGTCGAAGAGCAGCTGATCGTTGAGTTTTATTCTCGGTAAAGGAACGGAGGTAGGGACCCAAAGTGGCAATTGACACGCAAATGACAGTGACCCCGCAGGTTCGCAAGCTCGAGACGAGCGCGAACTACGGCAAGTTCGACATCGAGCCGCTCGACCCGGGCTTTGGAACGACGCTCGGCAACACGCTTCGCCGCGTGCTGCTCTCGTCGCTCTGGGGGGCGGCGGTGACATCGATTCAGATCGACGGCGTCGCGCACGAGTTCACGGCGATACCGCACGTCAAGGAGGACGTGACCGAGGTCATCCTCAACATCAAGAAGCTCAATTTGAAGAGTTTCACCGAGGACCCGGTGACCCTGCTCCTCGATGTCAAGGGGCCGGCCGAGGTGCGCGCGTCGCACATCCAGGCTTCGTCCGACGTCGAGATCGTCAACCCCGACCTGTACATCTGCACGCTGGCGGCCAAGGGCCACCTGCGCATTGAGCTCAACGTCGAGCGGGGCAAGGGCTACGTCCCGGCGGAGCGCAACAAGCGCGAGGGCCAGCCGATCGGGGTCATCCCGATCGATTCCATCTTCTCGCCGGTCGAGAAGGCCAACTTCACGGTGGAGAAGACCCGCGTTGGGCAGTCGACGGATTACGACCGCCTGCTAATCGAGGTCTGGACCGACGGCACGATGTCGCCGGAAGAGGCGGTCAGCCATGCGGCGTCGCTTTTCACCAAGCACCTTCAGCTGTTCGTGAACTTCCCGGACTCCATCTCGCGCCCCGGAACGCCGGAGAAGAGCGAGCAGAGCCGCTTGATGGACACGCCGATCGAGGAGCTCGACCTTTCGGTCCGTGCTTTCAACTGCCTCAAGGCAAACGAGATCCAGACCGTCGGCCAGCTGCTCCAGAAGCGCGAGGAGGAGCTGCTCGCACTCCGCAACTTCGGGCGCAAGTCGCTGGACGAGATCAAGGAGAAGCTCGTCGAAAAGGGCTTCATCAAGCCTGAGGAGATGGGCACCGTCCTTCGGGGCTGAGCCTTTAGATGCGACATCAGAAAAGCGGCCGCCGATTCAACAGGGATACCGACGCGCGTAAGGCGCTGATGCGCAACCTGTGCACGTCCCTGCTGGAAAGCGGCCGCATCACCACCACCGAGGCCAAGGCCAAGGAGCTGCGCCGCTGGGTCGAGCGGTTGATCACCACCGCGAAGGACCAGGACCTCAGCGCGCGGCGCCGCGTCGCCGAGGAAGTCTCCAAGCCTGAGGTGGTGGAGCGGCTGTTCTCGAACCTCCTGCCGCGACTGGCGGAGCGGCCGGGGGGCTACACGCGAATCATCCACAAAGGCCCGCGCCTTGGCGATGCCGCGCCGATGGTGATCATCGAACTCGTCGACTAAAAGTGATTCCCCTCTCCCCGAAGGGGAGAGGGTTAGGGAGAGGGGCGGAACTGGCAGTTTCGGTTCAAAAGTGAATATCAAGGTCGTGCTCGAGTACGACGGCAGCGGGTTTGCGGGCTGGCAGCGGCAATCGCGTGGGCGGACCGTGGAGGCTGAGCTGAAACGGGCGCTGCGTGAGCTGACCGGCAAGGACCATGTGGTGTATGCGGCGGGACGCACCGATGCCGGTGCCCACGCCGAGGGTCAGGTCGTGAACTTCCAGTTCGAGGGCCGGATCACGCCGCAGCGACTGGCCGCGGCGCTGAACGCCCGATTGCCGGACGACGTGGCCGCGCTCAGCGCCGAGGTGGTGCCGGATGACTTCCACGCTCGGTACTCCGCCCGGTGGCGGCGGTACCGATACCGCTACCTGGACCGTCCGGCCAGGCCCGCCCTCGAGCGAGGGCGCTGCTGGCACGTTGGCATCAGGCTCGACGTCGATGCGATGTCGAAGGCGGCGCAGCCGCTGGTGGGGCGGCACGACTGGACCAGCTACTGCTCGGCCTCGGAGCCGCCTGACGGCAGGGTGCGCGAGATGCGCTCGGCAAAGGTCGTGCGGCGAGGCGACTTCGTCGAGCTGGAGCTGGTGGCGGAAGGGTTTCTGCGAGGACTGGCGCGCAGCATCGCAGGCGCGCTGGCAGAGGTAGGGCGCGGGCGCCGGCGATCGGAATGGGTGGGAGAGGTACTGCGAGCGCGGGACCGGCGCCTGGCGCCGAAAACGGCCCCCGCCGGGGGCCTGACATTGATGGAAGTGATTTACTAGGCAACCTGAATGAGCAAACAGAAGACGTGGACGGCGAAAGCCGCGGATCTGAAGGGTGATTGGTTTGTGGTCGATGCCACGGACCAGGTTTTGGGCCGCCTTGCGAGCAGTGTGGCCAAGATCCTGCGCGGCAAGCACAAGCCCACGTTCACTCCGCACCTGAATACCGGCGACCACGTCGTCGTGATCAACGCCGCCAAGGTCAAGGTCAGCGGCGCCAAGCTCCTGGGCAAGGAGTACACGCGGTACACCGGCTACCCCGGCGGTCTGCGCAAGCGCACGCTGCAGAAATCGCAGGAGATCGACCCGACGTTCCCGATCACCAACGCGGTGCGCGGGATGCTGCAGCGAAACACGCTGGGCGCCGACATGCTGAAACGACTTCGCGTCTACGCCGGGCCCGACCACGGGCACGTCGCGCAGAAGCCGAAGGTCGTCACGTTCGATTCCAGAGGGGACATCAAGATTGGCTGAGACGTTCAACCGAGGCACCGGCCGCCGCAAGAACGCGATCGCGCGGGTGCGCCTGCAGCCGGGCGAGGGCCGGATCACGGTCAACGAGAAGGACCCCCTGGCTTATCTGGGCCGGCGCGTCCTCGAGATGGCGGCGCTGGCGCCCCTTCGCGTGACCAGCACCCAGCGCAAGTTCGACATCACCGTGAAGGTCATTGGTGGCGGCAACAGCGGCCAGGCGGGCGCGATCGCCCACGGTATCGCACGAGCGCTCATCAAATACGACCCAGATTTCCGGCCCGTGTTGAAGAAGGCGGGCCTTCTGACACGCGACGCGAGGATGAAGGAGCGCAAGAAATACGGACTGAAGAGGGCGCGGAAAGCACCCCAGTACACGAAGCGGTAGGGGAGGGAGGCGGCAGACGCCTCCACTGGCCCGACTGCCGCAACACTCGCGACCTCGGTGGGCTTCCGACCAGATCGGGAATGACGCGCTCGGGCATCGTCATCCGCTCCGACAACGTGGCCAGCCTCACGCCCGCCGGGCGGCAGGCGATGATCGATTACGGCGTGGCGACCGTGATCGATCTGCGGAGCGAGTCGGAGGTGAAGGGCGCGCCTGGTCCTCCTTTTTCCGAGTTCCAGAGCATGAGCCCTGCGACGGCGATCACCGACGGCGCCATCCCTGCATACCTGAACATCCCTCTGATCGACGATGCCACCGCGCCGATCCTCAACGAAGCCCCGGCGATGCCGGAGCGCTACATGCTGATGCTGGAGCGGCGCCACGCGGCATTCGGCTCGGTCTTCGAGGCCATAGCCGCGACAGACGAAGCGGTGCTCTTCCACTGCTTCGCGGGTAAGGACCGCACTGGTTTGGTCTCGGCGCTGATGCTGTCGCTCGCCGGCGTCGATCCCGAAGCCATCGGCGCCGACTACGCCGAGACCGACATCCAACTCGCCGGCCGTTACGAAGAGTGGCTTGCGAAAGCCGCACCTGAGCGGCTCGAAACCATGCGCGACGAGCTGCGCTGCCCGCCGGAGTGGATGCTCAGCACGCTCGAGAACGTCGAGAAGAAATGGGGTGGGGTGGAGGCGTACCTGGAAGCGGCGGGCCTGTCTTCATCGACGATCTCGCGCCTGCAGTCAAAACTGACCAGCTAGTACTTATTCCGCCCGTCTTGCGCCAAACGCGCCAAATTCCCCAATTCCATAGGCGCGTTTGGATCCAAACGTGCGGAATCTGCCGGACTTCAAGGTCCCCCGTTCGCGCGAAAAAACGCCATCGCCGCATCGACGCTCGGTACCGACAACACGTTCGAGCTCGCGAACTCCTGAGCCCCAAGCCATGTGCTGCGCCGAATCCGCGCCGCCGCCTCCTCCCGGTCGTAGTCCGTGCGCCGAAACTCCACCCCAGGGCCCAGCAAGGCCCAAAACGCTCCGGTTTCTCCGTACGGCATGCCCACACTGCCCGGGTTGATGACACGTATCCCATTGACCATCCGGTCGAACGGCATGTGGGTGTGTCCGCAAACGACTACATCAGCCACCACGCCGTCGAGAAACTCCCGCAACCGCGACTCAGCTGTCTCGGCCGTCATCATCTCCTCATCGCTGCGGGGGGATCCGTGACAGAACAGCACACGGCCGACGCCGTCGACCTCAACCGAAACCGGTTCGGAGAACGACGCCAGAAAATCCCGATGCTCGCGTAACAGCTGCGAGGCGCACCAGTCGAACGCCGGTCCAGGCAGCCGAGGAAGCTCCTCGCCATCGAAGGCGGTCACCAGGCCGCGGTCGGCGTTGCCGCGCACGAACCGAGCGCGGGGGAGTGCGCGAAGGACTTCGAGAGTCTCGATCGGCAGCGGTCCCGACGCCACGTCGCCGCAGATCATCAACAGGTCGGCGTCGGTGACGGCGATGTCGGCGAGCACCGCCTCAAGAGCCGGCAAGTTGCCGTGGATGTCGGCGAGCACCGCGACCCTCATCGACATACAGCCTAGTCGGCCGACGCCAACCGCCGATTCCCGTCACGATTAGGGCGTGAAATTCGGCATCGCCATCTTTCCCACCGACTACGCGATCTCGATGACCGAGCTCGCGCCCCTCGTCGAGCAGGCCGGATTCGAGTCCCTTTGGGTCGCCGAGCACTCCCACATCCCCACCAGCAGGCAGAGCCCGTGGGCGGGCGGCGCCGAGCTCCCGAAGCACTACTGGCATGCGCTCGACCCGTTTATCGCCCTGACGGCGGCTGCGCTCACTACCAAAACCCTCAAGGTCGGCACTGGCATCTGCCTCGTCATTCAGAGAGACACCATCCAGACCGCCAAGCAGGTGGCAAGCCTCGACCACATCTCCAACGGGCGCTTCCTCTTCGGCATCGGCGGCGGGTGGAATAGGGAGGAGATGGCCGACCACGGCACCGAATTCTCCAAACGCTGGAAGCTGATGCGCGAGCGGGTCGAGGCGATGAAAGTCATCTGGAGCCAGGACGTTTCGGAGTACCACGGCGAGATGGTCGATTTCGGACCCATGTGGTGCTGGCCGAAGCCGGTTCAGAAACCGTACCCGCCGATCATCCTCGGCGGAAGCGGGCCCAACATCCTCAAGCGCGTGGTCGCGTACGGAGATGGATGGATGCCGAATCGCGGCGATGTCCTTGGTCGCCTGCCCGAGCTTCGCGAGCTTGCAAAAGCGGCTGGTCGAGGCGAAATTCCGCTCACCACGTATCCAAAACCAACCCCTGAAGAAATCGAGCAGTTCCAGAAAGCCGGCGTCGACCGGTGCATCTTTTATGTTTCGCCCGACGGCCGCGACGAAGCCCTCGCCTCGCTCGAAAAGATCGAGAAGCTCACCAGCCCTTATCGCTGAGCGGCGAGCAAGATGTCTACCAACCCTTAACAACCAGGGTTGGAACGCGGCCAGGTGCGTTCGAAAATCCTCCTCGACAAATCATCAGCACGTTCAGGAGGATCGCGAGTGAAAGAAAAACCGCCCGTCGTCAAGCAGCTCTACAGGCTCAGCGTCGAGCCGCGCGTAGTCGAGCAGCTCGCGAAGCTGGCTGACCGTTTACGCGAGCCGCGCAGCCGCCTGGCAACGCGGCTGTTCACCGAGGCCGTGATGGGAGCCAAACCGGCCGCCCGCTCGAAGGCGCGCGCCAACGGAAACCACGCGAGCTAACATCGCCATGTGCGCACGATCTCGGCGATGCTCCGCTGGCGGGCTCGCCGGCGTCCGAATTTTCCGGCCACCTGGTACAAGGGCAAGGAGCGCACGTTCGACGAGATGAATCGAACGAGCTCCGAGCTCGCCGCAGGGCTGGTCGAAGAGCTGGGAATCGAGCCGGGAGACCGCGTGGCCATCCTCGACAAGAACTCCGACGACTACATCGAGCTCCTCTTCGCGCTTGACAAGGCCGGAGCGGTGGCGTGTCCGATCAACTGGCGCCTGACCGCGCCCGAGGTTGCCACCGTGGTCGGCGACGCCGACCCTAAAGCGCTCGTGGTCAGCGACGACCTCCGGCAAAACGCCGACCAGGTCACGTGTCGTGTCGTCGGCTATGCGGACCTGCCTCGGGTGAACGGCGGCGCAGATCCGCATCGCGATGCCGAGGAAAACATCACGTGGCAGCTCTACACCTCAGGCACCACTGGCATTCCGAAAGGAGCGATGCTCACCAACCTCAATCTCTTCGCGCTCTCAGGGGCTCTGCCGATGGAGATCAAAGGCTTGGACGAGTACGGCCGCTCGCTTGTAGCGATGCCGCTGTATCACATCGGCGGCTGCGGCTGGGCGCTCGGCGTGATCGGTGCCGGCTGCACAGCGGTGCTTGTGCGCGACTTCATCCCCCAGGACGTGCTGAAAACCATCATCGACGAGCGCATCAGCACGGCATTCCTCGTCCCGGCAGCACTCTTGTTTCTCACATCGCTGCCAGAGTCCCAGGGCGCCGACTACTCCGCACTCAAGAACATCGCATACGGCGCATCGCCGATCACGCCCGAGCTGCTCAAGCGCTCGATCCAAACGTTCAACTGTCGATTCACCCAGGTCTATGGGCTGACGGAGACTACCGGTGCGGTGACATTCCTTCAGCAGGAGGACCACGTCGGTGAGCGTTTCCTGAGCTGCGGCCGGTCCGGGTTCGGACACGATCTGAGGGTGGTCGGACCCGACGGCAAAGACGTCCCCGCCGGCGAGATCGGCGAGATCGTCTATCGCGGCCCGGGCACCATGGCCGGCTACTGGCGCAAAGAGGGCGAGACCAAGGAGGCGATTCGCGACGGCTGGTTCCATACCGGCGACGCCGGCACCATGGACGCGGAGGGATTCATCTACATCAAGGACCGCATCAAGGACATGATCATCTCGGGCGGCGAAAACATCTACCCGGCCGAGGTGGAGGCGATTCTCGCCGCGCACCCGAACGTTGCCGACGTGGCGGTGATCGGCGTCCCGGACGACACGTGGGGCGAGGCCGTCAAAGCCATCGTCATCAAGAAACCAAACGCCGGCCTCACGGCCGACGAGCTGATCGATTGGTCCAAGGACAAGCTCGCCGGTTTCAAGCGCCCCCGCTCGGTCGACTTCGTGGAAGTGATCCCTCGCAATCCGACCGGCAAGATCTTGAAAAAGGACCTACGCGCGCCCTATTGGGTAGGCCACGAGCGAGCCGTTCACTGACTGGATCGCCGAGCGTCAGGAGCGCCCGGCGGACCTACACTATCCGTCGGTGGGGGTAGCTCGGTGATCTACGTCCGGTCGCGCAGGTCGGTCGTGACTCTCGGTGCCTCCAGCCTCTTCTGCGCCCTTGCCTTCGGCCTCCTCGCCGTCGTCGCCACCCGCCAGCCCGAGGGCTGGGTGGCGGGCGTCGCCCTCGGCGCCGGATCGATCGGGGCCTGGGCGGTCGCGATCTGGTCCGGCATCCACCTTCATGCCTGGCCGGCAAGCATGCTCGGCCTCTTCCGCGATCGCATCGTCGTCGTCCAGCGGCGCCATGAGATGCGGGCGCTGTGGGATCTCATGGAATCCGTCACGCTCTCGGACCCCGACTCGTGGCCAACGGTTCGCGTGACCGACCGCCTCACGATCCGCATTCGCAACGAACCGCCGTTCGGATTCCGGCCCGCCCAGTTCGGCCTCGAGCCCTCAGCCTGCCGCGACCTCATCCTCAGGCTCCGGGACGACGCCGGGCTCCGCTCGAGGCTGCCGGAGTTCGATTCCGCCCGCGACCTCACGGTTGCGCCGATCGTCTCGGGGGAGTTGATCAAGCCCCGCCTCTAGCTGGTCGATCGGGGCATCATGATCCGTGCAAGTGGTTAGCCTCCGGGGAAGGGACTTCCTCGATATCGCCGACCTTGATTCGGCCGAGCTGGGCTCGGTGCTGGCGCTTGCCCACGACATCAAGGCAGGACGCTGGTCGGACCGCCCTCTGGCGGGGAAGCACGTCGCCATGCTCTTCCAGAAACCCTCCCACCGGACGCGAGTTTCGTTCGAGGTCGGCATCGCCAGGCTGGGCGGAACGACGACCACCCTCGGCGAGCAGGACGTGCAGCTCGGGCGCCGCGAGTCCGTCGCGGATGCAGCTCGCGTTCTCGATCGATATGTCGACCTGATCGTCGCTCGAATGAGGAGCCACGCCGACCTGGTGCAGCTCGCCGGCGCCGCCGAGAAGCCGGTGATCAATGCGCTCACCGATCGCTCACACCCGTGCCAGATCCTGGCCGACCTCATGACCCTAGAGGAAGCGTCCGGCCCCATTGGCGAACAGCGGGTGGTGTATGTCGGCGACGGCAACAACATCGCGACTTCACTCATCGAAGCGGCCGCCCTGCTCGGCTTCCGGCTGACTGTGATCACGCCGCCGGGATATGAGCCCGGCCTCCAGGCCCTTGATCGCGCACGCGGAATCGGCACCGGCATCACCAAGGTGCACATCTCGAACGACATCGCCGCCCTCGACGGCGCCAACGCCGTCTACACCGACGTATGGGCTTCGATGGGACAGGAGGACCAGAGGGCCACGCGACGCCAGATCTTCGCGCCGTACCAGGTCAACCAGAGGTTGATGGATGCGGCGAAGGGCGCGGTCTTCCTGCACTGCCTTCCGGCTCATCGCGGCGAAGAGGTCACCGACGAGGTGATGGACGGGCCCAGCTCCAAAGTGTTCGACCAGGCCGGCAACCGGCTCTACGCTCAGATGGCGCTGATGGCCGAAATACTTGGAACAGTACAAGCATGAGCCAGTTCATCCAGGAGCTGCTCATTCAGGTCGAGGAGGTCGTGCGACATCTGGGCTGGGCCGAGATCGTCGATGTGGCCGTGATCACCATCGTGCTGTACCAGGTGCTCCGCTTGCTGCGCGGCACCCAGGGCACGCAGATCCTGGTCGGACTGGTGGTGCTGGGAGTCATCGGCGTGCTGGCGAGCACGTTCAACCTCGTCCTGCTGTCGTGGTTGTTCAAGAACGGTGCGTTTTTCCTGATCATCGCGATCATCATTATTTTCCAACCCGAGCTGAGACGCGCTGTTGACCAGGTCGGCCGCCTGGGTAACATCGGACGGCCGCTCTCAGCGTTCAGCACTCCGCAATACAGCCAGGCCATCTCCGAGACGATCAGGGCGGCTGAACGACTCAGTGGCAGGCGGACCGGAGCTCTCATCGCATTCGAGCGGGATGTCGGCCTCGAGGACTACGCGGCGACAGGCGTCCGCATCAACGGCGAGATCTCGGCCGAGGTCCTGCAGTCGATCTTCTACCCCAACTCGCCGCTGCACGACGGTGCGGTCATCGTCCGAGGGAACCGGATCCTTGCCGCCGGCTGCCTGCTCCCGCTTCCGGAGGAGGGCACAGTGAGGGAGCGGCTCGGCACCCGCCATCGCGCGGCGTTGGGCCTATCGCTGGCATCAGACGCGCTCGTCCTCGTAGTCTCAGAGGAGACCGGAGCTATCTCAGTGATCGAGGAAGGCAAGATCACCCGCAACCTCGACGCCGACGGACTGAGGCGCCGCGTCAGCGTGAAAGTGCCGGCGCGATTGGTCCGCGCCAACGGGATCCTCGGATTCCTCAACGGCAGGACCAACGGCGATGCCAATGAGCGCGAGAACGTGCGATATCTGGACAAGGGAAAGGACTCGTGAGCTGGATCACCGACGACTGGAGGCTGAAGCTGCTGGCAGTGGCGCTGGCGGTGTTGATGCTGGGTGCTGTCGCGTTTTCGCAGAACCCGCCGACATCTAAGACGTTCACAAGGACAATCGACTATGGAACGGTTCCGTCCGGCCTGATGCTGGTCAACCCACCAACCAAGGCGACAGTCACGGTGACCGGATTGGCCGACATCATCAGTGCGGTCACACCGAGCAGCGTGGTTGCGTCATTCGACCTGTCCAAGGCCAAGGCCGGCCCGAGTGTGAGGGTCGATCTGCTGGTAAGGGCGGTGCTCCCTGGGGTTACCGTCGTGAATCCGGTCGTCCCCGAGGTTCTGAACATCGACCAGGCCAACTCCGTCGCACTCCCGGTCACGGTCCGCATACCGACCGTGGTCCCTGGATGGGAGGTCACCAAAGCTGAGGCGCGTTGTCCTACCTCGCCATGCACAGTGAATTTCTTCGGTCCTGCAAGTATGGAGACCAATTTGAAGGCGTATGCCGATTTCACGAGCCCGGTGGAGTTCGAGTCACGTGACACTTTCACGCAACCGATCGTGCTGGAACAGAACGGGACTCCAATCGATCTCGCCAAGCTTGCCGCGACCACCTTGCCCCAAGCCGTGCTGGACATCAAAACCGCCTCGATCCACATCGAGGCCAAGACCGGCACCACGACTCGCCAGGCTGTGCTGGTCGACGCCCCACCATCCAACCCGCCGCCGAATTGCTACCGGATCACCGGCATCACGGTCGATCCACCTTCGGTGGCCATCACGGGGACGCCCGATCTTCTGTCAGGGATCACTAGCATCACTCTGCCAGGGGTCGACCTCAGCCGGGCAAGCCCTCCCACCGCAGCGTTCAAGGTCACGATCCCGTACCCGCCCGGTGTGACCAGCCAGACCGGCACCACTCGTGTGGCGTATTCGATCTCGCAAAACCCCAACTGCTCCAGCCCCTCGCCGTAGCGGCCGTCGTAACCTGCGTCCCAAGACCCACGTTCAAGCCAAGGTTTAGAAACGCCCGGCTAGGAGTTAATGAATAGGTATGTGCGGGATCATCGGCTACCTGGGCGACCACGAGGCGACGCCCATCCTCATGGAGAGCCTCAAGCGCCTCGAATACCGCGGCTACGACTCCGCGGGTGTCGCCGTGCTCGAGCTCCCCAAGCCCGGCCAGGCGAGCCATACCAGCCTCACCAAGTCAGAGGCCAAGGTCGACATGCTCATCGAGAAGCTGAAGGCCGACATGCCAACCGGCAAGCTGGGCATCGGCCACACCCGATGGGCGACGCATGGCAAGCCAACCTACGTCAACGCACATCCGCACACCGATTGCCACGGCAAGATCTTCGTCGTCCACAACGGCATCATCGAGAACTTCTCCGAGCTAAAGGCCGAGCTGCAGGCGAAGGGTCACGAGTTCACATCTGACACCGACACCGAGGTCGTGCCTCACCTTATCGAGGAAAACTACAAAGGCGACTTTCTCGCCGCGGTTCGCGCGGCGCTCAAGCGCCTCCACGGCGCATACGCCCTTGCGATGTTCCACACGGACGACCCCGAGCTGCTGATCGGCGCGCGGCTGAACGCACCGCTCGTCGTCGGACTCGGCGACCACGAGTACTACATCGCCTCCGACATCACCGCGATCATCCCTTACACCAAGCGCGTGCTGGTGCTGGGTGAGGGTGAGGTTGCTGCGGTCACACCACTCGGCGCTGAGGTCTCGACGCTCGACGGGATGACCGTCAAGCCGAAGCTGGTGAAGGTGGACTGGGACGTCAGCCAGGCGCAGAAGGGCGGATACGCGCACTTCATGCTCAAGGAGATCCACGAGACGCCGGAGACGGTCGCCAACGCGATGCGGGGGCGCCTCACCGACGACGGCATCGTCTCCTTCCGCGAGTTCGACGTCGATGACGAAAAGTTGCGCCAGTACCAAGAAGTGCTCTTGCTTGGAATGGGCACGTCGCGTCACGCCGCGCTGGTGGGCGAGCACCTCATCGAAGACTGGGCCGGCATACCGGCCCGCGCGCAGGACGCATCCGAGTTTCGCTACCGGCGCCCAACAATCGGACCGAAGACGCTGGCTGTCGTGTTGACGCAATCGGGTGAGACGGCGGACACGCTTGTCGCCCTGCAACGAGCGAAGGAGCGCGGCGCGCTCACCGTCGCGGTCACCAACGTGTTCGCGAGCTCAGCCGCTCGCGACGCCGACGGCGCCATCTATCTACATTCAGGTCCCGAGATCAGCGTCGCATCGACAAAGACGCTTGCCGCCCACATGGTCAGCCTCAGCCTGCTGGCGCTTCGGCTGGCGACCGTCAACGGTCGCGTCTCGCTGGAGCGCAGGCGCGAGCTCGTCGCGGCGATGCGCGCGCTGCCTGACCAGGTCCATCAGTTGGTCGAACGCGAGAAGGAGATCGCGGAGATCGCACACCGGTACAGCAAGTACAAGAACTTCATGTACTTCGGCCGCGGCCTCAGCTACCCGGTGGCGCTAGAGGGCGCGCTGAAGCTCAAGGAGATCTCGTATGTGCATGCCGAGGGCACGACCGGCGGCGAGTTGAAGCACGGACCCATCGCCCTGCTGCATGCGGAGTTTCCGGTGATCGCCATCTGCACCGAGAGCTCGACGAAAGACAAGATGGTAAGCAACGTCCACGAGATTGTTGCCCGCGATGCGCCGGTGCTCGCGCTCATCACCAGGGGCGATCACTCGCTTGACGGTGTGGCCACCGACGTTTTCGAGATGCCGGCCGTCGAGGAGGCCGCGGCGGCGGTCCTGAACACGGTCATGCTGCAGCTGTTCGCGTACCACGTCGCGGTGGAGCTAGGTCAGGACGTCGACCAGCCGCGCAACCTGGCCAAAAGCGTCACCGTCGAATGATCCCCTCTCCCAGAAGGGGAGAGGGCCAGGGAGAGGGGCGTGGAGCACGACAATGTGTCTATGCAGCGCATCGGTGTTGACGCGGTTTCGGTAGACCGAATCGCGCTCGCGGTCAGGCGTTCCGGCCGCGGCTTCCTGAACAAGGTCTACACACCCGCCGAGCTCGTCTACTGCGGAGACAACGCCGAGCGGCTGGCCGGGCGCTGGGCGGCCAAAGAAGCAGTCATCAAATGCTTCGACGGCACGGGCATCTGCTTCCCACGCCGGCGCATCGAGGTGCTGCCCGGCCCGAGCGGTGCTCCACGAGTGCGGTTGCTCGGCGACGACCGCGGAGCGCGTGTCGAGGTCAGCATCACCCACCACAGCAACCTCGCCGTCGCGACCTCGCACCTCGAGATGCCCGACGTCGCCGACATCGCGGGGTTTACGCTGCTGCCGGCGCCCGAATCGGTCAGCCTCCCGGTGCGGCCGCGCGACGCGCACAAAGGCACGTTCGGGACGGTGGTGGTGCTCGCGGGAAGTCTTGGTTTCACAGGCGCCGCCTTCCTCGCCGCGACGGGCGCCGCCCGAACAGGCGCCGGGTTGGTCCGGCTCCTGGTAGCGGACACGATCTATCCGATCCTCGCCGCCAAGTGCACCGAGGTCATGGCCACGCCGGTGCCAGAGGTAGCGCCCGGCGCGGTCGGGCACGCCGCATACGACTCGGTGCTGCGACAGCTCTCGACCGCCGAGGCCGGCGTCATCGGACCGGGCCTGGGCCGCGACCGCTCCACGTGGCGCTTGATCCTCGACCTCGCGCTCCACGCTGAATGCCCGCTTGTCCTCGACGCCGACGCTCTCAACGCCCTCGCCGACTCTGCGCGCAAGAAGACCCGCCTGGGCAAGAATCGGGTCCTGACGCCCCATCCGGGTGAGATGGCGCGGCTGCTGGGCAAGACCACCGAAGCCGTTCAGGCCGATCGACCCGGGGCGGCTCGCAAGGCGGCGAAGGAATGGGGGGCGATCATCGTCTTGAAGGGTGCCCACACGCTGGTGGCCCATCCCGACGGCCGTTTGAGTGAAGACCCTCATGAGGTGCCGGCGCTCGCGACCGGCGGCACCGGCGACGTATTGTCGGGCGTGATCGGCGCCCTGATCGCTCAGGGTTCGGATCCGTACACCGCCGCGGTGACCGGCGTTTATATCCACGCCGCGGCCGGCCGCCGAATCTCGCACCGCATCGGCGACGCGGGGTTGCTGGCGAGCGACCTGCTGCCCGAGCTGCCGCTGGTCATGAACGTGCTCAGACAAGGCGGTCTGTAGCACGACCCACCTGCGCTGGGCGGAAATCGACCTGCGCGCGGTGCGCGCCAACGCCGCGCGCATCCTCGCCCACCTGCCCAAGGGCACCCGTTTGATAGCTGTCGTCAAGGCCAACGGGTACGGGCACGGCGCGGTGCCGGTAGCCCGTGCGGCGCTCAGCGGCGGGGCGACGTGGCTGGCGGTGGCGACGCTGGAGGAAGCGCGCGAGCTCACCAGCCTCGCGCACGGGGAGCGGATCCTGGTCATGGGTGGGCTCGTCCCCGACCAGGCGGCGGCCGCCGCCGAGAGCGGCTTCAGCATCGGCATCTCGAACGCCACCTTCGCGCGTGCGCTGGGTGAGGGCGAGGAGGTCGTCCCCGTGCACCTCAAGATCGACACCGGGATGGGTCGGTTCGGCTCCGCGCCAGATGAGGCGCCGGCCCTGGCGAAGCTCATCGACGAGTCGCCCGGGCTCCGGCTGGCCGGCACGTGGACGCATTTCGCCTCGGCCGGAACCGACGAGATGATGACGCGGGCCCAGTTCGATCAGTTCCTCGAGGTCCTTGGCGGGCTCGGATTCGATCCCGGCATGCGCCACGCGAGCAACTCGGCGGCCGCGCTTCGCTACCCGGAGATGGCGTTGGATGCGGTGCGCGCCGGCATCGCACTGTATGGCTGCGAATGGCCCGGCGCCGTGCCCGCGCTGGCGCTTCGATCCGTCATTACGCACGTGAAGACGCTTGCCGTGGGGGACACCGTCGGTTACGGCGCCACCTGGGTGGCGCCGGGCCGCACCCGCGTCGCGACGGTGGCGATCGGCTACGCCGACGGTGTGATGCGTGCCCGCGGCAATCGTGGCCACGTGCTCGTGCGCGGGCGGCGCGCACCGGTAATCGGGGCGGTGAGCATGGACGCCATCACCATCGACGTGTCCAGTGTGGAGGCCGTCGACGTCGGTGACGTAGTGACCGTCATCGGCGCTGACGGGGACGAGCGGATCACCGCCGAAGAGGTCGGCGAATGGTCGGGAACCATCTCTTATGAGGTGCTGACGGCCATCGGCCCGCGCGTCAAGCGGAGGTATTCGGAATAGCGCCTGGCGCCACTTGATTCCAGATTGCGCAAGGCAGGTGTATCTAAACTGGCAGTACTGATGGCGGAAAGTCCCGCACAAACTGCCTTCGCGGAAGAGGCATTGTCACATCTAGACACGTTGTACCGGGGCGCGCTCCGGCTGACGCGCGACCCTGATTCGGCACAAGACCTGGTTCAGGAGGCCTACCTGCGGGCGTTGCGCTACCAGCACAGCTACCAGCAGGGCACGAACATGAAGGCCTGGCTCTTCGCGATCATGCGCAACCTCTTTTGGGACCGCTTCAAGGGGTCGCGGAAAGAAGATGTGAGCCTTGACGACGTGGGTGAGTTCGTCCTCTACGACAAGCTTCGGGACGAGGGTGCCAGGCCCGAGGCGGACGTGCTGGACAAGCTGGCTGCGTCGGAGGTCGTGGCCGCGGTCGAAAAGCTGCCACCGCTCCACCGAGAGGTGGTGCTCCTGGTCGACGTCGAAGGCTTCTCGTACAAGGACGCGGCGCAGACGCTGGGCGTCCCCATCGGGACGGTCATGTCCCGGCTGCACCGGGCCCGCCAGCAGCTTCAGAAATCCCTCTACGAGTATGCCATCGAATCCGGTATCGTCCACGCCAACGGCACCAGGGAGGTGCCCCAAGAATGAATTGCAGTGACTGTACTGACAAGCTGGACCGCTACCTCGACCGTGAGCTGAGCGACACGGAGATGCTCGAGTTGCAGCTGCACCTGGAGGGATGTCCTCCGTGCACCGACAACTACGAGTTCCAGGCCAGCCTCAAGCGGCTCGTCAAGGTTTGCTGCGAGCAGGACAAGGCCCCCGAAGCCCTCCGAGAGAAACTCCGCCAGATACTGGCGTAGTGGCGGTCGCACCGCCGGCGCCGCTGTCGCTGGCCTCCAGGGCGCCGAGGTGGCTCCTGATCAGCTTCATCATCTCCACGCTCCTCGCGCTCAACTGGAGCGCGATCTTCGCGTTGGGTTTGATCAATACCCAGTACGGCAACTACCCGGTCGAGAACATCACCCTCAATGCTGTGATCGCACTGGCGGCGGTGGCCATGCTTGGTCTGCAGACAACGGCACTCGTCGGTCTGTACATGCGGCGCCATTGGGGCCGGACGGTGGCGACCATCGCCGCGGGCTTCTGGATTTTCACAGTGATCGGAATTCCTTTCGCGATCCTCGCCTGGTGGGTGATGCATCGGCGTTGGGATCCGGGAGTCGATTCGACGTTCGACAAAGACCATCCTTCCGCGCCAATCTATGTCGCCGGCCTGTGCGCGGTTGGCGCTGGGCTGGTGCTGGTGTGGCTGTGGTTTCTATATCTCCACCTGGTGCCATTACTCGAACACGTCAACCCATCGCAGCCCACGAGCGGCTGGTACTGGATCGCCTCTGTGGCGTTCTTCCTGTCGATTCCACTCTGGGTCGTCCAGGGGCTCGCGGTCGTGGGCCTCATTCAGAAGCACGACTGGGGCGCGGTGCTCGCGATGATCACGTGCATCCTTTGGGTGGTGAGCTTGGTCGGGCTGCCGTTCGGCATCGCCGGACTCATCGTGCTGTGGCGATGGCAGCATCCGGCGCTGCGGGCCCCGGTCGCGAGCGGAGCGCCCGCGTAGACACTCACGAGCGCCTCAAGAATGCGCACCTCTACGTCGTCACTCCCGATCGCGCCCCGGATGACGTAGTCGAGCTCGCGCGCGCGGCTCTACGAGGGGGGGCTGACATGCTCCAGCTTCGCCACAAGACGCTGCCACGAGGCGAGCTCCTCGCGCTTGCCCGCAAGCTGCGTGAGCTCACGTTGGCTGCGGGTGTGCCGTTGATCATCAACGACCACGTCGACATCGCACTCATCAGCGGCGCGGACGGAGCGCACCTCGGCGCGGACGATCTGAGCGTCGCGTCGGCGCGCCGCCTCGCCCCCGAGGGTTTCCTGATCGGAGCATCGGCGTCGTACGCAGACGCCGCCACCGAGGCGGAGGAGGCGAGCGCTGACTACATCGGCTGCGGCCCGGCTTTCTCCACGCCAGTCAAGAAGGAGAAGGGAGTCATCGGCCCGGCAGGCGTCGTCGCGGTGACCCGGGCGGTTCATGTACCCGTGTTCGCGATAGGCGGCATCGAGGAGTCGAACGTCGCGCAGCTCACCGGGCTGGGCTTGCGCCGCGCCTGCGTGATTCGGGCCGTCGCTGACTCGCCGGACCCCGAAATGGCCGCGCGTCGCCTGCGTGCCATGCTCATGGCCTAGTGAAGGTCGAGGGGCTCGGAGAGTTCGGTCTGCTCGAACGCATCAGGCCGTTCCTTGCCGAGCAGTCGGGCAAGGATGATGCCGCGGTCCTGGAAGATGCGAACGGATTCATCGTCGCCAGCTGCGACATGTTCGTCGAGGGCGTTCACTTCGACCTGGACTGGATGAGCGCGGAAGACGCCGGCTGGCGATCGCTTGCACTCGCCCTGGGCGATCTGGCCGCCAAGGGCGCCACGCCATCCTGGGCTTTGACGTCGATCGCCCTTCCACGAACGTGGGAAGTCGACGACCTGGACGGCTTGTACAGGGGCATGAACGCGCTGGCGGAAAGCGTGAGCTTGAGCATCGTCGGCGGGGACATGAGCTCCATCGACGGGCCGGCGGTGCTGTCGGTCACGGTCGTGGGACGAGCTGATGCGCGTCCGCTGGCGCGGAGCGAAGCTCGCCCTGGCTGGTCAGTGGCGGTCACCGGTCCCCTCGGGGCCGCTGCGGTCGCCCTTCGCGAGCGCCGCGCGCTTCGACTGCAGCCGCTGCTCGTCGAAGGTCGCAAGCTGAACGTGGCGGGGCTCTGCTGCGGTGACATCTCCGACGGCCTCCTGCGCGAGATGGACAAGTTCGTCGCCTTTTCGGGCGCGGGTTCCGTGATCCGCGCCGGTGAGGTGCCGGTCGCGGATGGTGCAACGCTGGAGGAGGCTCTGACAAGCGGCGAGGAGGCGGAGCTGGTCTGCGTCGGGCCTGAGGATGCCGTCCGCGGCGCCGGACTGCGGCCATTCGGGTATCTCACCGACGACCCGTCGATCCAGGTGCTCGGTGTAGACGGCACCCCGCTGCAGGTCCATGACTTCGGCTACGACCACTTTGCGTGAGACCTCGGCTGCCGAGGAGACCGAGGCCGCCGGCGAGGAGCTGGGACGCCGCCTCCGCAGAGGTGATCTGGTCCTGCTCAAAGGCGAGCTCGGAGCGGGGAAGACCACGTTCGTGCGGGGCGTAGCGCGAGGGACTGGTTCCGCTGCGACGGTTGCAAGCCCCACGTTCCAGCTCGTTCGCATCTACCAGGGCATCGTGCAGCTGGCCCACGTCGATCTCTACCGGCTCGAGAAAGGGGATGAGCTAGCCGACCTCGGCCTCGAGGAGCTATTGGATTCGGGAGCTGTGATCGTCGAGTGGGGTGAGCGTCTGGCCATCGAGGACGCCGCTCTCATCGAGTTCGAACACCTTGGCGGCGACCGCCGGTTGATAAGGACGACGCGTGATCTTAGTCATTGATACCTCGGCGACCACCAGCGCCTTGGCGGCGCTGTTACGGGAAAACGGTCGCGGCACCGAGCAGGTCACCATCGTTACCAAGTACGGCAACCGCAGCCAGCAGGCCATCACGTCGCAGCTCGAGAGGATGATCGAAGGCAAGACGTTGACTGCGGTGGCAGTGGCCGCTGGCCCGGGGTCTTTCACTGGGCTGCGGGTCGGCGTGTCGTTCGGGCTGGGCCTTGCGATGGGCCTTCGCATCCCGATCATCCCGCTGCCCAGCCTCGACCTCCAGGCGGCGCGCAGCGACGTTCCGGCGACTGCCGTCATAGAGGCAGGCCGCGGGCGTTTGTATTACAAGGTCCCAGGCGGCAAACCGATGCTGGGGGATCCTGGCGACATCCCAACGCCCCATCCGCTTGTGGGCAACGTGGCGCCACCGACCGAAGCGGCGCTGCTGGCCGCCGGCCACCGTTTCGTACCGCTCGAGCCGGTGAGTTGGGCAAAAGCGGCTGCCCAGGTGCTCGAAACGGCGCGAGAAGTGGCCTATGGTAGTCTCAAAGTCGAGTACATGCAGTCCTTCTCCGCTCGCACCAACTGACATGGTTCAGATTCGCCAGCAGCTGGCGTTGGAACTGATGCGCGAGCCGGACATAGCGACGGTGCAAGAGATCGAACGCGAGATCTTCGCCACGCCGTGGCCGCGCAACGCGTACTACCGCGAGCTGGCATCGCGCTCCAGCGCCCACTATGTCGTGCTGCGTCAAGAAGGCATCCTGGAGTCACCGGTCTCAAGAGTCGCGTCTGAGCTCGATCCGACCATCGTCGGCTACGGCGGCATGTGGCGCATGTACGACGAAGCGCACGTGACGACGATCGGGGTGCGCCGCGAGCTTCATCACCGCGGTTACGGCCGCATGATCTTCGCCGGACTCATCCAGGCGGCCTACGACATGGGTGCGAAGTGGGTGACGCTCGAGGTGAGAACGTCAAACGAGAACGCGATGCACATGTACGAGGGGTTCAGCTTCAAGGTCATCGGGCGTCGCAAGGGTTACTACACGGATAACGGCGAGGACGCGATCGTGATGTGGTCCGACTCCATCCACTCGCCTCGATTCCGGCGCGCATATGAGGCGAACCTCGAACGAATCGACGCCGACGTCAGGGGTCTGCGCCGAGATCTTTTGACCAAGGGCGACCAGTAAGCTCTCTCACCCTCGGGATCGAGACCAGCTGCGACGAAACTTCGGTCGCTGTCGTGGACGGCGGTCGCCGGGTACTCAGCAACGTGATCCACTCCCAGGTCGAGCTGCACCGGGAATTCGGCGGCGTCGTCCCGGAGCTGGCCGCGCGCGATCACCTCGAGCGGCTGCCGCATCTGCTAGACCTCGCACTCGAGAAAGCGGGCGTCCAGCCGTCCGACATCGATCTGCTCGCGGTGACGCGGGGTCCGGGGTTGGTCGGCTGCCTGCTGGTGGGGGCGGGTGTCGGTGCGGGTCTCGCCACGGCGTGGGCGAAACCGTTGACTGGTGTCAATCACCTCTGGGGCCACATCTACGCGGCGATGCTGACTCGACCCGACCTCGAGCCGCCGCTGCTGGGACTCGTCGTCAGCGGCGCGCACTCGGACCTCGTGCGCATGCCTGAGCACGGTCGGTTCGAGGTCATGGGTCGCACTCGCGACGACGCGGCAGGGGAGGCCTTCGACAAGGCGGCGCGCATGCTCGGCCTCGGCTACCCGGGTGGGCCCGCTCTCGACCGGCTGGCCAGGACCGGCGACGCGCGCCGGCAGCCGCTCCCGAAACCATCCCTGCCGGGCCTGGAGTTCAGCTTCAGCGGCCTGAAGACGGCGCTCCTCTACCGGCTTCGCGACCTGGGCGAGGAGGCCGGCGAGCAGGAGAAGGCCGACCTCGCGGCCGCCTTCGAGCGGTCCGTGGTCGAATCGCTGCTCGAAAAGCTCGACCAGGCACTGACGAGGGAGCCAGTCGCGGAGGTAGTTGTAGCCGGAGGCGTCGCCGCGAACACGCTTCTTCGACGTCGCGCGGCCGAGGTGGTCGCCGACAGGGCCCACTTGACGATGCCGCCGCTCGAGCTGTGCACCGACAACGCCGCCATGATCGCGGCCGCCGGCTTCTATGGAGGGGCCAACCAGTCGGCCACTGTCGACCCCTCGCTAGGATGGGTTTGATGGGCGTCAAGGGCTGGGAGGTGGTGTTCCGAGGCGAGCGCCTCAAGGCCGACCTGATCGCCGCCGTCCTCGAGTCCAACGGCATCCGGGTCGAGGTCTTCGGCGACCACGCCTACTCGGCGGCGATGAACTTCACCGAGGCCCGAATCATGGTCCCGGACGTCCAGGCAGAGCAGGCCCGGGAGCTCATCAGCGCCGCCGAATCGACCCAGGTTTAACGCCTCCCGCCCGGCGGTAGTACAATTAGCACTCGACCCCCCTGAGTGCTAAGCGCTCGGGTCTGGGGAGTGCCAACAAGATCAAATTCAGCCATGGAGGGGTGCACATGAACCTAAAGCCGCTCGGCGACCGCGTAGTGGTCAAGCCGGTGGAGAAGGAAGAGAGGACCAAGAGCGGGATCGTGCTTCCGGACACCGCCAAGGAGAAGCCCCAGGAGGGCATCGTCGAGGCAGTGGGGACCGGAAGGATCCTGGACAACGGCACCAAGGTGCCGATGGAGCTCAAGGTCGGCG
>WNFT01002026.1_pt1 | contig 21754 bp, 26 predicted proteins | sample 5400191 | NCBI WGS metagenome assembly WNFT01 (sample SAMN13153359, study PRJNA577476) | soil metagenome | isolation source: 80 cm saprolite under Madrone tree | place: USA:California | collected 2016-06-14 | reverse complement strand
CCGCCGCCTCTCCGGTGGATCAAGCCGTTGATATATGGTTTCATAGGCCATATATTGGGGTGAGAAGCCTACCCCTTCCGAGGGTGGACAAGCTTCTCATCGACTTCCAAGCAGACATGCGACGCATCAAGGGGGCGGGTCGATGGCCAAGACGCTCACGATCCGAGTGAAGTCGCTCCATGAAGCGCTTGAGGGCTTCCGGACGACTTTCAAGGCCGTCGCCGCTGGACAGCGAGTTGCCAGACGGGAAGGTGTGTATTTCGCTAGCATCGAGGCTGCTAGGAACCTTCTGACCCCGACTCGTCTCGCGTTGCTGCGAGTGATCCGAGACAAGCGTCCGGGCTCAATCTATGAGCTGGCGAAGCTCGTCGGCAGAGATTTCAAGAATGTCCAGGGGGACCTCAAGCTTCTCGAGAAGTATGGGCTGGTGCGTCTAGATCAGGGTCGGCGTACCGGCAAACGCGTAGTCAAGGCACCTCGCGTTGCTTGCTCGGAGATTGCCCTGAAGATCGCAATCTGACGTGAACTCCGCGGGAGATCTCCAGATAACCTGCCGCGACTCGACCATGCAGCCATCAAACATTCGAGAACGTGCGCCCGGTCACGGTCCCGCAGACTCGGCCGGTGAATCGTAACGGGGACCGCTCGGAGGAACTCCTCGAATAACGGGACTGCCTCGGGGAGCTTTGCCGATAAGTTCCGCCGGACCTCCTCGACGGCGGCCTCAGGCAGCACCAGATGCAGGAGACCGATCTCGCCGAGGACTAGAATTGCGTGACTGGCGCCCGTGCATGACAGGAGTCCGGCGATCAGGACGTCAGCGTCAAGGCAGACCGGTACAGGGTCAGTCTTCTCGGGCCGGGCCACCCAGATCCTTCAGGGACAGCTTTCGCACCTGGCGAAGCCGCTCCATCTCGGCGGCAAGCCGCGGTACAACGAGGAGCCGAGGACTGAGGAGCACCGCGCCGTCGAGATCGACGACCGTCAGCGGGTCGCCCTCATCGAGCTTGTACTTCTCGCGCAGCGCCGCGGGGAGAGTCAGAATGCCCCGTCCACAGATCTGGATCGTCATAGTCTGCGCCATACCGAAAATCGGTATATCGGAATTCCTCGTATTCGCCTGACAAGCGCTTGGCGAGAACGTCGGAGAACCTGCCGGAGACTCCTCTACGCTCCTCGCGGTGAGCAGAATTTTGGGGAGCACTCCACGACGGGGCCCTGCGGCCTCGCAGCTGAGCTTGATCGTCAGGCATCACAACGCATCGAAAGGAGAAGTCTGATGCCCAACACTGTCCGGCTTCACCGAGTGCTCCGTGTGACGCCCGAGAAAGTCTATCGAGCATTCCTCGATGCAGACGCAATGGCCAAATGGCTTCCGCCGAACGGCTTCACGGGCAAGGTTCACCACGTAGATGCCAAAGTCGGCGGCACCTACAGAATGTCCTTCACGAACTTCACGACAGGCCACAGCCACTCCTTCGGCGGAAAATATCTTGAACTGGTGCCACATGAACGCATTCGCCACACGGACAAATTCGACGACCCGAACCTCCCCGGAGAAATGCAGACGACGGTATCGTTGAAGAAGGTGTCCTGCGGTACTGAGGTGAACATAGTCCAAGAAGGGATACCTGAGGCCATTCCACCAGAGGCTTGCTACCTGGGCTGGCAAGAATCGCTCACGCTTCTTGCGCAACTCATCGAAGCTGAGATTCCGGGGTGACTGGGGGAGGGCTCAACCTCATCGCGACCGCTTGCAGGGACGACTCATGACCCGGAAGCCCTCGTCGGTTCGTGCTGTTCGCTTCCCCGCCGCTTATGGCGCGCCGGGCGGACCGGTCAGTCTTCTTCCATGGAGTTACGTCGAAGAACGTGTCCGGGTCGCGTCGAATTACTGGATCACGACGGTCGGGCCGAACGCGCGGCCGCATGCGCGGCCCGTCGACGGCGTGTGGATCGACGGCGCTCTTTGCTTCGGTGGTTCGCCGGAGACGCGGTGGGTGCGCAACCTAATGGCAAACCCGTCGATCTCCGTCCATCTCTCGAGCGAAGCCGAGGCGATCATCCTGGAAGGCACTGCCGAGTACGTCACGGATCCGTCACATTCTCTCGCTGCGCAGTCCATGGCCGCTTCGAGGGAAAAGTACCCGCAGTACTTTTCGGGAAACGACGTCTCATTCCGGCCGTTCTAGGGCTCTGCGCCCGACTACGGCCTTCGCCTGGACGCTCCAGGGCTTTCCACGGGGCGCTACGCGCTGGCGCTTCGAGAAGAGCTGAGATCGCCGTATGATCGCCTCCAACCTGCGTTGAGTGCTACGCCTGGCCGGGCGGCGGCGCCGGGGTGTTCGGTGGCGTGGTCGAGATTGTGAGTGCCTGAAAGCGACGCCGGCTCAGGTCCCCTTGAGCCGGGGTACGAGCACGTCCTCCAGTAGCCGCGTGTGAAGCCGCCCTGCGCGGAATTCTGGCGAGTCGATCACTTTCAGGAGAAAGTCACGCGTCGTGCGCACGCCCTCGACCCGCAGCTCGCCCAGGGCACGGAGCATGCGAGCGATGGCGTGCGGGCGGTCGTGGTCCCAGACGACAACCTTGCCGAGCATGGGGTCGTAGTGGACCGAGACCGTGCTGCCCGCAGCGATCCCGGCGTCGACGCGGACTCCCGGGCCCGACGGGATATCGAAGACGCTGATCCGCCCTGTCGAGGGCAGGAAATTGCGGTCGGGGTCCTCGGCGTAGATGCGGCATTCAATCGCATGACCACGCGGACGGACGTCGCGCTGATCGACGCTCAGGGGGAGCCCGCCGGCGATGCGGAGCTGCTCGCGGACGATGTCGATCCCGGTGACCATCTCGGTGACCGGATGCTCGACCTGCACGCGCGTGTTCATCTCGAGGAAGTAGAAGCGGCCGTCAGGCCCGAGCAGGAACTCGATGGTGCCGGCGTTGTGGTAGTGGATGGCCCCGGCCAGGCGGAGCGCGGCGCCAGCCATCTCCTGCCGGAGGGGCTCGTCCACGGCGGGCGAGGGTGTCTCCTCCACGAGCTTCTGGCTGCGGCGCTGCAGCGAGCACTCGCGCTCGCCAAGATGGACAGCGTGGCCGTGATGATCGGCGAGGAGCTGAATCTCGACGTGACGTCCTCCGGTGAGGAAGGTCTCGAGGTAGACGGCCCCGCTGCCGAACATAGCCTGCCCGAGCCGGGCGGCGGCGGTGTAGGCGCGCTCGAGCCCCGCCGGATCGCGCAAGATGGTCATGCCGATCCCGCCGCCCCCGGCGGCAGGCTTGAGGATGACGGGATAGCCGAGCTTGTCGGCGAGGCGGCGAGCGTCGTCCGGGCTCTCGACGGCGTCTGTGCCCGGCAGCAGGGGCACCCTCGCGTCGGCGGCGACACGCCGCGCCGCCAGCTTGTCGCCCATCAGGGCGATGCTGGCGCTGGTCGGCCCGATGAACGTGAGGCCGGTTTCCTCGATCCTCCTCACGAGCTTGGCGTTCTCGGCGAAGAAGCCGTAGCCAGGGTGGATGGCATCGCAGCCGGTGGCGCTCGCGACCTCGAGGATTCGATCGAGATTCAAGTAGCTCTCGGTCACTTTCGCCCCGCCCAGGTCCCGCACCTCGTCGGCCACTCGCGTGTAGGGGCTGTCGCGATCCGCCTCCGAGCAGACGGCCACCGTGGCGATCCCGCTCTCGCGGCAGGCTCGGAGCACGCGGGCGGCGATCTCGCCCCGGTTGGCGACGAGGACCTTCTTGAGCGACACCGCGGACGGCTACGCCGCCCGTACCCGGGCCAGCACCGCGCCCATTTCCACCTCCTGCCCTTCGGCCACCAGGACCTCCTCCACCGTGCCGGCCAGATCCGACGGCACCGCGATCTCCATCTTCATCGATTGCAGGGTCACCACCGTATCGCCCGCGGCGACGGTGGCGCCACGCGCCACCGCGATGCTGGCGACCAGGCCGGGAACCGGAGCCACCACGTCCACGCGATCCGCCATAGGCTAGTCTCCCGCTGAGATCGGATTAGAGGAGGGCGCGGAGCGGCGCGACCTCGACCCCGGCCTTCACAAGACGCTCCCGCACGGCGCGGGCGATGGCTGGGGCGTTCTCCGCATCGCCGTGGACGCAGACGCTCCGGGCAGCCAGGGGCAACCACCCGCCGTCGCGAACCGGGACCTTTCCCTCTGTTGCGAGCGCGACGGCACGCTCGGCAACCGCCTCGGGATCCCGCGCTTTCTTCGCTCGCTCGAGGATGAGCTGGCCCTGGTCGTTGTAGTCGAGGTCGATGTACCCCTCCATCACGAAGGGGACTCCGACCCGTCGGGCCGCGTCCGCCCAGACCGTGCCGGTGAGCAACAGAATGAGCCCGCCGTCCAGCTCCTTCACGGTCTCGGCCATGGACTCGGCATAGGTCCGGTCCTGGCTGCACATGACGTAGAGCATCCCGTGGGGCTTCACGTGTTCCACCCTGGCGCCCTCCGCTGTCGCGAAGCCCTGGAGCGCCCCCACCTGGTAGGTCACGTAGTCCTTCAGTTCCTGGGGAGAGACGTCCATCCGGCGCCGCCCGAAGCCGATCAGGTCCGGAAAGGAGACGTGCGCGCCGATGGCGACCCCGTGCTCCTTGGCCAGACGAACCGTGGTTCGCATGACGTGCGGGTCGCCGCCGTGATAACCGCACGCGATGTTGGCCGAGCTGAGGAAGGGCATGAGATCGGCGTCGTGGCCAAGGGTCCACCGTCCGTAGCTCTCTCCCATATCGGCATTGATATCGATTTTCGCAGCCATACTGCTACCCCCTGTCGATGGAACGTTCGGAGATCGTCGCGTCGAGGTCGCGGGCCCTCTGAGTGGCTTCCTCGATCGTCACCTCTTTGAACGTGATGGTGTCGCGGCCGGGCACGAGCTGGCCCACTTTCCACGTCGATGCGTAGACGAGGGTCGCGTTGCAGATGAAGCCGCCGAGGCTCGGTCCGTCGGCCACGAGGATGATGGGCTGGTCGCCGCATACGTTGACGGTCCAGACGGCATAGCCATTGTCCAGGATGTTCGATGGATGGCCGCCGGCGATGCCCCCGCTCGTGCGCGCCCATTGCCACTTGTGCGACTCCAGGCGCACGCCCATGCGATTGGAGTTGCGGTCGACCTTCCAGGCGTGGCTGAAGAAGAACTCCATGTCGGCGGGAGTCAGGTAGTCGGGATCGGCCTGGGGACCGCGCATGGCCTCGATCTCCCAGTGGCTCGCGTAGGGGGGACGCAGGCTCGGCCGCAGTCGACGGCCGATCAGCCGGTCGATGCCGTCGCCGCGACCGAGCGGGACCCGGTCACCCTTCTTGAGCCCGCGGCCTTCGAACCCGCCGAAGCCACCCACCGTGAAGGTCGCCCGGCTCCCCATGTAGTCCGGCACATCAAATGCGCCGCTCACGGCGACGTAGGCCCGGAACCCCGTAGCCTTAACCGTCTTCATCTCGAGCTGGTCGCCCGGCTCCACGCCGACGCTCTCCCAGAGCCGCAAGGGCCTGCCGTTGAGGGTCGCGTGCATGTCCGCGCCGGTGACGGCCAGGACGCGACGGTCGTGGAAGCGGGCCTTGAGCCCGCCCACCGTCACCTCGAGGGCCGCCGTGCCCTGGGAGTTGCCCACTAAGAGGTTGGCAACGCGGAAGGCGAAGTGGTCCATGGGGCCCGCCGGGTACGTGCCGAGGGCGAGGTAGCCTACCCGGCCCGGGAAGTCCTGTACGGTCGTCTGGATGCCGCCTTCGAGAACCTCGAACATCACCCTCCCCCTCCCTTATGGAATCGGTATGTGCTTGACGGCCTCTGCCTGGCGCCGCTGGAACGCCGCCACCGCGTCTTTCACAGAGTCGAGGAAGCGGCGGTAGGCCTTGACATTGAGCGCTTCGTACTCCACGACCTTGTACCGATAGGTGCCGTCGTAGACACGCGCACGAATCGCCTCCAACTCGTCGTCCGTCACGCGCACCCACTGGATGCGATCGGCGGGCTTCAGGAGGATCGGGTTCGCCTTGAACGCGGGGTTCCGCTGCTGGAGGTCGAAGATCGGGATGGTGCGCCCGAAGAGCTGGTAACCGCCAGGCGAGGCCACGGGATAGATGGCGACGCACGGCCCGCCAATCCCCACCGCGCCCTCGGGCGTCCACGGCCGGGTGGGATTGTACTTCGGCGTCACGATCGCATAGCGGGGATCGAGCGGGAACATGAAGGGCAGCCCCGGCCAGAAGCCGATGCACGCGTTCCACCATTCGGTAGCGCAAAGGTACTGGACGACCTCCTCGGCGTCCTTGAGGCCGTTGTAGCTAGCGATGTACTCGATGTTGTGGCCGTTGATCACGTTGGGGGCGTCTTGCCGGGTGTACTTGACGTAGCGCTCGATGTCGCTTCTGGTCCACTGGTCTGCGAACGCCATCGGCAGCTCCAGCCGCCGGCTGGGGATGCTCAGATTGTCGACGGCGGGGATCACGTCCTCGAGCTTCTTCAGGGTCTCGACCAGTTCACGCGTCGGCAGGCGGAGGCTATCGTACTGAATCAGCATGCTCCGGAGCGCGGGCACGGTCTCGATCACGCCATCGATGTCGGCCCGCTTGATCGCCTCGTTGAGGCCGAAGATGCGGAAGTTCATCGTCAGATCCAGCACCATCTCGCCGTACTCGAGGAGGAGGAACCGGTCACCGGCGTAGCGGTAGACGACGGCCGGTCGCTCGCCGGCGGCATGAAGGGTGTCGATCACCGAGGGATTGACCCGGCTCGCTTGCGGCATCGCCTCACCTCACGTTGACTGGGTCTGACGTGGAGGACCCCCATGCCGGCGCGAGGCCGGCCGCTTCGTGCACCACCTCCGAAACCGCCGTCCAGTCGAGACCGCCACGCCCACGGGACGCGGCGGACAGGAAATGGTCATACGCCACACCGGCCACCGGCATCGGGGCGCCGAGCTGGTCGGCCGTGCGGAGGACCAGCCGGATGTCCTTGAGACCGAGCGCGAGCTGGAACCCGGGCGGGCTGAAGGCGCCCCGGCTCATCCGTCGCCGTTCGTCTGGTAGACCGGCGAAGCGAAGAGCGCGCCGTTGAGCGTCTCGAGCACCGCCAGGCGGTCCAGCCCGGCCTTCTCGACGAGAGCGAACGCCTCGGCCAGCGTCTCGATCGCCTGATCGTCGGCCAGCATGGTGATCACGATCCGAGCGCGCTCCGCCGCTTCCGCCGCCGAGGCGGCGACGGCAGCCCCGCCGGCGGCCAGCGGCTCGGCCTTCGCGCGCGTGCGGTTGTGCACGGCGAGGGGGAGTCCCGCGGCCAGGAGGTTGCGGGCCATCGGGAACCCCATATTGCCGAGACCCGATCACCGCTACCGGCTCCTTCACGTCGCCTTGTCCTTTCCAGCCCGCCTCCGAGGCCGCGATCAGTCCTCGCGGAGCTTGGCGATGTAGCGGTGACGGACCTCATCTATCACCACCGCGAAAATGAGCAGCACACCCAGCACAACCATCTGGAGATAGGACTGGATGCGGACCAGGTTCATACCGTTCTCGAACCACTCGATAAACACGGCCGCGAGGACGACGCTGCCGAGTCGGCCCGTGCCTCCGCGCAAGCTCACCCCGCCGATGACGCAGGCCGCGATGGAGCGGAGCGGCATCGCCGCCCCGATGTTCGCCTCCCCCGTCTCCAGACGCGCCGTCAGCATGACACCGCCCAGCGACGCCAGGAACCCGCAGAGCACGTAGGCGAGGAACAGATACGATCGCGTCGAAATGCCGCTCAGGGCTGAGGCCTTGATGTTGCCCCCGATCGCGTAGAAGTACCGCCCGATCCGCGTCCAGTTGAGAAGGACGTACATCCCGAGGATGACTACGACCGTCACGTACACTGGCACCGGGACGCCAAGGAGCTTGCCGAACCCGAGCGTCGCCCCGAACTGGCTCGGCATCCCATACACCGGCACGCCTCCGGTCATAGAAAGCGCGAGGCCGAAACCGATCGAGGCCATGGCGAGGGTCATCATGAAGGGTGAGACGTTGAGCGCGGCGATGCCGAAGCCGTTGGCGACACCCATCGCCGTCCCGGCGCCGAGGCCGGCCAGAATCCCCAGCGTGATGGCCAGACCCACGGCACTCGCGTTCCCGGCGACGACCGCCGCCATCACGTACGCCGACACGACGCTGGTCACGGCCAGGATGACGCCGACGGAGAGGTCGAATCCCCCCGTCAGGAGGGCGAGCATCTGGGCCATGGCCACGATGGTGAGGTAGGTGGACTGCCGAGCGACGTTGAAGATATTCTGTCCCGACAGGAACCGTGGCTCGGCGATTCCGAAGCCGATCACGAGGATGAGCAGCAGCAGGGGTAGGACCCCGAGGCGGACGAACGTCAGGCGTGCGAGCCGCGCCAGGGCGGGCCCGGGCGCCGCCCGGCGCTCGGCCGTCACCACGCCGGTCTCAGCCACCGGCAGTCTCGGACTCGAAGAAGTGAGACAAGACCTCCTGCTCCGTGATCTCCGCGCCCTTCAGCTCGGCGCGCATTCGTCCCCGGTACATGACGTAGGTCCGGCTGGTGAGGTGGAGGATCTCCGGCAGGTCCGACGAAATCAGGAGGATACCCGCGCCGGCCTGCTCCACCAGATCCTTCATGAAGTTGTAGACCTCGGTCTTGGCGCCCACGTCGACCCCCATCGTCGGCTCGTCCATGATGAAGAGCCTCGGGTTCCGGGTGAGTCCCTTGGCCAGCATCACCTTCTGCTGGTTGCCGCCCGAGAAGAAGACGACGTCGCGCTCGATGCGCGGGGGCGAGATCTTGAGCCGCGCGGCCAGACTGGTGCAGATTCCGCGCTCGCTCCGCCGCCGGAGAAAGAGGCGGCCGCTGAACGGCGACAACGTTAGCGCGCACAGGGCCATGTTCTCGCGCACGCTCCGTTGGACCACGAGGCCTTCCGTCCGCCGGTCCGGCGGCAGGTAGACGATGCCGGCATCCAGCATGGCTCGCGCACGGGGTCGATTCACGGGGCGGTCGAGGAAGCGAATTGTGCCGCCGTCGATCGGCTCCAGCCCGAACACAGCCCGTCCGACCTCCGACTTCCCTGAGCCGACCAGGCCCGCGAGCCCGACGATCTCGCCGGCACAGACGGTCAGGGAGACGTCGCGAACGACGCGACCGACGGTCAAGTCCTCGATGGCGAGAAGCTGGGCGCCCGGGCTGTGCTCGATACGCGGGAAGAAGGCCTCGAACGTGCGGCCCGTCATGAGTTCCACCAGCTTCTCGTGGCTCGCGCCGCCGACGTCGAGCGTGGCGACCCGGCGGCCGTCGCGGAGCACAGTGACGCGATCGCCGATGCGGTGGATCTCGTCCATGCGGTGGGTGATGTAGACGATCCCCACTCTTCGCCGCTTGCACTCCCGGAGGAGCTGGAAGAGCCGGTCGGTCTCGCGCTCGGTGAGGGCCGCCGTCGGCTCGTCCAGGATCAGGATGGACAGATCGGACCTGAGCGCCTTGGCGATCTCCACCATCTGCTGCTCCGCGCGGGACAGGCGGTTGACCTTCATGCCTGGCCTGAGCGGAAATCCGAGCTGGGTCAGCGTCGCCTCCGCGCGGCGGTGAAGCGCGCGTTTGTTCAGAAAGGGCCCGGTGGTCAGCTCTTCGCCGAGAAAGAGGTTCTCCTCGACGGTCATGTCGGGCACGAGGCTGAACTCCTGGAAGACGGCGCTGATCCCTCGCCGCCGGGCGTCGGAGACAGAGCGGAAGTGTACCGGCTGGCCATGGAGCAGGACCTCACCGGCGTCAGCCCGGAGGGCACCGGCCACGATACTGATGAGCGTCGACTTGCCCGCGCCGTTCTCGCCAAAGAGCACGTGCACCTCGCCCGGTCGGAGGTCGAAGTCCACCTGGTCGAGCGCCTGCACACCAGGGAACCACTTGCTCAGCCCGCGCAGGCGGAGCAGCGGCGGCGCCTCGGCGACGAGCGTTGACGCCCCCCGATGCTCTCCGCTGCTCCCCGGCACGTGCCCGCTCCTAGTCCACGCGGAAGGTCGGCTTGAAGTCAGGCGGCGCCAGCGACGACTCGTAGTGGAACGAGTTGATGTTGGACTTGTCGATCACGTAGATCGCTGGTCCGGTGTGCTTCGTGTACGGCTTGTTCTCCAAGATTCGCACGGCCTGGTCGATCGCGATCCGGCCCTGGATCACCGCCGAGTCCGTGGGCGCGGCCAGGACGGCCCCCCGCTTGATGTCTTGATAGACGCCGGGTGTGAAGTAGTACGCCAGCACCTTGATCTTGTCAGACTTACCGGCGTCGCGCAGAGCCTGCGCCGCCGCCTCAGTGGTCGGTGACGTGCCGACGATATAGTCGATATTCGGATATGCCTGGAGCACGTCCTCCACGAGCTTGAGCTGGATCTCCTTGCCGGTGTCACCATACTTCGTGGAGACGACCTCGATCGCGCCCCGGGCGACCGAGTCGGTGAAGCCCTTGTTGCCGGCGACGACCCATCCCGCGCCCGGAGGACCCGGGAACCACGCAACCTTCACCGGCTTCGAGCCCTTGGGGTGTTTCTTCACCAGGTACTCCCCCGCCTGGTACCCCATCTCCGCGAACGACACGAGGGACTTGGCGGCGAGCTTGGGCGAATTAACACCGTTGATCACGTCGATGACCGGGATCCCTTTGCCGGTGATCTCGTCGATGAGCTTGTTGAGCCCTGTCTCGGAGATCGCGCCGATGATCACGGCATTCGCGCCCTGGGCCACACAGTCCTCGATCTGACTGACCTGCTTGGCGAGGTTCGTGTAGCCCCCGGCCTCGACGAGCTGCATCTTGACGCCGAGACGCCGCGACTCCGACACCACGCCGTAGTCGACGGCGATCCAGTAGGCGTCCTTCATGTGCGGAAACGACACGCACATGTTCCACTTCTTGGCCGCATGATCGATGGGGACGTAGTCCTTCTTGACTTTCTTGCCCTCCATGTTGAAGGGCGGATCACGGTCCTCGACCGGGAACGGCCACCAGGGCTTCTCCTGGGCGGGCGCAGGTGCGACCAGGCCGACCGCCAGGGCCAGAAGCACGAAACCGGCTACCAGCCTCCCATGACGCTTCATCGTCGTCCTCCTGTGCTCGATTTGCCCGCCGCGACACTGGCGGGTGGCCGACTGCGGTGCCGCAATCATCCAGTCTCTTCTCGCGCCTTCCCGCGATGTCGAAACCAATCAGAATGTCGGCGGCGTGTTGATCCAGAGCAGCATCGTGGTCTCAGAGCCCGGGTTCACCCATGCGTGCAGGGAAGTGCTTTCGAAGTACATGCTGTCACCCGCGTTAAGCTGGTACCGCTGGCGGCCGTCGAGCGTGATTTCAAAGCGACCGGAGAGCACATGAATGAACTCCTCTCCCTCGTGGGAATACTGCCCTCGACTGCCCGCGCCCGGGCTGAGCGTGAACCGCTGGCAGTCCATCGCGCAGCGCCCTTCAGCCAGCTGCTCGATCTTGACTCCGTCGCCCAGCATAGGAAGCACCCGGTAGTGCCCAGCTCGGATCACCTTTCCCACGCGTCGTGCCCGCCCCGCCGTCAGAGCGGACACGGTCGTGCCATAGCAGCGGGCCAGCTTCGTGAGGCTGGCCAACGACGGCCGCCCAACGGCGTGCTCCACGGAGCTGATGAACGAGAGGGCGAGGCCGGTCTTATCTCTGACCTGACGGAGCGTCAGCCGTCGCCGCAGCCGCAGTGCCTGAAGCGCTCGCCCGACAGCCCGCGCGCCGTGGCTAGCACGCTGAGTGGGGGCCGTGCCATTGACGCCGAGCACGCCTTGAATCGCCGCGAGGTTGAGGCCCTGGACCGAACGAAGCCGCCGGATGTCCCGGATCCGCCCGACATCCTCGGCCGTGTATCGACGATGGCCGCTAGGGGTCTTCTGGGGCCGGACCAGCCCCCGATATTCCCAGAGGCGGAGCGCGGACGGACTCACGCCCGCCGCTTGCGCCGCCCGATGGATGTTCAGGTAGACGTCGGACATGACTCTACACTTGTTCTGTAAAGTGGAGCCCATATAACACGCTTCGCCGTGACTGTCAAAAGCGACTTGTCCTTCGCCAAAACCTCGGCTGCCGGCAAGTCGTTGATCTGTCGGCGCTGATCCGGAGAGAATCTCGGCTCCATGATCACCCTCTTGCTCCACCTGCTTCGACTCTCCCGCGGCGCCGCGCCGGCCGGGGGAGCCCCTACTACATCCTTCCCGCGAAGATCCCGGAGCTGACACGGCCGGAGGACGCCGTCCTCGTCGAGGCCGAGCTCTCGCGCGGTGGCGACATTGTCAAGCTCTTCACCGGCTCTTGGGCCACACCGAGCTCAATCGTGGTCATGCCGGTCGACGTTGTGCGCGCGGCCGTCGAGGTCGGTCATCGCCGCCGTAAGCTCGTGTTCGCGCATCCCTCGAACAGCCCGGGCGCCCGGGCCGCCATCGAAGGCGGCGTCGACGTCCTCGCCCACACCTTCCCGACTTCGCTCGACGGCAGTCCTTGGGACCGCGCGCTACCCGCGATGATGAAGGAGCGCGGCATGGCGCTGATCCCCACCCTCAAGCTCTGGCCGTACGAGCTGAAGCGGGAGGGGCTTCCGGCCGAGCTTGTCGAGCTCGTCCTCGGCAACGGGGTGGCGCAGACACGCGCCTTCGCAGAGCTGCGTGGGTAGCTCCTCTTCGGGACCGACGTCGGCTACATGATCGATTACGATCCCACCGAGGAGTTCGTGTACCTGCAGCGCGCCAGGCTCGCGCCAGCGCAGATCCTGGCGATGCTGACCGCGGCGCCGGCGGCGCGCTTCGGACGCGCGAACCGAACCGGACGCCTCGCGCCAGGCTTCTCGGCCGACGTCGCCGTGCTCGACGGCGACCCCGCGCTGGACGTGCGCGCCTTCGCGAAGGTGCGCGTCACCATTCGGGACGGGCGCATCATCTACGGGAGGACGTCGTGAGCGTCGCCGTCCGCCCACCCCTCCGTCCACACGCGGCGCTATTGCACCAACATCTCACGACCGTGATGGCGATGTACCACGAGATAGAAACGGTGTGAAGCCTACGGCTTTGGGGGCACTATTCAGCGTGTTCGCCGCCGCGGTGCTCAGAGGAGGCGTTTCAACGCTAATCTCGCGAACCCGCTGTCTCATTCCTATTGACAGGTTCCGCGTACCGCCGCAGTTCGGCCAGGGTCGCGGCTTGCGAGAACGCCTCAAGCAAGTCCAATTCTTCAAGGCCCATCGCAGCATCTGCGGCGCCCGCGGTGATGATGCCGTCTGGCCGGCCACGGCCGATCGTCGATGCGCCAGCCACTTAGACAGCGCTAACGGGCTTCCCGTCTCTTCTGGGGCGGGGACGGAAATCTTCGCGGAAAAGCTCGCCGAAAAAATGGTGGCAACCGGCGACCATTGGGTGATGAGCCCTTTCTGAATTGACACCGAAGCCAACGAGCCACAAACAACCTCGTAAATTAGCGCTTCTTAGGGCGGTGACTTTGGCCCTCTTTGGGACTCAAAAAGGAGCTGGGGAGAATTGCGGGAAGAGACGAGACGCGATCGGAGAACGTGAATCGTGCGTCGGTTCCTCAGTCATCCGAATGTTCACGATAACCGCTCTTTTTCATCCAGCTCGGCATGGCACCCGCCGACCTGGCGCCTTGCACAGCCGCTGGTTTGGGCGCGGGCGGCGACGCCGGATTCGAGGTAGGGAACTTAAAGCTCGCCAGATTTTTGAGAACGCTATCGAGATTGCTGACCTTCATCGGATGCTGCTGCACCATGGCCGCCACGGCAGCGGCGAGTTGATCGATTTGCCCCGATCCGATACGACGTAATTGTTGCCAAATCGCCGATCGACCCAACTGGTGGAAATCTTCGCGCACGAAGATCAGATTGTCGCCGGTATGAAAACGTTCCCATAGGGTGGCATCCCTCTCCAGCGCCGCCAGCGATAGATAAATGACGAGAGCTGAAAAACGATCAATCTCTTGGCCGTAGTCTTGCTCGCTACGTTCGGGATGTTGGTAGGCACGGTGGCCGATTTCCGTGGCGTTGCGGCCCCTTAAGGCCGGCACCCACATGCCGTCGTAGTCCACCAACTGGATCGATCCGCCGCGCACCAGGATATTACCGTGCTGTAAATCGCCGTGCGCCACCTGAGCGGCTTCGAGGTGGCGAACAAGTGTGACCCATTTTGCTCGCAATGCCTCCAGTGAGGCTGGATAGCGTAGATGCTTCTCAATATGACTGTGCAGAAGGTCGCCATCCGCCCATTGCATTTTGACGATAGGGAACCAGCTGGAGCGAATTTGAATGCCCTGCTTGAGAAACTGAAAATTAACATCATAGGGCAGGCGGACCTTGCGAAGATGTTTGGAGATCGCCTCATAACGTTCGGCATGGTCGCTGATCGGGCGCAAGAAGCAGCGAATCGCCCAGGTCTTCTTGAATGATAAAAACCCGCCCGGTTCCTTGGCTTTGTAGACCACGGCATTGCCGCCGGTGACCGGTTTGGGCATACCGAACCGATCGAGCTCGAGGGTGACCACTTTTAATCCTGGGTCAGCAAAGGCCTTTTGCGGGTGCTGAACCACCTCATGGTATTCGGTCAGGTCTGGCCATGCCCCCATCGCTAGCTCTCCTTCGCTTCAACCGGTAAATCGTGATGAATAACACGGACAAGGGTAAAGTCGTCGTTGCGCAATGCATTTTTGCGGCCGTAGGCGATCATTGCGGCAAAGCTCTCTGGCGTACTCAGCTTCCGGTAAAGCCACTTCCATAATGGTCGCCCCTCTTCATGCTGTTTCAGCAGCCAGGCGGCCACCGCATCGGTGGCGAGCAGAAGCATGTCTCCATCGCGGAGGCTGCCCTTGCTGATTTGTATCCGTTCGTTCAGTGATTCGCCGTTCGACCTGGAGCCGATCAGATAAGGGCTCATCGTGAATTGCGAAGATTTCTGTAAGGGAAACATTTCGACCACCCGCATCCCTTTACCGACGTTATCGACCTGCATAAGACAACAGTCACCAACGGCCAGTGCCGTCCAACGGTTCTTGTGAGCGTCAATCTGGACACCGAGGAAAGCCGCAAAGGCACCCTGCTCGGCCTTTTCGCTAGCGAACCAGGGAAGAGGTCGGCCCGCTAATCTTCGCCGCCAGAGGCGGCGCGCCGGCTTCAACCGCGCAAAAAACTCTGCCCCGGTGACCTCACTTCGCACATAGCTTTCGGCCAAAAGCACTGCCCACAACTTGGCAAAACTGCTTTCGGTGGCGCCGTCAGCCACTGCCACGCGGATGCCGACTGGGGTGCGAGTTTGCCGATGCGCCCAGGCATCCTCGTACTCCTCAAGACTATTGCCCAACTTTGGGCAGGAGAAGATCTTTATGTCGCACTCTTTGACCGCCTTGGCGTGCTTCACCGCAAGAGGTGCCCACTCAGTGGCACTCAGCGCAGATGCACATTAGCCGGCCGCGTGCCGATATCGAGAAAATGGATTACGTGCAACGGTTGCGCGTTAAAGATGAATCCTCGCGAGTTTTCCGCGGCCGGCATACCCAGCTCTTTCGCGCGTGCAACCATGAACGGTGTGAGCCTCGATGAGGCTTCAAAGAGCTGTTTGGCATGTTGATCCGGGAGTTGATTGGCGTTGGTCGGTAATTCGATCGATGGTCCGGCCGTCGACGAAAGATGGATGTTGAAGAGCAACACCGAACCGTCATCGCAACCGACCGCCGTTAATTTACGCGCCTCGGCAACGAGATCTCCATCCGTCGCCTCGCCGTCCGTGATGTTAATGATGATCGGCGGAAATCCCGTCGGATGCTCCTGACACCAAGTCGCGACAATCCGGGTTGCCTCCTGGAGCGCGGCGCACATCGGAGTGCCCCCTTTCCAATATGGGTCGAACCAGACTGGAAATTTCACAGTTTGGTCCATCACTCCGCCGGCGCCATCATCCGATTTCTTTATTCTCTCTTCGATGCGCAACGGCTTACTGGCCAAGTCACCGATTGGTACCAACGAGCGCCCGCTCAGTTCACCGCCGAGCGCTGGTTTACAGCTCTCTTCGCTGTAGCCCAACACACCGACATGAAAGTAGTCGTAAATAGAGTCCGATTTGGCGCAACGGATGCATAGATTATGAATAAGCTTGTTGAGTATCGTCGCCAGCTCCTCAGCCTTCCTTCTGCCATCCTCTCCGCCGCCAAACGGGTCTTCCATCGACTCTGACTGGTCGATCAAAAACAAGAAACAACCCGGGTTCTTACGACTGATTTCGGCCTGGTATGCCATGGTTTCCCTCCACTTTTCGCATTCGGAGAACGCGCATGACGACGGGTTCCAGCAATCGAGGTGCCAGGCCCAAGTGCTCGTTTTTCCGTCCGCGCGGGGCGCGCGTCGAGCGCAGAGTGGCATACGGGAGACGACCTGGCTCCTGGCGTCAAAAGCTTATACCGATCTTTGGCGGTGATTTTCATGACTATCGGCCAAAGCCGAGAGCGCTCGAACGAGCCTTCAAAGGAGACTCCGCCCCGGACTTGGTTGCGGAACACCTACCAGCGCCGACACTCTGATCAGCGGACGAATGTCTAAGCAGCGCCGGCCTGTCGTTTGTGGAAACGTCAACTGGGGCACCACCCGAGCCAGCCTCATTGCGTTCTTGGTTGCAGCGTCGCTTTTCGTCGGTGGCGGCTCCGGGGACCTCTCCGGTGACTTCTATTACACCACTCGCGGTGGTGACGTTAAACGCCTGGCGGATCGGGAAGTCGCGCTCGTCAAGGCTAGCGACCAATTCGACGCCGAGTGGCGGAAAGCTGTTACCGGCTTTCAGGCCGCTCTTCAGGTCGCGTACGAGTCTAAGGACACGGGGTCACAAGCGTTACAAGATCGAGTCGTAAAGGAGTGGACCGCTCACGCGCTCAAGCGTATCGCGTGGGGCGAAGTGAAGATCGGGACGATACTACCTGTTCGCGTAAGCGGACCTGCCCGTGTACCCGCCACTCATTCGATGAGCTCCAGCCGGTTAATCCTATCGCGTGCGGTCACGAAAGCTCGGTTCGTGCGCCAGCGACGTGACAAAACACGCAGTCGTCAACGATTAATAATGGACTCAATCGGCCAGCCATCACTGACGATGACGCTGCCATCGAGACCGTGTGTCGGCGATCGATCAGGTCTCCTCAGAGTGCCATGCTCAGATTTTTTTCGGCTATTGACGTATCCGACCAGCGGGGTCGAGAGCATAGGGTGTTCCTCCCCTCTCGGGCAGAGACTTTCGCGGAAGACTTCAACGAAACCAACGTGGTGGCCCCAACGGGACCCGCGCGAACTTACATAATTCAAGTACGCGATTTCATTGCACGCTGATCATCGACTTACTCGCGCTGCCGCCTGGCATCTCTGGCAGTACTGGCGTTCCATGATCGAGAAGAACAACGACCTTCCGGGCTTCATCGAGACAGAAGCGGTCCGAGTTCGCACCCTCGTTGCCGAATACCCCATTCTTTCTCTAGACCTCCCAAATTGGTTAGGTGTCTTCTTCAGTTTCGTTTTCTTGCCCGATTTTCCGGTACATTCAGTACAACTGAGCCCGGAGGGAGGCTAGGATGCAAACACAGGATGTCAGTCAAGTGCTTAGCGATCCGCTGGCACAAGAGCTAATGCAATCGAGCATTCCGGCGCGATTGGCATACCTCGGACTCGACGGATTTCCGCGCGCGATTCCGATAGGTTTCCACTGGAACGGTGTTCAGTTTGTGCTTTGCACGGTTCCGCACGCGCCCAAAGTGTCGGCACTGAAAACAAATCCGAAGGTGGCATTCACCGTTGATACGAACGCTTTCCCGCCACATGTTTTGCTCGTGCGAGGTACTGCCGCCATCGATATAGTGGACGGCGTGCCGCCCGAATACCTCGCTGCATCTAGAAAGGGTGTCGGCCCCGACCAGTGGGATACTTTTGAGGCCCAGGTGCGCGCGATGTACAAGCAGATGGCTCGTATTAAGATCACGCCGCTTTGGGCCAAGTTGTTGGACTTTCAGACGCGATTTCCAACTCCAATCGAGAAGTTGATCCGCCGGGCGGGCTAACGAAATCGAGACTGGACCCAAGGCGCCACAAACAATGCCTCGTAAACTAGAGCTTCTCACGGCGTCGCCTTTGGGCCTCTTTGGTTCTCGTTGGGAGCAACTTCCTGGGTAATTCCTGGGTGAAGTCAGGTCTTTTGAGAGCCGCCTCCAAAAACGCACGTTCGCGCCCACCCGAGAGGTCGGAGCCCCTCAGACAAGCAAGAGGTGGGAGTGGGCGACGGTGCGCCTGCTACTCCCCCCTTCTGGCTATGCGTCCGAACAAAAGTCGGGGCCTCAGGAGGTTGGACTCACCGCCGAGGGCGACAACGACGCTCTCGCCGGCCCCTTCCTGGTGGAGTGTCCTCCATGCGCTAGCACGTACTCCCCCGGCGCCCCGCAGTCAAATGGGTCGCCAGCATGCGCGGTAGTGTCTCGCTTGATGTCGACGCACGCGAGGGTCGGAGAGGCTATCCGGCGGCATCGCGCTCATTGCACGGCGCTTCACGATTCCGAAAGTTCAACGGATCCCCGCGCCCGTCCGGGGCATCCGAAAGCGTAGGAATCGTTCCCGCTTGAAGCCAGTCGGTCCTCTTGCAGACAAGCACCTTTGCAGGTGCCAGCCGCCTCAATGGAGTCGCTCCGGATCACGCGAGCCGCAGTCGGTACCGAGAGGAGGCAAGCCGTGTCCTACAGCATATCGACCTTACTGACGCGCAACCTTCACGATGTCTTCGGTGAAAACGACCCCGAGCGTCGGCGCGCGGCCATCGACGACATCTTCACCGAAGATGGCGTCTTCTACGACCCTTCTAAGGGCGTCTACCGTGGCCGCGACGAGATCGATCGCGTCGCGGGCGCGATCAGGGCTACTCACCCTGACTTCCGATATCAGCCAATTGCCGGGCCCGAGGAATTGGGCAATGGCGGGCGGATCCAATGGGTATCGGGCCGGCCTGGTGAGGCGCCAGCTTACGCCGGGACTGATTTCATCATTGCCCGGGACGGCCGGATTGCGGCCCTCTATCTCTTTTTGGACAAGCTACCCTGAGAGTGAGCCTGACGTCGACGACGACGGCGGACTTTTTCAGCGACGGACTCCTCTAGCGCCTCATCGCTCCGACATCCCAGATGTCGCGGAGCTATGCCGTGCGCTTTGCCTTGTCCTTCTCATTGGCGCCCTTGACCGTGTTGCGGATGTTCTCCCAGTCCTGATCGCCGAGGTGCGAGAGCTGCCAGAAGGTTCCACCTCCACCGCCGAGGAAGGCGCCTCCATCGATGACGATGGTTTCGCCCGTCAGGTAATCGCAGCCGTCGGCCATCAGGAAGGTCGCGAGATTCCTCAGCTCCTGCATCCGCCCCTCGCGGCCCATCGGGTTGTTGATCGCCGAGGAATCGTGCGCCTTGTCCATCGTGGTGGCGCGGATCGAGCCGGGGTTCAAGCGCTCCCCTGCGCCCTTCGTCGGGAAAAGACCGGGGGCGATGGCGTTGAGGCGGATGCCGTGCGGTGCCCACTCGACGGCGAGCGACCTTGTCATGACGTTGATGCCGGCCTTCGACATCGCGGACGGTACTGTGAAGGGGCCGCCGTTCCACACTGATGTGGTCAGAATCGAGACGACGTTGGCCTGCTGTCTCGCCTCGATCCAGCGCTTGCCGGCGGCGAGTGTGACGTAGAACGTACCGTGGAAAACGATGTTGGCGATGGCGTTGAAGCCGTTCGGTGAGAGGTCCTTCGTGCGGCTGATGAAATTGCCGGCGGCGTTGTTGACGAGACCTGTCAGGGGGCCTTCGTTGAAGACCCGGGTCATCATGTTTTCGACCGCATCTGGCGACCGGATGTCGCATTCGATCGGGGTGACGCGCGTGTTGTGCGTCTCGGCGAGCTCACGCGCCGTTTCTGCGACCACCGCGCCGCGCCGGCCGCAGATGTACACCTCGGCGCCAAGCTTGGCGTATTCGCCGGCTATCTCACGACCCAGTCCCGTGCCGCCACCGGTCACCAGAATGCGCTTGCCCTTGAGCAGGTCGGCTCGAAAGATCGTCATGCCCTTCCCCCTCGATCCTACCGTTTGCGCCCCAACGGGATCTGGAGGTTGGTCGGCCTGTTCCGCTCGGTGTCGAAGCCGCGGCCGTCGACGTTTCTTGCCCCCCAGAACAGATAGTCCCCCTGAACATAGATCAGGTCGTACTCCATGAAGTTGCGGCCCTCGGCCAGGCCGAACGGCGCGAACGTCTTCCCGAAAACGCTCTGACGTTGCCCTGCCTGCCACGGCGCGAACCCGGCCGACGCCACCGAGTTGAGGAGATCCGCAAAGCCCGCGATCATCGGCGTGACCTCGTACGCCTCGTCCGCGATGAAGTTCGCCTTCTGTGCGCCGCTGGCGATCGGGTGCTCGCCGACCCACTCGATATGTCCGCGCAGGTCGATGCGAGCGACTGCCACCTTGCCGTAAGGGTCTGCCCAGTTACTGATGCTGAGCTCGAACCGGTCGTCGCCGAGGTACTTGAACTCGCGGCTGAGATAGAACGGCTTCTGCGTTCCGTCAGGGTTCCTGGTCGCGCTGGGACGCACCTCCGGTGTCACACTCACCCACTCACCGACGAGGATTCGCTTCGTGTCTTCCAGCGTCATGTCTGATAGCTCCTTGAGTGAGCCTCTTGCGAGACGTCCCAGATGCCAGGACCGGTGATCCGCATGGCGCCGTAGGCGAGACAGTCGAGAAGGTCAGTCGGGGAACCGGTCCCCGAACATCGGCAAGCCGCTGAGCGATTGCCCCTCGGTCGCCTCGTCCTGGAGCACGTCCCAGTGCTCGGCCAGCCGGCCGTCCTCGATGCGGACGATGTCGGCAGCGACCCAGGCAGCGGGTCGGCCATGGCCGGAGAAGCGGCCGTGTGCGATCACGTAGTCGCCCTCGGCGACGATCAGCTGGTTCTCGTATTTCAGCGTGGCGGGCAGCGTGCGGATCAGGTTGAACAGTCCATCGCGGCCGGGCGCAATGTGGGCGCTGTGCTGGAGGTAGCGTTCCGACCAGAACCGCTCGGCGGCGTGGTAGTCCCGCTTGTTGAACAGCGTGTCGAAGGCCTCGAGGACGAGCGCCTTGTTCTGTTCCGGTGTGGTCTTGGACATAAAGACTCTCCCATGGCGTCGGGATAGCTAGAGCGCCACCCGGCGACAGGCACCGCGCGCGCCGGCTCGTGAGTGCCACGAGCGACAATGCCGCGGCCACGCAGATCGCGCCGACCCAGCCCAGCGCTAGGGGCGAGGCGGGGGTCTGCCAACACTCATCTCCGCACCTCCGTGTCGATTTATTCTTGTGGGGAAGTCAGCTGCTGTTGTCGTTAGCGCTTTGCGCCGCCGGCACCTCTTCCTGCATGACATCCCAATGTTCGGCGATCTTGCCATTGGCGACGCGGAAGATATCCACAGCCACCATCGGTTTCGGTCCCCATCCGAAAGCGGCCGTGAATGGTGACATAGTTGCCCTCCGCCACAACGAGACCCGGCTCAGACCTGAAGTCAGCCGGAAGGTTTCCCAAGAGCGCCTTGATCGCAGCGGTGCCGTTCGGAATCTGCGGGTTGTGCTGCTGATAGTCTTCGCTGAACAGGCGGTCGAGAACGGTGGGATCTCGATCGACGAAAACGCCCTTGATCCCCGCCAGAACCAGTGCCTCGTTGGTATTCATGTTAGCTCCTTT
>WNFT01001226.1_pt1 | contig 21770 bp, 19 predicted proteins | sample 5400191 | NCBI WGS metagenome assembly WNFT01 (sample SAMN13153359, study PRJNA577476) | soil metagenome | isolation source: 80 cm saprolite under Madrone tree | place: USA:California | collected 2016-06-14 | reverse complement strand
TTCGTCCACGTCGACGACTGGGTCCCGCAACGCCTCGTCACGGCGACCGGCCCGAACCCGCTGCCCCGGTGACCGACGACCTCCCGCCCGTCGGGCGCCTCCTCGACCTGGCCGGAAGTGTCGCGATCGTCACCGGTTCCCCTGATCCCTGATTTCGTCACTCCAAAGGGTGAATGAGGCGGCTAGCCGCGCCTGTTGTGCGCGAGCGCCTGTTCCGCACCGTCGATGGCGCGAATCACTCGCCGCGTGAGAGCGGTCGCAAGAAGGCCAGCCAGGACAGAGAGCGCCAAAATCACGCCACTCCACCACGACTGAAAGGAATGGGGATCGCTCGAACTGAGCGTCACGCCCAACGTTGTCAGAACCAACCAGGCTACCCCACCCACCGACCACGCTTGCAGCATGGCCGGAGTTAGCGGTGCCTTTGTCCTGGTGGTCACCTCTTCCACGAGCCTGTACGGCATGTAGAGACTCAGCGGCGGCACCAACAACCCGGCTGTGACGAACCAGGCAGAGTGGCGCGCGTGGATTCCGAGGGCTCCAAGATTCATGTAGGCGCGGACGAACCACGAGACGAAGATCACTACGAGAATCGGCACTGCCAGAACGCCACCGATTAGGTAGATCGCCTCCAGTGTGTCGGCCGTCGTCGCCGCGCCAAAGGCCGCAGCGATCGCAGCCAGCCCCAAGGAACCAACCAGTAGGCCGAATGCAACCAAGAGCACATAGAGGCTGCGGCGGCGTTTAACGGGCGAAACAAATCTATGATCTCGTACCCAGGAGATTGGTTCGGCGGTTGCGAATGCAAGGTCAACGAGTACCCACGTGATTCCAACCAACAGAAGAACACCTCCGGCTGCTATTCCAATCCAGGCCTCGGATTGGGAGCCGTAGCTTTCATGTTTCTGGCCCTCGATCACGACTGCTGTCACGTAGCCGTGCCACACCTCAGCTGTGACGGAGCTCCCGGCGGAGACCAACGCTGGCGGAACGTCGTCCGCCGAGAACGTGGCGCTGTATCCGCCACTGAAGTCGACCACCGTGTTTTCGCCGGATCTACTGCTTTGGATCTCGACATGTGTCACCTGAAGCTCGCGCAGCTCTCGGCAGTCGGCCGGTCGACTTACCCCGCAAAGCGGCGCGGCTCGGTAGGCAAGGTAGCTGTCGTACGAGATAAGTGCCACCGGCAGAATCGCCACGCCGGCCACGATCGCAATCAGTGATCGCCACGTGCGACTGACGAATCCTCCAGGGCCCATAGCCGAAACGGATTTCAGTCGCTCGCGAAACGGTACTTCCCCACGCAAATGGAGAAGGATGCGGGCCAACAAAGCGAGGTATCCGGCGATGAACGCGAATGGGATGAGAACGAGCAGGACGTGCACGATTAGTGATCGACTCTAGCGATTGGTGACTAGGCCTGATCGGTGCTCGTGTCCTCGAGCAGACCTGGCCACGAGGGTACAAACGCAGGTACAAATAACGCAGTCTGGACGCGTGCGTCGCGAGCACCCACCACAGAAACTCAATCGTCGGCGTCTTGTTGGTGAGACAAGTTCATGACCACAGTCACACGCGGTTCTGAAGCGAATCTGCTCGAGGAGGATGTCCAATGACGCACGAAGGCTTTCGCACTGCACGGCATGGACGGCGTACAGCCGTAGCTTTGGCTGTCGTTCTCGGCCTGTCGATCAGTGCCTGCGCCTCTTCGTCGGCGCCGGTCGCAGTGACGTACACCCTTGGGCACTTTCCCGCCGTGCCAACGGGTTCCTTTTCCCACTCCACCACCGGCGACCTGCAGGCCGTTCTAGACGCCGCAATCGACCCTGGTGGGCTGCCCGGCATTACGGCCACCGTGTTGGCGGCCGATGGCGGAGCATGGTCTGGGGCCGCGGGTACCGCCGACGGAATCCACCCCGTCGAGGTTCGTGCGCAGTTCGGTATCGCCAGCATCACAAAGACGGTGATCGCAGCCGAAGTCATGAGGCTGTCCGAGAAGGCCTTGCTGCGTTTGAGCGACTTGGTTTCGGAACATTTCCCTTCGAACCTTCATTTCGATACCAATGGGGCCACCATCGAAGACCTGCTCCACATGGAAAGCGGGATTCCTAACCCGGCAGCCGATGCCGCTGCGCTGGCGCACTTCTACGGACAGCCTGAAGATCCCCTGCGCGTGTGGACACCCGAGGAGGTCCTGGCCTCAGTTCCTGCATATCGTTCGAAACCGGGCGAGCGTTACGTCTACGAGAACGTCAACTACATGCTTCTCGCTTTGGTCATCGAGGAAATGACCGGAATGAGCGTTGCCGCTGCACTCGGCGCCAGCGTCTTGGCGGACCCACGTGTGTCTTCGATGGTGTATCAGCCAGAGGAGCGACCCAAGGGTCCGCTCGCGCTTCCGTTCCTCGAAGGGCACGTTCGACCCAACATCATGAAAGTTGGCGGTGGCTATCTGCCTACCAAGGCGGACACCAGTGTGACGAATGGCTACGGGAGCATGGCAAGTGATTCGGGGGCGCTTGCCCTCTGGGGATATCTACTCTTTGGCGGCCAGCTCGTCTCTGAGCAGTCTCTGCTCGCCATGACCGACTTCGGGAACAGTGTCTATGGGCTCGGGGTGTTCAACCAGAACAGGGACGGCGTCTGGCGTGGGCCGGGTCAAGCGATCGGCAACGGAGGATCGGACCAGGGTGGTTACTCATCGGCTCTCGTTGTCCTGCCGAGGGAAGGGATCGTCATGTCGATCATGACCAACCACATAGACGAGCCCACCGCTTTGGTGTTCCCGTTCGCCGAAAAGCTTGCGTTGGCCCTCCAGCGGAGCAACGTTCGCCAAGCGCAAGGCCCTTTTCTGAAGAGAAGTAGGCAGGCTGAGAATGCAAGGAATGAGGCGTCCTGGGTGGGTTCGATTCCCATCCATCCCCGCCAACGCCATCGTTGCGGTTGAGGACCGTAACGCCCTGACGATCGACGACACGAATAGGTAATGAAGATCCGATCCCCACTGGTTGCCTAGACCATGGCGGCCTCTCCGGCCACCAGCACCGAGAGGTCGTCCGTATCCTTGGCCGGGGGTGGCCAGGACAATCATCGACCCAGAGCTCGAGGCCCTCAAGGCGGGCGACGAGGTCGCATTTGAAGCGATCATCACCCGCTATCACGGGCCCCTAATGCGCCTCGCGATGGCCTACGCGCGAGATCACGGCGTGGCCGAAGATGTCGTTCAGGAGACCTGGCTGACCTGTCTGCGCACCCTCGATCGGTTCGAAGGCCGGTCTTCGCTGAAGACCTGGATCTTTGGGATCCTCATGAACGTTGCGCGTGCGCGACGCCGCAAGGAGTCGCGAATCCTCCCCTTCGCCTCGTTGTTCCGTCGAGACGACTCAGACTCGCGGCGGCCTACAGTCGACCCTCATCGATTTGGGTCCAACGGGCTCTGGACCACTCCGCCCGATAGCTGGAGCAACTTGCCCGAGGCCACGGTGATGAGCCGGGAGGCCCTCGACCGGGTGAAGGTCGCCATCGAAGCGCTCCCTGAAAAGCAGCGTGAGATTGTCATCCTCCGCGACATTGCCGGCATGGACTCTGACGAGGTGTGCGAATTGCTCGCAATCTCAGCCACCAATCAACGAGTTCGACTGCATCGCGGAAGAGCGGCCGTGCGGCGGATGCTTGAGGAGTACCTGCAATGAAGTGCCGCGATGTGGTGGAGCTCATGACCGAGTATTTGGAGGGAACACTCTCATCCACCGACCGGGCCAGGTTCGAGGAGCACATCGCCGGGTGTGATGGATGCACCGCCTATCTCGAGCAGCTACGAGCCACGAGAAGAGTTCTGGGCAAGCTTGCAGATGAACCGATACCCGAACCAGTGAAGTCGGAGCTCCTGAAAGCGTTCAAGAACTGGAAGTCGAGGTAACCGGCACAACCTACCTCAGGGACGTCTTCGGCCGGGGACTGTAACGTTTGCGACCGCGCGGTGACTGTACCAGCAGACCTCCCCGCTTAAGAGAGGACAACCTTCGATCACTCTAGGAGGCTGCTATATGCGTCATCTCCGCAGGCGAATCACTTTCATGTTGGGTTTGGGCGTTTTGGCCCTGGCCGGGTCGGGCTTCTCCCAAGGGGTCCTCGCTTCGGACGACGTCGCGGGTCATGTGTACGTCAACGACAACACGGCCGGTGTCAATACGATCGCTGCCTTCGACCGCCACGCCAACGGTAGGTTGACTGCCGCTAGCGGCTCTCCATTCGCGGCCGGCGGCGCTGGAACGGGGACGTTAGTCGGCTCGCAGGGTGCTCTTCAAGTCACCGCTGACGGCCGCTACCTCATCGCCGCCGATGCGGGCAGCAACCAGCTTTCCGTCCTTCAGATTCGGCGTGATGGAAGTCTGGCCCCGGCCGAGGGCAGCCCCACGTCATCCGGCGGCATCGAGCCTATCAGCGTCGCTGTCCATGGCAGCCTGGTCTATGTCGCCAACGAGGGGAATGGCACGACTGGCAGCAACTACACCGGCTTCACGCTCGCCCGCGATGGCCGCCTGACGCCGCTAGCCGATTCCACGGTACCGCTGTCGAAGACGGCGAACCCTGGTGACATCCTGTTCAACTCGACTGGCACCAACCTCATCGGCATCGAAGTCGGAACCACACTCCCAAGCACCTTCCTTATCGACAGCTTCGCTGTCGGTCCCGATGGTCACCTCAGCCCAGCCGCCGGATCGCCGTTCGCGGCCCAGGCCGCGGGCCCGTTCGGCAGCGAGTTCTCGCCGACGAACCCCCGGCACCTCTACGTGTCCAACGCTCACGGCGGAGCCGGCAATGGATCCGTTTCAGCCTTCACCGTGTCGCATCCGGGCGTTGTCTCATCGATTGGCGACTCGCCTTTCGCTGACTTCCAGACCGCACCCTGCTGGGTCGAGATCTCGCACGACGGTCGTTTCCTATTCACCGTCAACACCGGCAGCACGAGCATTTCCAGCTACAAGATCCTGAGTGACGGATCACTCAGCTACGTGAGTACAACTCATTTCAGCAGCGGGCTCGGGATCAAGCCATTCGATGCTCGCCTGGATCCTTCCGGCGCCAACCTATACGTCGTAGACGCCGCACTCGCCGCAGTTAGCGCATTTGCGGTTGACGGTGGGACGTTGTCCGAACTAGGCCCGTCGCCTTTCGCCCTGCCGACCGGTGCAACACCATTCGGCGTGGCGGTCACTCGGAGCGACCAAGCGGAGGAGTAATAGAGCCACTTCGCAATTCCATGCGGGTGGATTGAGGGCTGGGAGAGTATCGCTCCTAGCCCTCTCGGCTATGTCCGGTCGCCTACACATGCAAACGCCGGGGCCACAGAACCCCGGCGTCTACCGGACGAATTAGAAAACGTAAGAAGAAGTCGTTACTTCTTCTTGGCGGCCTTCTTCTTGGCGGCTGGCTTCTTAGCAGCCTTCTTCTTAGCGGCCATATTGGTTTACCTCCTTCACTCTATTTCGGACCCGATGAATGGTTTTGGTGGCGGGTCCCAAATGCATTCCTCGAAAAGGTCTGCCGCTCATCAGTTGGTCGCTTCTGTGATGGCAACCATGAGCAGCACCACTTTCAAAGTGTTGTGATACCTGAACAGGACCACTTCTGTCAATGGATTTCGAATGATGCTTTTGCGCTGACGGTCAAGAGATCCTCTTCTGCTTGGCATGATTCGGAGACTGAACTTGGCGACGTCCAAGAAATAGGTCGCGCACCTCATCGTCCTTAACCACGACGGCCTTCAGTCCGACTTCGCGCATCAGGTGCAGCCATCGTGCTCGCGGAAATAGACCCTGAACGTGGCGATCGTGCACAACGCGGGCCTCGCCTTCTTGGTTGTGCAGAAGGATCGCGAAGTCAACGACATACGTGCTGTCGGTCGGGTCGGGATCGAAGACCCACTGCAGGAAGCGCAGTCTCCCGGTCCCTCCCTGATCAGTGCCTGCGATAAAGGTCTCACGCACGAAGTCCGGCACGAAGAGGGCGATGCCACCGGGGCTGCAGTGCTCGAATGCGGTTTGCATCACCGCTCGTAGATCACGTTCGGTGGTCATGTGGCAGATCGCGTCATGAACGAAGACCACGTCGAACGTGCGGCCGAGTCGCAGCGTGCGAATGTCGCCCTTGATGTGCTCGCACTCTGGGTTGAGCCTGCGACTCACCAGGAGCATCCGCGGCGACAGATCCACCAAGGTCATCGCAAAATGTGCCTTGAGGTGGAAGGCGCTGTTTCCGCCGCCTGAACCAAGCTCGAGCACAGTGAGCGGTGCCGGCCTGGTCGCCTTGAGGAGGACGCGCACGATGTGGGCCGCTTCGCGGCGGTATTCCATAGGGTCCGAGAAGATCGGCCACCATTCGGCCAGCTCGTCGTAGAGCTTCACTATCTTGTACAGCGTGACTCCTCCTGGAGCTCAGCGCGACGTCTGATCGCGGATCCATGAATTCAACTAGACGCACTGCGGTGTTTGCCGGCGTGTTCTTCATCGTGGCCGCTATCGCGGCGATCATCGGACTAGCTCTCGAGGGCCCGGTCCTGAACGACTCCCGCTACATCGTCGCCGGCTCTGGCGCTGACGCTTGGGTGATTCTCGGGGCTTTCTTCGAGGTGCTCCTGGCGATCTCGGTGATCGGCACTGCGGTTACGTTGTTTCCAATCGTGAGGAGGCAGAACGAAAGCATCGCCCTCGCCTACGTCGCCGGTCGTGTTGTTGAGGCAGTGGTCATCGTCGTCGGAATCATCAGCGTGCTTTCCGTCGTGACGTTGAGGAAGGATTTCGCTGGAGCTACAGGCGTGGACGCCGCCTCTCTTATGGTTATCGGCAAGTCTTTGGTCGTTGTCCACGACTGGACATTCCTGTTCGGGCCGAGCCTCGCCATCGGAGTCAACACGCTGTTGCTGGCGTACTTGATGTACACCTCCAGACTTGTGCCACGGATCATCCCCATACTGGGCCTCATCGGAGGCCCAGTGATCTTCGCTTCGGGGACCGCAGAGATGTTCGGCCTTTACCAGCAGATCTCGGTGTGGGGATCGATCGGTGCTATCCCGGTGTTCGCCTGGGAAATGAGTCTTGCGGTCTGGATGATCGCCAGGGGATTCAAGCCGTCAGCCATCAACTCTCTAGCAAGGGGCGTACGGGCCGATTGAATCGCAAGGGCTGCTGTTTCCTGCGACTCTTTCGCTTGGGAGTGCCCGCGTGAGGTCGGAGCTCGGTCCACCCTGCGCAGCTTGCTGCGGCAGCACCCGGGTGAGATCCGAGTTCGGTCCGCCTTGCACGGTCGACGTAGTCGGGCCTTGCGCGGAATGGACGGCGGGCGCCGTGAGGATGCTCATCACGTAGCCGCCTGCCGCGCCGAGCATGACGACGGCCATCAGCGCGAACGCGAACGCGAGAACTGCGGTAGGAAAACGCTTGGTTTCGAGTCTTGCTTGCACTGCCTGAACCTCCAACTGGGATTTGAATCTGGAATGCCCATGAGGCTAGGCACGGCGGGTTGATGCACCAGTGACGGGCGTCACATTCCGGCGGTGTCGTTGGTCACAAGCGTCTCCTTCCGACTGCAACGCGGCGCCAAAGGTTTCCCAAACCTCAGCCGCCAAGATCCAAAAGCGGCCTGGTGAAGACGTAGATCTGCCAGGCCAGATTGGCCCCGGATCAGGAGGAAAGACCATGAACAGGCACCGACGGTGGTTACCGCTGAGGCCCTGGTGGGCATCTGTCGCGCCGCTTGCAGTCCTGGGTGCGATTGCGTTCGGTCCGGCTATCGCTCCCGCCCTCGCCGACGACAGCGGTACTGCTCGGGCGATTGGCGACACGACCGTATTCGCAACCGTACCCGCGCCTGGGCACCCCTTCGGCGTTGCTGTCGACAGGAGTCGCGTCTACATTTCGACCAGCGCCGGCGACTTCTTTGCCGATCCCGCGACCGGTGGGCACCTCAATTCGGACGGCGAGCGTGTGTTTGCGTACGACAACAACGGCAACCTCGTCACCACCACAAGCATCGCCACCATGCCGAACTCCAACATGGGCCTCTTCGGCCTGGCTCTCGACGGCAACCCGACCCCGGACCATCACCTCTACGTCGCGGACATGAACGGGCGCATCCTCCGCCTTTCCCTCGACCACGACAACGGCGCACCTGTGCTGTTCGCCAAGGCTCCGCTGGCAGGAGGCTGGATGGCGACCATGTGGAACGACCTCGTTTTTGATCGCGCAGGCAATCTATTCATGACTGACGACAAGCCGCGCATCTGGCGGGTTTCTCCGGACGGGCAGCCTTCGATCTGGTTCGAGGACCCCAGGCTCGCCGGGTTCTTCGGCTTTGCAGGAGGACCGCTGGGTGGGCGGATCGATCCGACTGGTAAGTTCTTGTACTTCACCATCACGATCTCCGCCACCTTCCCCGGAGAGGCCGTCGTTTACCGGCTCCCTCTCGTCGACCACCCATCAGCGTCTGATCTCCAACTCGTGCACCGCTTCCCGGTCGTTCCCGGACAACAGTTGCCTCAGGCGACGGGTCTGGCCTTCGCAAGCTCCGGCAACATGTATGTCGCGCTGATCGGCACCAACCAGATCGCGGTACTTGATCCAGCCGGCAACGAGATACGGCGAATCTCCAGCCCACTGTTCGACTCGCCATGGGGGCTCGCATTCATGGGACAGTCGTTGCTGGTGACAAACGCCGACATCCAGCCGGTCGAAAGTCCGGATCGCTGGAAGGTCCTCAAGGTCTTCGTAGGGGAGACCGGATTGCCTCTGAACAGGCCAAGGACAACAAGCGAAGACAGCCCGGCGGCAGCCGCTCAGCCCTAATTCGGAATGGGGTGGGACTGATATAGCTCAGTCTCACCCCTATGCACGGTGTTCGGTCCTGGGGGTGCGAGAAGAATGAGTACAGTAGGGACTAGATGGCAGCGCTTACGCCGCAAGACATGAACCATTTCCGCGAGCGCCTCGAAGCCGAGCGCCATGCGATCGAGTCGCGAATCGCGGCGCGAAACCGCGACATCCAGGAGAATGTCCAGGAAGAGTCGGGTGTCGGTGACTCAGGCGATGAGTCGCTCCGCATCTACGACCGAGAAGACGAGACCGACGCCAACGCGCTCGACGAAGAGACTTTGGAGCAAGTCAACCGCGCGCTCGATCGGATCAAAGCAGGCACCTACGGGCTCAGCGAGGTGTCTGGGAAACCGATCCCGATCGAACGCCTCGAAGCGGTTCCTTATGCCACCACCCTGGTCAATGAGCAACCGCTCGATCCGAATTAGCCGCCCTTAGCGCGTTCGGCTGTATCACCACTTCTCAGGGCAGAACCTGGGGCTTCTTGCGGCGCTGAGCGATGGGATCTTCGCCGTCGCGATGACGTTGCTGGTGCTCAACATCGTCATCCCGACCGTTGGCCTACCGGCGCATTCGCAGCAGCCGATTTGGGCTCCGGGGGCCCTGGCGTCCGAGGCCACGGTCTGGAACGCGCTAGTGCCATTGGGCCCGCATCTGCTCACGTACCTGATGAGCTTTTTGACGCTGGGCATTTTCTGGGCCGGCCAGCAGACCCAGCTCAACTTCTTTGCGCGGAGCGACCACCGGCTCACGTGGATCCATCTCGTGTTTCTGCTGGCGGTGGTGTTCATGCCCTTCTCGACCGCGCTGCTGGCCGAGTTCATCACCTACCGGCTGCTGATACTGATCTATTGGTTCAATCTGTTCTCGCTCGGGCTCTTGCTGTTCATCAGCCTCGAGTACGCGTCGCGGGCGGGACTTCTAGCCCCTGAGGCGACCAAAGAAGTGGGGGCGGCAAGCAAGCGCAGGATCATCGTTTATCAAATTCTGTACGCCTGCGCCGCGCTTCTCTGCGTGTTCAACACGTACCTGGCCATCGCCGTTTTGGTCCTACTTCAGCTGAACTCAGTCATCGTGCCCAGGATCGGACCGCTGAATCGCTTCTAAGGGGACGCAGCCCTAAGGCTTGCGGGCGCGTATGTACGCGCTGCCGACCTTGCCGTCGACTCCGGGCATCTCTTCCGTGGCGTGCACGTTGAAGTCGGGATCCCGGAACCCTGCCTCCACGAGCGCAGCACGGTACTCCTCGATGGGGATCGTCCCGGAGAGGCAGCCTGCCCACGAGTCCAGCTGATTCTTGATCGTTGCGTCGAGCGGCTCCAACTCAACCATGTCAGCCACAGCGAAAAGCCCACCGGGCCGGAGGACCCGGAACGCCTCTTTGATCGCCGCGGCTTTGTCCTCGGCCAGGTTGATGACGCAGTTCGAGATCACGACGTCGACCGATGAATCTGGCAGCGGGACATTCTCGATCGTGCCTTTGAGGAAGGTGGCGTTGCGGACGCCGGCTTGGTCGCGGTTCGCATTGGCGAGTGCCAGCATCTCGTCTGTCATGTCGACGCCGTAGGCGTGGCCACCCGGAGCGACGCGCCTGGCTGAAATCAAGACGTCGAGGCCGGCACCTGACCCGAGGTCGAGCACGATCTGGCCGGGCTCGAGCTGAGCGAGCATCGTCGGATTGCCGCAACCCAGGCTGATGGATTCCGTCAGCCCGACCGAATCGAGGTCGTCAGCCCCGTAGGAGCCGCTGCACCCGCAATCCGGTCCGTCGGCCTGACAGCAACCGGAGGTTGCGTTCAAGGTTCCAATCGGAGTCAGCGCTATCTGCTTGGCGACGTTTGCATACCTGGACCTGACCGCCTCTCGAACTTCGCTCATTGTTGGCGCCTCCCATCGATGATTGTCGATGGGAGGGATCCTAGCACGACCCATCGACAAATGTCTATGGATGTCCTACGATGTGCGTATGGCAATGAAAGTCCTGGCGGTAGTCCGAGAGCGCGGCGTGTGTTGCGGGCTTCCCGACGTCGACGAGAGGTGGGCCGAGGAAACCGCAACGCTCATGAAGGCTCTCGCGGACCCGACCCGGCTGACCATGGTGGCGTCGTTGTGGAAAGCGAAGACGCCCATCTGCATATGCGACTTCACCGCGAGTCTCGACCTCACGCAGCCGACCATCTCCCATCACATGGGCAAGCTCAAAGAAGCGGGCCTTGTCGAATCGGAGAAGCGTGGGATCTGGACTCATTACCGGTTGGCGTCGTCGCTCGAGGCGCCTACGCGTCAGCTGCTGAGCCTGCTCATCTCCTAGGGTCCCTTTAAGCGGCGGGAGTCGGGACAAGCTCGCCGACGAGCTTCTTGATGTGGACGTCGATCTCGTCCCGGATGCGGCGCACCGCGTCCAGATCCCGGCCCGCCGGATCGTCCAGCTCCCAATCCTCATATCGTTTGCCCGGATAGATCGCGCATGTGTCACCGCAGCCCATCGTTATCACCACGTCGGCCGCACGGACGTAATCGTCCATCAGCGGCTTTGGAAACTGTCGGCTGATGTTCAGGCCAATCTCGCCCATCGCCTCGACCACTCGAGGATTCAAGGCGCTCGCCGGCTCGCTGCCGGCCGATCGGATTTTCACGCGACCTGCCGCATAGCGATCGAGGAGCGCCGCCGCCATCTGGCTTCGACCCGCGTTGTGCAAGCACACGAAGAGAACCTCAGGAATCTCCGCGTTCATCGGCTCCAGATTACGGCGCCATCCGGCTCACGAATACACCGACCAGGTCGCGCCATCCCAGATCCACGTTTCTGGGGCGTTTGCCGGACCGAACATCACGACCTGGTTGGTGTCCGGGTCGAACGCCAGCGCGATGCCTACGCGAGGGCTGGGGTCGCGGGTTGAAGTGCGGTCGGTCCATTGGGTGCCGTCCCAGGTGATGGTCAACTCGGCCACGGGGTGGTTGTCGAGGCCGAAGTAGATGTAGGCGACGACCTCCTTCGTGGCTGAGTCGTACGCCAAGAAGCTCCAGCCGGAGGCAACCGGCGGAAGCGCCTGCTGCCTGGTCCACGTGAGGCCGTCCCACGTCCACGTGTCGTTGAGTCGCTGGCCCGGGAGGGTGCCGCCAAACAACACCGTGACTCCGACAGCTTCGTCGTAGGCCATGCTGAAGAAGTGACGCGCCCCCGGTGTGGACGGCGGGTCCTTGAGCGTCCAATCGGTGCCGTCCCAAATCCACGTGGCGTCGTACGTCTCGGTCTGGCCCAGGCCGCCGTACATGACTGTCACGCCACGACGCTGGTCAAAGGCCATCGCGGCATCGAAGCGTGCGTTGGGCTGGTGCGCTGGAAACTGCTTGGTCCACGTCGCGCCGTCCCAGGTCCAGGTATCGTCGAACAGCTTCGCCGGGCCGATGCCGCCCGGACCTGAGCCGCCGAACAGCACGATGACGTGGCGGACAGAGTCATACGCCGCCACAGACGCGCTTCGCGGTGAAGGTCCCTGTACGTTGAGCTGCGACCACCTCTGGCCGCTCCACAGCCAAGTGTCACCAAGCGCCACCGAGTTGCTGCCGTCAGCCGTCGGCGTGAAGGCGCTGCCCCCAAACATGATCACTCCATGGTTCTCGGGGTCGTAAACCATGACGGGCCCGCCTCGCTGGACCGGCCGGTCTCCGTTCTGCACGACGGGCACGCCGGCGGGGGTCGGGGTCGCGTGCGGTGAGGTGGCTGGCGTCGCGTTGGCTGAGGGGGCTGGCGTCGAGAGCGAGTTGGAGGAGGTGAGCCCGGCCGCTTGCCGCCACAGCCCAGACCAGCCGGTCGTAGCGACAACCGCCAAAGCGGTCAGCACTCCCACGGCAAACCCGGCGACCAGCACGTGACGCCTTCTCATTGCCAGTGGAACGGCGGCGTCGGGGCCGAGTTACGGGAGCGCCTCTACGTGGCCGCGCGGCTCCATTCGAGGGTAGTACTGGTCGGTGAAGATCACGTATCTCTGGGTGGCGAATGCGCCCGCCCACAGAGGCCAGCACGTGGTGAGGGTCAGGTGGTAGCCAGGTGCATCAGGGATGAGCACGGACCGGTTGTCCGGGTTGACGATCACGGCGCTCGTTACGTGGTATTTGAACGTGCCGTAGCGAGTCTCGAGGTCGACCTCGTCCCCCGGCGCCAGCTGCGGGAAGTTGATCCAGTACACGTTGTGGGCGGCCACCCCCACCGTGCCCGGGTCGCCGGGCCACACGGTCTCGGGGTAGTGGCCCGGGCTTGCGTAGAGGACCGACCTGGAAATGCCCTCCTTGACGGCAGCGTAGTACCCGAGGCGCGGGACGCGGATCGCGAAATCGATTCCGTTCTCCGGGTGCTGCAGGCTCGGATCGATGATCGGTACCCCGTAATGGTGGCCCGGCTCTCCGGACCAGACCTGGGTCAGTCGCTGCTCCTCCCGCATCCCTTGCCACATGCCGCCGGCAAAGGAGGCGATGAGCACCAGGCCCACGCACAAGCAGAGCAAGGCGGCAAGCCACAGCAGATGCGGGCGTTCCCGCGGCGGGCGCGGAAGCATCTCTTGAATAAACGCGTGACAAGGACACCCCTACTCATGCGACGTTAGAGGACGAAATAGAACGTGGCTCCCTCACCGACGGCGCCCTCGGCCCATGTCCTCCCGCCATGACGGTTGACGATGCGGCGCACTGTCGCCAAACCGATTCCCGCCCCAGGGAACTCGCTCTGGCTGTGCAGCCTTTGGAAAGCGCCGAACAGCTTGTGCGCGTAGATCATGTCGAACCCGACCCCGTTGTCGCGGACGAAGAGCCGTGTATCGCCGTCGACGATCTCGCTTCCGATTTCGATCCTGGCAACAGGCTGCTTGCTGGTGAACTTGAACGCGTTGCTGATCAGGTTGGTGAGCAGGATCCGAGCCAGCCTTGGATCAGCCGACGCGGTCATGCCGGAGGCGATTTCCGTCTCGACCTTTCGGCTGGGATTTGCCGCTCGCATCTCGTTCACCACTTCGTCCGCCAGGGCGCTGATGTCGCACGGCTCACGATGAATCTCCCCGCTTGTCAAACGGAACAGCGTCTGGAGGCCGTCGAAGACCGACGTCATGCGCTCGCTCGCCAGCCGCATTCGCTGCAAGTAGTCCTTGGCACGCGGGTCGAGTGCATCACCGTAGTCATCGAGCAGTGTGCGATTCAGCCCGTTGAATGAAAGCAGCGGCGCACGAAGGTCATGCGACACCGAATAGCTGAAGGCCTCGAGCTCGCGGTTGATCGCGGTCAAGGCCGTCGTCCGCTCTTGCACGAGGCGCTCGAGCTGAGTCCGGTACCGGCGGAGCTCCTGCTGCGCCTTGTACAGCTCAACGAAGACCGTGACTTTTGCGCGCATGATCGCGGGCACCACCGGCGCGAAAACGAAGTCCACCGCGCCCAGGTCGTATCCGCGTCCCATGTCGGTCTCGACACGGTCGAGCGCGGTGACGAAGATGATCGGGGTCAACTCCGAGCGTGGGCGCTGGCGGATGAGCTGGGCGGCTTCGAAACCGTCCATTCCCGGCATCCGAACATCGAGCAGGATGACCGCGAAGTCTTGTTTGAGCAGCTGCCGCAGGGCATCGGGACCAGACGCGGCTTCGACGACGTTCTGGCCAAGCGGCGCCAGGATCGCTTTCATCGCGAAGCGTTTGGTCGCGTCGTCGTCGACGAGCAGGATGTCGACTTTTGTTTCGGTAGACGCCGGCCGGGTGGTTGTCAGGCGCTGAGCCATCACTGGACGCTCCTGAACCCGCTGACGCCGTCGCGAACGCTGTTCAGTGGCTCAGCCAGGACCGCAGCATTGCCACGAGATGAGAGCTGACGACAGGCTTGGCGATGTAGTCCGACGCCCCCGCCTCTATGCATTTCTCTCGGTCTCCTTTCATCGCTTTGGCGGTGAGCGCGATGATCGGCCGGTCCTTGAATGAGTCGTGGCTGCGCATCCGCGACATGGTTGCGTAGCCATCCATCTCGGGCATCATCACGTCGACCAATGCGATGTCAATATCGGCGGTCTGGCTGAGCGTTTCGAGAGCCTCGCCACCGCTGTTCACCGATGTGACCTCCATGCCCTGGCGCTCCAACACCGCAGTCAGGGCAAAGATGTTGCGAATGTCGTCATCGACGACCAGGACTTGCTTGCCTGCCAGCGATATCTCGACCGGTACGCTGCCGCCGTCCGCGATGGCGTCGGTCGAGTCCATGTTCAGGATGGCTGCGACCTCGTCGCGCAGCCGCTCCGGCGACCGAACCTCTTTGCCGACGATCGTCTTCGTCGCCCTCCCTAGCTTGAGCTCCTCCTGGCGTGTCAGCTCTTTGGCGGTGTAGGCGACCACCGGCGTCGACCGCAGCCGCTTGTGGGCGCGCACGTGATCGATGACCTGCCAACCAGACATGCCCCGAAGACCGAGGTCGATGACGATGCAGTCGAACCTCTCCGCCTCGATCGCCGCCAAGGCCTCCTCACCGGTGGCGACCGCTGTGGTTGCCCCCGCGATTGGCTCGATGAGATTGATGATCTGCTCTCTCTGCACCGGCTCGTCCTCGACGACGAGCACGTTCCTCGTCGCCACCGCGGCGGGCGGTCGATCCATGACCGCGATCGCCGTCTTGCGCGAGGGTTCCGCGGTGCTCGGGGCGATCTTCAGCGCGGATGACCTGGCGCTGCCGCCGACCGAACCGTTGGACGAGCCGGCCGGAGTGCCCGACCACGCCACGACAGGGCTGGCGATAGGCAGATAAAGCGTGAATTTGCTGCCCACACCGGGTTGGCTCTCGAGCGTGATCTCGCCCGCGAGCAGTCGCGTCAGCTCCCGGCAGATGGAAAGGCCGAGCCCGGTTCCGCCGTACTTGCGGCTGGTGGTGCCGTCACCCTGCGCGAAGGCCTCGAAGATCGTCTGCTGCTGGGCCGTTGGGATGCCGATACCAGTGTCGGTGACGCTCATGGCGATCACAGAGCCGGCACGGTTGAGCGCTTCATGCCCAGGGCTCCAGCCGGAGGTCGCGAGCTCGGCACGAAACTCGACTCGGCCTTTCTCCGTGAACTTGAATGCGTTGCTGAGGAGGTTGTTCAGCACCTGCTGCAAGCGCTGTGGGTCGGTCGGGATGCTCTCTGGCAGACCTGACGCGAGGTCGATCGTGAAATCCAGCTTCGTCGCTTCGGCCACATGGCGGAACGTGCGCTCGAGCAGCGGCGGCAGCTCGGACAGCGGCCAGTCCGTGATCTCCAGCGCGACGGTCCCCGACTCGATCTTGGTCAGGTCAAGGATGTCGTTGATGAGTTTCAGAAGGTCGGTCCCGGACGAGCGAATGATTGCCGCGTACTCGGTTTGCTTGGGCAGCAGGTTTCCGTCTGGGTTGTCGGCGAGCTCCTGGGCCAGGATCAGTAGGCTGTTGAGCGGCGTGCGCAGCTCGTGCGACATGTTGGCCAGGAATTCCGACTTGTAGCGCGACGTGATCTCGAGCTGCTCGGCCTTCTCTTCGACCAGGTTCTTGGCCACCTCGACCTCGCTCCGCTTCTGTTCGATCTCGGAGTTCTGCTGCGCAAGTTGCCTCGCTTTCTCGGCCAGCTCTTCATTCGTATGCTGCAGCTGGTCCTGCTGGCTCTGCAGCTCGTTGGCCAGAGATTGCGACTGCTTCAGCAGCTCCTCGGTGCGGGTGTTGGCGTCAATGTTGTTGAGGACGATTCCGATGCTCTCCATGAGCTGGTCGAGAAAGTCCTGGTGCGTCTGGCTGAAGCGCTGGAACGAAGCCAGCTCGATGACGGCCCGCACCTCGCCTTCGAAGAGAACCGGCAGTACCACGATGTTGGCAGGGCTCGCTTCACCGAGACCCGACGTGATACGGACGTAGTCCGACGGGACGTCGGTCACGAGGATCCTCTTCTTCTCGAGCGCGCATTGGCCCACCAGACCCTCGCCAATCCGGAACTCCGTCGGCAGGTTCTTGCGGCTTTTGTATGCGTAACCCGCCTGAAAAACGAGGTGAGCCTCGTTGCCGTTGGGGGCGATCATGCCGTAGAAGACGCCTTGCTCCGCATTCACCAATGGAGCGAGCTCGGACAGGATCATCTTCGAGACCGTCATCGGGTCGCGCTGGCCCTGCAGCATGCGGGCGAATCGCGCGAGGTTGGTCTTCAACCAGTCCTGCTCGGTGTTCTTCTGGGTCGTCTCCTTGAGGTTGCGGATCATCTCGTTGATGTTGTCCTTGAGGATCGCGACCTCACCGCTCGCCTCGACGCCGATCGACCGCGTGAGGTCGCCCTTGGTCACAGCGGTGGCGACGTCCGCGATGGCGCGAACCTGGGTGGTCAGCGTGGCCGACAGCTGGTTCACGTTGTCGGTGAGGTTGCGCCACGTGCCGGCCGCACCCGGCACTCGGGCCTGGCCGCCGAGCCGGCCCTCCACACCCACCTCGCGGGCCACGCTTGTGACCTGCTCGGCAAAAATGGCCAGGGTGTCGGTCATGCTGTTGATCGTCTCCGCCAGTGCGGCGATCTCGCCCTTTGCCTCGAGGGTCAGCTTGCCCCTCAGGTCGCCGTTGGCGACTGCCGTCACGACGCGCGCGATGCCTCGTACCTGATCGGTGAGGTTGCTGGCCATCGTGTTGACGTTGTCGGTGAGGTCCTTCCAGATCCCGCCCACGCCCTTGACCTCGGCCTGGCCGCCGAGCTTGCCGTCGGTGCCCACCTCGCGGGCGACACGCGTGACTTCGGACGCGAATGCGTTGAGCTGGTCCACCATCGTGTTGATGGTGTTTTTCTGGACCAGAAACTCTCCGAGCGCGTCGACCGTGATCTTCTTGGAGAGGTCGCCCATGGCGACTGCGGTCGTGACGTCGGCGATGTTGCGGGTCCGGTCCGTGAGGTTCATGTTCATCGTGTTGACGTTGTCGGTGAGGTCTTTCCAGATACCGCCCACGCCCTTGACGTCGGCCTGGCCGCCGAGCTTGCCTTCGGTCCCGACTTCGTAGGCCACACGCGTGACCTCGCCGGCGAGGGCATTTAGCTGGTCGACCATTGTGTTGACGGTGTTCTTGAGCTCGAGGATCTCCCCGCGAACGTCGACGGTGATCTTCTTGGAGAGGTCGCCGTTGGCGACGGCGGTGGTCACCTCGGCGATGTTGCGCACCTGGCTCGTCAGGTTGCCGGCCATGGAGTTGACGTTGTCGGTGAGATTCTTCCAGATACCGCCCACGCCCTTGACCTGGGCCTGACCGCCCAGCTTGCCTTCGGTGCCGACCTCGTGCGCAACGCGTGTGACCTCGGACGCGAGGGCGTTGAGCTGGTCGACCATCGTGTTGATGGTGTTCTTGAGCTCGAGAATCTCACCCTGGACGTCGACCGTGATCTTCTTGGAGAGGTCGCCATTGGCGACGGCCGTGGTCACCTCGGCGATGTTCCGAACCTGGCTGGTGAGGTTGCCGGCCATGGAGTTGACGTTGTCGGTCAGGTCCTGCCACGTGCCGCCGACGCCTTTGACCTGAGCCTGGCCGCCGAGCTTTCCCTCGGTGCCCACCTCGCGGGCGACTCGAGTCACCTCGGAGGCGAACGCGTTGAGCTGGTCGACCATCGTGTTGATGGTGTTCTTGAGCTCGAGGATCTCGCCCTGTACGTCGACCGTGATCTTCTTGGAGAGGTCGCCGTTGGCGACGGCGGTGGTGACGTCGGCGATGTTGCGAATCTGGTTGGTGAGCTGACCGGCCATCAGGTTGACGTTGTCGGTGAGGTCCTTCCAGGTGCCGGCCACGCCCTTCACCTCGGCCTGGCCGCCGAGCTTCCCCTCGGTGCCGACCTCGCGCGCGACGCGCGTCACCTCGGAGGCGAACCCGTTGAGCTGGTCGACCATCGTGTTGATGGTGTCCTTGAGCTCGAGGATCTCGCCCTGGCCTTCGACGGTGATCTTTCGCGAAAGGTCTCCGTTGGCGACCGCTGTCGTCACCTCGGCGATGTTGCGGACCTGGCTCGTCAGGTTGCCGGCCATGTTGTTGACGTTGTCGGTGAGGTCCTTCCATACGCCGGCGACTCCCGGCACCTGCGCTTGGCCGCCGAGCTTGCCCTCCGTGCCCACCTCACGCGCGACGCGGGTCACCTCGGAGCTGAACGCACGCAGCTGGTTGACCATCGTGTTCACGATCCGCGCCGTTTCCAGGAACTGTCCCTGCAGCCGGCGGCCGTCGATGTCGGTCGACATCGTCTGCGAGAGGTCGCCTCTGGCGACGGCGTTGATGACGCGGGCCATCTCGCTGTTGGGGCGCACCACGTCCTCGATCAGGTCGTTGATCGAGTCGAGGGTTGCTGCCCACGCCCCACCGGAGTCGCCGATCGACGCGTGCTTGACCTGGCCCTCTTTGCCAACGTGCTTGCTGAGCCGGCGCAGCTCGCGTTCGAGGCGCTGGTTGGACTCGATGATGTCGTTGATGGCGGCCGCCACTTTGCCCGCCGGTCCGGGCGAGCTCATCGGCATGCGCACGGAAAAGTCACCGCGCTTGACCGCGGTGAGGACCCGCAGCATCACCCTGTGATCGGCGCTCTCCGGGGCTAGGGCTCTGCTTGCCATTGTGATTTTTCTCCTCTCCCTTCTCTCTCGATTACGCGGCAGGTACCCAGAACTTGACCTTGGCTCCTTGACCTGGCTCGCTGGCTATGCGGCACCAGCCGCCCATCAGCTGGGCGCGCTCCTTCATTGCGAGCAGCCCAAGATGACCGGGGACGTGCATGCACTCGTCGACGACAAAACCGGCGCCGTCGTCGGCCACCTCTACGACGACTCCTCCGTCAAGGGCTGAGGCGGCGACCCGGATGCGGGTCGCATGTGAGTGCTTCTCAACGTTGGTCAGCGCCTCGGCGACGTTCTTGAAGACAATCAACTCGACTTCGTTCGGCAGATCATCGGGGAATTGCAGGTCGAGGTCAGGCTCGATGCCGGTGTGCACTCGGAGGGTTTCGAGGCGGTCGCGGATCGCCTCTTTGAGTCCGACCTTGAGATCCAGGGCTTCAGGGCTGACAGTGATCAACAGCCGGCGTAGTGAGTCCTCGACTTTCTTGATGGTCGCCGCCAGCTGGTCGAGCTGGGCGTTGCTTCGGCTGTTGGAGCTGTCGTTGCGGATGCGCTGCAGCTGCAGCTCGGCGGCCGTGAGCAGCTGCAACGAATCGTCATGCAGGGCGCTCGCGAACCTGCGCCTGGCCTCGTCACCCCCCGAAGCGACATTGGCCAGGAGCTGGCGCCGTGCAGCCATCGCCTCTTCCAGCCGCTCGACGGCAACGTCGAGCTCCTCCTCGGCCTCGCGGTACTGCCAGACGAGACCGGTGGCCGTGGCCGCAATACGAAGCACCCAGGCGTCGTCGGTAGTGAAGCCGCGCTGTGAGTCGTAGGCCGCGAGGGCGCCAATCCGCCGATCGCCGGCTGGCCACGAGACCGCTATCGAGTTGCGCATTCCGCGCAAACCGTTCTCGCGCCAGAGCTCGTCGAGCTCGGCGCACGTGCCGTTGCGCAGCTCGAGCTCATCGCGGAAAACGATTCGCTCCGCGACTGCCTTACCGTCGCGCGCCAGGGGGATCCTGAGACTGCGGACCGGCGATTGGGACCGGAAGCCAAACGGTTCCGGCTGGACGGCAAGAGCTCCATGTGATGAAAGCCGCCAAAAGGCGACGCGCCGTGCGCCCACGAGTCCGGCGACGGTCTCGCCAAGGTGGCCGAAGAACGCCGGCAGCTCCATGTCGGCCTCGAGGTAGGAGGACACGGCGCCAAGAGCAATTGAGGCTGCTGTCTGCGCTTTCTCCAGCCGGTGCACGGCGCGCACCCGCTGCCGTGGCCTCAGGCGGCCCGCCTCCAGCAACCTTGCTGCCTCACGCAACTTGGACTCACCCGTAGGCCGGCGGCCGGCCGGCAGGGTGGCTACCTCCACGTCGCCCCTCCTAAGAGTCTTGTCCGGCTTAAATCAAAGCGCCCCGGGGGTGGGGAAGTCGCCGTACAAGTGAGGTAGTTCAAGGGGCCCGCAAACCGGGCCCCACAGCTTCAGCAATCGCTCACGCGCGTGCCCGACCGCGTCCGAACAGCCTCAGGATGAAGAGCAAAACCAGGGCACCGAGGAAGGCGATGATGATGGTGCCGACCAGGCCGACGCTGCCATGGATGAAGAAGCCGGCCAGGAAGCCGCCCAAGAGCGCGCCGATCAGGCCAACGATGATGTCCCCGATCAGCCCGTAGCCGTGGCCTCGGCTGACGGTTGATGCCGCCCAACCGGCGATTAGCCCCACGATGATCCAGGCGATGATGCCACCGGGCGAAAGCTCCATGGCGCGCTCTCCTTTCTAAATCAATGGAGTGACCGCCCCGTGGTGGGGCGGCCACATCCAAGAAACGTCTGGATTCGAACTGCTACTTTCTGCGACCGATCCGAAGGCCGACGGCTCCGAGTAGGGCAAGACCGATGCCCAGGAGTCCGCCGAGGATCGGGAAACCTGTCGCCGCGAGCACCGCGCCGGTCCCCGTGGACGCTGTGGCGCCGGACACGCCGCCTGTCGCGGTCGCTCCGCTCACGCCACCGTTGTTTCCGCTTGGCCCGCCGGCCTGGCCACTGGCACCTCCGCCCGCGCTGGCGGTAGTGGTGCCTGTGCTGACGCCGGTGCTGCCGGCCGTGGTGCCGGTGCTGCCGGTGCTGCCGGAGACGCTGCCGCTAGCAGTGCTGCCGGCCGTGGTGCCGGTGCTCGCGCCGGTGCTGCCGGTGCTGCCGGAGACGCTGCCGCTAGCAGTGCTGCCGGCCGTGGTGCCCGTGCTCGCGCCGATGCTGCCGGTGCTGCCGGATACTTTGCCGCTAGCCGTGCTGCCGGCTGTGGTGCCCGTGCTCGCGCCGGTGCTTCCAGTGCTGCCGGAG
>WNFT01006237.1_pt1 | contig 21780 bp, 16 predicted proteins | sample 5400191 | NCBI WGS metagenome assembly WNFT01 (sample SAMN13153359, study PRJNA577476) | soil metagenome | isolation source: 80 cm saprolite under Madrone tree | place: USA:California | collected 2016-06-14 | reverse complement strand
CGGACCGGGTCGATGCCGGCCGGCGTGAAGCTCCCCTGCATCACCGGCCGATGCTGCGCGCCGAGATAGGAGTTGAGGATCCATCCGGCGCCGCCACGGGCGACCTCCACCGCTTCGCCGGCACTGGGGGCGATTGCCACGAGGCGGGCAATCGGGATGTCGCGGCCTGCCTCGGAGAAGCCGGCGGCGGCGAGCTTCGCGGCGTAGTGCCGCCGCTTGGCGCCGATCTCCAGGCCCGAGGAGTGCGGGTCCATCAGGATCGAGAAGCCACAACCGGCAGCCCAGTCGATCGCCCCTTCCGAGCTCGCTGCCACCCATACGGGCGGATGCGGCTGCTGCGCCGGCTTGGGCAACACCTCGATGTCGTCAAAATGAAAATGCTGGCCGGCGAAGCTGAGCTTTTCGTCGGTCCAGGCCTTGAGGACGATCTCGACAGTCTCGCGGAAGCGCGAGGCGCTCTCCTCCGGCGGCACGCCAAAGGCGGTGAACTCGACCCGCGCAAAGCCGCGTCCGGCGCCCCAGTTGACTCGTCCGCCCGACAGCACGTCGAGGAGCGCCACCTCCTCCGCGAGGCGCAGCGGGTGATAAAACGGCGCCAGCGACACCGCCGTGCCGATCCGCAGCCGCTTGGTGCGCGCCGCGGCCAAAGTCCCGACCATATGCACCGAAGGGCAGACGCTGAAGCTGCTGAAGTGATGCTCGGCGAGCCAGACGGCGTCATAGCCGGTCCGGTCCATGATCTCGATGCGCTCGAGGGCGCGGGCGTAGACCGTCGCCAGATCGACGCGTCGCTCGGGCCAGCTGAAGAACTGCAGAACCCCCAGCTTCATTTGTCCTCCGCCTCGACCGTGCGCCAGAAATCGAGAGCCGCCCGCGCGCAGCGTTCGGGCTGCAGCAAATTGACGCCGTGGCCGTACCCGGCAAACAGCTCGAGTCGGCCGCGCGGCAGGGTGTCCGCGAGAATTTTCTGCTGCTCGGAGGCGATCCGGCTCTTGTCGCCGCTGAGCAGCAGCACCGGTGCTTTGATCCCTGCAAGAAGAGGTCTTAGATCGACAGACTCGAAACAGTCGTGCAGTGCGGCTGCGATGTCGGGGCGGGTCTTGTCCATCTCGGCGATGACCCATTCCTGCAACGCCGTGCTCGAATGGTCGAGGTCGAGCCGGTAGCCGAGGGTTTGCCGGCACCACGCGCCGGTGCCATGGGCTCTGATCGCCGCGGCGGTATTCTCCTGGTCGAGCGCGTAGATCCCGCGGATCTCGTCGGAAATGCGCGTCGGCGTGTTGCACAGGACGAGGCTCGCGATACGCTCGGGACGTGCAGCGGCGAGCAGCAGCCCAATGATCCCGCCCGAGGATTCGCCGACCCAATGCACCCGCGACAGCGACAATGTGTCGAGCACCGCGAGGATCTCGGCTTCGATCCTCGCAGGCGTGAAGCGATAGCCTTCGGCGGGAACGTCGGAGGCGCCGCAGCCGAGCAGGTCCGGCCGATAGATCCGCCGGCTGTCGGCGATCGGCGGAACCCAACGGTTCCAGAACGTCGCATTGCGGGCGAAGCCATGCATCATCAGCACCGGTGTCGGCGCCTCCAGTGGAGGGAAAGCCCTTCAGCTAGACGGACGGTGGCCATCACGGAGCTCCATGATCCTGGGAGATTTGAGCGGCGATCAGCGCGCGGCCGGCGCCGGCGACGGTCTTTGCCGGCCCCGAGGGGCCGAGGGATTGGCCGATCGCATAGGCGCCGTCGATCAGCAGCTGGAGCTGCTGCGCGAGGAGGGTGGAGTCGCAGGCGCCGGCGGCCGCGGCCAGCGCCTGCAGACGTTCGTAAACGGCGCGCTTGTTGGCAAGGATCACCGCGCGCGCCGGATGCTCGGGCTCGGGAAACTCGGTGCCGGTATTGAGGAAGGGGCAGCCGCGCCATTTTGGGTTCGAGGCGGTCGCCGCGACCATGTCGAGGATCGCTTCGAGCTGGCCGCGCGGGTCGCCGGCGCACATCGCCTCCGCCTTCTCCCAGCGCCGCCAAAAGAACACGTTGCGTCCTTCGAGCCAGGCGGTGACGAGGGCGTCCTTTGACGGGAAATTGCGATAGAGGCTCATCTTCGCCACACCCGAACGGGCGATGATCGCGTCGATGCCGACCGCCCGAACACCCTCCCGGTAGAACATCTCCGAGGCCGTGTCGAGGATGCGCTGTCGCACCGGTACCCGCTCCTCAGCCCCGCTCATCGCGCATCCCTGCCCGTCCTTGACAAGATACAGACCTGTCTCTCACATAGGCTTGATCTCGACGCAGGGGAAGGTATCGCCGATGGCATGGCGGGGGAAGTTGCATTACGCCTGGGTTGTAGCCGCGGTGACGTTTCTCGCCCTGCTCGTGGCGGCAGGATTGCGGAGCACCCCGGGCGTGCTGATCGTGCCGCTCGAAGCGGAATTCGGCTGGTCGCGCGCGACGATCTCTTTCGCCATCGGGCTCAACATCTTTCTCTACGGGCTTATCGGGCCCTTCGCCGCGGCGGTCATGGACCGCTTCGGGCTGCGCCGCACGATGCTGGCCGCGCTCGCCTTCATCGCCGCGGGCGTCGCCCTGACGCCGCTGATGACGCGTCCCTGGCAGCTGGTGTTGTTGTGGGGGGTTGTCGTGGGCATCGGCAGCGGGTCCACGGCACTGGTCCTCGGCGCCACCGTCGTCGCGCGCTGGTTCGCAACGCAGCGCGGGCTCGTCATGGGCGTGCTGACCGCGAGCACGGCGACCGGTCAGCTGATCTTTTTGCCGGTCCTCGCCAGCCTCGCCGAAAACTACGGCTGGCGCAGCGTGTCGCTGACCGTCGCCGGGGTCGCTATCGCGCTGCTGCCAGTCGTTGCGCTGGCCATGCGCGATCGGCCCGAGGAGATCGGCCTCACCCGCTACGGGGCGGCTGCCGATGAGAAGCCGGCAGTGACAGTGCGTGGTAACCCCGCCACGAGAGCGCTCATTGCCCTGCGCGACGGGTTGCGCTCACGCGACTTCTGGCTGCTCGCCGGCAGCTTCTTTATTTGCGGCGCCTCGACGAACGGATTGATCGGGACCCACCTGATCCCCGCCTGTCTCGACCACGGCATCCCACAAGTGGCCGGAGCCAGCCTGCTCGCCGCGATGGGCATTTTCGATCTGGTCGGGACCACGCTCTCGGGCTGGCTCAGCGACCGGTGGAGCAACCGGGGGCTCCTCGCCTGGTATTATGGGCTGCGCGGATTGTCGTTGATCTATCTCCCCTTCGCGTTCGACATCTCGTTTTACGGCTTGTCCCTGTTCGCGGTGTTTTACGGGCTCGACTGGATCGCCACGGTACCCCCGACCGTGCGGCTCGCGGCACGGGCCTTCGGCAGCGAGCAGGGCCCGATCATGTTCGGCTGGATCGCTGCCGCGCACCAATTGGGCGCAGCACTCGCGGCATTTGCGGCGGGGGCGCTGCGGGTCGAGCTCGGCACCTATCTGCAGGCGTTCGTGCTCTCCGGCCTGCTTTGCCTGATCGCCGCGCTGATGGTGCTATTTATCGGCCGTAGCCCCGGCAGCCGGATGGTGCCAATGCCGGTTCCGGCCGAGTAGCCGCTACCCTCGGACGATACCCCGGCAAGATAGGGCGACGGCCACAAACGAGCGTTCGCCATCGGGCCGGCCAGTGAGATAGGCAGAACGGAGCTGCCGCTCGAGGCGGTCGCGCCGCGCATCGTCAAGACCGGCGACGTAAGCGCCGAGCGCGCCTTCGCCGCTGGCGAAGGGCGCCCAATAATCGGCAAAATCGCCAAAATCCATGCGGATCATCAGCGAGCGCTGGTCGATGTCCGTGAGCCCAGCCTCGGCCCACATCCGCGCCAGCGCGCCGGGCGCGTAGATCGGCCGCCCCATCGTGCGATCGCGCGCCTCCGCGGCCGCATCGTCGAGTGCGGCGGCGGTGTCCCACAGCATGCGCTGGCTGGAGCTGCCGCCCGGCGAATCCCAGAAGGCGGCGGCGACCACACCGCCGGGACGCGTGACCCGCCGCATCTCGGCGACCATCAGTCCAGGCTCCGGCAGGACCGACGGGAGCACCAGCATCGACAACGCACGGTCGAAGCTGGCATCGGGAAAGCGCAGCGCGCAGCCATCACCCTGCTCAAGGCGGATGCGTGGGTCATGGTTCTTTGCTTGCGCGGCGGCGAGGTAGATCTCGGAGTGATCGATCGCGGTAATCCCGGCGAGCGTTGCAGCCTGCGGCAGGGTGAAGGTAAGGCTGCCGGTGCCGCAGCCGATTTCGAGCACCTCCTCGCCGTCCGCGATCCCGGCATGCTCGATGAACAGCGGCGCCAGCCGCCGGCTCCAGCGGCCCATCAGCTTTTCGTAATTGCCGGCGTCGCGTGCATTGAACATCGAAGGCATGGTCGGCTCCTTGGCTGCGATCCTTAGACTGCAAGCGAATGGGGTGTCGGACAAGTAGCAATGCCGCCACCGCACGGGCGGCTTGACAGGCGCCGGCCGCGACGCTACGACACGCTCATCGTGGTGATTTGAGCCGACCGGCTTGCGGCCACGTTAAACAAACCGCTAAAAGGTCGAGAGTTCTGAAAGGAGCCCTGGCCCGCGCGGGACCGGGGCTTTTTTGCTGCCCGGCCGGCGCGGTCCGAACTGGAGAGACCCGCCTATGACCAAGCCCGTTCTGCCCCCCGACCTCGCCGTCAACGTCTCGCCGGCGACGATCCTCGTGCGCGGCGGCTCCACTCGCAGCCCGCACGACGAAACCTGCGAGGCGTTGTTCATGACCTCGGGCTTTGTCTACGACGATGCCGCGGCGGCCGAAGCAGCGTTTGCCCAGGAGGGCTCGCGCTATGTCTATTCGCGCTACCGCAACCCGACGGTGGCGATGTTCGAGGAACGCTTGCGCCTGCTCGAAGGAGCCGAGGCCTGCCGCGCCACCGCGAGCGGCATGGCGGCGGTGTTCGCGGCTCTCCTCTGCCGTCTGCGCGCCGGCCAGCGAGTGGTGTCGAGCCGCGCTTTGTTCGGCTCCTGCCATTACATCGTCGCCGATCTCTTGCCGCGCTGGGGCATCGAGACCGTGCTCGTCGATGGGCGCGATCTCGGCGCCTGGGAGGCCGCCCTCGCCGGTGGAGCCGCACTCGCGTTCTGCGAAAGCCCGTCGAACCCGGCGATGGAGATCATCGATCTCGCCGAGGTCGCGCGCCTGACGCACCGCGCCGGCGGCCTCTTTGTCGTCGACAACGTCTTCGCGACCCCGCTCCTGCAAAAGCCGCTGACGCTCGGCGCCGATGTCGTCGTCTACTCGGCGACCAAGCACATCGACGGCCAGGGGCGTTGTCTCGGTGGTGCCATCCTGGCCTCGGAGAAATTCGTCAAGGATGATCTCGGCCTCTTTTATCGGCACACCGGACCCTCGCTCAGCCCGTTCAACGCTTGGCTGCTGTTGAAAGGGCTCGAGACGTTGGAGCTGCGCGTCGAGCGGCAATGCCGCACCGCTACGGCGATCGCCCGCTATCTCGAGACCCACCCCAAGATTACCCGGGTGCTCTACCCGGGGCTGCCGAGCCACCCGCAGTTCGAATTGGCACGCCGGCAGATGAAGCAGGGCGGCGGCCTGGTGTGCTTTGACGTCGCCGGCGACAAGGAGGCTTGCTTCCGCTTTCTCGACGCGCTGCGGCTCGTCGACATCTCGAACAATCTCGGCGATTCGAAGAGCCTCGTCACCCATCCGGCGACGACCACCCATTCGCGTCTCAAGCCCGAGCAGCGTGCCGAGCTCGGGATCGGCGACCCGCTGGTGCGCCTTTCGGCCGGGCTCGAAGCCGAAGCCGACCTGCTCGACGACATCGAGCGAGCCCTGAAACAGGTTTAGCATATATAATATGTTAATGATCCCTATTTGACATCTTGAAAACGATGTTATCTTCTGAACCACATCGCCGTGGCGGCATTTTGGTGCCTGCCCGAGGAGGCGCGATATGGTTCAGATCGATGCGATTTCAAAACCCGAGGCGATCAAGCAGCAGAGCCGTCAGCTGCGCGGTCACATCGCCCGCGATCTCGCCGACACCGCCACGCCGTTCGACAAGGAGGGCTACGCGCTCCTCAAATTCCACGGGGTCTATCAGGGCTACGACCGCGATAGCGCCACCGAACGCAAGCAGCGCGGCGACGACAAGATCTGGCAATTCATGGTGCGCGCCCGCATCCCGGGCGGTCGGCTCACCGCCGATCAGTACCTGGCGCTCGACGCAATCGCGGAGCGCTATGCCAACGGCTCGCTGCGGATCACGACCCGCGAAGGCATCCAGTTCCACGGCGTCGTCAAAGCCGGTCTCAGATCGGCGATCGCCGAGGTCAATGGCGCAATGTTGACGACCCTCGCAGCCTGTGGCGATGTCGTCCGCAATGTGACGACCGTGCCGGCGCCGATCCGCGATGCCGTCCATCGCCGCCTCGAAGCCGATGCGCGCGCGCTGTCGACACATCTGCTGCCGCAGACCCGCGCCTATCACGAGATCTGGGTCGAGGGCGCGCCTTGGCGCGAGGACGAGAGTGCCGCGCAAGAGCCGGACCCGCTCTACGGCGAACGCTATCTGCCGCGCAAGTTCAAGATGGGTCTGGCGATTCCCGAGGACAACACGATCGACGTCCTGACCAACGATCTCGCGATCGTTGCGCTGTTCGAGGGCGATCGCTTGCTCGGCTATAATTTCCTCTTGGGCGGCGGTCACGGGATGACCCACAACAACCCGAAGACCTATCCGCGGCTCGCCACCCCGGTCGCCTTCGTCGAGCCCGAGGACCTGCTCGAAGCTGCCGCCGCGGTCGTGCGCCTGCATCGCGATCATGGCGACCGCAGCAACCGCCGCCATGCCCGGCTCAAATACGTGATCTCCGAGAATGGCGAGGACTGGGCGCGCGAGCGCCTGTCGGAATATCTCGGCAAGACGCTCGAGCCCTGCCATGAGATGCCGGCATTCGCGGTTCCCGACCATCTCGGCTGGCATAAGCAGGGCGACGGTAAGCTCTACCTCGGCATTCCGGTGTCAAGCGGACGCATCGCCGACGCCCCGCAATCTCGCACTCGTACGGCGTTACGGGAGATCGTCGAGCGCTTTGGTTGCGACCCGGTTTTGATGCCGAGCCAGGACATCATTCTGAGCCAGATCCGCCCGGAGGATCGCGACGCGATCGAAGGCCTGCTGGGCGAGCACGGCGTGCGCCTCGCCAATGACCTGCTACCGGCCGAGCGCTGGGCGCTCGCCTGCCCGGCATTGCCGACCTGCGGTCTGGCGCTGACCGAGGCCGAGCGGGTACGCGACGACATCGTCGCCGCGATCGAGGCCCGGCTGCAGCATTACGGTCTCGAGCGCGAGCGTCTCAGCATCCGTATCGCCGGTTGCCCGAACGGCTGCTCCCGTCCCTATACCGGCGACATCGGCATCGTCGGCCGCATGCCCGGTTTCTACAGCGTGTTCGTCGGCGGCGATTTCGAGGGCACCCGGCTCAACACCTCGCTCGCCGATAAAGTCGCCTTAAGCGAGATTGCCGAAGTGCTGGACCCGCTCTTCGCACTCTATGCGTCCACCCGTTTTGACGACGAGGGCTTCGGAGATTTCTGCCATCGTGTAGGTCCCTCGGCATTGCACCAAGCACTCACCGAGATGCGCAAGGGCGCTGCGTAGCTCAACCCCCGCCCCTCACCCTCCCCGCTGACGCGGGCCCCTCCCTCTCCCCGCTCGCGCGAGGCGAGGGGCTTCCGGCATCTTCTCCCTCGCCCCGCTTGCGGGGAGAGGGCTGGGGTGAGGGGCCTTTCCACGATCTCGCCCTCCGATTACTTTGAACCCCAATCGCTTCTCTATGGAGGTCGGCAATGGCCGTTATCGCGATAATCGCTCAAGGCCTGATGGGGGCCGGCGTTGGCCGGCGGCTGCATGAGAGCGGGGCGGAGATCCGTACCCTGCTGACCGGGAGGAGCCCGGCGAGTGCGGAGCGCGCCAGGGCGGCCGGCATGATTGCAGCGGCAAATGAACGCGAGCTGCTTTCTGGCGCCGATTTTTTCCTGTCGATCCTGCCGCCCGGCGAGGCTGAGCCGCTCGCCCGCCGTCTGGCGCCGACCCTCACCGCACTCGATCGCAAGCCGGTTTACATCGATTGCAATGCGGTCAGCCCGCAGACCGCCATCAGCATCGCCGAGGTCGTGACCCCGACCGGCGCCCATTTTGTCGATGCCGGGATCATCGGCGGGCCGCCGCGGGAGGGATATAAGGGGCCGTCGATCTACGCTTCGGGTGAGCATGTCCGCGAGGCCGTGCCATTGCGCGACTGGGGGATCAATCTGCGCGCCATCGATGGGCCGGTCGGCGCCGCCTCGGCGGTCAAGATGTCCTATGCCGGCATCACCAAGGGCACCACCGCGATCGCCGCGGCGATGCTGCTCGGTGCGGCGCGCTTCGGCTGTGCGGAGGCGCTGATCGCCGAATTGTCGGACAGCCAGCCGCAGATGCTCGCGCGGATGCGCAGCAACATTCCGGGGATGTACGACAAGGCCTATCGCTGGGTTGCCGAGATGGAGGAGATCTCGGACTTCCTCGAAGCGAACCCGCCGTCCCGCGACATCTACGCTGCGGTTGCCGGGCTCTACGATTTCCTCGCGGCCGCCCAGGCTGAAGCGCAGCCGGGGTCCGACAACGCGATACGAACCCTCGATCGGGTCCTCGGCAACGGTTGAGCGCTGTTGCCGCGTCCGCAACCTCATCACCCACAAAAGCGGCCTGATATAACCTTTTGAGCAATTAAGTCGAATTTGACAGATAACTGACGAAAATTTTCGAACACTCTGACGCTTCCGCCGACCCCTTTTCGACGCCTCTGGTGATACAGTCAAAATTAAGGTTAAAACATTGTTAATAGGTTCATATGTACGGTCCATCTTCTCTTAGCTGCACGATACCGCGGTTCGAGGCCGCTCTCGAAGGCGAGCCTCCGTCCAGCCGATGCCCGCACTGCTACGAGCCGGTGTTCGGACCCGGTTGGTGGTGTGACAATTGCAATAATTGTGCTTTTCCCGGAATGATCCTCGATGCCGACCACGAGCCCGAACCCATCGAATGCGAGGGCGACGAAGAACCCGACGACGATTTCAGCTGACCCCGCGAGCCCCGCATGCGATCCGCATGCGGGGAGAGGGAGTGCTCATCCTCGCGCGACCGGGTGACCGGCGAGGTGCTCGAGCACGCGCACCAGCCCCGAATGGTCCCAGCCGTTACCGCCGAGGGCGGCGGCGGCGTTGAACAGCTCCTGGGTCGTCGCCGTGTTGGGCAGCGAGAGGCTGAGGGCGCGCGCTCCTTGCAGGGCGAGGTTCAGATCCTTCTGGTGCAATTCGATGCGGAAGCCGGGGTCGAAAGTGCGCTTGATCATGCGTTCGCCATGGACCTCGAGGATGCGCGAGGAAGCAAACCCGCCCATCAGCGCCTCTCTGACCTTGGCGGGGTCGGCCCCGGCGCGCGACGCGAACAGCAGCGCCTCGCCGACCGCTTCGATCGTCAATGCGACGATGATCTGGTTGGCGACTTTGGTTGTCTGGCCGTCGCCGTTGCCGCCGACCAGGGTGATGTTCTTGCCCATCAGTTCGAACAACGGCTTGACCCGGGCGAAGGCGCGCTCCGGTCCCCCGACCATGATCGTCAGCGACGCGGCCTTGGCGCCGACCTCGCCGCCCGACACCGGCGCATCGAGATAGTCGCAGCCCTTCTTGTTGATCTCGGCGGCGAAGAGCTTGGTCTCGATAGGCGAGATCGAGCTCATGTCGATGACGATCTTGCCCCGCGACAGCCCGTCGGCGATGCCGTTGGGGTCAAACAGCACGCTCCTGACGTCGGGAGTGTCGGGCACCATCACGATGACGATCTCGGATTGCTCGGCGATCGCCTTCAGGGTGTCGCACACCGTGGCACCGGCCGCGCGGACATCGGCCGGCAGGCGGCGCTTGCCGTAGACGAAGAGCTCGTGCCCGCCCTTGATCAGGTTGAGGGCCATCGGATGACCCATGATGCCGAGCCCGACAAAACCGATCTTCATGACCCCTCCTGCCCGCCTGGGTGCCCTTGGTGAGACGCGATCAGCGCACACTGCACCAGTTTCGCTGGCCGCCTCAAGTCGGGTGGTAGTACGTACAACCTTAAAGGGATATTTTGCTGCAGATTCGCTGTTGATGGCGGCGTCATTAATTCTTTGCTCAACCGTATGTTGCGACGGTCCGAGCCCCGCCCGGCACTGACAGCGGGCGACTTGCTGACGCAGTGATGCTAGCGTGAGACACCGTATTCGGGGGGTGGAACGATGCTGCGCTCGCTGCTGGTGCTTTGCCTCGTTTGCATTGCCGCGCCGGCGATGGCGCAGGAGTACAAATCGAAGGAGCTGGCGGACGCCGCGCGCGACTGGCGCCAGGAGCTGATCGACGGCATCCCGGCGAACAAGAAGCAGCCGAACCTCGTGGCTGGGCTGCGGCGGGCGGCCGAGATCGAATATCAGGCCAAGGATTACCGGGCGGCGGTCGGCAGGCTGCGCAGCGCCATCGCCAACGGTGCCGATGACGGTCTCGTCTGGCTGCGGCTCGCGCAGAGCGAGCTCGCCGCCGGGGATGACCACGCGATGGCGAGCGCCTACAACGCCTATCTGAAATCGACCGATCCGGTCGAGCGCGGTGCGGCGCTTTTCGTCATCGGCCGCGACTACGATCGCCACGACAAGCAGAAGGAGGCGCTCGCCGCCTTCGAGGCCGGGCTCGCCTTCACCCGGCTTTCGGCGATCGTCGAACGCGTCGAAGAGCTGCGCCGGCTCGTCGCGTTCCGGGTCACCAGGGTCGAGGTCCAGGCCGAGGCGGACGCGGCTCGCGCCTGCTTGCGCTTCAACGAGAAGATCGCGGCGAAGGGCGACATCTCATACGGCGCCTTCGTGCGCAGCGAACCCAAGCTCGACGGCATCGTCACCGCCCGCGACGACACCTTGTGCCTCGACGGCATGAAGCATGGCACGATCTACAACGTCGAGGTCCTCAGTGGGCTGCCCGCTGCGACCGGCGAGCAGATGGCCGAGAAATTCGCGACCCGGATCGTCGTTCCCGACCGCAAGCCACAGCTGCGGTTTTCCGGCACCGGCTACGTCTTGCCCAAACAGGGGACATCGGGGTTGCCGCTGACGACGATCAATCTCGACAAGGTCAAATTGCGGCTGGTGCGGGTCAACGAGCGCAATCTCGTCCCGAGCATCGATGCCGAGCGGCTGACGATGAGCTTTTCGACCTATGAGATCGATGAGATCGTCAACCGCACCGGCAGCTTGGTGTGGGAAGGCGAGATGGCGATTTCGGGCGAGCGCAACCGCCCGATTACGACGGCGATCCCGCTCAAGGACATGCTGCGCGAGAAAGGACCCGGCATATATCTCGCGATCGCCGAGCGCGCCGATCTGCGGCAAGACGAATATGCCGAGCCGGCGACGAACTGGGTCCTCGTCTCGAATCTCGGGCTCGCCGTCTACAAGGGCGCAGACGGGATGGCGGTCGACGTCCGCTCGCTCGCCGACGGGAAGCCGCTGTCGGGTGTCGCGGTGCGCCTCTACGCCCGCAACAACGGCGAGCTGGCGGCGGGGACCAGCGACGCCGGCGGCATCGCCCGCATTCCCGGCGGGCTGCTGCGCGGCCGCGGCGGCGACGAGCCTTTCGTCGTGACCACGCTCGGGCCCGACAACGACTTCAACTTTCTCGAGGTCGGCCGCGCCGCCTTCGATTTGAGCGATCGCGGGGTCAGCGGAAGGGCACAACCCGGCCCGGTCGATGCGTTCCTGTATACCGATCGCGGCATCCATCCGGCCTGCCGATCGGCTTGCGGCTGCTGCGACCCGACGGCATCGAGGTCGAGCGCCGGCAGCTCACGCGGGACCAGCTGGGCGCGCATCATCAGAGTTTCGCATTGGCCCGCGATGCGCGCATCGGCGCCTGGCAGATCGAGCTCCGGCTCGACCCGAAGGCGCCGCCGATCGGCAAGGCCGAGTTCCAGGTCGAGGATTTTGTCCCGCCGCAGCTCAAGGTCGAGTTGGCTGCCGCCGGGGAGCTGATCCGGCCGGGCGAGGCTTTCCCGGTCGAGGTCACGGCGCGCTATTACTATGGTGCGCCGGGAGCCGGTCTGGGGATCGAAGCCGAGGCGAGCATCGCGCTCGACGACAACCCTTTCCCGAATTATCCGGACTTCCAGTTCGGTCTCGTCGGCGAGGAGTTCACCGGCGAGCGCCGCGATGTCGAGGCGCCTGCGACCGACGACGACGGCAAAGCCCAGCTGTCTGTAGCGCTGAGCGATCTTCCGGACCTCACCCGCCCGCTTGTGGCGACAATCCGGGTCGGGGTGTTCGAGCCGAGCGGCCGCGCCGTCTCCGAGACCTTGACCCGGCCGATTCGGCAGCGGGCCCTGTTCATCGGGCTACATTCGCCAGCCGGTGCCGAGGCGGTCTCCGAGGGTGCGGAGGCCACGCTCGAGGTGCTCGCGCTCGACCCTAAAGGCACACCGGTCGCGGCGAAGGGCCTGCGCTTCGAGCTGCTGCGCGAGACCTGGGAATATCGCTGGTACTCGGTCAACGGCATGTGGCGCCACAAATCGCATATCCGCAGCCAGCCGATTGAGGCCGGCACGGTCGATGTCGGCGCCGACGGTCCGTCGAAGCTCGGCCGTCAGCTCCCGGCCGGCCGCTATCGCTGGGAGGTCACCGACACCGCCACCGGCGCGCAGTCGAGCCTGCGCTTTCACGTCGGCTGGTGGGTCGAGGCCGCACTGCCGGACGTGCCGGACAAGCTCGAGGTAGCGCTCGACAAACCGAGCTATCAGGCAGGGGAGACCGCCAAGCTGTTTGTCAAAGCACCCTTCGCCGGGGAAGTCGAGCTGGCAATCGCCTCCGATCGGATCCTGTCGATGCGGCCGCTCAGCCTGCCGGCAGAGGGCGTCACGATCGACATTCCGGTCGCGTCTTCCTGGGGCAGCGGGGTCTATGCCCTGGTTAGCGCCTATCGCCCGTCCGATATGCCGGGGCCGCAGCAGCGCGGCCCGGGGCGGGCGGTCGGAGTCGCGTGGCTCGCGATCGACAGCAGCCCCCGCACCCTTACGGCGGCTCTTTCCGGGCCTGCCGTGGCCCGTCCGCGCAGTCCGGTCGAGATCCCGGTCAAGGTGGGCGGGCTCGCCGCCGGCGAGGAAGCCTATGTCACCCTCGCCGCGGTCGACGAAGCGGTGCTCAAGCTGACCGAGTTCGAGAGCCCGGCGCCCGAGAAATACTATTTCGGCAAGCGCCAGCTCGGGGTTGAGTTACGCGACCTCTATGGCAGGCTGATCGACGCGCGGGCGAACACGGTCGGAGTGCTGCGAAGCGGCGGCGACAGCTTTGCCAAGCGCTCGGTCGCCGGGCTCCCAGACAAGAGCAGCAGAGTCGTCGCATTATTTTCGGGCATCGTCCGGCTCGATGCAGACGGTGCGGCACGGATCCGCTTCGACATTCCCGATTTCCAGGGGCAGCTGCGGCTAATGGCCGTCGCCTTCTCGGCCCATAAGCTCGGCTCGGGGGCGGCGGCGATGACCGTCCGCGACCCAGTGGTGACGACCGTGTCGTTGCCGCGCTTTCTCGCCCCCGGGGATGCAGCGCGCGTCGGGGTGACGATCAATAACCTCGAAGGTGCGGCGGGAGATTATCGCTTGGCGCTGTCAGCGAGCGGCGCTGCAGGCTTCACGGCACCGATAAGCCGCACCGTGCGCCTCGCCCAGGGCGCTACGTTCGCCGACGCCTTTGCGCTATCGGCGACGACAGCGGGCAATGCCGCTCTCAAACTGGAACTTTCCGGGCCAGGCGATCTGAGGATCGCACGCGACTTCACGATCGGCGTGCGGCCGGCGCAGGTCTATCAGCTCCGGCGGTTCGTCGGGCGGCTCCAGCCGGGAGAAAGCGTCACCCTCGACGATGGCGCGGCCGGCGAGTTCCTGCCGGGGACGGCGGAGGCCTTGCTGAGTGTCAGTCCACGGCCCGACTGGGATGTTCCTGGTTTATTGCGGGCGCTCGACCGCTACGCCTACGGCTGCCTCGAGCAGACTACGAGTCGGGCCTTGCCGCTGCTTTATGTCGAGGGCGTGGCGCGGCTCTGGCACACCGACCCGGGTCCGGCGAATGCAGAGGCGCTCGACCGCGCGATCGGTCATGTCGTCGAATTGCAGCGATCGGATGGCAGCTTCGGGGTATGGAGCGATACCGGAGACACAGTTCCGTGGCTCGACGCCTATGCCACGGACTTTCTGATCCGCGCCAAGGAGCACGGCAAGAACGTACCCGATTTCGCAATCAAATCTGCGGTCAGCTGGCTGCACGACTACGTACGCCAGGAGCATCGCGAGATCGGCGACTTGCCAGCTATGGCCTATGCGCACTATGTGCTGGCGCGCGCCAAATCCGACGACCTCGACGGACTGCGCTATTTCAACGACACGCAGCTGGTGCGGCTGCCGACCCAGCTCGCGAAGGCGCAGGTTGCCGCTGCGCTAGCGCAATACGGCGATGCCGCGCGGGCTGCCGCGGCCTACGACGCCGCGCTCGTCCCGGGTGCTGCCCGTCCCTCGGCGCTCCGCTACGTGGATTATGGAAGCGAGTTGCGTGACAGCGCAGCGGTGCTCGCCTTTGCCGCCGCCAATCCCGGCAACCGCACTCGGCTTACAGCCGTCATCGATCGCATCGCCGAGCGCTTCACCCGCGCCGCGCGAACCAGTACCCAGGAGCAGGCATGGCTGCTGATGGCTGCCGAAGCCGCCGTCCTATCTGGCGGCGGCGAGATGACCGTGGCCACCGGCAGCGGCGCACCGGAGACCCGCAGCACACCGCTCTATTTGCGCCGGGTGTTGGGCTTGGGCGATCCGGATCAGACGATAACCAATCGGGGCGACGCGCCGATTTGGCGTTCGGTGTCGATCACCGGGGTGCCGATGGCGGACTTGCCCGCCGAGGGCAAGGGCTACACCATAACCCGCAACGTCTACCTGCCCGACGGCACCGAAGCCGATCTGCGCAAGGTGCGGCAGACCGATTTGTTCGTCGTGGTGATCAAGGGCACTCGGACCGATGCATCACAAGCGACGCAGACCCTCGTCGTCGATCTTCTCCCCGCAGGGTTTGAGATCGAGACGGCGACCGTGTCAAAAGGGCGGTCGACCACGGATTACTCCTGGCTCTCCAATCTCACCGATGCGACCTACACCGAAGAGCGTGACGACCGCTATGTCGCAGCACTCGATCTAAGGGGCGGCGTCAAGGACTTCACCCTCGCCTATCTCGTGCGCGCCGTGACCGCCGGGGAATTTCATTACCCTGCCCTCGTCGTCGAGGACATGTACGAACCCGAGACCACCGGGCGCACCGCGATGAGCAAGCTCACCGTCGCCCCGCGGTGAGCCGCGGCCCGCAGTGCATCTCGGACCCGAGCCGATTTGCTTAACCGGGCAGTCGTGGAACAAGACCGGCCATGGCGACCCTCGGTTGTCCCGGTGATGCACAACCCCGATCGGGCAGCCTCAACAATCGTTGACAAACACGCGTTAATATTATACGTTAATATTATTTTCACAACAGGGTGCGGTCTCACGGCAAGGTCGGCCGCCTGATCTCGACCTGATATAACAGGTGAAACAGGAGCCCCTTGCTTTGGCAGCCTGGAGAGGCGCGCTCGTGCTGATCGGAAGGCGGCGTAGATGGCGCGCGGGCGCGGCGGTCGGCCTCCTTCTCGCCGCCGTCGGGATAGCCGCCTGGCTCGCCCTCCCGCCCCCCTCGCTCGACCGCGGCCGCGGCGTCTCGGTGCTCGTTCTCGCGGCGGACGGGTCGATCCTGCGCGGGTTTCTGACCGGGGACGGCAAATGGCGCCTGGCGGCAGAGCCGGCGAAGGTTGATCCGCTCTATCGGCGGATGCTGATCGCCGCCGAGGATGGGCGGTTTGCCCGGCATCCTGGGGTCGATCCGCTCGCCGCCTCGCGCGCCCTCGCCCAGTTGGCGTTGAGCGGGCACATCGTATCAGGTGCCTCGACCCTGACGATGCAGGCGGTGCGCCTGCTCGAACCCCACCCGCGCTCGTTCGTTGGCAAGCTCGTCGAGATGGCCAAGGCGCTGGCGCTCGAGCGCGTGATGTCGAAGGACCAGGTGTTGGGCCTCTACCTGACCTTGGCGCCGTTCGGCGGCAATCTCGAAGGTGTGCGTGCCGCGAGCCTCGCCTATTTCGGCAAGGAGCCGACCCGACTTTCCGCGGCGGAGGCAGCACTGCTCGTCGCGATCCCGGGCTCGCCCGAGCGGCTGCGCCCGGACCGGCATCCCGAAGCGGCGCGCGCCGCGCGTGATCGCGTCCTGCTGCGCATGGCCGAGCAGGAGGTAATTTCGCCCGCCACTCTTGCCGAGGCATCCGCGGAGGGGGTTCCCCAGGCTCGGCTGGCGATGCCGTTCCGGGCACCCCACCTCGCCCGCGAATTGCGCGACCTAGAGCCGGCGGTGCCGACCCATCGCACGACAATCGACCCGCTGCTGCAGCAGCGGATCGAAGCGCTCCTGAACCGAGAAGTGCTGGGGCTCGATCCGGAGGCCAGCATCGCTGCGGTGGTGGTCGACAATCGCGACCGCCGGGTGCTCGCCTATGTCGGCAACGCCGATTTCCCGTCCGCCGCGCGGCGGGGAACGCTCGACATGGCGCGTGCCGTGCGCTCGCCCGGATCGGCGCTCAAGCCCTTTATTTACGCGATGGCGTTCGACCGCCTGATCATCCACCCGGATACCGTGTTGGAGGACCGCGCGCAGCAATTTGGGGATTACGCGCCCTCCGATTTCGATGGACGTTTCCAGGGCAAGGTGACGGCACGGGAGGCGCTACAATATTCGCTGAACCTCCCGGCTGTCGCAGTTCTCGACCGGCTCGGTGCGGGTAGGTTTATCGCCGCTCTTGGGGCCGCGGGCATCCGACTGCGGCTGCCGGAACCGGCCGTCGAGCCGGGCTTGGCGGTAGCACTCGGCGGCGCCGGGATCACCCTCGCCGACCTCGTACGGCTCTATGCGGCGCTGGCGAACGCCGGCGAGGTGGCGCCGTTGCGCTATCGCGCGAGCGATCCGGCGAACTCGGGAGCCGCGATCTTCGGGCAGCTCGCCGCCTGGTACGTCAACGACATCCTGGCCGAGGCGCCACCTCCGCCCGGCGTTTTGCCAGCCGAGGTCCGGCGTGGCCGCAGGCTCTCCTTCAAGACCGGGACGTCCTACGGTTACCGCGATTTCTGGGCGATCGGCTACGACCCGGAGGTGACCATCGGCGTCTGGACCGGGCGGCCGGACGGCACGCCGATGCCCGGCCGCAGCGGCAGACTGACCGCCGCACCGGTGTTGTTCAAGATCGCAGACCTCTTGGGTCCGTCCCCGTCCCGCACTGCCGCGCCGCCACCTCCCGGGGCTCTTCTGGTCGGCAGGAATGCTTTGCCGCCGCGACTCCGGCAGCTCGATCCCGGCCCGCTCGCGTCAGCCTCATCAGAGACCGGCGGCCTGAGGATCGTCTATCCACCCGATGGAGCGCTGATCGAATGGCACGGCGAAGAGCTGCCGCTCGAGGCGGCCGGAGGCAAGCGGCCGCTGCAGTGGCTGGTCGACGGGCGACCGCTCCCGTTCGACCTGCCGCGCCGGCCAATCTATTGGCAGCCCGAAAGTATCGGGTTCGTACAGCTGACCGTCATCGACGCCGCAGGGCGCAGCGCCCGCAGCACGGTTCGCCTTTCCCCTTAGCATTCTATTAGAATGACCGGGATAGTCTGGAGGCCAAATGATGCCCCGCAACCTTGCCGATTATGAGGAAGATTTCTACGCTTGGACTGTCGAGCAGGCGCGCTTGCTGCGTTCCGGCGAGTTCTCGTCCATCGATGTCGCAAATGTAGCCGAGGAGATCGAAAGCTTGGGGCGTGGCGACAAGCGCGAGCTGGAAAGCCGATTGACGGTGCTCCTGATGCACCTCTTAAAGTGGCAAATCCAATCGAAGATGAGATCGCGCAGCTGGTCCGGAACGATCCTCGAGCAACGCCGGCGAATCGCGAAGCTGTTGAAGGAATCGCCCAGCTTGCTCCCTTTTGTCAACGAGGCTTTGGCAGAGGCTTATAGCGACGCACTCGAAGCGGCATCGAACGAAACGGGTCTGCCCGAGACTGAATTCCCCACCGAGTGTCCCTTTACGCCGGATGAGGTGCTTTCGCGCGCATTTCTTCCGGAGCGCTGAGCGGGTAGGGCGGCCGGTGGAAGCCAGCCGGCGAGATCGTGAAGATCTCGTAGCCGGTCGCGGTCACCCCGATGGTGTGCTCGAACTGTGCCGAAAGCGAGCGGTCCTTGGTCACCGCAGTCCAGCCGTCGCTGAGAATTTTCACCTCCCAGCGGCCGGCGTTGATCATCGGCTCGACCGTGAAAAACATGCCCTCGCGCAGCGCCGGACCCTCGTCGGGATGGCCGTAATGCAGGATCGAGGGGGCGTCGTGGAAAACGCGTCCGACGCCGTGCCCGCAAAAGTCCCGCACCACCGAATAACGGTGGCTCTCGGCGTAACGCTGGATCGCGTCGCCGATGGCACCAATGCGAATGCCGGGCTGCACGACGGCGATGCCGCGCATCATCGCTTCGTAGGTTACGTCGACCAGCCGCCGCGCCTTAACCGGGATACGCTCGCCGATATAAAACATCCGGCTCGTATCGCCGTGCCAGCCGTCGAGGATCACCGTTACGTCGATGTTGAGGATGTCGCCCTCCATCAACCGCCGCTCGCCCGGAATGCCGTGGCAGACGACATGGTTGATCGAGGTACAGATCGATTTCGGAAAGCCGCGATAGTTGAGCGGCGCAGGGATCGCATCGTGACCGACGATGAAGCCGTGGCACAGAGCGTCGAGCTCATCGGTGGCGACCCCCGGACGGACATGAGGGGTGATGAAGTCGAGCGTCTCGGCGGCAAGGCGGCCCGCCTGCCGCATCCCTTCGAACGCCTCGGGCCCGTGGATCTTGATCCGGCCGTCGCGCGCCTCGGACGGCGCGAGGCCCATCATCATGTTCCGGGGCGCGGTGAGTGTGTTACGCATCATCATATCGAGGTCGAGGGGGCATTATGGCGTCACTTCAAGGTAGGCGCTGAGGTGCTGCCCGGCAATCCTCCAACCGGGCGGCGCCGGCAATTGTGTGTGCTCACGCATTTGCCTATGAAGGGTGCTCCATCGCCCGCCGAGAAACCAGAGGAGAGGATCACGACCAGCGAGCCCAAAATCGTCACCGCCTGCGTCTTGATCATCGGCAACGAGATCCTGTCGGGACGCACCCAGGACGCCAATCTCAGCTTCCTCGCGCAGGGACTGAACGAGGTCGGCGTCCGCCTGCGGGAAGCGCGGGTAATCCCCGACGATGCCAGCGTCATCGTATCCACCGTCAACGAGGCGCGGCGTGCCTTCGATTACGTCTTCACCACCGGGGGGATCGGCCCTACTCATGATGACATCACGGCGCAGTGCGTCGCCGACGCGTTTGGGTTAGCGCTGATCGTGCACCCCGAGGCGAAGCGGGTCCTCGAAACCCACTATCCGCCCGGTCATCTGAACGAGGCGCGCTTGCGGATGGCGATGGTTCCCGAGGGCGCCACGCTACTCCCCAACCCGATCTCGCGTGCCCCGGGGTTCCAGATCGGCAATGTCTTTGTCTTGCCAGGTGTGCCGAGCATCATGCAGGGGATCTTCGAGCAGCTGAAGCACCGCCTCGTGGGCGGTGAGAAAGTGCGCAGCCGCAGCGTCAGCTGCCACCTCGCCGAAGGTACATTGGCAAAGGATCTGGGGGCGTTGCAGACGCGTTATCCCGAACTCGAAATCGGCTCCTATCCGTATTTTCGGCGCGGCGACTTCGGCGTGACCCTGGTGTTGCGCGGCACCGACAATGTGCGCCTAGCCGGTGCCACCCGTGAGTTGATGGCGTTGATCCGCGCTCTCGGAGGCGACCCGCAAGAGGGGTTGAGCGAGTCCTAGCATCCCGCTCGCCGGGAAAATTCGGCGGGGTTCGCACTTTTCCCGCGGCTGCGCCGGCTGTAAGGTGAGCCCCTAAGCGCTGCGTCGCAGAGCAGCGCGCAAACGACAACGCAAGACCGGCGCTTTCCATCACATGGACATCTACCTGCCGATCGCCGAGGTGTCGGTCGATGTCTTCGTCCTGCTCGGTCTTGGCGGAGTGGTCGGATTTCTGTCAGGGGTGTTCGGCGTCGGCGGCGGCTTCCTGCTCACGCCACTCTTGATCTTCATCGGCGTGCCGCCGACCGTCGCCGTCGCCTCATCCGCCAACCAGCTGGTCGGCGCTTCAGTCTCGGGGGTTCTCGCGCAGTGGCGGCGAGGCAATGTCGACTTCAAAATGGGCTACGTGCTGCTGGTAGGCGGCCTCGCGGGCTCGTTTTTGGGCGTGTGGATCTTCACTCTGCTGAAGCAGCTGGGACAAATCGAGCTGACGATCTCGCTTTCCTACGTGCTGCTGCTCGGGACCCTCGGCGCGCTGATGATGGTCGAGAGCATCCGCACCCAGCTGCGGCTACATCGACCCGGAGCGGCGCGGCGCAAGCTGCACCAGCACAACTGGATGCACGGGCTGCCGCTGAAGGCGCGCTTCCGCCGATCGAAGCTTTACATCAGCGCTCTGTTGCCGATCGGCCTGGGCTTTGTGGTCGGCGTGTTTAGCGCAATTCTCGGCATCGGCGGCGGCTTCATCTTGGTGCCGGCGATGATTTACATGCTCGGCATGCCGACTGCCGTGGTGCCGGGAACCTCGCTGCTGCAGATCATCTTCGTGGCTGCCAATGTCACTCTGCTGCAGGCGTACACCAATCGTACGGTCGACGCCGTCCTCGCGCTCGTCTTGCTCGTCGGCGGGGTGATCGGAGCGCGAATTGGCAGCCAGTTCGGTACGCGTCTTCGCGGTGACCAACTTCGCCTATTGCTCGCCCTGATGGTGTTGGCGGTCGCCGCAAAGCTTGCCTTCGACCTGACCGTCCGTCCGCCCGACCTGTACTCCATCGCTTCGGAGAAGGAATGAGCCGGGCCGAGTCGGCGGTTGGGTTCTGGGGTTGGAGTTGGTGCTTGCTCCTGCTGACGTTGACATCGCCATGGGCCGCACCCGCGCGCGCCGAAGCTCTTGCCGCCGATTTGACCAGCCATTTGATTGCAATCACAACCGGTTTTAGCGGCACCTCGGTTGTTCTGTTTGGTGCGATCGATGGCCCCGGCGACGTCGCGGTCGTCGTGCGCGGTCCCGATCGCGAGATGACGGTTCGACGCAAGAGCAAGGTTGCGGGCATTTGGATGAATTCGCAGGAGATAACCTTTGCCAACGTGCCGAGCTTTTATTTCGTCGCGGCGAGCCGTCCGCTCGAGGAGATCGTCTCGCCCGGCGCCGCAACGCTCTACCACCTCGGCGTCGCCAGCCTGGAGATGAAAGCTGAGAGCGGCGCGCCGCCTGAAATCGTCGACAGCTTTGCCGCAGCGCTTATTGCGACGCAACAACGCGCCAAGTTGTTCCCGACTATCGTGGGAAAAGTCCATTTTATCGGCGAACGGTTGTTTCGTACGACGATCGAGTTTCCCTCGAACGTGCCGACCGGAACCTACCTCGTCGCCGTGTTCCTCATCCGCGACAAGGACGTCGTCAGTGGCCAGACGACCCCGCTCGTGGTTTCAAAGGTGGGGATTGATG
>WNFT01001224.1_pt1 | contig 21781 bp, 20 predicted proteins | sample 5400191 | NCBI WGS metagenome assembly WNFT01 (sample SAMN13153359, study PRJNA577476) | soil metagenome | isolation source: 80 cm saprolite under Madrone tree | place: USA:California | collected 2016-06-14 | reverse complement strand
CTCGGCCTCGTGGCCTTCGTCGGCACCCTCCTGGGCCTCGGGGCCAGCCCTCTGCTGCACGGAGAGCGTCTCGCCCGCCTTGCCGCGGCCGCGGCCATCTGCATTACCCTCGCCCTCTCCGCGCTCGGCGTGCGCGACGCACGCGCCCATCTGCCGCAGCCCACCGACTCGCCCGACGACCTCTCGGAATGGACCCGCCACCTGGCCGAGCCCGCGGCCGCGGCCCTGCGCGCGGGCGGTGGACGCAGGACCCTCGTCGAGGTCGAGCGCCCCGTGCCACGGGCCCTCGCGGTGGGCTTCGTCCTCGGTCTCGACAAAGCCGGGGTCTCCATGGCGGTGACCCCGTTCGGACCGTTCCGATTCCTGGGGCGCCTGGCTCCCGACGGAACGGAGGACGCGACGCTCCTCGTCGGGGGAGAGAACTCCGCGTGGACCGACCAGAAGGGGGCGCGGATGCTCGCGCGCGAAGGAGGGGTGTTCGTCTACCTCCTGCCGGGGCCCCCGAAGAATCCGCCCTGAGCCCTCCGCGGGAAGCCTGTCTCGGCTAGCCCTGCATCTTGCGCACCGCGAGGAGGTAGCGCTGGGCGAGCGCCTCATCCTCGGGGACGGCCGCGCCCGCCGCTTCGCGCTCGCGCGCCCGCTGGCCCGCGGCCATCACCTCGGCCAGGGCTCGTCCGCGGCTGCGCGGGTCGGCTAGGACGCGCCTGGTGATCGTGACATAGGCGAGGAGGTCATCGTCCGTCAGGCCCGGGAACCGGGCCCGAAGCCGCTCGGGCTCCACCGGGAGCTTCGTCACGGTCTCAGGGCGCCACCTCGAGGAACTCCTTCCCGAGCCGGCCCATGTCGCGGAACTTGCGGTAGCGGCCCTCCACCAGGGCCTCGTGATCGAGTCCCCCCAGCGCCTCGAGCTGCTTCTGCAGGACCAGGTCGACGTTCTTGAAGAGCGCTTCGTGGGAGACGTGGGCGCCTCCCGCGGGCTCGGGGATGATCGTGTCCACGAGACCCACCGCCTCCAGGTCCTGGGCGGTGATCTTCATCGCGGTGGCCGCCTCCTCCGCGCGCGACGGGTCGCGCCAGAGGATCGAGGCGCACCCCTCGGGCGAGATGACCGAGTAGACCGAGTGCTCGAGCATGTTGACCCGATCGCCCACGGCCACCGCGAGGGCGCCCCCGCTCCCGCCCTCGCCGGTGACGGTCACGACGATGGGAGTGCGGAGCCCGGCCATCTCGCGGAGGTTGTAGGCGATCGCCTCGGCCTGCCCGCGCTCCTCGGCGTCGATGCCAGGGTAGGCGCCGGGCGTATCGACGAAGCACACGATGGGCCGGCCGAACTTCGTAGCCATCTGCATCACCCGCAAGGCCTTGCGGTAGCCCTCTGGCTTCGGCATCCCGAAGTTGCGGTAGATCTTCTGCTTGGTGTCCCGGCCCTTCTGATGGCCGACCACGCACACCGGCCGGTCCTTGTAGAAAGCGAAGCCGCAGACGAGCGCGGGGTCGTCGGCGAAGCGCCGGTCGCCCTTGATCTCGGTCCAGTCCGTGAACAGCGCCTGGACGTAGTCGAGGGTGTAGGGGCGGTTCGGATGTCGCGCGACCAGCGTCTTCTGCCAGGGGGTGAGGTTGGCGTAGACCTCCCGCCGCTTTGCGTCCAGCTCCTGGCGGAGCCGGCGCGCCTCCTTCTCCCGGGCAGGGTCGCCGGGGAACGCGGCCAGGTCGTCGATCCGCTTCTGGAGCTCCACCAGCGGGGCGTCGAAGTCGGCTTCGGCCACGGTCGCTATCGACCCCCCACCCTATCCCTCACGATACATCGGAATGCGTCGGAGCTGCCTCAGGCTCCACCAGCATCGCTACATTCCGATGTATCGCCCCACGCAGGGGGAGCAACCCCCCCCGGCTATACGTCGCGCAGAGCAACGCTCGTCCGCGAGAGCACCAGAGCGCCCGGCCCCAGGAGGGCCTCGACCTCGTCCCGGAGCACCGCGTCGGGCCGCACGTGGTAGTAGGAGCTCGGAGCGAGCGCCACCGAGAAGGCCCCGGGCCGCACCAGCTCGAGGGTCACGGGGCACTCGCCTCGGTGCGAGCCGAGTATAGCCCGGAGCCGCTCCCCCATCGAGCGGTCCCAGGTCGACACGGAGACCCGGATGGTGACATAGCGCGCCTCCGCCAGCTTGGCCTGCTCCAGGGGCAGTACCTCCGAGACCAGGAGACGGGCCTTCCCCTCGTCGAGGACCTCGGGCTTGCCCTTCACGAGCACCACGAGATCGTCGGCCAGCCGACCCGCCACCTTCTTGTAGGTCTCGGGGAACACCAGCGCCTCGGCGCTGCCCTCGAGGTCCTCCAGGAGGAAGGTGGCCATGCGGTCGCCCTTCCGCGTCTTCATGAGTCGAAGACCGGCAATGATGCCGGCCACGGTGACTTCGGGGGCCCCCGAGAGCTCGGGAAGCCGGCCGGTGGTCGCGTTGGCCCACTGCGCCAGCTCTTCGCGGAAGCGCTCGAGGGGGTGGCCGGTGATGAAAAAGCCGAGCGACTCCTTCTCGAAGGCCAGCCGCTCGCCTTCGCCCCAGGCGGGAGCGTCAGGGATGCGCTGGGGAGCCGTCGCCGGGTGCTCCTCGGGGCCGCCCGCCGTTCCGAACAGGCTCACCTGCCCCTGCTCCTGGTCCCGCTGGAGCTTCTGTCCCGCCTCCATCGCCCGGTCGATGGCTGCGAACAGCGCCGAGCGCCGCGGGTCGAGGGAATCGAAGGAGCCGCTCTTGATGAAGCTCTCCACGACTCGGCGGTTCACCGCCTTGAAGTCCACCCGCTCGCAGAAGTCGAAGAAGGACCGGAACGGCCCCCCCTCCCGGCGCCCCTTCAGGATGGCCTCGACCGCGCCCTCTCCCACGTTCTTGATCGCCGCCAGCCCGAAGCGGATGGCGGCCTCCTCTTCACCCACCCGGGAGACGACCGTGAAGAACATCTCCGACTCGTTGACGTCGGGGGGGAGGACCCGGATGCCCATCTCCCGGCACTCCCCGATGTACAGGACCATCTTGTCCGTGTTGGCACGCTCCGAGGTGAGCAGGGCGGCCATGAAGTAGGCCGGGTAGTTGGCCTTCAAGTAGGCGGTCTGGTAGGCCACCCAGGCGTAGGCCGCGGAGTGGGATTTGTTGAAGCCGTACCCGGCGAACTGCTCCATCAGGTCCCAGATCTTCGAGGCCTTCCTCTGCGGGACATTGCGCGCCCCGCAGCCCTTCAGGAACTCGTCCTTCTGGGTGGCCATCACCTCCGCGTTCTTCTTTCCCATGGCCTTGCGCAGGATGTCGGCCTCACCGAGGGTGAACCCGGCCAGGGCGGAGGCGATCTGCATGACCTGCTCCTGGTAGACCATCACCCCGTACGTCTCCTTGAGGATCGGCTCCAGGAGGGGGTGCTCGTAGGTCACCCGGGTCTGCCCGTGTCGCCGCCGGATGAAGTCGTCGATCATCTGCATGGGCCCCGGACGGTAGAGGGCGTTCAGGGCGGTGAGGTGCTCGAGGCGATCGGGCTTGAAGCGCTTGAGGATGTCGCGCATGCCGTCGGACTCGAACTGGAACAGGCCGCTCGTCCGCCCGGCGGTGAACGTGTCGTAGGTCTTCTGGTCGTCGAGGGGGAGGCGGTCGGGCTCGAGCCGCACCCCCGCCTGGGCCTCGACCATCTTCACGCAGTTGTCGATCAAGGTGAGGGTGCGCAGGCCCAGGAAGTCCATCTTCAGGAGGCCGATCCGCTCGACCCCCTTCATGTCGAACTGGGTGGTGATGTCGGCGGTCGTTCCCTTGAACAGGGGAACCAGATCGGTGAGGGGCTGGGGTGAGATCACGACCCCGGCCGCGTGGGTGGAGGCGTGGCGGGTGGTGCCCTCCAGCCGCCGCGAGATGTCGATCAGCTCCTTGACCTTCGGGTCCTTCTGGTAGGCCTCCTTGAGGGGCGGCGACTCCTCGAGGGCTTTCGCCAGGGTCATCTTGAGGTCGAAGGGGATCATCTTCGCGATCTTGTCCACCTCGGCGTAGCTCAGGTCGAGGACCCGCCCCACGTCGCGCACCACCGCCTTGGCCTTCATGGTCCCGAAGGTGATGATCTGGGCCACGTTCTCGCGCCCGTACTTCCGGGTGACGTACTCGATGACCTCTCCCCGCCGGTTCTCGCAGAAGTCGATGTCGATGTCGGGGGGGCTGACCCTCTCCTCGTTGAGGAAGCGCTCGAAGATCAGGTCGTGCTCGATGGGGTCGATGTCGGTGATCCGCATCGCGTAGGCCACGAGGCTCCCCGCGGCCGATCCCCGCCCGGGGCCCACCGGGATCCCCCGCTCCTTCGCGTAACGGATGAAGTCCCAGACGATCAGGAAGTAGCCCGGGAAGCCCACCCGGCCGATCACGCCGATCTCCTTCTCGAGGCGCGCCTCGTAGTCCCCTCGGGGGTGCCGCAGGCGGCCCGCCTCCGCGAGGGGGCCCAGGGACTTCCATCGGTCCTCGAATCCGTCGCGCGTGACCTTCTCGAAGTAGCTGTCGATGGTGAAGCCGGGAGGGACGTCGAAAGCGGGGAGGGACGACGCGCCCGTGAGCGTGAATTCGCACCGCTCGGCCACGCGCAGGGTGTTGCGCAGCGCCTCCGGATGATCGGGGAAGACCCGCGCCATCTCCTCCGCGCTCTTCAGGTAGAACTCCTGGGAGTCGAAGCGGAAGCGCTCGGTCTCCTGGACCTTCCTGCCGGTGCCGATGCAGAGCAGGACGTCGTGGGCGTGGGCGTCGTCCTTCAGCAGGTAGTGGGCGTCGTTCGTCGCCACCAGGGGCAGCCCGGTGCGCTGGGCGATCCGGGTGAGGGCGCCCGTGACCCGCCGCTGCTCCTCGAGGCCGTGCTCCATGATCTCGAGGAAGAAGCGGCCTTCGTCGAAGATCTCCCCGAACTCACCCACCGAGCGCAGGGCGGCCGCCTCGTTCCCGTTGCTGAGCGCCACTGCGATCTCGCTGCTCAGGCAGCCGGAGAGGCAGACGAGGCCGCGGTTGTGCTTGCGCAGGAGCTCCTTGTCGACCCGGGGCCGATGGTAGAAGCCTTCCGTGTACCCGAGGGAGACCAGCTTGACGAGGTTGTGGTAGCCCTCGTCGTTGGCCGCGAGCAAGGTGAGGTGGTTGTAGGCCTCCGTGATACCGGAGGCGGTCCGGTCGAGGCGGCTGCCGATGGCGACGTAGATCTCGCAGCCGAGGATCGGCTTGAGCCCCTTCTCGCGACAGGCGTCGTGGAAGGCCACCGCTCCGAACATGTTGCCGTGATCGGTGATGGCCAGGGCCTTCATCCCGAAGCGGCCGGCCTGGTCTACCAGCTCGTCGACGTGGCAGGCCCCGTCGAGGAGGCTGTACTCGGTGTGCAGGTGCAGGTGGACGAACTCGGGGGAGGTACCTTGTCCTGTCATCGACCCCCCACCCTATCGTTCATCAACCCCCCCTCCTGTCCTCCCCCACGTAGGGGGGAGGAAAGGCTGTGAGCTCGCCTGGCTCCGGATCATTCCCACTCGATCGTAGACGGCGGCTTGCTGGAGATGTCGTAGACCACGCGGTTGATCCCGGGCACCTCGTTCACGATGCGGTTGCTCACCCGGGCCAGGAGCTCGTAGGGCAGGTGCACCCAGTCCGCGGTCATCCCGTCCAGCGACTCTACCGCGCGGATCGCGATCGTGTATTGATACGTGCGGTCGTCGCCCATCACCCCCACCGACCGCACGGGCAGGAGCACCGCGAACGACTGCCACATCGACCGGTAGAGGCCGGCGGCCTTCACCTCCTCGATCAGGATCGCATCGGCCTCGCGCAGCAGGTCCAGCCGGTCCTTCGTCACCGGCCCCAGGCAGCGCACCGCCAGACCGGGCCCGGGAAACGGCTGGCGATGGACGAACTCCTCGTCGAGCCCGAGCTCCTGCCCGACCTTGCGGACCTCGTCCTTGAACAGCTCGCGCAGGGGCTCGACCAGCTTGAACTTGAGGGCCCGGGGCAGGCCGCCCACGTTGTGGTGGCTCTTGATGACGGCCGACGGGCCGCGCACCGAGGTGGACTCGATGACGTCCGGATAGAGCGTGCCCTGGGCCAGGAACTCCGCCTTCCCCGCCTTCTTCATCGAGCCCTTGAAGGCCTCGATGAACTCCCGCCCGATGATCTTGCGCTTGCGCTCCGGGTCGGACACGCCCGCGAGCTTGGCCAGGAAGCGCTTCCCGGCGTCCACGAACAGGACCTTCAGGTGGAGCCGCTGCATGAAGCGGCGGCGGACCTGGGCGGCCTCGTCCTTGCGGAGCAGGCCGTTGTCCACGAAGACACAGGTGAGGCGGTCGCCGAGGGCGCGGTGCACGAGGAGGGCGGCGACCGCGGAGTCGACGCCCCCGGACAGGGCGCAGATGACCCGCCCCTTCCCCACGGTGTCGCGAATCCGGCCCACCGCGCCTTCTATGAAGGAGGCCGCGTTCCAGTCCCGGCGACAGCCGCAGAGGTCGAGAAAGTTGGCGAGGACCCTGATCCCTTCGGCGGTATGGACGACCTCGGGGTGGAAGAGGATGCCGAAGAGGCGCCGGTCCCGCGCTTCGATCGCCGCCACCGCGTTGCTGCCGCTCGATCCCACGACCGAGAAGCCGTCGGGAGGCCGCACGATCGAGTCCCCGTGGCTCATCCAGACCTTGGTGGAGGCAGAGAGGCCCTGGAGAAGCCGTCCGCCCTTGGGCTCGAACTGGGCCGGCCCGTATTCACGCCGGTCCGCCCGCCTCACCTCGCCGCCCAGCATGTGGCTCATGAGCTGCATGCCGTAGCAGACCCCGAGCACCGGCACCCCCAGCTCGAACACGCCGCGATCGCAACGGGGCGCGCCCTTGTCGTGGACGCTGTCGGGCCCGCCCGAAAGGACGATCCCCTTCGGCTTCCGGGCCAGGAGGACGGCCCGTTTCGTGCCGGGGGGGAGGATTTCCGAGTAGACCGAGAGCTCGCGAAGACGGCGAGCGATGAGCTGCGTGTACTGAGAGCCGCAGTCGAGGATCAGGATCGTGTCGCGTTCCATGGACCTCCCGGTGGGCCGGGATTATACCCACCGGGGCGGACAGGAAAGGTCCAATGGTATAGTGCCCGCGTTTTTGACCTCCCGTGCGCTCCCTGGCCCTTCTCTCATGTCTCGCGGTCGGCTGCGGAGGAGTTCGCCCTCTGGCCGCGCCGGCCGTTTTCCCCCTGAAGCCCGCCTGGACCACCCCGGTCAGCGACTTCGTGGAGGGGGCGCTCGCCACTGACCGGCAGCGCCTGTTTGCGATCACCCGGGACGGGATCGTGCGGGCATTCGACCCCGTCTCCGGCCAGGTCCTCTGGCAGTTCGAGCAGAGCTCCGGGACCCTGGCGGCGAGCGAAGCCGGGGTCATCCTTCGCCTCGTGGACGGCACGGTGAAGAGCCTGGCCCCGGCCCGGGGCACCGTCCGGTGGGAGGCCGCCTCCGGGATCGTCGGCGACCTGCCTCCCGTCCTGGACGGCGAACACGTCTTCATCGCCGGCAAGGGCATGGCCGCCCTCGACATCGCCACCGGGCGCGTGCTCTGGTCCGCTCCCTCCGACCCGACCGTGACCGCTCCTCCCGTGGCCGCGGGCTCGCGCCTCCTCGCCGGCGAGGAGGACGGCACGCTCCGTTGCCGGGATCGCGCCAGCGGGGTGTCGCTCTGGACGTTGCGCACGGGCTCCGCCCTCCTCGCCCCGCCGGTGGTCGACCCCGAGCGGCGCCGCCTCTACCTGGGAACCACGGACCGGCGGCTCCTCGAGGTGGGCCTCGAGAAGGGCAAGAAAGGCTGGGCCTGGAAGGTCGGGGCCGACGTGGAGAGCCCGGGGCTCATCCACGAGCACCGGGTCCTCTTCACCGCCTTCGACGCCGTCCTCTACGCCCTGAACCGGGGGAACGGCAACCTGGTGTGGCGGGCCCCCCTTCCCTCCCGGCCGCTCTCGGGACCGCTCCTTGCGGGAGCGACCGTGCTCGTGGCCTGCCACGAGAAGGACGTGATCGGCTTCGACGTGAAGACGGGCCGGCCGGTCGGGAACCTGCGGACCATCGCGCTCATCGGGACGCCGCCCCTCCTGCTCGGCGGCCGGCTCTTCCTCGGCCTGAAAGACCGGTCCGTGGTCGGCTTCGAGCTGGCGGGCTTCAGCTCGACCCTCGCCCAATGACGCCCGGGGTCGGCGGTTGACAACGCTCGCTCCCCCGTTAAACTACCGCCTGTTCGGATCGGCGGACATCCGTACCCGCGAACTCATTCCGAGATTCAAGGAGCCATCGTGATGAACCTCGTCAAGCCCTTTGTCCTGGTGGGCCTGGGAACGCTCTCCCTCATCGGCTGCGGTGGCAGCGGGGGGCCGGAGTCCACGACCCCCACCGAGTCGAAGGCCGCCCCCGCCGAGTCGAAAGCCGCGGCCCCCGCGGCCACCACCGGCACCGCGGCCCTGGGCGGCAAGATCTTCTACGAGGGGCCGCCGCCCGTCATGGAGAAGGTCAAGCTCAACGCCGACCCGAAGTGCGCCGCCATGCACAAGGGCGGCCTCGAGCGCTGGCAGGTCCACGTCAAGGACGGCGGCCTGGCCGACGTCCTCGTCTACGTGAAGAGCGGCCTCAAGGGCAGCTACCCTCCGCCAACCGACCCCGTCCTGCTCGACCAGCAGGGCTGCGACTACCATCCGCACATGGTCGTGATGCGCGCGGGCCAGCCCCTGAAGATCCGTAACAGCGACGACACCCTGCACAACATCCATCCCCGGCCGAAGGCCAACCAGGAGTTCAACGTCGGCCAGTCCAAGCAGGGCATGGAGTTCGTCCGCGAGGGTGACCGGGGCTTCAACAAGCCCGAGGTCATGATCCCGGTGGGCTGCGACGTGCACCCCTGGATGCGCGCGTTCATCTCCGTGTTCGACCACCCGTTCTACGCGGTGAGCAAGGACGACGGGACGTTCGAGATCAAGGGCCTTCCCGCCGGCGAGTACGAGATCGAGGCTACCCACGGAAAGCTCAAGAGCCAGGCCCAGAAGGTCACGGTGAAGGACGGCGAGACCGCCGCCCTGAACTTCACATTCAAGGGCTAGTCCACCCGCGGAGCTCCGGAGTCCCCGTGAGCAGCCCTGTGCTCGTCGCGAGCCGTCCGGCCCTGGCCGACTACGTCGAGCTGACGAAGCCCCGGATCACCCTGATGGTCGTGTTCACGGCCCTCGTAGGCTTCGTGTGCGCAACCCTGGGGCCGGTCTCCCTCTCCGCCCTCGCGGCGGCCCTGCTCGGCACCGGCCTCGTGGCCGCAGGGGCCAGCGCCCTCAACATGCTCATGGAGAGGGACACGGACGCCCTCATGCAGCGGACCCGGTCGCGCCCGCTGCCCGCGGGGCGACTCCGCCCTGGGGACGCGCTCCTCTTCGGCATCGGCCTCACCGCCTTCGGCCTTCTCGAGCTCACCTGGCTCTCGGGCTCGCTCGCCGCCCTGGTCGCCCTCGCCACCTGGTCGAGCTACCTGTTCCTCTACACGCCGCTGAAGCGCCGGACCTCGCTGTCGACGCTCGTGGGGGCCATCCCGGGCGCCCTGCCCCCCGTGATCGGCTGGGCCGCGGCCCGACAATCGCTGGAGGGCGGGGCCTTCGTGTTGTTCGCCATCCTGTTCCTGTGGCAGATACCGCACTTCCTGGCCATCGCCTGGATCTACCGGGACGACTACGCCCGCGCGGCCCTGCCCATGCTCCCGGTGCTGGACCGCGAGGGCCACCTCACCGGCCGGCAGGCCGTGGTCCACAGCCTGGCCCTCCTGATCGTGAGCTTCGCCCCCGTGGCCGCGGGCCTCGCGGGAGGGGCCTACCTCGTGGGGGCGGCCCTGCTCGGCCTCGTCCTCACCGGGTTCGCGTTGAACCTGGCCCTCGCGCGGGACCAGCCGGCGGCGCGCGCGCTGTTCCTGGCCTCGGTCGTCTACCTGCCCGCGCTCTCCTGCCTCCTGCTCGCCGGCCGCTTCTGATGGCCACACCGCTCCTGGTTGACCGTGCTTCGGATCCTGCGGTAGTGTTCGCCGCATCATTCTCAATGCAACCGAGGTGTCCTGGGTCGGGTCGCCGCGCTCCGGCGCCGCCGGCTCGTTGAGTGAACGTCGCGCTATCCTGGAGGACCGGGATGTCGAAGCTGCAGGGCCTGCTCTTCGGCCTGGCGACCGTCGTGCTGGTGGTCGTCGCCACCTTCCTCTTCACCAAGCCTTGGATGCCCGCGTTGAAGTCGGACCGGGGGGCGATCGACCATGCGATCTGGATCTCCCTCGCCGTCACGGGCTTCGTGTTCGTGGTGACCAACCTGATGCTGGCCTGGTTCGCCTTTCGCTATCAGGACCACCCGGGGGCCCGGGCGAGCTACTGGCACGACGACCCGCGCCTGGAGTGGGGCTGGACCCTGGCCACCGCGGTCGTGATGCTCGTCTTCCTCTTCAAGGCCCTGGGCCTCTGGGCCCAGGTCACGTCCGCCGCTCCTCCCGACGCGTTCGTGGTGGAGGTGACCGCCCAGCAGTTCGCCTGGAACGTCCGCTACCCGGGCCCGGACGGGGTCTTCGGCAAGACCGACGTCAAGCTCGTGGACCCGTCGGCCCTGAACTTCATCGGCCTCGACCGCACGGACCCCGCGGCCCAGGACGACATCACCCTCCAGAACCAGCTCTTCCTTCCTGAGGGACGCCCGGTGCGGGTGCGCATCCGCTCCCTCGACGTGATCCACAGCTTCTTCCTCCCCGACTTCCGGGTGAAGCAGGACGCGATGCCGGGGATGACGGTCGAGACCTGGTTCGTCCCCCGGCAAGCCGGGACCTTCGAGATCGCCTGCGCCGAGCATTGCGGCCTCGGCCACTACCGGATGCGGGGGCAGCTGACCGTGGTCCCCCCGGGCGAGCTCGAGGCGAAGATCAAGGAAGCGACGGGCGAGTAGGAGAACCAGAATGGCTCAGACCACCGCCGGCCACACCACCCACGCCGGCCACGAGCACGCGCCCCAGGCCTTCATCTGGCGCTACGTCTTCAGCAAGGACCACAAGGTCATCGGCATCCAGTACTACCTGACCGCGATGGTCATGGCCTGGGTGGCGGGCCTGCTGGCCATGCTGATCCGGCTGCAGCTCGCCTGGCCGGAGAAGACCTGGCCCGGCCTCGGGCGCTTCCTGAGTTCCGGCTTCAGCGACGGGGTGATGAACCCCGAGTTCTACGCGATGCTGTTCACAATGCACGGCACGATCATGGTGTTCTTCGTGCTCTCCACGGCGCCGGTGAGCGGCTTCGGGAACTTCCTGATCCCGCTGCAGTGCGGGACCCGGGACATGGCCTTCCCGTTCCTGAACGCGCTCAGCTACTGGACCTTCCTCCCCGGCTGCCTCGTCATCCTCTCGTCCTTCTTCATCGGGGCGGGCTTCTTCCCCAAGGTCTTCGGCGAAGGGGGCGCGGCCGCGGGGGGATGGACCTCCTATCCCCCGCTCTCGGCCCTGCGCAACGCGATCCCGGGCTCCCAGATGGGCCAGACCTTCTGGATCGTCGGCATGGTCTTCTTCATCGCGTCCTTCACCATGGGCGGCCTGAACTTCCTGACCACCATCCTCAACCTCCGCACGAAGGGCCTGTCCCTCTTCCGCCTGCCCCTCACCATGTGGTCGATGCTGCTGGTGGCCATCCTGGGACTCCTCGCCTTCCCCGCTCTCACCGCGGCCTCCCTGATGCTGCTGCTCGACCGCCATTTCGGGACCAGCTTCTTCCTCCCCTCGGGCCTCGCGGTCTCCGGCCAGGCGCTGCTCGGCCCCGACGGGGCGCCCCTGCATCAGGGCGGCTCCCCCTTGCTCTGGCAGCACCTCTTCTGGTTCCTGGGCCACCCCGAGGTCTACATCCTGATGCTGCCCGCCCTCGGCTTCACCTCGGACATCATCGCCACCTTTTCCCGCCGGCCCATCTTCGGCTACAAGACGATGGCGGCGGCCATGGTCACGATCGCCGGCCTCAGCTTCGTGGTCTGGGGTCACCACATGTTCGTCTCCGGGATGAGCCCCTACCTCGCCATGGCCTTCGCGGTGGGAACCATGCTCATCGCGGTCCCCTCGGCGGTGAAGGTCTTCAACTGGCTGGCCACCTTGTGGCGGTCCCGGATCACCTTCAGGACGCCGATGCTGTGGGCCCTGGGCGTGGTCTCGCTCTTCATCAGCGGCGGCCTCTCGGGGATCCTCCTGGGGCAGAGCGCGGTGGACATCCACCTCCACGACACTTATTTCGTGGTGGCGCACTTCCACCTGATCATGGCGGGGGCCGCCCTCTTCGGGGTCTTCGGGGCCACCTCCTACTGGTTTCCGAAGATGTTCGGGCGCCTGATGAACGAGACCCTGGGCAAGCTCCACTTCTGGTTCACCTTCGTAGCCTACTACTGCGTCTTCTTCCCGATGCACTACACGGGTCTCGCCGGCCACATGCGGCGCATCTACGACCCCTACCAGTACACGTTCCTGAAGGAGCTGCAGCCCATCAACCAGTTCATCACCATCAGCGCTTTCGTGCTCGGAGCCTCCCAGCTCCTCTTCCTGGTCAACCTCCTGTGGAGCGCCTTCAAGGGCCCGAAAGCCCCGGACAACCCCTGGAACGCGAATGGGCTCGAGTGGACGACGCCCTCGCCCCCCCGCCACGGCAACTGGCCGGGCGCCATCCCCGAGGTCTACCGCTCCCCCTACGACTACGCCGTCCCCGGGGTGGAGGCCGACCACGTGATGCAGACCGATCCGGCCCCGGTCGGAGAACGAGCCCCCCACCATGACCACTGAGGTCCTCGAAAGGAAGCCGAGCCACTCCGGGCCCGGCGCGCCCGGCGGAGGCGACGACCGCCCGGGCGGCGGCGGACCGTCCGGCCCGGGTACCCCCGGGATCCTGGGGGACCCGGCCCTCTTCGGCTTGTGGGCCTTCCTGGGCACCGTCACCATGCTGTTCATCGGCTTCACGAGCGCCTACATCCTGCGCCGGGCCTCCCCGGACTGGCAGCCCCTGGCCGCCCCGCCGATCCTGTGGCTCAACACCGCGGTCCTCCTGGCGAGCAGCGTTGGGCTCGAGGCGGCGCGCCGCCGCCTCCGAGGCTGGGACCTCGCGGGGAGCGAGCGCTTCCTGCTCGCGACCGGCTTCCTGGGCCTGCTCTTCGTGGCGGGACAGTACGTGGGCTGGCGCCAGCTCGCCGCCCGCGGCATCTTCCTGGCGACGAACCCGCACAGCTCGTTCTTCTACGTGCTCACCGGGGTGCACGCCCTGCATCTGCTGGGCGGGCTCGGGTGGTTCGTGGCGGCGGCCCGCCGCTTCAGGCGAATGGCCTATCTGCCGGGCGAGGACGGGCTGCGGCTGTTCGCGACGTATTGGCACTTCCTGGGGGCCCTCTGGGTCTACCTGCTGTTCCTCTTGTTCGTGCTCTAGCGCCGAGGTGAACATGATGCAGGGTCGAACCGACGTGGGGGAGGATAGGAGGGGGGGTCGACGATGACCGACGCCGCCGTCATGGAGGCCCACTGGGGCGGAGGCGCCGCGCCCTTCGGCGCCAGCTGGCAGAAGACGATGATGTGGATCTTCATCGTCACCGACGCCCTGCTCTTCTCCGGGCTGCTCTGCGGTTACGCCTTCCTGCGCATGGCGAGCCCCGCCCCCTGGCCGGGCGCCTCGGAGGGCGCGTTCGCGATCCCCTTCATCGCCCTCATGACCTTCATCCTGATCACTTCGAGCGCGACCATGGGCTCGGCGGTGGGGGCCTCCCGCCTGGGTGACCAGAAGGCCACCCTGCGCTTCCTGATCCTCACCATCATCGGGGGAGCGGCCTTCCTGGGCTGCCAGGCGTATGAGTGGACCCACGTGATCCACGAGGGCCAGCACCTCACGAATCACGCGAAAGGGGCGCCCTTCCTGGTGAACCCCTGGGGTCCTCCGCAATACGGCCAGTCTTTCTTCCTCCTCACCGGCTTTCACGGCTCCCACGTCCTCTCCGGCCTCATCATCCTGACCATCACCGCGATCCGGACCGCCCTCGGCAAGACCCCACCCCAGAACGTGGAGATGGCGGGCCTCTACTGGCACTTCGTGGACCTCGTCTGGGTCTTCATCTTCACCCTGTTCTATCTGCTCTAGACTGGAGGGACCGATGAGCCAAGCCGACGCCGCCCACCCCTACCGGATCTACTGGATCACCTGGGTCTTCCTGTTGCTGGTGACCGTGGCCATGCTGGGCGCGGAGGCCTTTCACATGCCGCGCTGGTTCCTGGTGCCCTTCCTCCTCGCCTTCATGATGCTCAAGGCGATCATGATCGGCGGGAACTTCATGCACCTGCGCTTCGAGAAGAGCAACCTGGCCTTCATGGTCTTCGCGGGGATCATGGTGACGACCCTGATCCTCTTCCTCTACATCGCGCCGGAGAGCCAGCACGTGCTGGACAAGACGATCCGATGAGCCATTCAGTCATCGACCCCCCCTCCTGTCCTCCCCCACGTAGGGGGGAGGGAACGCTGAGTCGCGTTTCGCTCCGCACCCTCATCCTGTTCGGCTTGGGACTCGTTGCCCTTGCCTGCCTCCTCTACCCGGAGACCGTGCTCGCGCAGTGCGCGATGTGCCGGGCCACCGTGACCCAGTCGCCCGAGGGCCGGGCGATGTCGGAGAAGCTGAACACGGCCATCCTCGTGATGTTCTTCGCCCCCTATCTGGTATTCGGGACGGTGGCGACCGTGCTGTTCCGCGCCCGCATCACTCCTTTCGTCGCCCGCGTGCTCCGCTTCCTCTTTCTGCCTCGCTGAAGCGCGTCCATCCCCTCCCGCTCAAGCCCGATGGGCGTCTCCGACCTTCCCGTCCTCAATGCCGGCCTCAACGCGACGAGCGCCCTCCTGCTGGCCACCGGGTACGCGTTCATCCGGGCGGGCCGACGAAAGGCCCACCGCAATTGCATGGTCGCGGCCCTGGTGAGCTCCGCCCTCTTCCTGACCTCGTACCTCGTCTATCACTTCCAGGTCGGCTCGGTCCGCTTCACCGGCCAGGGGGTCCGCCGAACCCTGTACTTCGCGATCCTGGTCAGCCACACGATTCTCGCGGTCGCGATCGTTCCTCTCGTGGGAACCACGGCCGTGCGGGCCCTCCGCGAGCGGTTCGACGCACATCGCCGAATCGCCCGGATCACCCTCCCCCTCTGGGCCTACGTCTCGGTCACCGGGGTCGTGATCTACTGGATGCTGTATCGGGGACGGTGACCGTCTCCGGCGGGGGACGCAACCGCTCGGGAAGCCACGCCGACGCAATGAGATACATCTGGCACCGGGCATGCACGCCCGTTGACCGTGGCGGAGCCGCAGGTCTACCATCCGAGGATGCCGGTGCGCCTCGCCGCCGGGCGGGCGGCCGCTTTCGGCCTCACCGCCGCCCTCGTGGCCGGGGGCGTGCGGGCGAGCGACCGGCTCGAAATGCGTCTGCGCCAGGTGGAGAGTGCCTTTCGGGAAGGTGACGCCACTGCCTTGCGGACCTCGTTCGCAACCTCGGGCAAGGTTCGGGTGGAGCTCAAGGACTTCACCGGGGGTCCGGGGTGGTACGCCTCCGGCCAGCTTCAGGTCCTCTTCAGCCGCGTGTTCCAGGATTACGCCACCCGTGAGCTCACGTTCCGGACGGATGACGTGACGGAGTCGACTCCCGGCACCGCCTTCGCCCGCGGGCGCTGGGTGCGTCGGCCTCGGCGCGGGGGCGACGACATCTCGCAGACGGTGGTGCTGACCCTGCGCGAGGAGAAGGGCGACTGGCGCATCCTCGAGATCCGCACCTCGCGTTGAGCGACCCGAGCCCGCTCCTCCCCTCCGATCCGACGCGTGCTTCCTCCCCGGCCCCGCCGCGGGGCGCGGGCCACTGGCCCTACCTGGCCTGCGCGATCGCGGCCCTCCTCCTCGCCGCCGTGGGCGAGATCCACGTCCGCGGGCTCGTCGAGCATGCGCCGGCCCAAATCCAGGAATCGCTGCGCGCCCGTCTGCGCGCCGCCGAAGCGCGCAAGGACCGCCTGGTGGCGGACCTCGTGTCCGCGGCCGATGCGGTGGCCGCCCTCCCCGAGGCCCGAGCGGCCCTCGCCGGCGATCCCCCCGCCCTCGGCCGCCTCTTCGCCCGCCTCGACGCGCTCGCCGCGCGGGACGAGCGGCCCGCCCTCGCCGTTCATGTCCCTCCCGTCTCCACCCTGGCCTGGACGGGGCGGGGCGCCGAGCTGCGCGGCCTGGAGACGGTCGCCGGCTACGAGCACGGCGTCTTCGTCCTGGCGGGGAGCGTCACCACGACCCTGGTCGCCACGGCCCCCGTGCGAGCGGGGGGAGCGACCGTCGGCCTCGCGACCGCCGCCCTCCCGGTGCAGGTCCAACGCAACATCCGGAACCAGTACCTCTCGGACTACGACCTGATCGCAGGCCGCGAGCCCGGCCTCGAGGTCCATTATCTGGACGCCCGGGATGACACGCCGCCGCACGGGCCGCCCCCCTCGGGGACGCTCGAAGCGCCGCTCACGGCCCCCGACGGCCATCTCCTGGCGATAGCTCGTGCCTCCGTCGCGGGCCGAGAGCAGCATCAGGACGCCTTGCGCCGTCTCTACCGACGTGGCACCGCGGCCCTGCTCTGGCTCGCCCTTCTCCTCTGGACCGCGGGGGCTCGGCGTCCCGGCCCCAGGCTGCGGCTGCTCCTGGGCCTCGGCCTGGGCCGGCTGGCCGCCCTGGTCCTCGGCTGGCCGGCCCCCGACGCGTCCTCACCCCTTCTCTCCCCGGACTTCTACGCCTCGACCCTCCTCGGACCGCTGCTCGGAAGCCCCCTCGACTTCCTGCTCACCGCCCTCTTCGCCTTTGTCCTGGCCGCCCTGCTGTTCGAGCGCGCGCTGGCGCGGACACCCGACCGCTTCCACCCGCTGCCCGCCCTCCTGGGGGCGCTCCTCGGACTGCCCCTGCTGGCCGCCACGTTCCTCGGGATCGCCGACACCTGCGGAAGCAGCCCCCTCGATCTGGAGACCATCACCCTCCTGCCCCGCAGCGACTCCCATGCCGTCCTGCAGATAGCGCTCCTCCTGGTCATGGCGACCGGGCTCCTCCTGATCGCCAGCGCCTTCAGCCTGGGCGGCCCGTTCCCGCCCGGGTGGCGGGCGCGGGTGGCGGTCCTCGCCGCCGCCATCACGTTCTTCCTCCTCGCGGACGCTCTCTGGCCACGCAAGGCCGTGAGCCTGCCCCTGGTTCCCGCGGTCGCCCTGGTGGTCCTCGCGTGGTGGCTCGCCGCCACCCACCCCGCCTGGCTGCCTCGGGTCCGCACCACCTCCGCCGAGGGCCGGGCCGTCCTGGTGGTGGGGGCGGTGGGAGTGCTTTCCCTACTCCTCCAACCCAGCCTGGCCCACTATGGCGAGAAGGGCGTGCGCCTGCAGATCGAGCGCGACCACGCCCCCCTCATCCTGCGCCAGCCCCAGTGGCGGGGTTTCGTGCTGAGCGAGGCTCAGGGCAAGGTGGACGCGCTGCAGCTCCTCGAGGACGCCCCCGAAGGTCCCAACCCGCCCGCCCTCGACGAGCTCGCCTTCGCCACCTGGTCAGCCACCGACCTGGCCCTTCTCGGCTTCTCCTCCGCGGTCGAGATCCAGGACGCGGCCGGGGTGGTGATCAGCCGGTTCGCCCTCAACCTCCCCAGCTTCGAGCCGCCCCGCGGCTTGCCCGCAGACGCCGGGTGGAGCGCCGCGCAAGAGCGGCTCAGGCTTTTCAGTGCCGAGCGGGCCGTCCTCCACGCCCGCCGCCGGCTCGTCTATCACGGGGAGACCCATGGGGCGGTGCACCTTTACGTAGGAGACGACCTCTGGAACCTGCCGTTCGTCCCCGGGCGCGATCCGTACTCGCTGTTGTTCCGCTCCTCGACCGGGGCCCCCGCCCGCGACCGGCCGGTGGAGCTGCTCGTTTACGACCTGGCCGGCCGGATCGCCTTCAGCTCCGCGGACCGCCCGCCGGCGCTCTCCCCCGACCTGGCCGACCGCCTGCGCCGAAACCCCTCCGGGTTCTGGGCCACCTTGCCGTTGGACGAGAAGCTCCACCACACCTTCCTTTTCTCCGATGGGCACTCGACCTTCGGCCTCGCCTACCCGCGCACCGACGCCGGTCGCACCCTGGCCGGGCTCGTGGAGGCGTTCGCCGGGCTCCTGCTCCTGGGCCTCGCCGTGTTGTTCGCTCTCCTGATCCTCCGTAGCGTGCTTCGCCGGCCGAGTCTCACCCTGAGCTCCCTGCTCGCGACCGTGCGCCAGCGGTTCGCCTTGCGCCTGTTCGTGGCGTTCGTAGCCGCGGCCATCATCCCGGTGGCCGTGCTGGAAGTGGTGGTGCGGCGGTTCGTGGCCGACCGGCTCCTGCACGAGTCCGAGGACCAGGCCCTGGAGCGCGCGGCCGTGGCCCAGAGGGCGGTGGAGGACTTCGTGGTCTCCCGCTGGGGAGAAGCCAGGGTTCTGCAGCCGGTCACCGATTCGGCGTTGGTCTGGATCTCGGGCCTGATTCGCAACGACGTCGATGTCTTCGGCCGCGGCCGGCTGCTGGCCTCGAGCAAGCGCGAGCTCTACTCCTCGGGCCTGCTCACCCCCCGGGCCCCGGGGCCGGTCTTCCGGGCCTTGAACCTCGAGCAGGTGTCGTCCTTCCTGCGTACGGAGCGCATCGGCAGCTTCTCGACCCTGGTGGTGTCGGTTCCCGTCAAGCTGGGACGCGAAGAGGTCGGGATCCTGTCGATCCCCCTCGCCCTGCGCCAGCGCGAGGTCCAGGCGACCCTGGACGACCTCGACCGGAACATCCGCCTGGCCTCGGTGGTCTTCCTGCTCTTCGCGGCCGCCCTGGCCCACTCCATGGCCCGCCGCATCTCCGGGCCCATCCGGGATCTCACCCAGGCCACCCGGCGGGTGGCCGCGGGGGACCTGGAGGCCCGGGTCGGGACGAGCGCCCAGGACGAGCTCCGCGAGCTCGTGGAGTCGTTCAACCAGATGGCGGGCGATCTCGACCGCCAGCGGCGCGACCTCGAGCGCAGCAACCGGCTCGCCGCCTGGGCCGAGATGGCCCGCCAGGTGGCCCACGAGGTGAAGAACCCGCTGACCCCCATCCAGCTGTCGGCCGAGCACCTCCGCCGAGTGTACGGGGATCCTTCGCTGGACTTCGCCCCCATCCTCGCCACCTGCACCGACACGATTCTCCGGCAGGTGGGAAAGCTGAGGCGCCTGGTCACCGAGTTCTCCGCCTTCGCGCGCCCGCCCGCCCCGGCCCTTCAGCCCCAGGAGCTGGGGCCGATCGTGAAGAGCGCCGTCGCCCCTTACCTGCCTGGCTTGCCCAGGGGGGTGCGCCTCAGCCTCGAGCTGGACGGCGCCCTCCCCCGGGTTCCCGTCGACCGGCGGCTCTTCGAGAGGGCCGTGCTGAACCTGGTGGAGAACGCGCTCCAGGCGGTGGGTGATCGGGGCGAGATCACGGTGCGCCTGCGGCGAGGCCCCGGCCGGGTGGAGCTCGAGGTCGAGGACTCCGGCCCGGGACTCGACCCCGAGGTGCGCAGCCGGATCTTCCAGCCGTTCTTCTCGACCAAGACCAGCGGCAGCGGCCTCGGCCTCGCCCTGGTCAAGAAGATCGCCGAGGACCACGGCGGCGGCGTCACCCTCGACAGTCCGCCGGACGGGCCGACCTGCGCCCGCCTTTGGCTCCCTAGTGAAGACCGGTCCTAGAACCCCAGCCGTCCGCTGACGTAGCCGTGGAAATGCACGGGGAACGGGCCCACGTAGCGGTGCAGGTCCCCGCCCCACTCGGGCGACACGTATTTCGTCGTCCGCTGGACGAAGTGGTGGAGACGCGTCTCCTGGCTGTCGCGGCCCAGCAGCGAAATGGCCTTGGGGAGGCCAACCGCCTCGACGGCGCCGCCGAGAAGCACCACCATGGCCAGGCCACTTGCCAGCCGCGTCCGGTTCCGCGTCTTCATTCTGCCCTCCCGACGAGGACTTACGCCCCAAACACCGAGAAACTGCTTTAGCTAGGATACCTCGTCATGTCGTCGGGGGCAAATGTCCCATCGACCGGCCGAGCCGCGCAAAGGCGTCTTTCACGACCTCGAGCGCCTTGTCCGGAAGGTCGTAGGCGGGCAGCTCCTCGGGCGCTACCCAGGCCACCGCTTCCGCATCGGAGGCCGCGGCGGCCTCCCCGGCCACGTAGGAGCAGAGATAATCCAGGATCACATAGTGGTACCGGATCGCCCCCTCCTCCCTGAGGATGCGGTCGAAGACCGTGAGCAGCTCCCCGGGCGCGACCACGAGGCCGGTCTCTTCCGCCATCTCGCGCACCAGTGCCTGCTCGAGGGTCTCCCCGAGCTCAACCGTCCCTCCCGGTATGACCCACCGTCCACGGAGCGGCTCCTTGCCCCGACGGATGAGGAGCACCCGCCCGTCGTGGATCAGCACTCCGCCCACGCCAATCGAAGGGCGCGCGGGTGCGGTCACGCGCTCAGTGAGCCTCCCCCGCCACCACGGCCGGCGGGGGACCGCTCCGCCGGCGGAAGAGGCCGGCCGCGTGGAGAACGGGTCCCGAGAGCGTGTAGAGGCACGACGCGGCGAGCAGCATGATCTCGGGATGGACGGCGATCAGCAGGAACAACAGGGCGATCCCGAGCACGTTGATGTAGCTGCGGCGCCGGCGCAGGTCGAACCCCTTGAAAGACCAGTACCGCAGCGTGCTCACCATCAGGAATGAGAGAGCGACCACGACCCCGAGCACGAGCAGGCCATGCGCCCTGGCCTCGATCGTCTCCGGGTAGAAGTACACGAGGGCCGCGATCTGGCCCGCGGCCGCGGGGATGGGCAGCCCCACGAAGTAGCGCGCGTCCACCACGTGGCGCTGCACGTTGAAGCGGGCGAGGCGGAGCACCCCGCACATCACGAAGAGGAACGCGGCCAGCCAGCCTACCCGGGGGACCGCCTCCAGGGCCCAGCGAAAGGCGAGCAGGGCCGGCGCCACCCCGAACGAGATCGCGTCGGAGAGGCTGTCCAGCTGGGCCCCGAACTCGCTCGACGTCCCCGTGAGGCGGGCGATGCGGCCGTCGAGGAGGTCGAGCACGATGGCGCCGGCGATCAGGGGGGCGGCTTCTGCGTAGCGGCCGTCGAGGGTCTTGATGATGGCCCAGAAGCCCAGGAACAGGTTCCCGGTGGTGAACAGGCTGGGCAGGATGGATGCGCCGCGCCGAAAATGGCGGGGGCTGTTCACGTGGTCTCCTTCGGTTGGTCGCCCCCTGAGACGCGCCGCCTCACCGGGGCGGCCGAGTCCCCGGCCTAGGGGTGTAGCGCACCCTCGCGGAACGAGCGCGCGATCTGCTGCATCCGGTCCTTGACCTGGAGCTTTCTCTTCTTCAGCGTGACCTCTTCGACCTGCTCCTCGTCGCTCAGGACCGCCTTGTCGAGGAGGAGATTCAAGCGGCTCTCGTATTCGTGATGCTGCGCATCCAGCCGGCGGTATTCCTCGTTCTGCTTGAGGAGATCGTCCCTGAGCAAGACCGGGTCCTGGGACATCGGCGCCTCCTGTCGCTGTTTGAGAAGCGTTCTAGGTCAGAGGGTGCATGGTCGGGAAGGGCGGGTCGCGGCGGCTCCCCTTCCCAGAACGGACGGTAGCACCATCGCCCTGGGGATTTCAAGGAGCCGTCGCGGGGGCCGCCACTCCCGGGGCAAGAGCCCTTCGTGCCAGGACCAGCGCATCCTCTCGCGGGTCGGCGTAGTAGTCGCGCCGAACCGCCACCGTGAGGAAGC
>WNFT01001356.1_pt1 | contig 21787 bp, 15 predicted proteins | sample 5400191 | NCBI WGS metagenome assembly WNFT01 (sample SAMN13153359, study PRJNA577476) | soil metagenome | isolation source: 80 cm saprolite under Madrone tree | place: USA:California | collected 2016-06-14 | reverse complement strand
GGCGTGACCCTGACCACTGGTGGTGGCGGCGGTGCCGCTGCGCCGGATCTGTCGCCGCAGCCGGCGAACGCAGCTGCCAACGCGACGACCAGGAGGCCTGCCTGCGAAGTGTGTGCGATGCTCCGTCTCCGTCGGATCCGCATCTCTAGGCCTGCTCCCTGAGCATCCATTCACGAATGTAGGGTGAGCAATGAAGAAGTCTGACACCCTCTGACTCACAGAGGCTCAGGAAGCGCACCGTGTCCAGGTCCACCAGCGTCACATCTTCCAGGTCCAGGACGATCCCCGGTCTCTCGGTGCGAATCTGCGCCTCCAACTCTTCGAGGTGTTCCGACTGAATCCGGCCACTCAGGCGAAGAACTCTGCCGTCATCGTCGGAGCGCTTTTCGATTCTCAGCGTCATCGCCTTGCGTGCCTCGTCCCTCGACAACGGCAAGGCACGTGCCATTGCTAAGTCGCTGAATCATGGCGGCTCCAGTTCCGTGGGGTGTGCCGTGATTCGGCATTTGCTGATCTTCGGCAGGAGCCACGAGCGATCGAGACCCGCTCGGCGAACGAGGTGTCCAGAGGCGGCGAGCTATCCCACCTTGAACCGGTACTTGTTGATGCCCAGGCTCGCGATCTTCGACTCGAGCGTTTGCCGCGGAATTCCCAGCTTGGCGGCCGCGCCGTATTGGCCCGAAATCTGGCCTCGGCTCTCCGCCAGCGCCGCCTCGATCATTCCCCTCTCGCGTTCGGGAGCCAGGCGGCCCAGCTTGACTTCGTACACCCTCGCCCGAGACGACTCTGCGCGTGCCTCGTGCTTCAACCATGCCTCGTCCACAGACAACGTGTCGCCATCGCACAGAACGACGGCTCGTTCGACGACATTCTGCAACTCGCGGATGTTGCCAGGCCAGTCGTAGGTTTGGAGGAGCTCAATGGTCCTCGTGTCGATGACTCTCAGCTTCTTCCCGGCCTTCTCCGCGTAGCGCTCCATCAGGTATTCGACGAGGACAGGAATGTCGTCGGCGCGTTCCCGCAGCGACGGGCTTCGAATCGGAAACACGTTCAGCCGATAGAAGAGATCCTGGCGGAATGAGCCCGCGGCTCGCTCTTGGAGCACCCGCAGCAAGGCAACCTGAGTCTCCACGGGAATCTCACCGATCTCGTCCAGGAAAATCGTCCCGCCGTCAGCCGATTCAAAGCGTCCCACGCGCCGCTGCAATGCCCCGGTGAAGGCACCTTTCTCATGCCCAAACAGCTCGGCGGCGATCAGCGAAGACGGAATGGCCGCACAATTCACCCGGATGAATGCTCGAGTCGACCGGCTCGACCGTCTATGAATGGCGCGAGCGATCAGCTCCTTGCCGGTTCCGGTTTCTCCCGAGATCAGGACCGTAGACTCCGTCGGTGCAACCTTCGCGACCTGCGCCAGCACCCGTCGCAGCGCTTCGGAGGATCCGACAATCTCCTCGAACATCGAGGAGCGATCGATCTCTTCGCGCAATGCCAGATTCTCGTTTCGGACTCTCTCTTCGGCCTGCTTGCGGTCTTCGATGTCGGTCCCCGTCGCATACCAGCGAACGATATGTCCCTGTTCGTCACGCAGCGGCCTGTAGTGGACGAGAAACCAACGACACCGACCGTCTTTCCGGCGTGTCCGAAGCTCTAGCTGAAACGAGGCTCCGCGTTCAAGCCCTTTCTGGCGCTCGTGCCGCGCCGTCTCCACATCATCCGGAAAGAGCGCACGAAAGCCTCCAGTCTGGACCTCTTCCAGGCTCAGGCCGGTGTATTCGAGCAAAACTTCATTCGCGTAGAGCGGACGACCATCCGGTGCTAAGACGACGATCGCTTGCGGTATGGCGTCGACAATCTGACGAAGTTCTCGCTCGTCTCGTCGAAGTTGATCTTCTGCGCGCTTGTGATCCTCGATGTCGGTATTCGTTCCATACCATCTGACGACCCTGCCCTGTGGGTCGCGTACCGGCACCGCACGAAACAGAAACCACCGATGCTTCCCATCAAAGCGTCGGAGGCGAGCCTCCTCCTCCCCGGGCTCCTCCGAAGCGAGGACGCGTAGCCACGTGTCCATCAACGTGCCCAAATCATCGCGATGGATTGCGGCTTGCCACCCCCATCCGAGCGACTCCTCCATCGAGAGGCCGGTGTAGTCGAGCCATCGTTGGTTGAGAAATTCGGTCGTGCCGTCTGGCCGACACGACCATGCCAGCGCGGGAATCTTGTCGATCATCGCCCGAAAATCGTTCACCGCATCCGTCATCCCATCAGCCCGAAGGCACTGCGTCGTGCTCCCAGCTCTCGCGTCTCTTTTGATGGCGTCGACCGCCGACGCGAAGGGTGTCGGCGGAGTTTTCAGCAAGAACACGCAAGCTTGGCCGCCGGCTGCACGAGTTGTCATGCTGGGGGCTCCTCTGGCTGTCGGTGACCGGTCGTGAGGCGGAGCCTACGAGAGCCGGCCTGACGAGTCTTTGGCGCGGGCTGATTCATTCTGAAAAGTCCTGCGCACCCGTGTAGAATCCGCTCGCCATGGCTGGGGCCGCGGATCGGTCACAAACCATTGAATTTGGCCGCTTTACGGTGATCAGCCATCGCCGAGAGCTGCTCGCCGACGGCCGGCCGATCGAACTCGGCGGACGCGCGTTCGATACCCTCATGGTCCTCATCGACGCCCGGGGCACCGTCCTCGGCAAGGACGAACTGATGAACCGGGTATGGCCCGACCGGGTTGTCGAGGAGAACAACCTCCAGGCGCAGATCTCCGCACTGCGCAAGGTGTTCGGCGCCGATCGCGATCTCATTCGAACCGTGGCCGGCCGCGGGTACCAGTTCACCGGCGAGATCCGCAAGGGGGTGACGTCCGGCGCCGCCGGGCCGGCGCGCCTCACGAATCTTCCCACGCCTCAGTCCGAGCTGATCGGGCGGGAGGCTCCGCTCCGCGACGTCACGAACCTGGTCGTCGCACACCGCCTCGTGACCCTGACCGGCGCGGGTGGCGTCGGTAAGACACGATTGGCGCTCGAGGCGACGCGGCAACTGTTGCCACGGTTCCTCGATGGCGCCTGGCTCGCGGAGCTCGGGCCGCTCGCCGATGCCGACCTCGTCCCGGTCGCCGTCGCTGCCGCCCTCGGCCTGTCGCTCGGGTCCGGTCCGGTGACCACCGACCGCGTCGCGGCGGCCCTGAGGGCCAAACATCTGCTCCTCGTCATCGACAATTGCGAGCACGTGATCGAGGTGGCCGCCGCGATGGCCGAGGCCGTGTTGAGGGCGAGCCCACTGACGCGGGTGCTCGCCACGAGCCGCGAGTCGCTGCGCGCCACCGAGGAGTACGTCTATCGTGTGCCGTCCCTCGACGTGCCCGTCGACGACAACGTCGACGTGGAGGATGTGTCGCGCCATGGAGCCGTCAGGCTCTTCAACGTGCGGGCGCACGCGGCGGAACCGGGGTACGACGCCCATCCGCGCCACGCGGTCGTCGCGGCGCGCATCTGCCGGCGGCTCGACGGCATTCCGCTCGCGATCGAGCTGGCGGCGGCGCGTGTCCCCGCGTTCGGCGTCGACGGCATTGCCAGCCGCCTCGGCGATCGGTTCCACCTCCTCACCGAAGGCAGCCGGACGGGGTTGACGCGTCATCAAACCCTCCGCGCGACGCTCGACTGGAGCTACGAGCTGCTCTCCGACGTCGAGCGCATCGTGCTGCGTCGCCTGGGGAAGTTCGCCGGGGCGTTCCGGCTCGAGTCGGCGCAGGCCGTGGCCGCTGGTTCGGATGTCGCGGTGCCGGCCATTCCGGAGATCGTGGCGAATCTGGTGGCGAAGTCGCTCGTCGCCGCCGACCTCGGCGAGGCCGTCGTCCACTACCGGCTCCTCGAGACGACACGGGTCTATGCGCGTGAAGCGCTCCTCGAGAGTGGCGAGCACAACGAGGTCGCCAGGCGCCACGGCGAGCATCATCGAGATCTGCTGGATCGCGCGGCGACCGACTCGGAGACCTTGCCCCCCGACGCGTGGCCGTCCGCCTACGGTCGCGCGCTCGATGATGTCCGCGCCGCGCTCGACTGGGCGTTTTCGCCCGAGGGCGACCTGGCGCTCGGCATCGCGCTGACGGTCGCCGCCGTGCCGTTGTGGGGTCGCTTCTCACTCCTCGAGGAGTGGCGCGAGCGCGTCGAACGGGCACTGGCACGCCTGGCGAGCAGCGCCGATCGGGATCCAGCGGGCGAGATGCAGCTTTCCGCCGCGCTGGCGCAGGCGCTGTTGTTGACGAAGGGCCCCGTGCCCGAAGCGCACGCGGCGTGGTCGACCGCGTTCGACATTGCGGAGACCCTTCGGGACACCGACTACCAGTTGAGGTCGCTGTGGGGGCTGTTCGTGTATCGCTTCACGATCGGCGAGTCTCGAGCGGCGCAGGCGACCGCCGAGCAATTCCGCCGTCTGGCCGAGGATGCGAGGGACCCCGTCTACAAGCGTGTCGGCGATCGCATCATGGGGAATATCCTGCACATTCTCGGGGAACAAACGCGTGCGCGGCGACATCACGAGAGGCTCTCCGACCGCTACGTGACCCGGCCGCATCGCTCTCACAGCGTCCGCTTCATCTGGGACGAGCGTGTCCTGGCCCAGGCATTCTACGCACGCATCCTCTGCCTGCAGGGCCTACCGGATCGCGCACTGGAGATCGTCGAGCAGTGCGTCACCGATGCGCAGGCTGCCGATCATCCAACGTCGCTGTTCTACGCGCTCATCGAGGCCGCGTGTCCGGTCGCCTTGCTTGCCGGGAACCTGCCGGCGGCTGATCGCTTCCTCGGGCTGCTCGGCGATCTTGCCCGCACGCATGCGCAAGACCTCTGGCACGTCTGGCACCGCTGCTTCACCGGCGCGCTGTTCCTCGAGCGCGGGGAAGTCGTCACGGCGTCGCGGACGCTCCGCGGGGTCCTCGATGCAGTGCCCGAGATCGTGTTCCACTTTCATCGGACGGTGTTCCTCGGCGATCTCGGCGAGGCGCTGGGGCGCTCCGGTGAGGTCGCGGAAGGCCTGGCGCTGATCGACCAGGCCCTCGAGCGGGCCCGACGTCGCGAGGAATGGTGGTACGCCCCGGAGCTGCTGCGCAAGAGAGGCGAGGTCTCGCTCCTGGCCGACGCCGCGGTGTCCGTCACCGCGGAGGAACACTTCAGGGAGGCCCTCGCCATGGCGCGCGGACAGGACGCGCTCGCCTGGGAACTGCGGATCGCCACGAGCCTCGCGGGGCTGTGGCATCGGCAGCGTCGAAGTCGCGAGGCGCGGACACTCCTGGCGCCGGTCTACCGCCGATTCACCGAAGGGTTCGGGACTGCCGATCTGACGACGGCGAGGGCGTTGCTTCATACGCTGCGTTCGTCGCGGCTGATGTCCTCGCCGCGGACTGATTCGTCCTGACGACCCCTGACAGGCCGGATACAATTGGGGGCCATGGATGCGGCGCATCCTCCCGCCCCTCTGGAGTTCGGTCGATTCAAGGTTGTCCGTCATCGGCGTGAGCTGCTCGTCGACGGCCGGGCCGTCGAGCTGGGCGGGCGAGCCTTCGACACGCTGATCGCGCTGATCGACGCGCGCGGCTCCATTGTCGACAAGGACCGGCTGATGCGGCGCGTGTGGCCGGATCGCGTCGTCGAGGAAAACAACCTCCAGGCCCAGATCTCCGCGCTGCGCAAGGTCTTCGGCGCCGATCGTGATCTCATCAGAACCGTCGCGGGACGCGGGTATCAGTTCACGGGCGACATCCGCGACGCTGAGACGGCCGTCACCCCGCCGGCCGGTCTGACGAACCTCCCCTCACACCTTCCCGATTTGATCGGGCGGGACGCCTCGCTCGATACCGTGGTGGATCTGATCACGGCGCACCGCCTCGTGACCTTGACCGGCGCCGGTGGTGTGGGCAAGACGCGATTGGCGTTGGAGGCTGCGCGGCAGCTGCTGCCGCGGTTTCCCGACGGCGTGTGGCTGGTCGAGCTCGGGCCGCTCGCCGATCCGGCCCTCGTCCCGGTCACCGTCGCGACCGCCGTCGGTCTCCCGCTCGGCACCGGTCCGGCCACCGCCGATCGCGTCGCGGGAGCGTTGCGTGAGAAGCACCTCCTGCTGGTCCTCGACAACTGTGAGCACGTGATCGCCGCGGCCGCCTCCATGGCGGCGGCGCTCGTCAGCGCGGGGGCGCTGGCCCGGGTGCTCGCCACGACGCTGGAGCCGCTGCGCGCCCCCGAGGAACACATCTATCGTGTGCCGTCGCTCGACGTCCCCGCCGAAGACAACCTCGACGCGGACGACGTGTCGCGGTACGGAGCGATCCGACTCTTCGATGCGCGAGCGCGCGCGGCGGAACCGGGGTACGTGGCCGATCGCAGACGCGCAGCCACGGTGGCCGCCATTTGCCGACGGCTCGACGGGATCCCGCTCGCGATCGAGCTGGCCGCGGCGCGCGTTCCGGCGTTCGGCGTCGACGGCATTGCCGCCCGCCTGGGCGATCGCTTCCACCTGCTCACCGGCGGCCGCCGCACGGCGCTGCCGCGCCAGCAGACTCTGCGTGCGACCCTCGACTGGAGCTACGAGCTCCTGTCCGAACCTGAACGGATCACTCTGCGCCGGCTCGCCGTCTTCGCCGGAGGCTTCTCCCTGGAGGCGGCCACCGCCGTCGTGTCGAGTCCGGACCTGCCCGCGTCCGAGGTGTCAGACTGCGTCGCGGGCCTGGTCTCCCGGTCGCTCGTGTCGGCCCATGCCGGCGAGCTCTCCATGCAGTACCGCCTGCTCGAGACGACGCGCGCCTACGCCCGCGAGAAGCTCAGTGAGAGTGGCGAGTTGGCAACCCTCGCCAGGCGCCATGCGGAGTACTTCGGGGCTCTGTTCGAACAAGGCAACACAGAGCTGGGGACGCGGCCCGTGACCGAATGGATGGCCGCCTATGGCAAGCAGATCGACGACGTGCGTGCGGCCCTGGACTGGGCGTTTTCCTCGAGTAGGGATGTCGCTGCCGGCGTGGCGTTGACGATCGCAGTCGTGCCGCTGTGGACGCACCTCTCGCTCATGGAGGAGTGCCGACGGCGCGTGGCGCAAGCGCTCGGCAGCCTCGGGCCCGCCGCGAGCCGAGACCGGCGGCGCGAAATGCAACTCCTGGCCGCGCTGGGCGCGGCGCTCATGTACACGAAAGGCGCCGTTCCGGAAACGCGGTCCGCCTTTGCCGGCACGCTCGAGATCGCTGACAGGCTGGATGACACCGACTATCGCCTGCGGGCGCTCTGGGGCCTGTGGGTCGATCGCATGAATAGCGGCGATGTCCGGCAGGCGATGACGCTTGCGGAGACCTTCTCTCGCGCCGCCGCGAAGTCCACCGATCCGCTCGCCGCCCCGGTCGGTGATAGGATGACGGGCTTCGCGCTGCATTTCCTTGGCGACCAGACACAGGCGAGGCGCCACATCGAGCGTATGCTCGATGGCCCACGCCCCTCCGTTCACGAGCTCCACATCGTCCGCTTCCAGTTCGATCCATGGGTGACGGCCCGTTCGAGGCTCGCGACGATCCTCTGGCTCCAGGGCCACCCGGATCAAGCGGTATCGACCGCCCGGCGAGGTGTCGAAGAAGCGGTCGCCTTGAATCATGCCGTCACGCTGTGCAACGCCTTCGCTCAAGGCGCCTGTTCGGTTGCGTTCCTGGCCGGCGATCTTGCGGCCGCGGAGCGCTTCGTGACGGTGCTGCTCGAGTATTCCGAACGGCATGGCTTGGCCTTCTGGCATGCGGACGGTCGCTGCTTCAAGGGTGTCCTGTTGCTCAGGCGTGGCGACACGGGTCGGGGATTGGACATGCTGCGCGCGACGCTCGGTGAGCTCTCCAAGACCCCGTTCCATACCCGTTACGATCCATTTCTCGGCGAAGTGGCGGACGCGTTGAGCCGCGTGGGCCTCGTCGCAGAGGGGCTTGCCGCAATCGACCAGGCGCTCGACCGTCCCAAGCAGAGCGGAGGGCTCTGGTACGTCGCCGAGTTGCTCCGCATCAAGGGCGAGATCGTCTTGCGGGCGGGTGCTCCGAACGCTGCTGCCGCGGCCGAGGAACTCTTCCGGCAGTCCATCGACTGGGCGCAACGCCAGGACGCGCTCTCCTGGGAGCTGCGGGCCTCCACGAGCCTCGCCCGGCTCTGGCACGGACGGCGGCGCGCGAGCCAGGCGCGAAAGCTGCTCTCGGCCGTCTACCGCCGGTTCACCGAGGGGTTTGGAACTGCCGATCTCGTCAGCGCGAAAGCCCTGCTCGACAGGCTCCGTCCCTAGCGAAGCGCCCGCAGCTCTTTTCAGAACGATTCAGGCCGCGGCAAGGACTCCTCAGCCCCGACTGCGTACCGTGCCCCTCACGACGCGCCAGCGCGTCGACGAGGAGGGCGGAGATGACGAGTCACCGGGCGGGAAGCGACGGCGTCGAGCGGAATATCCAGAAGTTTCTCGGGGCCCTCGCGGCGGGCGGCGGCAAGCCGATGGAGCAGATGACTCCGGCGGAGGCCCGCGCGGTGTTGGTCGGCGCGCAGTCCAGCGTCACTCTCGATCTGCCGAAAGCCGACGTCACGGAACGAACGATCACGACCGATGGCCAGACGGTCAAGTTGGTGATCGTGCGCCCCACCGGCGTGACCGGCGCGCTCCCCGCGTTCATGTTTTTCCACGGCGGTGGCTGGGTGCTCGGCGACTTCCCGACCCACGAGCGCCTCGTCCGCGACCTCGTCGCCGGCTCTGGCGCGACCGCGGTGTTCGTCGACTACGACCGCTCTCCCGAAGCGCACTATCCGGTCGCCATCAACCAGGCCTATGCCGCCACGAAGTGGGTGGCGGCACACGGCAACGAGATCGGCGTCGACGGCCGGCGCCTCGCCGCGGTCGGTAACAGCGTCGGCGGCAACATGGCCGCCGTCGTCAGCCTGATGGCCAAGGACCGGGGAACGCCGAACATCCTCTTCCAGATCCTGTTCTGGCCAGTCACGAACGCGAAGTTCGACACTGCGTCGTACGGGCAGTTCGCGGAGGGGCATTTCCTTACCCGGAACATGATGCGGTGGTTCTGGGACTGCTACACCACCGATCCGCGCGAACGACAGGACGTCTACGCGTCGCCGTTACAGGCGTCGAACGAGCGGGTCAAGGGCCTGCCACCCGCGCTCATCCAGACCGCGGAGATGGACGTCCTGCGCGACGAGGGCGAGGCCTACGCGCGCAAGCTCGACGGCGCCGGGGTCGATGTGACCGCAACGCGATACAACGGCCTCATTCACGACTACGGGCTGCTCAACGCCATCAGCCAGGTTCCCGGCGTCCGCTCGGCGCTGTTGCAGGCCTCGCAAGAGCTGAAGAGACGCCTGCAGTGAGCGGCGTCACGGAGCGCTTCGCGGAGGTCAACGGCGTTCGCCTGCACTACCGCATCGCCGGCACGGGCAGCCCCGTCGTCCTGCTGCACGGTTATACGCAGACCGGGCACATGTGGCATCCGATCCTGCCTTCGCTGGCCGAGCGTCACACGGTGATCGTTCCCGACCTGCGCGGCGCCGGTGGATCGGCCAAGCCGGACGCCGGCTATGACAAGAAGACTCTCGCCGCCGACATCCAGGCCTTGACCGCGTCGTTGGGATTCGATCGCGTTCGTATCGTCGGCCACGACATCGGCTTGATGGTCGCGTATGCCTATGCCGCGCAGTTCCCGCGGGCCACCGAGCGCGTGGTGCTGATGGACGCCTTCCTGCCCGGCATCGGCAACTGGAAGGACGTCTGGCTGTTGCGCGATTTGTGGCACTTCCACTTTTATGGCGAGGTGCCCCTGGCGCTGGTTCAGGGGCGTGAGCGGATCTACTTCGAGCACTTCTGGAACGACTTCGCCGCTGACCCCGAGCATTCGGTGCCCGAGGCCGACCGGAAGATCTATGCGGCCGCGTACGCGCAGCCCGGCGGCATGCGGGCCGGCTTCGAATACTTCCGCGCCTTCGAACGCGACGCCCAGGACTTCGCCCAGATGGCGACCGCGCGTCTGCCCATGCCGCTGCTGGTTCTCACCGGCGAGAAGGCCAGCGGGGATTTCCTCATCGAGCAGGCCAGACACATCGCATCGGACGTCCGAGGTGAAGTGGTCAAGGGCTCCGGACATTGGCTGATAGAAGAAGCGCCGGCGGCCGTCATTCCCGCCATCACCCGCTTCGTCAACTGAGCCAGAACAAGGGGGCGTCATCATGACCCGGCCGCCGTGGGGCACCCGGAACACACGCGCAGGCGAAGGATTAGGAGGCTGACCGTGGTCTGGGGAATGACGCCGTCGACGTTCACGCTCGTTCACGTCCTCTTGAGCCTGGTCGGAATCGGAGCGGGATTCGTCGTCATGGCGGGTCTGCTCACTCGAAAGCGGCTCAACGGGTGGACCGCGCTGTTCCTGGTCACCACGGTGGCCACGAGCGTGACCGGCTTCGGCTTTCCGGTCGACCACCTGTTGCCGTCCCACATCGTCGGGATCATCTCCCTGCTGGTCTTGGCGGTTGCCATCTTCGCTCTCTACAGCCTCCACCTCCGAGGCGCCTGGCGTCGGGTCTACGTCGTCTGCGCCGCTGTCGCGCTCTACCTCAACGTTTTCGTCGGGGTCGTCCAGGCGTTCCTGAAGGTGCCCGCGCTGCACGCGGTAGCCCCCCAGCAGACCGAGCCGCCGTTTGTGGCGACGCAGGTCGCCGTGCTGGCGCTGTTCATCGTCCCCACAGTCTTCGCAGCGAAACGGTTCCGCAGTGAATCCATCCCACACGCCTGATGTCAGCGACGAAACCTCCCGCCGCGTAATCCTTCCATGACCGCGCCGACGCATTTTTCGTTCGATCAGACCGAATTCGCCGGCACACGTGCCCTTGTCACTGGTGGCACCAAGGGCATGGGCGAGGCTATCGTGCGGCGCCTCGCTGCTGGCGGCGCGACGGTGGCGACCACGGCACGGTCACCGCTGCCGGGAGGGCAGGCAGTGGGTTTGTTTGTCCAAGCCGATATCAGCACACGCGAGGGCGTGGATAAGGTGACCCGGGAAGTATTGGACCGCCTCGGTGGTGTGGACATCCTGGTTAACAATGTCGGCGGTTCTTCCGCACCGAGCGGCGGCGTGCTGGCTCTGAGCGACGCGGATTGGCAGGACACCATCAATGCCAACCTCTTCGCCGCCGTCCGCCTCGACCGCGGACTGTTGCCAGGAATGCTGAGGCAGGGATCTGGCGTCATCATCCATATCTCGTCCATCCAGCGGCGCTTGCCATTGTTCGAGGCGACGCTCGCCTATGCGGCCGCCAAGGCGGCGTTGACGACCTACAGCAAGGGGCTGTCGAAGGAAGTTGGGCCGAAGGGCGTCCGCGTGAATACGGTTGCGCCGGGCTACATCGAAACGACGGCTGCACATCGCCTCGTCGTCCGGCTCGCCGAAAAGGCCGGGACCGATGAGGACACTGCCCGCCAGGGGCTGATGGACTCGCTCGGAGGAATTCCCATCGGCAGGCCGGGCCGGCCCGAAGAGGTGGCGGAACTGGTCGCCTTCCTGGTTTCGGACCGGGCAGCCTCGATTCACGGGAGCGAATACGTGATCGATGGCGGCACCGTGCCAGCGGTCTGATGATCTCCTGGCTTCGCAGCGGTCATCGAACAGGCATATTGAAGGTCTCCCATCGAGGCAGGTGCCGCCCGTCAGATCGCGGTACGGCCGCCATCGACGGCGACGATCGCGCCGGTGACGTAGCTGGCGCGGGGTGAGGCCAGGAACGCGACGACCTCGGCAATTTCTGAGGGTTCGGCGGCGCGGTTGAGTGGCGTGGTGGCGCCGAGCTTATCGAACAGGTCGCGTGCCTGAGGTCGCGTGTATACCGGGCCGGGGGCGACGGCGTTGACCCTGACGCCGCGTGGGCTGAACTCAGCGGTCCATGCTTGTGTCAGCGAAACCAAGGCGGCCTTGGTGGCCCCGTAGGCCGCGCCGCCGGGCAAGCCGAGCCGGCCGGCCATGCTGCTGATGTTAATGATGCTGCCCTTGCCCCTGGCCGCCATCCCTGGCGCGAACGCGGCGACGAGGTAGAACGGTGCGCGAACGTTGTCGGCAAACATGCCATCGAAGGTGGCGACGTCGAGGTCTGCGGTTGGCCCCCACGCCGAGTGCCCGGCGTTGTTGACCAAGACGTCGATGTCTCCGACCTGCTCGGCAAGCCGCCGAATCTCGCCAGGGTCGCTAAGGTTGGCCGGGAGGAAACGTGCCTTGCCGCCGGACCGTTCAATCTCCTTGACGGTTTGCGCTCCGCGCTCGGCGTCGCGTCCGTGCACGATCACCTCGAAACCGTCGGCGGCCAGCTTCAAGGCGACCGCACGGCCGATACCGGACGTCGCGCCGGTCACGAGCGCTTTCGAGGGATGGATGTCGGTCATATCTTTGCTCCTCCAGGTTGAGTAGACCCGTCAGCCTAGGGAAGGCCGTGGTAGACGTCCCGCCGCCTCGGGCGAACCCGCCGACCGGGTCTCGCCGCGCCGGGTCATCGACCGACCACGCACCATGCGTGATAAGTCACCCCGTTTGATGCGAGCTGTCGAATAGCAGATTCCAGTAGCGCCTTCAGCCGGGAGAGTTAAGGCGGCGCGTCGACAAGTTCGCCCTCACGTCGAACAACGTCACCGATGCCGTTCTCGGCGACACCATTCGTTATTGGGATTCCTTTCCCGCGCCGAATGGGTGGAGGAGATTGCTCATTGCGGCCTCGCCCTCAGGCCGCCGAGCCCTGCGACCACTGCCCCCGAGTCCGAATGCGGCTTTGGCGAAGAACCGGTTAAGATCGCCGGCGGAGGAATCATGCCAATGGCCCATCCGATCATCGCATTGATAGGCGTGCCGTACGACGGTGCGGCCACCCTCGGCTGGCCGGGTGCGCGCTACGCGCCGGCGGAGGTTCGCAGGCACCTGACGTGGATGCTGAACCGCGTCCAGGGCGGACAGATCTACTGGGTCGACGAGGACCGCATTGTCCCGTTCGACCTCGGGCAACTGCACGATGCGGGCGACGCGGCCGTTGTCCCTCACGACCTGGTGGCGACGCTCGCCGCGGCCCGGGCCAAGACCGCAGAGGAGACGCGCAACGGACGCATCCCCGCCGTGGTTGGCGGTGATGACTCGATCCTGTTTCCCGCCGTGGCAGGCTTTCACGATGCGGTGGCTGGCACGGTCGCGATCGTGCATTTCGACGCGCATCTCGACCTGATGGATGAGTCACCCGCTCAAGGGCGTTATAGCCATTCGAGCGGGATGCGGCGCGCGCTCGAGTTGCCGCGCGTCGACCAACGACGCTGCGTGCAGGTCGGTACGCGGAGCTTCAACTTTCCGTCTTCGAAGCGCTTCATCGACGAGATCGGACTTGCCGAGCTGCCGGCGCGCACGGTGCGCCGCTGCGGAACGGAGTGGACATTCGCCCGGATCGGAGAAGTTACCAGCGGCGCGGATCACATCTTCCTCAGCGTCGATATGGATGTGCTCGATCCTGCACACGCGCCCGGCGTCGGGTGGCACGAGCCCGGCGGTCTGACGAGTGGTGAACTGCTCGATCTGCTCGTTGCGCTCGCGCCGCGCGTGGGCGGCTTTGCGTTGAACGAAGTCAATCCGCTGACCGATGCGGGACCGAAAACGACGATTCTCGCCGCGAACCTCGTTTTCCAGTTCGCGGTCGCCGCCGCGGGGAGAAATGAGGGATGACGACTGTCGGTTCTCACGCGGGCTGAACAAGGATCTGAGACGGCTCCTCGCGCGGCCGGGCCTGGAACCGCAGACCCAGCCAGCCGAGTCCGTTCCCCGCCTCCGGGCAGCGGGGAGGTCGCCATTCCCCCGAACAGGGGTCGTCGCGCCTGTGCCGCAGGTTGATCGGCATCGAGGGTGACGCGTAAGATAGGCGGCGAGCTCAAGCTCCATGCGCGCCCTCCTCGCACTCCTCCTCATGGTGGTCGCCCTCGGCGTCGCGTCCGCGCAGGAGCGGACGGACGCGCCGGCGTCGATCCCCCTTCCCGAGGTCGCCAGCCGCGCGGAGCGCGTGATGGCGGACCTCCGCCAGCTGGACGCGCTGCTGGTGAGGCCGCCCGAGGTCGAGGCGATCGAGCGCGAGCTGCCCCCGGTCGTCGTGCGCCTCCGGGAGCGCAGCGAGGAGACGACGCTGGGGCTCGCGGCGGCGCCGTCGCTGACCGTCCTCGACGTGCTGGTCGACGGCTGGGAGGGCGCGCGCCAGGCCCTGCTCGAATGGGTCGACGTGCTCACCCGGCGCGCAACGCGACTCGAGGAGGAGCGCCAGCGTGTCGACGGGGTCGTCGACCGGTGGCGGCGTGCGCGGGACGACGCGCGCGAAGGGAAGGCGCCGGCGGCGGTCACGGAGCGGGTGGATTCGGTGCTCGCCGCCCTCGACGGCGCGCGCTGGCGGCTGGAAGCCGAGCGCGATGCGATCCTCGCCCTCCAGGGCCGGGTGGCGGCGCTGCTCGCCCAGGCCGAGGACGCCCTCGCCGCGCTCGAGCGCTGGCGCCGCACCGCGGTCGGCGACCTCCTCGTCCGCGACAGCCCGCCGATCTGGAGCCCCGAGCTGCGCGCGCGAGCCTTGGCCCGGGTGCCGGTACGGGTCCGTGACGTCGTGGGCGCCGACGCGGCCGAGCTCGCGGACTTCCTGGCGTCCCGCCCCTGGCGCCTCGCCGTGCAGCTCGCGGGCCTCGTCGCGCTGGGCCTGGCGCTGCGACGGGGGCAGGCACGGGCGCGGCGCTGGATGGCGCAGGAGGAGAGCGTCGTGTCGGTCGCGGCCGTCTTCGATCACCCGTTCGCGTCGGCGCTGCTCCTCGCGGCGCTCGCCTCGTGGTGGATGTACCCCGGCCACCCCAGGCTCATGGGCGTGATGGTTCCCCTCCTGGTGGTGCCGCCGGTGCTCGTGATCTCCCGCCACATCGTCCCGGCGCCCGTACGACCGGCGCTCTACGCCCTCGGCAGCTTCTATGTGGCCGACCGCCTCCGCGACTTCGCCGCGGTGGTACCCCTCCTTGAGCGCACCCTGTTCTTGCTCGAGGTCGCGGCGGGCGTGATCGTCGCCGGCTGGCTGCTGGCGTCGGGGCGGCTCGCGCGCGCGCCCGGCCAGGACGCCCCGCGCGCGTCGACGCTGCGCTCGACGACGATCTTCGCGCTCGTCGTGCTCGCGGTCGCGCTCACCGCCGGAACGCTCGGTTACGTCCGGCTCGCCCAGGTCGGTGCCTCGGCGCTCTTCCGCGTCGGTTATCGCACGCTCGTGATCTACGCCGGCGTCCGCGTCACGCTGGGCCTCGTCGCCTACGTGCTCCGCGTCCGCCCGCTACGCCTGCTCTACGCGGTGCAGCGCCACCGGCCGCTGATCGAGGGACGCGTGCGGGGCGTCTTGACCGTCATCGGGACCGCCGCGTGGCTCGCCGGAGCACTCGATGCCGTGGAGCTGCTCGACCCGGCCCTCGTGCTGGGGCGCGCGAGCCTCCAGGCCGACCTGGCGCCGGGGCCCCTGGTGGTGACGCTGGGGAACCTGCTGCTGTTCGGCGCGACGGTGTGGGCGGCGTTCCTCTCGTCGTCTTTCCTTCGGTTCATTCTCGGCGAGGACGTGTATCCCAGGCTGCCGCTCGCCCGCGGCCTGCCGTATGCGGCCTCGGCCATCCTCCACTATGCGACGCTCTTCGTCGGCTTCCTCTTCGGCGTGACGATCCTCGGCGTAGACCTCACCCGCGTCACGATCCTGGCAGGCGCGTTGGGCGTCGGCGTCGGCTTCGGCCTGCAGGGCATCGTCAACAACTTCGTCTCGGGGCTGATCCTCTTGACCGAGCGGCCGCTCAAGATCGGCGATTCCATCCAGTTCGGCGACCTCGCCGGACAGGTGACGCGCATCGGCATGCGCTCGAGCACGGTGCGCACGTGGGAGGGAGCCGAGGTCATCGTGCCGAACGCGACGCTGGTCGGCGAGCGGGTGATCAACTGGACGCTCTCCGATCGGATGCGCCGCATCGATCTGCCCGTCGGCGTCGCCTACGCCACGCCCCCCGAGCAGGTGCTCGAGCTGCTCACGCGGGTGGCGCGGGCCCACGCCGGCGTGGTGGCCGAGCCAGCGCCGCAGGCGCTCTTCCTCGGCTTCGGCGACAGCGCGCTCAAGTTCGAGCTGCGCGCGTGGACGGCGCACTTCGAGGACTGGCTGCGGATCCGGAGCGAGCTGGGCGTCGCGGTCTACGCGGCGCTGAGCGAGGCGAAGATCGAGATCCCGTTCCCGCAGCAGGACGTCCGCATCAGGCGCGACGATCCGGGCGGGCGCTGAGCGGGCACCGGCTCACCAGCGGACCGACCGCGACGCGCGTGTGTCCCGACGATCCAGGTCGGGAGCAGCCTCAGTCTCCGTCGCCGCGTGGGCTCTTTGAGAGCTCCGTGACCCATGGATATCGCTCCGCCTCGGCCCGCGTATAGCCCAGGTTGAAGACGGTGGAGCTGCGTGGGATATCCTTCGCCTCTTCGTAGAGCGTCCGGAATACGCGGTCCCAGATGGAGCTGGTGATGCCGTAGTTGCCGGTTTCGTTATGGAAGTGGTGGGCGAGGTGAAGCCGTTTAATTCGCTGCAGAAAGGGCGATTTCGGCATGTAGTGCAGGTGCTGAACACAGTGGCAGAACTCATAGAAACAGATAATCAATGAGCCTGCGGCGAACGCGGCCGCGGCGCCCGCTCGGCCACCCACAGTCCAGCCGATGGGGAGGGCGACCAGCGCGAGGGTCGGCACCGTCGTGTAGAGCGCGCCGAACAACACGCGAAGGTCATGGGGATCTCGATGGTGGTCGAAGTGAATGCGCTTCCAGAGTGAAGCGGTGAGGGGAACCTTGTAGAGGAACCGACCGTGCAGGACATACCGGTGCAGCCCGTATTCCGCGAGGGGGTAGAGGAGTCCAATCAGCGTCGTCGCGACGACCGGTGGCCACACGGCTTCTGCCCAATGGATGCCGAGACCCCCGCTGATGGCCGCCATCAGCCAGTACGCGAGCACCGTCGGATGGGTAAAGAACGCCTTCAGAAAATCCGTCAGCGACATCCTCGAGAGATCTTGCCTTCGGCCGCTCCAAACCTTTCTGCCGATACTCAAGGCGAGTTCTCCGAACGCTGCGCTGAAGCTGCACTTCCCCAGCGTGTGGCCAGGACCCAGTGACACGGTTCGTCGAGGTTGAGTTACGGCGCCGCCACCCCTGCCCGCTCGCGAGGGCGTAGTTGGTCCCACGCGTCCAAGGGCTCCTTCTTCCACGTCCCGTCGGATTCGGTGCGCCGCCTCATGCTCAACAGCACCTCCGGCAAGTCGTTCTTGATGAGAAAATCTTCCAGGAACCTGGGGACAACCGTGCCGCTGTCCACGGTAGTCGTGTACCGGAGAACGGTCTTGCCTTGCCTGTATGGGAGGAACTCCCAGGCACCGAACGTATCCGCAATGTCGTGGCTCCTCGATTTATCCAATACCCAACTCACCGTCCGCTGCGCGGGTTTGAAAATCAGATCAAGCGTGTAGCGGATCACGCCGAGCGGAACGCGAACCGTCTGGGTGACTTTCATGGTGTTTTTCGTCTTTTCCAGGACCTGTACCTTCTCGAGCCGCGGCATAAATTCGTTGAACTGATGATAGTTCAGCATCACCGCCCACACGGCGTCCGGCGGCTTGTTGATGAGGCAGTAGGCGATGGCTCGGGCGGCGCGCTTGTCATCCCCCCCGGTGGCGTAGGTGTGGGTCTTGACCACCACTTCGCCCTTTTCCATCCTCGCGAACTCGCCCACCGTGAGTCCGGTGGTCGCAGCCTCACCCGCCCATACAGAGGCCGCCCGAAGCAGGAACACAGATGTGGCAAGCACGAGGGGGTTCAGCTTGGACCTGCGTGGCATGCGACGGAGCCTCCAGTTTGGCGCGTCGTCCTTGCGACGGACTCCTCTATGCTACCCCGTGGTACCTCGAATTTTATACAATCATTTCCGTCCGGCACGCACGGGTTCGCCTGGGCGGCGCCCTCAGAGAGGGCGCTCGTAGAGCCGGTAAGTCTTGTAGCGATATCCGCGCCAGAACTCGATCCCGCGAATCATCGGCAAGTTATCTTCGACGATCCAGGACGCCTCGACGCTCGTGACGCCACGTCGCAGCATCGCCCGGAGGCTCTCCTCGAACATGACGGCATCGATGCCCCGCAGCCGCCACTCCTGCTTGATCCCGAACGTGAGCAGCCGGAGCGTGCGAATTCGTCGAGCGGCGAGAAGGAACTTCAGCCAGCCCAGGGGAAACAGGCGCCCTCGCGTGGGGGCGATGGCTTGGTTGAAGTCGCGCAAGGCCACGAGGAAGCCGATCGGCTCGCACGAGCCGTCCGGGTGGCGGATTTCCGCTAATGAGCTGAAGTCCCTGTCGAGGAGCGGCTTCAATCGTCTCGCGATGAACGCCATGTCCTCGCGCGTCATGGGCACGAAGCCCCAGTTCCCCTGCCACGCCGCGTTGTACACCTCGCGGACGTTCGGCAGATCCGCCTCGAGGCTGCCCCGTGTGATCGGCCGAACGCGCAGGTCGGTCAGCCTCCGTCGAGTTCGGCGCGCGAGACGCTGCAAGCGCTCGAGCGGTCCCGCGGAAGGCTCGATCCGGTAGGCGAAGAGGTCCTTGGCCTTCCGAAAGCCTGCCTTCTCGAGGAGTTGGCAGTAGTAGGCCGGGTTATACGTCATCATGAAGACCGGGGGGGCATCGAATCCTTCGACCAAGAGTCCCGCTTCGGCATTGAGTGACGGGTTGGCGGGCCCGCGCAGAATGTTGAGGCCGCGTTCGCGCGCCCAGCCGGCGGCGGCCTCGACGAGGCGATCGGCCACCGCTCGATCGTTTTCCGATTCGAAGTACCCAAAGAAGCCTGTCCGCTCGCCGTGAAAGTCGTTGTGGTGGCGGTCCAGGATGGCGGCGATCCTGCCGACGTCCACTCCGTCACGGCGCGCGATGAAGAGCTCCATCTCAGCGTGCCAGAAGAAGGGGTTCTCCGGGGACAAGATCTTCACAAGATCGGCCCGGACCGGGGCGACCCAATGAGGGTCGTCCTCGTAGATCTTCTCGGCAACGTCGAAGAACCGGTGCAGCTCCCGCTTCGTCCTCCCGATCCGCTCGATCCTGACGTCGTTCACGATCCCATCCTCGCCGGGATGACGAGCACACCCGTCAGACGCCGACGCCGTGCACCAGGCCAACCTCACGCCCGATACGTTCGATCGCGTCGAGGGCGCGGGAGAGCTGGTCACGGGTGTGCGTGGCCATGAGCGAGGTGCGGATCAGCGCCCGTCCCCGGGGTGTTGCCGGCGGGAGGACACAGTTCACGAAGACGCCTTCCTCGTGAAGGCGTTGGGCCATCATGATCGCGACGAGGTCGTCGCCGACGACGATCGGCACGACCGGCGTCTGCGATTGTCCCGTGTCGAGTCCGATGGATTTCAGTGCGTCCACGAAGAAGCGCGTGTTCTCCCAAAGCGATGCGCGGCGCTCTGGCTCGCTCTCCATGATGGCGAGCGCGGCGAGCGCGGCGCCTGCGGCGCCCGGAGAGGGGGCGGCGGAGAAGATCAGTGTCCGCGCATGGTGCTTGACGTAATCGATCACCGGCGCGTCTGCGGCGATGAATCCGCCGATCGAGGCCATCGCCTTCGAGAAGGTGCCCATCATGAGGTCCACCTCGGCCTCGAGCCCGAAGTGCTCGGCTGTCCCCCGGCCCGTGCGGCCCAGGACCCCGATGCCGTGAGCGTCGTCAACCATCACGCCCGCGGCGAATTCTCTCGCCGCGGACACGATCTCGGGCAGCGGAGTAATGTCTCCCTCCATCGAGAACACGCCGTCCACGACGACGAGGCGCCCACCGACCCCGTCATCGTTCTTCAGTTGGCGCTTGAGGTCCGCGGGGTCGCTATGCTTGAATTTGCATACGTGGCCGAAGGAGAGGCGCGCCCCGTCGATGATGCAGGCGTGGTCGAGCTTGTCGAGATAGACCGTATCCCCCTTGCCGACGAGGCACGAGAGCGTCCCGAGATTGACCTGGTACCCAGTGGTGAATGTCACGGCGGCCGGCTGGCGCACGAACTCCGCCAGGCGTTCTTCCAGTCTCACGTGCAGGTCGAGAGTGCCGTTCAAGAGTCGGCTACCCGCGCAGCTCGATCCATACTTCCGGACCGCGGCGACGGCGGCCTCCTTCACCCGCGGGTCGTTGGCTAAGCCCAGGTAATTGTTGGATCCGAGCATGATCATCCGGAGGCCTTCGATCGTCACCTCCGGATCCGACCCCGAGTCGAGCGCGCGGAAGAAGGGATAGAGCCTGACTTGGCGGGCACGCTCGGCGTCCCGGTATCGGTAGCACTTGTCGAAAACCGGGGACGGGCTCACTGCCTCTGTTTTCATCGTTGGAGCGGCTCGGCTCATCGCACCCCTCGTATGCGTGACCTAGGGCCGGGGCGATTATAGATTTTCTGGCTTGACTAGATGAAACTTTATGAACGCAGCCATCCCTCGCGCGCATACCAGGCCCACGTGGCTTGGAGACCAACGTCCAGAGCCGTCGGTGCCGGCAGGCGCAGGTCCTGACGCAGGGGCGCAGAATCGCACAGCCAGTCACCCGCGAGAATTTCCCGCGCCTTGTCGGCGTTGAACGGGCGCGGCTGGCGCGTCACGATTTCGGACACGCTCGCGGCCAGGGCGGCAGCCCTGACGAAGCCATCGGGAATCGTCACGAGCCGCGCGGGGCGGGGCGGCAGTCGCGCGACGGTGCCGGCGAAGTCTCGAATCGTCACAGGGTCAGGATCGCAGAGGAAGCCCGTCCTCCCGGCGAGATCAGAACGACCGGCGGCACGGGCAATCGCGAGCGCCGCCTGCTCGGCGTGGATGACCTGGATTCGGGAACGCCCAGCCGGCACCGGCACCCAGCCTCTCGCCGCGGCCCGGAAGAGGGGGAGAAGGCCGCGATCGCCTGGTCCATAGACAACCGCCGGGCGCAGAACGATCCACGGCCCTGTCCACTCGCGCTCGACCGCCTCCTCTGCTTCTCGTTTGGAGACGCCATAGGATGACATCGGCCGGGCGACGTCCCCCTCGCGCACCGGGTTCCCCTCGCGTGCGGGTCCGGCCGCGGCCTGACTCGACACGAGGACGAACACTGCCTCGGGCGCCGACTGCCGTGCGGCGCGGAGCAGGAATTCGGTCGAGCGAACGTTCGCCTGCCGGTAGTCGTCAAGCGTCCGCGCCTTCACGAGGCCCGCAACATGAACGATCGCGTCGCAGCCGGCCACGGCATTCGCGATGTCCGCGCGCCTCGCAAGATCGCTCGGCACGATCTCGACAGCGGGCTCGCGCATTTCGAGCCGGTGAGCGTTCCCGCCGTGCCGAACGAGCGCCTTCACGTGCCACCCCTCGCTGGAAAGCGCACGGGCAACATGGCCCCCCACGAAGCCGGTTGCTCCCGTGACAAACGCGTGCTGGCCTCTCACGACACGAATCGCACTGAACGCTCCCTGCCGCTGGGTCATCATTCACGCTGTGGACCGTCAAGGCAACGAGTGACGTACACGCCCGAGTCTGAATGGCGGCGCCTCGGGTCTCGTTAGCGGTACGCGCCGTCGCTGAGCTGCGCCGTGGGGCTGTTTAACCTATCAAAGCGCCTCACGGAAAGTAGAAGGAGACTCCGACCACACCCGTGTGGGACTCGAAGCCGCGGTTGGTGCTGGAGGTGTTGCCGTTCGAGACATGCTGGATGCGATAG